>Ga0247827_10000276_pt1 | contig 24746 bp, 27 predicted proteins | sample 12C_Control_Day2_FD_194414 | JGI IMG/M metagenome (GOLD analysis project Ga0247827, IMG submission 194414) | Soil microbial communities from agricultural site in Penn Yan, New York, United States - 12C_Control_Day2 | ecosystem: Environmental > Terrestrial > Soil > Agricultural land | place... | reverse complement strand
CTTGTCGAAGGAACCGAAAGCGCTGTTGATGGCGTCGGCCAGAGCACCGGTCGGCTGACCGCCAGCGTTTGGCGCCAGGCAGTTCCAGTAGAAGGTGTGGTTCCAGACCTGAGCGGCGTTGTTGAAGATGCCGCCCGAAGAGGTCTTGACGATCTCTTCCAGGGTCTTGCCTTCGAATTCAGTGCCTGGGACCAGGTTGTTCAGGTTCACGACGTAGGTGTTGTGGTGCTTGTCGTGGTGATACTCCAGGGTTTCCTTGGAGATGTGCGGCTGCAGGGCATCGTGGGCGTAGGGCAGCGGCGGCAATTCAAAAGCCATGGTGGATCTCCTGATTCAGGTCTAGTTCGCGGTTTGCGCAAGGCCGATCACGGGCGGCCCGGTAAACGTCGGCGAGTTTGTACTCTTTGCGACGCAAGCTCTGGATCATATCACCAGCCCCGGCGCATAACCACGCAACAACTATAGGGAATAGAGGTTCCAGAGCGGTTACATGGCCGCTGACCTATGGCCGTCAATTGAAGATCAATTGCGCAGCCACGGCGAACATCATCACTGCCACCATCAGGTCGAGCAGGCGCCAGGTGGTGGGGCGCGCCAGCCATGGGGCCAGCCAAGCGGCGCCCAGGGCGAGGGTGAAGAACCACACCAGCGAGGCGCTGGCAGCCCCGGCCACATAGGCTCCGGGTACGCTTTGCTGGGCGCCCAGCGAGCCGATCAGCAGCACCGTATCGAGATACACGTGCGGGTTGAGCAAGGTCACGGCCAAGGCGCTGAGCAGTACCGCGCGACGTGAGCGCATGCCCTGGCCTTCCTGTTGTTGCAGGCTCTGCTTGGAGCACGCCCGTTGCAGCGCCTTGGCGCCATACCAGATGAGAAACACCGCGCCGCCCCAGCGCGCTGCCGCCAGCAGCATCGGGTTATGCGCCAGTACCGTGGCCAGGCCAAACACCCCGGCAGCGACCAGAATGGCGTCACACACGATGCACAACAAGGCCACCGGCAGGTGGTGCTCGCGGCGCAGGCTCTGGGCCAGGACAAAGGCGTTCTGCGTGCCGATGGCCATGATCAGGCCAAAGGCGACCAACATGCCGTTTAGATAGCTTTGCCACATAGCGCGAACACTCCACTGACGTCGACCGCTGGGTCGACGCTGTTTTGCTGATTGAATGCTGGTCATTGTGGATATTCCCGCTGTATAAGAAAAACAAATAAAGCTGATCAGTCATTAGGAAAATCGATGTTCGATTATAAACTGCTTGCCGCCCTCGCTGCGGTGATCGAACAGGGCGGTTTCGAGCGTGCGGCGCAGGTCCTGGGGCTGTCGCAATCGGCGATCTCTCAGCGCATCAAGTTGCTTGAGGCGCGGGTCGGCCAGCCGGTGCTGGTGCGTGCTACCCCGCCCAGCCCTACCGAAGTCGGCCGGCAGTTGCTCAACCATGTGCAGCAGGTGCGTTTACTTGAGCGCGACTTGCAGCGCCAAGTGCCGGCGCTGGACGAGGAGGGCATGCCTGAGCGTCTGCGGATTGCCCTCAACGCCGATAGCCTGGCGACCTGGTGGGCAGGCGCCGTGGGCACGTTCTGCGCCGAGCAGCAGGTGTTGCTGGACCTGGTGGTGGAGGATCAGGAAGTGGGCCTTAAACGCATGCGCGCCGGCGAAGTGGCGGCGTGCCTGTGTGGCAGCGAACGGCCGGTGGCGGGCGCGCGCAGCCTGCTGCTGGGGGCGATGCGCTATCGAGCCCTGGCAAGCCCGGCGTTCATGGCTCGCTACTTCCCCCACGGCTTTGAGCCCAAGCGGCTGGCGCGCACTCCGGCGATCGTGTTCGGCCCGGATGATTTTCTCCAGCATCGTTACCTGGCTTCACTGGGCATCCAGGAAGGCTTCCTGCATCACCTGTGCCCGTCTTCCGAAGGTTTTTTGCGCCTGACCGAAGCAGGCTTGGGTTGGGGGTTGGTGCCGGAGCGCCAGGTCGCCGCCCAGTTGCAGGGAGGTGAATTAGTGGAAATCTGCGCCGATACCCCTATCGATGTGCCGCTGTACTGGCATCATTGGCGCAACGGCGGGCAACTGCTCGCGCAATTGACCGAGCACCTGCGCCAGATGGCGCCGGGCTGGCTGGTGCCCTTGTAGGGGCTGGCGACGTCAACTGCATCTGAAATCTGGCAAGGCGGAGTGTTACATGCGAATTCTGGTCACCGGCGCGAGCGGCTTCATTGGCGGGCGCTTTGCGCGTTTTGCCCTGGAGCAGGGCCTGGACGTGCGCGTCAATGGCCGGCGTGCCGAAGGCGTGGAGCACCTGGTCAAGCGCGGCGCGCAGTTCATCCCCGGTGATCTGGGCGATGCCGAACTGGCCCGGCGCCTGTGCCAGGGCGTCGATGCCGTGGTGCACTGTGCAGGGGCGGTGGGTAACTGGGGCCGCTACCAGGATTTCCACCAGGCCAATGTGGTGGTCACCGAGAACGTGGTCGAAGGCTGCATCAAGGAGCATGTGCGGCGCTTGGTGCACCTGTCGTCGCCGTCGATCTACTTCAATGGCCGCTCGCGCCTGGATATCCGTGAAGACCAGGTGCCGCGGCGCTTGCATGATCATTACGCGACCACCAAGTATCTGGCCGAGCAGAAGGTCTTTGGTGCCCAGGAGTTTGGTCTTGAGGTGCTGGCATTGCGGCCGCGCTTCGTCACCGGCGCAGGCGACGCGAGCATTTTCCCTCGGCTGATGCAGATGCAGCGCAAACGCCGTCTGGCGATCATCGGCAACGGCCTGAACAAGGTCGACTTCACCAGTGTGCACAACCTCAACGAGGCGCTGCTCAGCGCGCTGTTCGCCGATGACCAGGCCTTGGGCCAGGCCTACAACATCAGCAATGGCCAGCCGTTGCCGCTGTGGGATGTGGTCAACTACGTGATGCGCCAGATGCATCTGCCGCAGGTCACCCGCTACCGCTCCTACGGCCTGGCCTACAGCATGGCGGCCCTGAACGAAGCCGCCTGCATGCTCTGGCCCGGTCGCCCGCAGCCGACCTTGTCGCGCTTAGGCATGCAGGTGATGAGCAAGGACTTCACCCTCGACATCAGCCGCGCGCGCCAGTATCTGGACTACCGCCCGCAGGTCAGCTTGTGGAGCGCGCTGGATGAATTCTGCGCGTGGTGGAAGAACGTCCCAGGCAACCAGTGAACCTGGCGCAGGTATGATGGTCATCAGTGCGCCGCCGTTTGCGCGGTTTATACTAATGCCTCTTTGCTACCACCGCGGTTGAATCCACCCATGCGTAACGATGCTCGAGACGATTTCGACGACGTGCCCACCCTGCGCGCCGGCACCCCCGATGATGATGAACTGCTCCCTGCGCATGTCGCGCGCACGCGGCAGAAGGCCGCGCGGCCGGCCAGCAATGGCCCGCTGTGGGCACTGCTGGGCGCGTCGTTCATCGCCTTGGCCGGGTTGGGCTGGTGGAGTTTTCAGCAGATCTCGCTGATGGAGCAGCAACTGGTGGCCACCCAGGAAAGCTTCGCCCGCATCAGCGAAGAAGCTGCCGGTCGCTTGCAGGCGATCAGCGGCAAGGTCGATGCCAGCGATGCCAGCGTCAGCACCGGGAGCGAGGCGTTGAAGTTGCAGATTCGCCAGTTGCAGGCAAGCTTGGCCGAACAGGGCAAGCAGCAGCAGGGGGTGGCGGGGCAAGCCGGGGATTTGGGCAAGCGCCTGGAGCAGGTGCTGGCCGATACCCGCGAGCAGCAAAAAGCGGTGACTGAGTTGCAGAGCCAGTTGCAGGCGCAACTGAAAGCGGTCAACGCTGAGCTGGCGGCGCTCAAGTCGGGGCAGTTGGACGGTGGCAAGCTGGACAGCGAGCTCAAGAGCTTGAGCAGTGAAGTTGCAGCGTTGAAGAAGCAGGGCAATCCGAGCGCGGCGATCGAGAGCCTGGAGCAGGATGTGCTGGTACTCAAGAGCCAGGTCGACAACAAGCCAGCGGCCACGGCTGGTGGGGCTTCGGTACAGGAGTTCGATGCGTTCCGCGGGCAGACTACCCGCAGCATCAACACCCTGCAGAGCCAGATTCAAAACCTGCAGCAGCAGATCAACGCCCGGCCCTAGAGATCGTGAGGCCGCTTTGCGGCCTTTCGCGGGCAAGCCCGCTCCTACAAGGTCAGCGCGGATCTGTAGGAGCGGGCTTGCCCGCGAAGGGGCGCACAGCGGCCCCGGGATGTCACTTACAACCGCGGATAATCGATATACCCCACCGCCCCCTTGCCATAGAAGGTCTCCGGCCGCGGCTCATTGAGCGGCGCATCGCCAGCCAAGCGCGCCGGCAAATCAGGATTGGCAATAAATGGAATGCCAAACGCCACTGCATCCGCCTTGCCACTGGCCAACGCCGCATTGGCACTGGCCTTGTCGAACCGCTCATTGACGATATACGGCCCGCCAAAGGCTTGTTTGATCAGCGGCCCAATGCTGTCATCGGCCTGTTTTTCCCGCGAGCAGATAAACGCGATACCCCGCTTGCCCAATTCGCGGGCAACGTAGGTAAAAGTCTCGACCCGATCGGCATCGCCCATATCATGCGCATCGGCCCGCGGCGCCAGGTGCACGCCAACGCGGCCCGCACCCCACACCTCGATCACCGCATCGGTCACTTCCAGCAGCAGTCGTGCGCGGTTCTCCAGCGAACCACCGTAGTTGTCGTTGCGCTGGTTGGTGCTGCTTTGCAAAAACTGATCGAGCAGGTAACCGTTGGCGCCATGAATCTCCACGCCATCGAAACCCGCCGCCTTGGCGTTCTCCGCACCCACCCGATAGGCATCGACGATATCGGCGATCTCTTCGCTTTCCAGGGCCCGTGGTGTGGGGTATTCGGCCAGCGGCCGGACCAGGCTGACATGGCCTTTGGGCTGGATCGCACTCGGTGCGACCGGCAATTCGCCATTGAGGTAGCTGGGATGGGAGATGCGCCCAACATGCCACAGCTGCAGGAGGATTCGCCCGCCAGCCCCATGCACCGCCTTGGTCACGTTGTTCCAGCCGCGCACCTGGTCGTTGGACCAGATTCCTGGGGTGTCCGGATAACCGACGCCCATTGGCGTGACAGAGGTCGCCTCGCTGATGATCAGCCCGGCGCTGGCGCGCTGTACGTAGTACTCGGCCATCAGGGCGTTGGGCACCCGGCCGGCGTCGGCGCGGCAACGGGTCAGCGGCGCCATGATGATGCGGTTGGGCAGTTGCAGCTCGCCCAAGGTCAACGGATCGAACAGCGTGGTCATCGGTGTTACCTCGCAAGGATCAATGGGAAGCAGTGGCCAGTTCGGCGTCGCCACCGCGCTGGCTGAAAGCGATCAGGGTGACGATCAACGCCAGCAGCGCCAGGGCCGCTGCGGCCAGCGGCACGCGGGTCAGGCCCAGGCCATGGGCGATGACGCTGCCACCGACCCAGGCGCCCAAGGCATTGCCCAGGTTGAACGCGCCGATATTCAGGGTCGAGACCAGATTCGGTGCGGCCTTGCCGTAGCTGACCACGTTGACCTGCAAGGCCGGCACTGCGGCAAACGCGGCGGTAGCCCAGAGGAACAGGGTGATCTCGGCCGGCACCAGGGCGCTGCTGGTCCAGCTCAGCGCGGTGGACACCACGGCCATGGCGGCGAACACACCGACCAGGGTGGCGCCCAGGCGCCGGTCAGCCAGCTTGCCACCGAGGATGTTGCCCAGGGTCAGGCCCAGGCCGATCAGCAGCAGGGTCCAGGTCACCCCGCGTGGCGAAACGCCGGTGACATCACCGAGCAGCGGCGCGACATAGGTGAACAGGGCGAACATCGAGGCGGCGAACAGCACGGTCATGCTCAGCGACAGCCAGATGCCGATACCCTTGAGGGCGGCAAGCTCAGCGCGCATGTCCACCGCTTCTTGCTGACGTTGCAGCGGCAGGAAGCGCACCAGGCCGATCAGCGCGATCACGCCGATACCGGTGACTGCCCAGAAGGTCGAACGCCACCCCGCCACCTGCCCCAGCGCCGTGCCCAGCGGCACACCAAGCACGTTGGCCAAGGTCAGGCCGGTGAACATCAACGCCACTGCCGAGGCGCGGCGATTGGCTGGCACCAGGCTGGCGGCGACCACCGAGCCGATACCGAAGAATGCGCCGTGACACAGCGCGGTGACCACGCGGGCGAACATCAGCAGGTTGTAGTCGCTGGCCACGGCACACAGCAGGTTGCCGACGATGAACACGCCCATCAGCGTCACCAGTGCGGCTTTACGCGGCAGGCGGGCGGTGGCCAGGGCCATGAACGGCGCGCCGATGGCCACGCCCAGGGCGTAGCCGGTCACCAGCCAGCCGGCACCAGGGATCGACACACCCAAGTCCAGCGCCACCTCGGGCAGCAAGCCCATGATGACGAATTCGGTGGTGCCGATGGCGAAGGCGCTGAGCGCCAGGATCAAGAGGGGAAGCGGCATTGCAAGGTCCTTTTCAGAGCTCTTGGCTCATCTGCTTGAGAAACGCCTGGATGGTGTCCTCGTTGCGTTTGAAGAAGTGCCACTGACCGATCTTCTGGCTGCTGATCAGGCCGGCACGCTGCAGCGTCGCCAGGTGCGCAGAGACGGTCGACTGCGACAGGCCGCAGCGTTGGTCGATCTGCCCGGCACAGACACCGTGTTCGGTGCTGTGGTGCTGGTCGGGGAATTGCGCCGCCGGGTCTTTCAGCCAGGTGAGGATGTCTCGCCGTACCGGGTGGGACAGGGCTTTTATTATTTCGTCGAGATCGAGAGGCATGAGAGGGGCTCGTGATGTGTAGCGGTATATCGCGATGGGGCGAAATATAAATCGGTATTTCGCGATATACAAATATGAAAAGATGCTGAGCTCAGCGCCAATCGCTATATCGGGTTATAACGATATGCCTGCGGCCAGTGCTAGACTTGGCGCCATGAACTACCTCGCACACTTGCACCTGGGCGGCCAGCAGCCGCAGCAATTGCTCGGCAGCTTGTATGGCGATTTCGTCAAAGGCGGCTTGCAAGGGCGCTTTCCACCGATGCTGGAGGCGGCGATTCGGCTGCACCGGCACATCGACAGTTTTACCGACAGCCACCCGCTGGTGCTGGCGTCGCTGGCGCGTTTTCCGCGTGAGCGGCGGCGTTATGCCGGGATCGTCCTGGATGTATTTTTCGATCATTGCCTGGCGCGGCACTGGCAGGACTATGCCGAGCAGCCATTGGCGCAGTTCACCCACGGGTTCTATCAGGTGTTGCTGGCCGAGCCTGAGCTGCCGGGGCGCTTGGCGCAGATTGCGCCGTTGATGGCGGCGGATGACTGGCTGGGGGCGTATGGAGATTTCGCGACGCTGGAGCAGGTGTTCAAGGGTATCGCCCGGCGCTTGTCGCGGCCTGAGGGGATGGCGGGGGTGATGGGCGAGTTGGACGAGTTGTATGAGCCGTTACTGGCGGACTTTCGTGAGTTTTATCCGCAGTTGCAGGCATTTGCGGCTGGCCGTTGATGATGTGTCAGCAGACCCCGCCTCTTCGCGGCGGTTCGGCGCGAAGAGGCCGGTACTGATTTCAGCAAGCCATCAGGCCGCACGTGCCTGTCGGCGAGGCGCCATCTCGATGTCTTCAGCACCGAACAGCGCCATATGAATGGCCTGCTGGGCCTGTAAGGCCAGGACCGCACGTTCTTTTTCCAGGCTGTCGATCGGTGGCAACAGGTGAATCTGCACCTGCCCACGCGGCTGAGCAAACAAACGCATCAAGTGCGACAGCAGGTCATCATCGCCAATGAACGGCGCGATCAAGTCGACCTCACCTTCACGCAAGTACTGAATCGCCACCGGCTGCACCGGCGTCCCCTGGTCAATCGCACCCGCCAGCAGGCGGCCATGGAAGGTGCGCAAGCTGCGCCCATTGGTGGTGGTGCCTTCGGGGAAAATCAGTAAAGGCCGCTGCTGAGCCAATTGCGCGCTGATCTGCTCACGCAGGCGTTGGCCATCACCACCGCCGCGGCGAATGAACAACGTCCCGGCTTTCTCTGCCAGCCAGCCCGCCAATGGCCAGTGACGCACCTCGGCCTTGGACAGAAATGACAGCGGAGTGAGCATGCCCAGCAGCGGAATGTCAGTCCAGGACACGTGGTTGCCGATCCACAACATGGGGCGCTGCGGTAACTCACCGATCACCTGCACCTCAAAGGGCAGGGCGGCGACCAGCCGTTGCATGAAAAACCGGCTCCAGCGCTGGCGTCGCTCGATCGACATCTGCAGCCCCAGGCGTTCGCGTACAGCCACCACGCTAGCCATGCCAGCGCCGAGCAACAGCACCATCAGCAACCGGGCCAGGCGGGCGATCACCCGCAGCCGCAGCATCAGACCGCTGCCTTGAAGTGGCGGGCGTAGCGCGGGCAGAGATCGTCGCGCTTGAGCAGGATGAACACGTCGGCGACTTGGAAGTCTTCGTCCCAGCAGGGCTCGCCGCAGATCTTCGCGCCCAGGCGCATGTAGGCCTTGAGCAATGGCGGCATTTCGGCGATGACATTGTTCGGCAGGGCAAGGCTTGGCAGCGGCTTTTTCGGCTCGGCGCGCAAGTGCTCGGTGCACAGGTAGCGCTCACGCAGGCGCTGCATGATGGCGTGGGCCTGCACGCCGCCGTCCTGCATAGGGATGCTGGCGCAGCCCATCAGGTAGCTGTAATGGCCTTCGTTGAGCACTTCGGCCAGCTCGCCCCAGAGTACCGCGATGGTGCCGCCGTTGCGGTACTCGGCGGCGACGCAGGTGCGGCCCAGTTCGAGGATCGGGCCTTGCAGCTGCAGCAGGCCATGCAGGCTGAATTCTTCTTCGCTGTAGAAGCGACCCAGGCTGCTGGCGGCCTGGTGGTCGAGCAGGCGGGTGGTGGCGACCAATTCGCCAGTGGTCAGGTCGCGTACGCCAATATGGCGGCAGTGGATATCGTAGTCATCCATGTCCAGGCCCTGTTCGGCGCCTTTGAGCTTGGCCTTGAATTCGGCGCTGAACACCTTGAAACGCAGGGCCTGTGCTTCCTGCAGGGCCGCAGCGCCGACCAGGCGTTCGGCTTGCAGACGGCGTTCAGTGCTGTTGTCGCCAGAGCGAGCGATCCGAGTCATTACGAGTCTCCATAAGCCAGCCATTAAGGGTTGCGGCCGGTCGGCTTTGTTGTGCAAAGTCAGCCTAGGTACGCCTGGTGTCACCTCGGTGAATCTTTGGTGATGCTTGCGTGACAGCCTTTTAAGGAGCGTCTGATGGCCTGGTTGCAACGACTCAACGACCCATTACGCCAACCCCTGGCCGCCAGCCTTGGGCAAACCTATGCCGCGCAGCTCGAACGCCTGGGCACCGCTGCGCCGTTCGAATTGGCGGTACTTGGCGGGCGGGCCATGGCCACCCCGGGGCTGGCGTTCCTGATCGGCTATCAGGCGGCCTTGCGCGTGCTCTGGCCCAGCGCCCCGGCCGCGCTCGGCGCGTTGTGCGCCACTGAGCGGCGCAGCGTGCGTCCGGCAGATATGCACAGCCGCCTGGAGGGCTTGCGTGTGACCGGGCGCAAGGACTTCGTCACCGCCGGGCTCGAAGCTGAATGGTTGCTGGTGGCGGCGCGTTGCGAAGCTGCGGGCGAGTCTGCTCAGTTGAAGCTGGCGGTGGTCTACCCAGGTGAGCCGGGGGTAACCCTGGAGGCGTTGCCGACCCTGCCGCTGATGCCCGAAGTCGGCCATGCTCGCCTGACATTGCAGCAAGCCGCCTGCGAGCTGCTGGCAGGCGATGGCTGGGACGCCTACGTCAAGCCGTTCCGTTCTCTGGAAGATCTGTATGTACTTGCCGCCCTGGTGGCCTGGTTGTACGGCGTCGGCCAGGAAAGTGCCTGGCCCCAGGCGTTGCAGCTGCGTCTGCTGGGCCTGCTCGGCGGCTGCGCTGAAGGTAGCCGGCAGTGCGCCGACAGTGTGGGCTGCCATCTGTTGTTAGGCGGCCTATTCGCCCAGTTCCACGCCTTGCGTGGCGAGCTCGACCAAGCCTTGGCCGCAGGGCCTGAGCAGTGGGCTCAGTTGTGGCAGCGCGACCAGGGCGTGCTGGCCCTGGCCACTGCCGCACGGGATAAGCGCTTGGCCAAGGCCTGGGCCGCTGTCGGACTGTCATGAAACGGTGCCAGGCTCGCCTGATCGTAGATGAGAGGGCGGGGCATGCGCGTGTTTCGCGGTGGGCTGTGGCTGCTGTCGCTGCTGGCCTGTGCGGCGCCAGCGGAGGACTGGCCTGTACCTGACTGGCAAAGCCAACCTGCTGCTATCGACTGGCGGCCCGTCGACGACTATGCCTTCGCCGAACGCAACGAGACCGAGCGCAGTGGCGTGCGTAGCGATGCACTGCTGATCATTCGCGATGGCCGCATCCTGTATGAGCGCTACCACGCGCCGACTGCAGCCAATACCTCGCACTTGACCTGGTCGGTGAGCAAAAGCGTGCTGGCCACGCTGCTCGGCGTTGCTTATGGCGAACAGCGATTCCGGCTAGAAGATCAGGCGGCGCGCTTCTACCCACCTTTGGCCAAGCACCCTGAGCTGCGCCTGATCGATCTTTTGCACTGGGCCAGCGGTCTGGCCTGGCAGGAGGATTACGAATACGCCCCGCTGAAGTCGTCGGTGGTGGCCATGCTCTATACCCGTGGTCGTCAGGATATGGCGGCCTACGCGGCGGCAATGGCTGCTGACCAGGCGCCGGGCCAGCGCAGTCGCTATTCCAGCGGCGACAGCAACCTGCTGGCCGCTGCCTTGCGCGGGATGCTCGACCCGCAGCAGTACGCCAGCTACCCCTGGCAAGCGCTGTTCATCCCGCTGGGTATCGACAGTGCCGTATGGGAACGCGATGGCGCCGGGACCTTTGTCGGCTCCTCCTATCTGTACCTGAGCGCCCGCGACCTGGGACGCATCGGTTTACTGATGCTCAGGGAAGGTCGGTGGCAAGATCGGCAATTGCTACCCGTCGATTGGGTCGCCTTCAATCGAGCACTGTTTGCTCATGCGCAAGCTATCGAGGGTGAGGCCAATCCTGGCGGCCACTGGTGGCTCAACCGACCACTGCCGGGCCATCCGCCACCCTGGCCAGACGCCCCGCAAGATGTGTACGCCGCGCTCGGCCACTGGGGGCAGGCGCTGTATGTACTGCCGAGCCAGAAACTGGTGGTGGTGCGCTATGGCGATGATCGCGATGGCAGCTACAGCCACAACGCGCTGCTCGAGCGGGTACTGGCGGCGGTGGCTGGGGAGGGTAGATGAAGCGCGTGCTATTGCTGTTAGTTGCACTGCTGCTGGCGTGGGCCTGGCATGAGCGGCAAGCGCTGGCGGACTTCCCGGGGATTCTCTCAGCCTACTCGGCCAAGGAGTACTGCTCGTGCCGCTTCGTCATGGGCTTGGACGAGCACTACTGCCGAGGTTATGTGCAGCAGTACCTGCCGCTCACTCGCCTGCAAGAGCACAGCGCCACCCGTGTGGTTATCGCCGAGGGCCTTGGCCGCAGCAATCAAGCCGCTTGGCAGGGCCCGCGTGAGGGCTGCCGCTTGCTGCCGTGAAGGCGGGCGAGTAAGGTTGAACGCTTTGTTTCACAGGATTTTCCATGTTCAAGTTTGCCCGCCTCCTGCCTGCCCTGCTGCTGGCTTTGTGCCTGCCCGCTCACGCCAACTGGCACCTCGACGGCGAGTCGTCGCGTTTGTCATTTGTCACAGGCAAGAATGGCGACACCATCGAGGTGCATCGCTTCCTGGTGCTGCACGGCAAGGTCGACCGCAAGGGCACGGCAGGGCTGAGCATCGAGATGGATTCGGTGAGCAGCGGCATTCCACTGCGCGACGAGCGTATGCGCGATGGCTTGTTCGAGTTCGAGCGCTTCCCCGAGGCCACGGTCAAGGCGCAGATCGATCTACGCCCGATCAACGACCTGGCTGACGGTGCGCAGATCGAGTTGCGCTTGCCGGTCACCGTCACCCTGCACGGCCAGTCGCACAGCTACAACGCCCTGCTGCTGGCCACCCGTCTGGATGAGCGGCGTTTCCAGGTGGTCACCCTCGAACCGCTGATTCTGCGCGCCAGTGATTATGGTCTGCTGCCGGGCCTTGAGAGCCTGCGCAAATTTGCCAAGCTCAACTCGATCAACCCGTCGGTGCCGGTCAATGCGGTGCTGATCTTCACCGCCCGCTGACATGCCGGGGCCGGTCTTTCCCTGGCGCGATGGCAACCAGTTCGAACTGCTGATCGACGGCCCCGAGTTTTTTCCGCGCATGCTCACGGCGATCGTGCGCGCCCAGCACCAGGTTGACCTGGAGCTGTACCTGGTTGAGGCCGGTGCCTGTGCCGAGGCGGTGGTCGACGCGCTGGAGCAGGCAGCGCGGCGAGGCGTGCGGGTGCGCTGCCTGTTCGATGACTATGGCTCATTGGCGTTTACCTCGGGATTGCGCGAGCGCTTGCTCAGCGCTGGGGTGCTGCTGCGCTGGTACAACCGGCTGAACTGGCGTCGCGGTTTTCGCAACCTTTATCGCGACCACCGCAAGATACTGCTGGTCGATGAACGCTGGGCGGTGGTGGGCGGGACCGGCGTCACCGATGAGTTCTGGATCCCGGACGCCGATGCCAGCGAATGGCATGAAGTGATGGTGCAGATGCAGGGGCCGATCGTCAGCGACTGGCAACTGCTGTTCGATCGCCAATGGCACGCCAACAACCGCCGCACGGCCTGGCGCCCGCCTGAGGGCTTCGGTCTGCCGCGCTTGCCGAAAGTGCCGGCGCAGGGTCAGGGCATGGGCCGGGTGGCCTACGCCGATGCCCGCCAGCACCGCGACATCCTCCATTCGCTGGTACGCGCGCTGAACAGCGGCCAGCGCCGGATCTGGTTGGCGACGCCGTATTTCCTGCCGACCTGGAGCGTGCGCCGCTCCCTGCGTCGAGCGGCGTCACGCGGGATTGATGTGCGTCTGCTGCTGACCGGCCCGCGCACCGATCACCCGTCGGTGCGCTATGCCGGTCATCGCTACTACCCGCGCTTGCTGCGCTCGGGGGTGCGCATCTTTGAGTATCAGCCGTGCTTTTTGCATCTGAAGATGGTCCTGATCGACGATTGGGTCAGCGTCGGCTCGTGCAACTTTGACCATTGGAACCTGCGCTTCAATCTGGAGGCCAATGTCGAGGCGCTCGACCCGCCCTTGACTGCGGCGGTGGCGGCCAGCTTCGAGCGGGATTTCCTCCTGAGCCAGGAGGTCGACCTGGATCACTGGAATGCGCGCCCGCTCTGGCGCCGGGTCAAGCAACGGGTGTGGGGATGGCTGGATCGGTTGGTGGTGTTGTTGCTCGATCGGCGCAGCTGAGCGCGCTTTTCCCAGCTATCGTTGGCGTTCCTGCTGGCTTATTTAATGTGTCTGTACCGGGGGGGGCGTGGGAGCGGGCTTGCCCCGCGATGAGGCCGGCACAGACACCCCAAACAGAGAGGTGCTTGCAATGACGGCAAAGAAAATTCTCATGCTGGTGGGCGACTACGTCGAGGATTACGAGGTAATGGTGCCGTTCCAGGCCCTGACCATGGTCGGCCATACCGTGCACGCAGTCTGCCCGGAAAAAATTGCTGGGCAGACCGTACGCACGGCCATCCACGACTTTGAAGGTGAGCAGACCTACAGCGAAAAACCTGGGCACAACTTTGCCCTGAACTACGATTTCGTTCAGGTGCGTGCAGAAAGCTACGATGCCTTGGTGATCCCCGGTGGGCGAGCGCCTGAGTACCTGCGTCTGAATGAGCAGGTGCTGGCCTTGGTCAAGGCGTTCGATCAGGCCAACAAACCGATTGCAGCGGTCTGTCACGGTGCCCAGCTTCTAGCTGCTGCCGGTGTGCTGGAGGGCCGGGAGTGCAGTGCCTATCCTGCCTGCGCGCCTGAGGTGAAGTTGGCTGGCGGCACGTTCATCGATATCGCGGTGGATCAGGCCCATGTCGAGGGCAATCTGGTTACGGCGCCCGCCTGGCCGGCACATCCTGCTTGGTTGGCGGCGTTTCTCAAGGTGCTCGGGACCAGGATTTCCTGACTGGCCGGCAGTTCGCGATCAAAAAAACCGCCCATGTAGGGCGGTTCTTCTATACCCAGCGAAAGTAAAGTTACTTAACTTCTACCGCCAGGCTTTCAGCGATCTTGCCCTGCCACAGCGCGGGACCGGTGATGTGCACCGACTCACCGTTGCTGTCCACCGCGACGGTGACCGGCATGTCCTTGACCTCGAACTCGTAGATCGCTTCCATGCCCAGTTCGGCAAAGGCCAGCACCTGCGATTTACGGATCGCTTGAGCTACCAGGTAGGCAGCACCGCCAACGGCCATCAGGTACACGGCCTTGTTGTCCTTGATCGCTTCGATCGCGGTCGGGCCGCGCTCGGACTTGCCGATCATGCCCAGCAGGCCAGTTTGCTCAAGGATCTGGCGAGTGAACTTGTCCATCCGCGTTGCGGTGGTCGGGCCGGCTGGGCCAACCACTTCGTCACCGACCGGATCGACTGGGCCGACGTAGTAGATGAAGCGGCCTTTCAGATCGACCGGCAGCTCTTCGCCACGGTTGAGCATTTCGACCATGCGCTTGTGCGCCGCATCGCGGCCAGTGAGCATCTTGCCGTTGAGCAGGATGGTCTCGCCCGGCTTCCAGCTGGCGACTTCTTCTGGAGTGATGTTGTCCAGGTTGACCCGGCGGGCGCTTGGACCGGCTTCCCAGACGATCTCTGGGTAGGCGTCCAGCGACGGCGCTTCCAGCTCGGCTGGGCCAGAACCGTCGAGCACGAAGTGAGCGTGACGGGTGGCAGCGCAGTTAGGGATCATGCACACCGGCAACGAGGCGGCGTGGGTTGGGTAGTCCATGATCTTGACGTCGAGCACGGTGGTCAGGCCGCCCAGGCCCTGGGCGCCGATGCCCAGTTGGTTGACCTTGTCGAACAGCTCCAGGCGGATCTCTTCGATGCGGTTCTGCGGGCCACGGGCCTTGAGCTCATGGATGTCGATGGATTCCATCAACACTTCCTTGGCCATGACCGCGGCTTTCTCGGCGGTGCCGCCGATGCCGATGCCGAGCATCCCAGGCGGGCACCAGCCAGCGCCCATGGTCGGCACGGTCTTCAGGACCCAGTCGACGATCGAGTCGGACGGGTTGAGCATGGCCATTTTCGACTTGTTTTCCGAGCCGCCGCCTTTGGCTGCGACATCGACTTCGACCTTGTCACCTGGGACGATCGAGTAGTGGATGACGGCCGGGGTGTTGTCCTTGGTGTTCTTGCGAGCACCGGCCGGGTCGGCCAGGATCGAGGCGCGCAGGACGTTTTCAGGCAGGTTGTAGGCGCGACGCACACCTTCGTTGATCATGTCGTCGACGCTCAGGGTGGCGCCGTCCCAACGCACGTCCATGCCGACGCGCACGAACACGGTAACGATACCGGTGTCCTGGCAGATCGGGCGGTGGCCTGTGGCGCACATGCGCGAGTTGATCAGGATCTGGGCGATCGAATCGCGCGCAGCAGGCGACTCTTCACGCAGGTAGGCCTCGTGCATCGCCTGGATGAAGTCGACGGGGTGGTAGTACGAGATGAATTGCAGGGCGTCGGCAACGCTCTGAATCAGGTCGTCTTGCTTGATCACGGTCATGCAGCGCGCTCCTCTTAAAGACGGGAACATTCGTAAAGGCTTTCCGACGCTGCACACCTGCGCGTCGAAACGCCTGGCAAGGCGTCGGCAGGTCAGGCCGACGCAAAAAAGGCGCGGCAGTATAGCGCGCATCGGTGGCCGAAACACCTGCGGGTGGTCTGGACCATGGTCGGCAAGCGACGGGCACCCTTTTTGCTGCCGCTGCCCGCTTGCCTTAGAGTGGCGCTGTAGACCCGGAGAAATGATGACCATGCCTGAACTCAGTGTCGGCGAGCGCCGCTGGACGGTGCCCACTGGCAGCAACCTGCTCGATGCCTTGAACGAGGCGGGGTTGAATGTGCCCTACAGCTGCCGCGCCGGCAGTTGTCACGCTTGCCTGGTGCATTGTCTGGAGGGGCAACCGGCGGATGCCTTGCCCGAAGCCCTGGCACTGGAAAAACATGCACAGGGTTGGCGCCTGGCCTGCCAGTGCCGGGTAGTGGGCGACTTGCGCGTGGCGGTGTTCGACCCGCTGCAGGATGGTATTCCCGCGCAGGTCTGCGCGATGGACTGGTTAGGTGATGTGTTGCGCTTGCGCCTGCGGCCCGAGCGGGTGCTGCGTTACCAGGCCGGCCAGCATGTGGTGCTGTGGAACGGTTCGGTCGCGCGGCCTTATTCGCTGGCAAGCCTGCCGGGTGAAGATGATTTTCTCGAGTTTCATATCGACTGCCAGCGGCCAGGGGCTTTTTGCGACAAGGCCCGTGGGCTGCAAGTGGGTAATGTGTTGCGCCTGGGCGAGCTCAGAGGCGGGGCGCTGCATTACGACCCCGATTGGCAGGCGCGTCCGCTCTGGTTGCTGGCGGCGGGTACAGGGCTTGCGCCATTGTGGGGCATCCTGCGTGAGGCTCTGCGGCAGGGGCATCGGGGTGAAATCAGGGTGATGCATGTGGCGCGTGACCACGCAGGGCATTACCTGGCCGAGACGCTGGAGGCTATTGAAGGGGTGGCTGTCGAGCGGGTGCTGGCGGCGCAGCTGGATGAAGCACTGGCGGCATTGCGGCCGTCGTCACGGCAGACCGTGGCGCTGGTGTGCGGCTCGCCGGGGAGTGTGGAGCGGTTTGCGCGGCGGCTGTTTATTGAGGGGGTGCCGAGGAATCAGGTGTTTGCCGATGTGTTTGTCGAGCATGCCTGATTTTTTGCGGTGTTCATGCTGGCCTCTTCGCGGGGCAAGCCCGCTCCCACAGAAAACCTGCTGCCGTTGAGTTCAGTGGGTTGCCTGTGGGAGCGGGCTTGTCCCGCGAAAGGGCCGCAGAGCGGCCCCTTCGCAGGCTATCAGCCGACCAGCGGATCACCGACATGCAGGATCTTCATGCCGTTGGTGCCACCAATGGTGTGGTAGCTGTCGCCTTTGGTCAGGATGACCCAGTCACCTTGCTCGACCAGGCCGCGCTTGAGCAGCTCATCGACCGCCGCTTGGCTGACCTTGTCGGCCGGCAGCGAAGCCGGGTCGAACGCGATCGGGTAGACGCCGCGGAACATCGAGGCGCGCGCTTGGGTAGCGCGGTGCGGCGACAGGGCGAAGATCGGCACGTGCGAACGCAGGCGCGACATGATCAGCGGGGTGTAGCCACTTTCGGTGAGGGCAATGATCGCCTTGACGCCGGGGAAGTGGTTGGCGGTGTACATCGCGGCCAGCGCGATGCTTTCGTCGCAGCGCTCGAAGGTGGTGTGCAGGCGGTGGCTGGATTTCTGGTTGGTCGGGTGCTTCTCGGCACCCTGGCAGATCCGCGCCATGGCCTGGACCGCTTCGATCGGGTAAGCACCGGCGGCGCTTTCGGCCGAGAGCATGACCGCGTCGGTGTTGTCGAGCACGGCGTTGGCCACGTCGGACACTTCTGCGCGGGTCGGCATCGGGTTCTGGATCATCGACTCCATCATCTGGGTCGCGACGATCACTGCTTTGTTGTTGCGGCGGGCGTGCTGGATGATCTTCTTCTGGATACCGATCAGTTCGGCGTCGCCGATTTCCACACCCAGGTCACCACGGGCGACCATGACGGCGTCGGAGGCGGCGATCAGGGCGTCGAGGGTCTCGTCGTCTGCCACGGCTTCGGCGCGCTCGATCTTGGCCACCAGCCAGGCGCTGCCGCCGGCTTCGTCACGCAGCTTGCGGGCGTATTCCATGTCCTTGGCATCGCGCGGGAAGGACACGGCCAGGTAGTCCAGGTCCATTTCTGCGGCCAGCTTGATGTCGGCCTTGTCTTTTTCGGTCAGGGCCGGTGCGGTCAGGCCGCCGCCTTTGCGGTTGATGCCTTTGTGGTCCGACAGCGGGCCACCGACGATCACCACGCAGTGCAGGGCATCGGCAGTGGCGGTCTCGACGCGCATGACCACGCGGCCGTCATCGAGCAGCAGTTCGTCACCGACGCCGCAGTCCTTGACCAGGTCGGGATAGTCGATACCGACGATGTCCTGGTTGCCTTCGGTCAGCGGGTGGACGGTGGAGAAGGTGAAGGTGTCACCGATCTTCAGTTCAATGCGCTTGTTGCTGAACTTGGCGATGCGGATCTTCGGACCCTGCAGGTCGCCCAGCAGTGCGACATGGCGACCATTCTTGGCAGCGATCTCGCGGATCAGGCGAGCGCGGGCCTTGTGCTCGTCCGGAGTGCCGTGGGAGAAGTTCAGGCGTGCCACGTCCAGGCCGGCCAGGATCAATTGCTCGATCACTTCCGGCGAGTTGCTGGCGGGGCCAAGGGTGGCGACGATTTTGGTACGGCGGATGGTCATGCACAGACTCCTATAGTGAAGCGCAGCGAAAGGCTACTCCTCAATTGCGCTGTAGTCATTGTTCCGTTGCACTACCTTGCATCCTGCACGGGTGGCATTTGAACGGTGGGGGTATCCTTGCAAATGCCTGTGAAGATTTGCCGTATCTGGCCGATACACTGCCTAGCAAAGGAGATTCCCCATGCGAGCCCTGATCGTTTTAGCTGTCGCGGCCAGTGTCGTCGGCTGCACCCGGTGGTCGATGGACCATCATCTGAACAATGCCTACCGTGCCTATGATCGCGGCGACTGCCAGCGGGTCATGCTGGAGCTGTCCCAGGTCGATCGTACCAGTCGCGCCCGGCCGTTCATCCACCCGGAAGTATCGCTGCTGCGGGGCCAGTGCCTTGAGCGGCAGAAGCTCTACGTCGATGCTGCCCAGACCTATGAATACCTGATCCAGCGTTACCCGCAAAACGAGTACGCCTACCGTGCCCGTGCGCGCTTGCAGACCCTTGAAAAGCTCGGGCATTACCGCATTGGCGAAGCGGCGGCGGCCAACCCGGTCAGGACTACCCCTTGGCGTTAACACCAATGTGTCCTTGATTTCACGAGATTTGCACTGCGTGCTGGGCTAATCTGTCTCTTAGATGTAACAGCAACCGCCAGTACCTCGTATTCCTGGCCCGGGTACGGACAACCATTGCGATCATGTTCATTCAGCGCCACATCCAACGTCACCAGCTGCCTTGTGTGCTCAAGGTGTACAACCGCTTTACCGATCAAGAGATCGGCTACCTGGGCAATGCCTCGGAAGACGGACTGATGTTGATCAGCACTTTACCGATCTTGGTCGGGCCGGACTTCGAATTGCAGCTGCGGGTGCCGTTGGCGGGCGGTGGGCATCAGTTCATCAATCTCACCGCCAGTTGCCTGTGGTGCCGCGAAGACCAGACGCCAGGGCATTACGACTCGGGCTTCATGCTGTTGCAGGCGCCGCGCGAGTACGACGACTTCGTGCATTCTCTTCGTGACTTCTTCAGTTTTCGCCCTGCCAACGCCTCGGCCTGAGGCATGTGGACACATCGTGCCAGGATTGGGGATTCGATTTAGCGGCGCAGGCCGCTAGACTCACGGTCGACCTAGCTACAGGAAGACCCCGTGACCTCCAGCATCTTCTGGCACGACTACGAAACCACCGGAATCAATCCGCGCTGCGACCGCCCGTTGCAGATGGCGGGTGTGCGCACTGATTTTGAACTCAACGAAATCGACGCGCCGGTCAACCTCTATTGCCGCCCCTCGGACGATATCCTGCCGCACCCGGCGGCGTGCCTGGTCACCGGTATCACCCCGGCGGAACTGGCCAGCAAAGGGCTGTGCGAAGCTGAGTTCATGACCCGCGTGCATGAGCAGCTGGTGCGCCCCGGCACCTGCGGCGCGGGCTACAACACCTTGCGTTTCGATGACGAGGTCACCCGCTATAGCCTCTACCGCAACTTTTTCGACCCCTATGCCCGTGAATGGCAGGGCGGCAACAGCCGCTGGGATCTGATCGACATCGTGCGCACCGCCTATGCCCTGCGCCCTGAAGGGATTGTCTGGCCGCAGCAGGACGGTCGCACCAGCTTGCGCCTGGAATTGCTCAGCAAGGCCAATGGCATCGATCACGGCCATGCGCACGAGGCGCTTTCCGACGTGCGGGCAACCATTGCGTTGGCGCGACTGATCCGTGACAAACAGCCCAAGCTGTATGACTGGCTGTTTGAGTTGCGCAGCAAGCACAAAGTCATGGAGCACATTCGCCTGTTGCAGCCGTTGGTGCATATCTCGGGGCGCTTTTCCGCCGAGCGAAATTATATTGGCGTGGTCTTGCCATTGGCCTGGCACCCGCGCAACCGCAATGCACTGATTGTGTGCGACCTGCACTTGGAAACCTTACCTTTAATACGGGAAAGCGCCGAAACATTACGTGAGCGGTTATACACTCGGCGCGATGATCTCAGCGCAGGGCAATTACCGGTGCCCCTGAAGTTGGTGCATATCAATCGCTGCCCAGTACTGGCGCCATTGAAGGTGTTGCGACCGGCCGATCAAGCGCGGCTGGGTATTGACCTGGCAATGTTGCAATCGCGTGGCGAGGCCTTGGCCAGTCAACAGAGCAGTTGGCAAGATAAGCTCGAACACATTTACAGCGGGGAAGAGTTCCCGCCGTGCGAAGATCCCGAACAACAATTGTATGACGGTTTTATCGGAGATCGCGATCGGCGCCTGTGCGAACAGGTGCGGGTGGTCGACCCAGCGCAACTGGGTCATTCGCAGTGGATGTTCGATGACCCGCGGCTACCTGAGTTGTTGTTCCGCTACCGCGCGCGAAATTTCTTTGAAACATTGAATGAACAGGAGCAGCAACGCTGGCTGCTATTTTGCCAGCAACGGTTGAGCGATCCGCGCTGGGGCGCGCCCAACACCCTGGGTGACTTCGAGCAGGCTTGCCAGAGCAGTTGGGCCACGGCCGACGAGGCGGGGCGCCGCGTGCTGGAGGCCTGGCAGGTGCATGTCCAACAATTGAAGACGCAGTTGCAGCTGTAATGTGATTGAGCAAATAAAAACGCCGGCATCAGCCGGCGTTTTTTGCAAAGCGGGTCACGGACATATTAGTCCAGCAGGGTCGCCCAGCTTTCAACCACATCGCCACCCCATTTGGCTTTCCACTCTTTCAGGGTTTTGTGGTTGCCGCCTTTGGTTTCGATCACTTCACCGTTGTGCGGGTTTTTGTATTGCTTGACCTTACGCGCACGCTTGGTGCTGGTGGTCTTGGCGGCGCCACGTGGGGCTTTGCTCTGTTTGGCTTCTGGGTCGAGCAGGGCAATTACGTCACGCAGCGACTTGGAGTATTCGCCCATCAGGGTGCGCAGCTTGCCTTCGAATTCCAGCTCTTTTTTCAGCTTGTCATCTTGCGACAGGTTGGCCAGACGCGCTTGCAGTTCTTTGATGGCTTCTTCGGTAGCGCGGTATTCGTTGATCAGGGACATGGCGTGTTCCTTAATGCATGTTCAGAGAGACAGTGTGGGCCAATAATAGACAGGCGATTCTCGCAAGTAAACAATTAATCAGGTAATAAACTGTAATCGACTCGGCAATAACAAGATTCTTTGGTTAAGAAAAATTTACATATGACTTGCCGGTCTCATCAGAACCGATGTGCTTAAGGTCTAATTGTCGCGGCTGCGGGCGGAGGGCTGGTCCGGTCCGGGCAGGCGCCGATGATTACTGCGTTTTTCCTGGCAGCTCGTTAGAATATGCGCCTTTGCGAAGTTCTTGGAGTCTCCCTCATGCGCACCTATCGACTGGTGATTGCCTGCCCCGACCGTGTCGGCATCGTGGCGAAAGTCAGTAATTTCCTGGCCTTGTACAATGGCTGGATCAACGAAGCCAGCCACCACTCCGACGAGCAGAGCGGTTGGTTCTTCATGCGTCATGAGATCCGTGCCGAGTCGCTGCCGTTTGGCATCGAGGCGTTCCGTGAAGCCTTCGCGCCAATCGCCGAAGAGTTCTCGATGATCTGGCGCGTGACTGACTCTGCGCAGAAAAAACGCGTGGTGCTGATGGCCAGCCGCGAGTCGCACTGCCTGGCGGACTTGTTGCACCGCTGGCACACCGATGAGTTGGATTGCGATATCCCCTGCGTGATTTCCAACCACAATGACCTGCGCAGCATGGTCGAGTGGCACGGTATTCCGTTCTTCCACGTTCCGGTCGATCCAAAGGATAAACAGCCGGCGTTCGCCGAAGTGTCGCGCCTGGTCGAAGAGCATGGCGCCGATGTGGTGGTGCTGGCGCGTTACATGCAAATCCTGCCGCCGCAGTTGTGCGAGCAGTTTGCTGAGCGGGTGATCAACATCCACCACAGCTTCCTGCCGTCCTTCGTCGGCGCTAAGCCTTACCACCAGGCGGCACTGCGTGGGGTCAAGCTGATCGGCGCGACCTGCCACTACGTTACCGAAGAACTGGATGCCGGCCCGATCATCGAGCAGGACGTGGTTCGCGTTAACCATGCCGACAGCATCGAAGACATGGTCCGCTTTGGGCGTGACGTCGAGAAAATGGTATTGGCGCGCGGCCTGCGTTATCACCTGGAAGACCGCGTCCTGGTGCATGGCAACAAGACCGTGGTGTTCGATTAAGCAAGAGGGCGGGCCGATGGCTGATCCACGCGACAAGGCCGGCGCCAAGGCGCCACCCACCTTGGGCGAAGGCTGCCTGGCCCGCTTCGACCCCGAGGCGCTAAGCGCCGAGGATGGCACCGAATTCCCCGGCGCCGCCGCCCTGTGGCGCCAGCTCAACCCGCCTGATGGCGCCGCCAGCGCTCCAGCAGCGGACGCGCCAGCAGGCAAACGAACACCGGGCCGCCCGCCAGCAGATAAAAGTAGTAGGTAACCGCGCGCCAGATCAGGATCGCGGCGGCCGCGGTCGAGCTGCCCACCAACGGCGTCAACAGGCTCGCCGAGGTCAGCTCGGCGGCACCTGCGCCACCTGGCAGCAGGCTGAACTGGCCGGCGCTGAGCGAGAGCATCTGCACCAGAAAGCTCGGTATCCACGACAGCTCCACGCCCAATCCGCGCAATACCAGGTACAGCACGCTGTAGCGCAGGCTCCAATGCACGCAGGTCAGGCTGAACACCAGCGCCAAGGTCCGTTTGGGTAGCCGCCAGGTCTCAGCCAAGGCCTGCACGAAATGCAGCAACTTGCGCGCCCAGCGTCGGCGCCGATGCACGGCCATGCCCAGTCGCCGCAAAAGCCGGCCATTGAAACGCATGACGGCGCGCCGATAGCGCAGCAAGCCCAACACGCACGCCAAGGCGATACACAGCATCAGCGCGCTGCCCAGCAGCATGCTCTCTTGACTGTGTCCCAGGCTGTGGAACAGCGCATAACCGGCGATGGCCAGCATGGCGCAGAAGAAGAACAGCAGATCGTTCAACTGATCCATGGCGAACACCGCGCCACTGCGCGCTGGGCCGATCCGTTCACGTGCCAGCAGGGCCATCAAGGTCAAGGGGCCGCCGCTGCCTGCGGGGGTGGTGCAGATGGCGAACTCGGTGGCCATGATTACCCCAAGGCTGCGCACCCGGCCTAATTGGGCGCCTTGCTGGCCGAGTAGCAGGCGCAGGCGCAGGGCATTGATGATCCAGCACAGCAGGATCATCCCCAGCAGCGTCAGCATCAGCCCAGGGGCGAAGGTTTTCAGTCTTGGCAGCAACTCACTGCCCCCCAGCAGGGCTGGCACCAGCACGGCGAACAGCAGTGCCAGGGCCAACCAGCCAAGGCGATTCATGCTGCGATCTGGCGTTCGAGCCAGGCCGACTTGGTCAAGGGTTGGCGACCTTGCGCCATCAGCGTTTGCAGTGCGTTTAGCCAATAGTTTCGAGAGCTGGGGTGGCGCATGTCGACAGGGTGCAGGCCCAGGCGCACGGTCGGCGCTTCATGCCAGCGTCGGCGCTGCCAGTCGCAAACCACCCGTGACAGACCCCGGCGCCAGGCGCTGCGGGCGCTCCAAACCAAGCCAGGGGCTTCGATCGCGGTGAACTCAGGCAAGCGGTACAGGTGCTGTGGTGTGCTGGTGTAGCGCAACGGCAACTGGCGCAACGCCTGGCGCGTGCCTTCGCTCATCAACCAGGCCGGGGCAACGAAGCCTGCCACCGGCCAGCCCTGGCTATTGAACAGCTCAAGCCCTGCTTGCAGGCGTTGCATCGCCTGGGCTTGGTCGAGCCCATAGAACTCGCCTTCGTGGGTGTAGATCCGGCGCATGAAATAGTCGCGGCTGCTGCGTGGCGGCGGGCCGTCGTCGGCATGGTAATAGCCATGCAGGGCTAGCTCGTCACCTTGACGCAAGCGTCGTTCGAGCAGCTGGCAGAAGCTGGGTGAACGGCTCAGGGCGTTGCGATGGTGAAAGTCCGGGACCACCAGCCACGTCATAGGCACATCGCCCAGTTGGTCGACGGCCTCGACGAAGGGCTGGTAGTCGGGCCAGGTCTCGGGGGCAACATCGTGCAACACCAGCATCAGGCTGCGTGGGCTCGGATTGGCCGGTTCAGGCATGGGCGCGGACCTGTGGCTGGTGGCCGAGAACCGCCTGGTAGTGCTGCAGCAGGCCGTTGACCACGTTGTCCCAGGAATAATGCTGCTCGACATGCCGGCGCGCCTGCAGGCCCAGTTTGCGCACGCCGTCTTCGAAGACCTCGCGCACCGTCGCCGCCATCGCCAGGCTGTCGTTGGGCGCGCACAGGCGGCCGCACTGCTCGTTGACGATCTCGCCAAACGCGCCGGCACGCACCGCCACCACTGGGGTGGCGCTGGCCATGGC
>Ga0247827_10000274_pt1 | contig 24868 bp, 17 predicted proteins | sample 12C_Control_Day2_FD_194414 | JGI IMG/M metagenome (GOLD analysis project Ga0247827, IMG submission 194414) | Soil microbial communities from agricultural site in Penn Yan, New York, United States - 12C_Control_Day2 | ecosystem: Environmental > Terrestrial > Soil > Agricultural land | place... | reverse complement strand
TTCCAGCGCCTTCAACTTCATGAGTTTCCTGCAAAGCGGCGTCGACCCGCGTACAGGCCAGTACACGGTGTCGCTCAACTTGCCGCAGGTCGAAGCCAACGCCCTGCTCGGCCCAAGCCTGCCCCTGGCGCTGTTCTTCAACCCGCTCAATCAGCAAGACACAGGCTACGGCAAGGGCTGGAACCTGCAGCTGTCGCAATTCACTCCCGATACCCAGGTGGCGGCTCTACATACCGGCGAAAGCTTCTTGGTCACCAGCCGTAACGGCGCGCAAATGCTGATGGAAGAGAAGAAGCTCGACAGCTTTCACCTGGATGAAGTAGCCGATGGCGGATCGACCCACTACCTCGTCGAGCACCGCTCCGGGCTGCTCGAAAAACTCCAAATCCGCGCTGCCAGCCGGCCTGTCGCGCTGCCTGTCGAGGTCTGGACTCGGCAAACCCTGCCGCTGAAGTTCACCTATGCGTCCTTCGAGTCTGATGGCCAGACCTACGACCGGCTGGCCAGCATCGAGGGCAGTGACGTCGAAGGCGTCTATGCCCCGCTGCTCGAAATCAAGCGTGATGAAAGCAAGCGCCAAGTGGAGATCACCCTCAATCCGCAGGGCGCTGCAGCCACCCAGGTACGCTTCGTCATGCAATTGGATACGCAAGGCCGGGTGATTGAACTGCAATTACCGACGGTCGATGGCAATCAGGCTAAGTGGCGCTTCATGTATACCGTCAGCCATACCTACAACTGTCTTGCAGAGGTGCGTACCCCTACCGGTGCTTGGGAGCTCATCACCTATGATCCGGTAGGGCATAAGCGCAGTAACAACCTTCCCGGCACCCTGCCCAGGGTTTCCAAGCATGAGGTTCGGCCTGGTAACGCCGACGAGGCGCCCAAGGCCGGCGCCAGTTGCAATCAAATCGTCAGCTACGCGTACACAGTGAACACCGAAGAAGACGGCTACCAGGCTGACAATAACTTCCTGGGGGCCAACCTCGCGCTCGGCGAACCCACGCCGGGGTTGGATATCCTCTACAAGCATCCCAACCCTTATCGCTATGGCTCGGTAGAAACGTTGCTGAGCGCCGATGGCAAAACAAGCCTGCGCAGCATCGAACGGCACTTCAACAAGTTCCACCTGCTGACCCGTGAGATCACCAGCCAAGGGCCTGCGGATGACCTGCACATCCAGACCGTGGAGACCAGCTATGCCTATACGGAAGGCAAGCCTTTCAAGGACCAGCCTGCCTATTGCCAGCTGCCGCTGACCACCACTACCACCTGGCGCAAAGCTAAAACCGACACTGCCCGAACGGAGGTGCTCAAGCGTGCCTATCACGATGACGGCAACCTGCACACCGTAGAGCACCCCAGCGGCGTGGTCGAAACCAGCCTCTGGTACCCCGCCGCCGGAGAGATCGACAAGTGCCCGGCAGACCCAAGTGGTTTCGTACGCCACCTCAAGAGCAAGACCGTGACACCGGCCAAGCCTGGGCAAACGCTCGATGCACCGATCCTGTCCCAGGGTTATCGCTACCGCACGCTGCCGGCGTATGAAGGCAATGCGAGCACCACCGCTTGGCATGTCGTAGAGGTAGAGACGCTGGATCAGATCAATGAGGGAGGGGCAGTGATCCAGCCCCTGCAGAGCACCCAGTACAAGTATTTCGAGCGCATCGAGCAGCCTCTCACCTATGGCCGTTTGGAGGAGCACACGCTCACCATGAACGACCTGCCAACCAAGACCAGTTACACCTACGCCACTCGGGCGCCAACGTTTGCCACTCATGACAATAACGAAACAGTGCTGGTGACCACCCAGACGGTCACCGGACACGACAACAGCCCCACGAACATCATCAAAAAAACAACGACCAGCGAACACTCGCTGCTCACTGGAGAATTATTACTTAGCGAAGATGACAATGGCGTGAGGATTAACTACCGATATGATGTGCTGCGCCGGGTCATCCAGGAAATCGTCGCCCCTCAATCCCCCTATATGGCTGACCGTAGCTACACGTATTGGCTCTGTGCAAACGATAATGATCGAGCCAGCCAGAAACGCACCGATGTGAATTGTGTTTTGACACACACCCTCCTTGACGGACTGAACAGGCCGGTCAAAGAACAGCGTAATGACCTCGACAATGCCACGCCGCGGCAGGAGGGTGAGGAGGAGCTACTCCGTGCGCTATACCTGGCCACATACGATGCGTTTGGAAGGCTGCAAAGCGAAACTGAGACTGATTGGCGCAGCGCGCAAACATCGGATGATCTAACGCTGATTCGCAGCTATGACTACGATGATTGGGGCCAACAACGCGCAGTCACCGGACCCGATGGGATCAAGGTGATAGAAGAAGACGATCCTGTTGGCGAAAGCTACCCTGGGCAACCGGCAGACGCCCCCAAACAACGTATCGTCAAACGTTGGCGGGAAAGCACAGACGGCGAGAGTAGTGGTATTAACAAAACCTGGTTGAACCTCTTCAACCAGCCTGCGCGCACAGAGCGTTTGCAATGGTCGGGGGAGGGAGACAACTATCAGGAAACTCGAATTAGCCTGCAGCAAAATACATACGATGGCTTAGGCCGTACCCTAAGCGAAGCGGTTGGCTTATTGGGCGAGAGAGTCAATAAGTACAGCTATGACGTATTCGGTCGGCAGCTCGAACAGACGTTAGCCGACGGTGCAAAAGTGGTGCGCACATTTGCCAAGCACAGCAACGCAGACTTGCCAACCTCCATCAGTGTTGCGGGTAAAGAGCTGGGGCAGAAGGAGTACGACGGCCTGGACCGTGAAAAAAGTACCACGACAGGTAAGCGCAAGCAGACCTACACGTATAAAGGAAGTGAGCGTAAGCCCTGCGAGGTGGTTACGCCGGGTGGACAGATTATCCGCTATCAATATGAATTCCGATTGAATGAAGAGCCTAAAGCAAGACAATTCATCGACGTCACGGCGCATGACGAGGAAGAAGTTGTTCAGGAAACCACTTTTACTTATCATGAAAAAAATGCTCGTTTGCGTGAATGTTCCGTTATGGATCAGACTTTCGAGCGTACCCATTATCTCAACGGCGCTGTCAAATGGGAGAAGCGTGAGCTAGCAGGCGTGACCTATGAAGTGAATTATGGCCACAGTCAACGTGGGCGCATAACGTCCTACACGGGTGCCCAGGGGCTGGAGCAGACGTACGATTACGACGAAAATAGTGGTCAATTAACAGGGACTGGCTTGGGCGACCAAGTGAGTAGTGAATTAAGTTACGACAGCTTTGGTCGGTTGTGCTCTTTCACTACAGGCAACCCGCCGCAGTCCTTGGAAACTAAGTTGACCTATGATCAGTTTGATCGTGAGTGCACGCGTACGTTCGTACCCGGCAGTGGCGATGGCCAATGTCTTGAACACTGCTATAACGATGTCGATGCGTTGACCTCGCGCACGCTTCGAAATACAAAGACACAAGAGATCATACGGCTGGAAACCTATGGTTATGACGACAGGCAGCGTCTGACCAGCTACGAGTGCACAGGCTCCGAGCTGCCTGTAGACCCCTCAGGCGCCGCGATCAAAAGCCAAGTCTTCACCTACGATGAACTTGATAATATCGATCTATGTATGACGGAATATCAGGAAGGGGGGGAGCAAATAATATTTTATTCATTCTCTGATGACGACCCTGCCCAGCTGAAGGGCTTGGACGTTGTTAGTCACCATGGCGGCTTAAAAGCCCTTGATCTTGCCGGCGCACGTTTGCTGGTCAAGGCACTGAAGCTTATCAAGCCTCTTGATCTGTGGTTGCTCTGGGATCTTCCAGCCCTGCACGAAATTGAATTGACCTACGACGCTAATGGCAATATGACCTGCGACGAGCAAGGGCATCTGCTTGAATATGATCGTGTCAACCGCTTGATCAAGGTTAGCCGGCCATCCGCCGAAGGTGACATCGTGTTGGCGGAATATCATTACGATGGCAAGGACATTCTCACGGGTATGAGCCGGGATGGGGTAGGCACACAAAATCGTCTCTATCAGGGGGGCAGGGTCGCAAGCCTTGAGCAGGCCGGTAACTCGATTACCTTTTATGGAACAGAGGGGCTGATTCTCGGCGAGCTGCAGGACGAGAATGGCCTTTAACCCGAGCAGGGAGATGCAGCCCGCTGAGTAGACGGGCTGCTGAGCATTGGTCAGTGCTGGCTACCTTCGTCAGGCTGAGCCAGCAGCCGCTTTTGCTGATGCCAGTCGAACGCCTCGCCATTTTGTTCGGCTTGGTATCGACGCTCTTCCAATGTTTGGTAAAGATCGAGCTCTTCATCCGGCATGAAGTGCAGGCAGTCGCCGCCAAAGAACCACAGCAGATCGCGTGGCACCAAATGGGCGATTTGCGGGTAGCGTTGAATGACCTGGCAGATAAGGTCCTGACCCAGGTATTGGCTTTCCAGCGGGTCTTTGGGGAGCAACGTCAGCAGTTCATCGAAGCGCTCAAGGAACAGAGCGTGACTCTCCTCGGGCACCTGCTCGGCCTCGCCCAGTGCGGCCAATATGGTACGCAGGTGCTGTAGTAGATGCAGGTGATAGTCAAGTTGGGCAGTGGCCATGGCGATGTCCTTGGGTATTGAATAATAGCGTGCAGTATACGCCGCTCGCAGTGATCGCTTCACGCCGCCAGGAATATTTTTGATGAGGCGCGGCGAGCTAAGGAATAAGTGCTTGACGACGCAACTGGTAAATCTGCCAGTAGTGCCCGCCGAGAATAATGCGTAAAACAAGGCAGTAGGCACCCAGCCTAAATACAGTGAGGGATTACCATGGCGCTCAATAAACAGCAGTTGATCGAATGGCTGGCAGGCGGTGTGCGGGCACCAGCTTGGGATGTAGTGGTGAGCCTTGATCAGTCAACGGTTAACCACGTCTTCGCTCAAGAATATGTCAGGCGCTTTGCGGAAAATACATACTTTGACCCGTTCTCTAGTGATCCAGAACAGTCAGACGATGACGACGCCATTTATCTGCTGCATGGCGCGCTTCTCGACAAGCCACGGCTGACCTTCATCAAACCGGAGGATTCGGAGGGCAGTATTGCCCGGCTGAGCATGGCATTGCTGGGCGGGGGGGATGTCGGCTTGACGCGGCGCGCGGAACGCTGGTTGGTACATCGCGTGGAGTGGATAAAGCCCCTCCACGCGCCGCTGTTAACGATGGACCTTAAGTTAGATGACACCGTTATAAAGGTGGGTGATGAAAGGAGGCTGCTGGTTGATTTAAGTAAAAGTACAAATTTCCAGCTGGTATTTGGCGAGGATGCCTCCGTTCAAAAGTTGCACGGGAAGAGTTTTGAGGACTGGTTTCTCGGGTTGGACGCTGAACAACAAACGTTCGAGTTTGGGCAAATTGCCCTCGACTTGCCGGATGGGTTTGCGCCGCAGACTTACCGGTTACGAGCGCGTGCAGATAAAGAGGTAGAGGGGCAGGGGGCGGTCGAGGTATTCATTAGCTCAACAGGGTAAGAATCAACTGAATTGCCCGGCGATAATGCTGACTTCAAATACTTGCTCCCTTCAGGTGTCGAGGCCTACACGGGTACTGTGCTGTTCCATCCGATGTATGCGTTATTTGTTTCGCTTGTCGAAAGCATGGCCCGTCATTCTCCCGCTGTAACAGCCTATGATCTGGTGTATGGCGCTGACGGGATAATTCAGTCGTTCAAACTGAAAAACCCTGAACTTATTGTCAAGGATGGAGTGGCTGAATATGAGCAAGCAGAGGGCCCGCCTCTCGCGATTTACTTCCATGATCTTTCGATGCGGGTAGCCACAGGCGGTGAGTTTAGCGTGTTCACAGATGAAAAAGGAGGAGCTAGGGTAACCTGGGAGGTTGAGGGAGAGGTTCATTTTTTCAAAAGAGAAATCCCGAAGTGGGGGCCGTTTCGATTTCATAAGCGGGTCGAAGGTAGACTGGTTGGGGAGCTGCCACAATTCGGGTTTGAGTTTGAGGTAATAGATCTCGATGAGTCTGATTACAAAGGGTGGATCCCCATCTGGGCAAGGTTGTTAGTGGTCTTCTCGAATTTGTGTGTCACAGAAGTAGTTAAGGACGTGATGGCGCAACTCTCGATCCCCGCAGTGGAACGCCTTATTAAAATGAGCTTTGGTAATAACTTTTTGGTCGGCGAGTCGCCCGCGACCGCCAATATTGCTTTTCTAGGGTGGTTTAGTTCGCACCATGAATTACCCCGGTTGGATGTCGAAGAGCTGATCATCATGGCGGGCGCTAACCATGCGTTTAGTGTGTCTAATGGCGTGGCCATCGCCAAGTGGGAGATAGAACCGCTGCATCAAGACGATCCGAACATCGGTACCATCGATGCAAAAACTGGCAGATATACAGCACCCGCAGATGCTGCATTCAGTGGTGATTTCATGCGTCATCGGGTCAAGGCTACAACGGATGCCGGTGTCAGCGGCTATGCGTTGCTAACGGTAGTGCGTGAAGCGCTCAGTTTAACCCCCCTGGCGTACCATCTCGGCACGGAGGGCAGCGGTGTCGACCTGATGGCAGGTACTACTGAAGACGCCTCGAAATTAATCTGGTCGTTCAAGGACGGAGACAATGCGAAAGGCGAATTAAGCGCTCTCAGCGGTGCCAAGGTTCGGTATACCGCAGGTACAGTTGAGACCTTTCATGTTGATGTAGTGCTGGTGTATGACCCCAAGACCAAACTGACTCGAGAAACCTGGCTGGTGTCTGGCAACAACTTTGCTCCGCTCTACGTCACTGAGGTTGAAGAGGGTAATACAGAGCATTCAATCCATCTGACGATGTCGCCTACGGGGGTATCAACGCCTACGACCTGGCAACTTCGGTTTGGGCCTGGGCAGATAAACCCTGAGGGTCCAACCGGCGTGTACACGGTCGACCCCAAGGCAAGTGAACACTTCGCGCTGATTGTTGGCAAAAGCCGTGACCCGGAACTGGGAGTCGAGGTAGAGGGGTTTATCCTTCTGCCTTTGCCGCTCACCCAATACAAAACAGCCTATAGCAAACTTCTGGAAAATAAGGCTGCCGCTGCATCCCTGGGAGGACATTGATATGAGCATGACCCCCCCTGAAGCGCTGGTGGCGTGGATGGATAGAAACCCGTCAATGCTCAACTGGGACATGATCGCCTCTCAACCGCTTTCGCTACTTCAATACACCGTGCAACAGCAAGAGTTGCAGCGATTGGCGGAGCAGACTGTCGCATTCCTCAGTGGCCAAGCGTTACGTCAAGAAGATGACTCTCTGCATGAGTTGGATAACTACATTGTCCGCCTCACGGATGTACATATTAAGGCGAACGGCTATGAGCGGCCTATGCTCCATGTCCTGTTGAGCCTGGAGGGCGGTAGCTATGTGAAATCCAGTTATCTGGGTGAGGTGATGAGTATAGCGGTGCATGATACGGTGAGTCGGCTGCAGGCCACGATGAACTTGCCGGTGCGCTCCGAGAACGGTCAAGTGGTGCTTGATCTTGGCCAGGGTCAGGACCATACCCTGGTGTTGAACAGCACTGCGGATATTGAATCGCTGGGCCCCAAAATGCTCAAGGCTGGCCTCGATGCCTTGGAGCCTGCGCAGCAGGTGCTAGCGCTTGCCGATGTTATGAGCAGCCAAGACAACCCGTTTCGCCAGGTATCGCAGGCCTTGCCTGCGGTGCAAGGGAGCGATGGGCTGACACCGGCGTTGCTGTTTTTCGTCAACTTTACTCACGGGGGACAGGGGCGCATGCCACAAGATGGCCTTGATTTCCCCTCATTGCTGGCGAACACTGCCGATGACAGGTATGCGAGCACTGCCATTCTCTCTTGGCGACTTTTGCATCGGGATGCCTACGCGCAAAGCATTTTGGGCGTCTTGCAAGGAGGAGAGTATCGCTATGTTCAGAGCGACCCCCCAGAGAAAGGCCTGGGCAGTATGGAGGCACTGAAAGGGCAACTTTCGATCCCGGCAGGAAGGTGCGAGGGCTTGGGGTTGGAGATGTTGTTCGATGAGATTGTCGTGCCGGGGAGCGGCGGTAAGGCTGCACTCAAGATAGCATTCGCTGAGGAGCGCATCAGTCAAACGTGGCAGCCCAGCTGTACAGTGGAATATAAATACCGGCATGTGGGTGCAACAGAAGAGTGGCAGAGTAGCAAGATTACAGTTGAGCCTCGACTGGATTACGCATTTGAACTTGCAGCCGACGCCACGGCTGCGTTGACGGGGCGGCTGGACAGCATGGTAGAGCAAGCCGCTGCGAGCATAGATGACCAGTCCGTCCCGCCATCTACTCATGAAGACGCCATTAAAGCCCTTGCGGATTATGCGGTGCAAAGGGGGTTTTTGAACGCGCTATCCACCCGCCTGACCGCTCATATCGATAGGCAAATCCTACCGTGCCTGCGCCAGCCTGATGGGCGTTTTATTCAGCCTCTCGTCAGAAACAGAACGAACAATCTGTTGCTGATGGGCGGATTCACGTCTACGGATAGTTCGTTCCGAATAGTCGAGCAGAACGTAGAGTTATCAGCTGCGGCTGAAACTACATTCACCGTTGAGCCGCCAAGCAACGGCGTGAAATGGAGCATCGAACCCTTGCCGGGAACTACAGGTGAGATGGGTACAATCAATGAAGCCACAGGTTATTACCAGGCGCCAGCTGCGGCGGCGCTGGGGGGTAAAAACCTGATGGTTCGGGTCGTTGCAAAACTTGCCGATGCCGATGCCGATGCCGATGCCGATGCCGATGCCGAGCAGCGTAGCGAGTCACTGGTCATGGTGATAGGGCATTCGCTGGATTTCAATCCGAAGTTCGCCACCTGTTTTAGCGGTACTTCGCTCCAGTTGCGTGCGGATCTGCTGGAAGACCCCAGCATGGCCGCTGAAGAGCTGGAGTGGCAGGTGCTGACGGACGGTGCGGGCAGTGGAACCATCTCAAGCTCGGGGACTAACAACGCTATCGCTGACTACCAGGCGGCGCCAGCCCCTGATGATGTGAGGTATGTAATCGACCAAATACAGGTCACGGGTAAAACTTCAGGGCGTACTGCAACTGGGTATGTCTTGGTAACGCATAAGGAACCCGATTTGCATTTGTCCGTGGATGAGCAATGGGCAGGAGCGGGGTTGAAAATCGAAGCGAGGGTGGCAGGGAGCCCAAGTCCTCTACCTGAAGTGGAGTGGATACTGCCCCTGGAAGGAACCGGCCAGATAGATTCAGGGGGAGTCTACACGCCACAGGGAGACGCACGTTTTGTCGTCATCCTGGCGAAAAAACAAACGTCTACCAGAACCTATGGGGGCAGCCTGACCCTTCCTTTGCCCTTGAGTAGTTTTGCTGAATTACGCAAAGCCCAAATAGCACGGGCCACCCTCAAATGGGAGGCAAAAGATGAAGAGGGCGCCTAGTCGAGCAAGCGTGATGGCGACCGGTTGAAGTGATCATTGCAACTGCTGGATCGAAACGAGGGCCGCTAAGCGGCCCCCTGCGATCAGCGTATCTTATCCGTCCCTGGTAATAACTGGTCTTTATCGAAGGCATCCACATCAATGACCGCACGTCGAGCGGATTCAGCATCGCGTAGCTGCTGTCCTTGCGTCTCCTGCAACACGCCAGCCTCGATTGCAGCCTCGATCACCGAGCGCCCGGCTTGAGCCTGCACTGTTCCCTCTCGAGTAGCCTGATGCAGGGTCTTGCGAAGCGGCGCAGTTTCGTCCAGCAAGTCACAGGCCCTTTGCAATGCCGCCACCGGATCACCTTCGGCCTGTGGCCGGAAGCAGCCTGCCAACAGCTCCTCCAACGCCGGATCCCCCTTGCTGCGCCCAATCAACTGTGCAACCTCGGCATCCAACTCATCACTTGGCCCGGTATGCCGACGTCCAAACGGGAACACCAGCACGCGTAGCGCACAGCCGATAAACCGGTTGGGGAAGTTGTCTAGCAGCTTATCCAGCGCCTGCTCTGCTTTACCCAGGCTCTCTTCCATCGCCCAGCGCAACAACGGCTGGATGTGCTCCGGCGACCCCAGGTCGTGGTAACGCTTGAGCGCGGCCGAGGACAAGTACAGGTAACTCAGTACATCCCCCAGGCGCGCGCTGAGGCGTTCACGACGTTTCAAGGCGCCGCCCAGCAGCATCATCGACAGGTCTGCCAACAAGGCGAAAGCCGCAGCCTGGCGGTTCAATGAGCGGAAGTAACCTTGACTCAAAGCATCGCCCGGCACCCGTTCGAAGTGGCCCAGGCCCAAGCCCAGTACCAGGGTGCTGGCGGCGTTACCAGCGGCGAACATGATGTGCTTGAGCAGCAGCTGGTCAAATTCCTTGAGGGCCTGATCGCGGTCTTCGCGCCCAGCCAGGGCCATTTCCTTGAGCACGAACGGGTGGCAGCGGATCGCCCCTTGGCCGAAGATCATGAGGTTGCGCGACAGGATGTTGGCGCCTTCTACCGTGATGAAGATCGGCGCCCCTTGCCAGTTGCGGCCCAGGTAGTTGTTCGGGCCCATGATGATGCCCTTGCCGCCGTGCACGTCCATCGCGTGCTGGATGCACTCGCGGCCGCGTTCGGTCAGGTGGTACTTGAGGATCGCCGACAGTACCGAAGGTTTTTCGCCCAGGTCCACGGCCTTGGCAGTCAACAGGCGGGCGCTGTCCATCAGCCAGGCGTTGCCGCCGATGCGCGCGAGCGATTCCTGGATGCCTTCGAAAGCGGCCAGCGGTACGTTGAACTGTTCGCGGATATTGGCGTATTGGCCGGTCACCAGGCTTGTGTACTTGGCCGCCCCCGTGCCGACTGCCGGCAGGGAGATCGAGCGGCCCACCGACAGGCAGTTCATCAGCATCATCCAGCCTTTGCCGAGCATTTCCTGGCCGCCAATCAGGAAGCTCAGCGGCACGAACACGTCCTTGCCACTGTTGGGGCCGTTCATGAACGCCGCGCCCAGCGGTAAGTGCCGTTTGCCGATCTCGACGCCCGGTGTGTCGGTGGGGATCAACGCCAGGCTGATGCCCAGCTCTTCTTGTTCGCCCAGCAGGTGCTCGGGGTCGTAGGCCTTGAACGCCAGGCCCAGCAGGGTGGCGATGGGGCCCAGGGTGATGTAGCGCTTCTCCCAGTTCAGGCGCAGGCCGATCACCTCTTCGCCTTGCCATTGGCCTTTGCAGATGATGCCGGTGTCGGGCATGGCACCCGCGTCGGAGCCGGCCAGCGGACCGGTGAGGGCGAAGCAGGGGATCTCATCGCCACGGGCCAGGCGCGGCAGGTAGTGGTCGCGCTGCTCATCGGTGCCGTAGTGCAGGAGCAGCTCGGCCGGGCCCAGGGAGTTGGGCACCATGACCGTGGAGGCCAGGTCGCCGCTGCGGGTGGCCAGCTTCATCGCGACTTGGGAGTGGGCATACGCCGAGAAGCCTTTGCCGCCGTATTGCTTGGGGATGATCAGGGCAAAGAAACCGTGCTCTTTGATGAACTGCCAGGCTTCTGCCGGCAGGTCCAGGTCCTGGCCGATCTGCCAGTCGCTGACCATGGCGCACAGTTGCTCGGTGGGGCCGTCGATGAACGCTTGTTCTTCGTCGGTGAGCTTGGGCGCAGGGTAGTCGAGCAGGGTGTTCCAGGCGGGACGGCCGCTGAACAGCTCGCCATCCCACCACACGGTGCCAGCCTCGATCGCCTCGCGTTCGGTCTGTGACATCGGCGGCAAGGTGCGCTGGAACCATTTGAAGATCGGGCCGGTGAACACCTTGCGGCGCCAGTCGGGCAGCACCAGCAGCGCGGTCTTGGCGGCCAGTACCAGCCAGATCAGCGTCAGCAGCCAGCCCGGGGCGCTGCTGAAAATGCCCATCAGCAGCGTGTAGGCGGCGATGATGCCAAGTATCTGCAAGGGCGGCAGGCGCCGATGGGTGAGATACGCCGCGCCGATCACCAGAACCACCAACCACAACAGCAACATAATCCTTCCTCCTTGGAACCTTGGGCGTGGGCCGAACCCACAGAGCTTAGCCGGCATCCGGCGAACGGCCTTGTCAGATCAGTGACAGGGTGTGGCGGCAGGAGTTCGCCGGGGGTTGTCAGGGTATGTGTCTGGACCGCCCGGGCTGGCTTGTCCCGCGCTGAGGCCAGTACAGACGATCAAGCTGTGGAGTAAACTGCCGAATTCGCGCATTCATAAGGACGTTGTCATGCTGAAGATCTGGGGTCGCAAGAATTCGAGCAATGTACGCAAGGCGTTGTGGATCGCCCACGAGTTGGGCCTGGACTTCGAGTCGATCGACGCCGGCGGCGCCTTCGGCGTGGTCAACGACCCCGAGTACCGCTCGCGCAACCCCAACGGCCTGGTGCCGATGCTCGAAGATGGCGACCTGGTGCTGTGGGAGTCGAACGCCATCGTGCGCTACCTCTGCGCCGAGTACGGCCGCGAGCAGGGCTGGTATCTGGACGACCCGCGCCAGCGCGCCCTGGCCGATAAATGGATGGACTGGACCACTTCATCGTTCGCCACGCCTTTCCGCCCGCTGTTCTGGGGCCTGCTCCGCACCCCCGAGCAGCAGCGCGACTGGGTCGCGATCAATGCCGCGCAAAAGGCCTGCGCCGAGCTGCTGTCGATTGCCGACCAGATCTTGGCCAGGCAACCCTACCTCTCCGGTGAGCAGATCGGCATGGGTGACATTCCGCTGGGCAGCTTCGTCTACGCCTGGTTCGAAATGCCCATCGAGCGTCCGCACATGCACCACCTACTAGCCTGGTACCAGCGTTTGCAAGAGCGCCCGGCGTACCAGGCGGCGGTGATGACTGCGCTGACCTGATCGAACACCTGCACTATTTCGATAGTCACTATCAATACACATGACTGTACTTGTGCGGCCAGGCCTTGCACCATGGCCGCACTCACTGCGCCAGTGACCTGATCTGGCGTGTCCTGAACCTCTTCGCATGGTACGTGACCCGCTATGAGTTCTGCCCTGTCCATAAGACAGCTGACCAAGACCTACGGCAATGGCTTCCAGGCCCTCAAGGGCATCGATCTGGATGTCGCCGAAGGTGACTTCTTCGCCTTGCTCGGCCCTAACGGCGCCGGCAAATCCACCACCATCGGCATTCTCTCGACCCTGGTCAACAAGACCAGCGGCACGGTGAATGTGTTTGGCCATGACCTGGACCGCGAGCCTGCCGCGCTCAAGCGCTGCCTGGGCGTGGTGCCGCAGGAATTCAACTTCAACCAGTTCGAGAAGACCTTCGACATCGTCGTCACCCAGGCGGGCTACTACGGCATCCCGCCCAAGCTTGCCAAGGAGCGTGCCGAGCAGTACCTGACCCAGTTGGGGCTGTGGGACAAGCGTGATGTGCAGTCGCGTTCGCTGTCCGGTGGCATGAAGCGCCGCTTGATGATCGCCCGCGCGCTGATCCACGAGCCGCGTTTGCTGATTCTCGATGAGCCAACCGCAGGGGTGGACATCGAGTTGCGTCGCTCGATGTGGAGCTTCCTGACTGAGCTGAACCAGAAAGGCATCACCATCATCCTCACCACCCACTACCTCGAGGAAGCCGAGCAACTGTGCCGCCATATCGGCATCATCGACCACGGCACCATCGTCGAGAACACCAGCATGCGCAAGCTGCTGAGCAAATTGCATGTGGAAACCTTCGTGCTCGACCTCAAGCAGGATCTGGCCGTTGCCCCCACCTTGCAGGGCTACCCGTGTCGGCTGATCACGCCGCATACCCTGGAGGTGCAGGTGGATAAGGATATTGGCATCACCGCGCTGTTCGGCCAGTTGGCCCTGCAGAACATCGAAGTGCAGAGCCTGCGCAACAAGACCAACCGACTTGAGGAGCTGTTTGTGTCCCTGGTGGAGAAGAACCTGTCGAAGGTGGCGGTATGAATGTGGAGCTGCGCACCAACTGGGTGGCCCTCAATACCATCGTCTACCGCGAAGTCCGGCGCTTCTTGCGCATCTGGCCGCAGACCTTGCTGCCGCCGGCGATCACCATGGTCTTGTACTTTGTGATCTTCGGTAACCTGATCGGCCGGCAGATCGGCGATATGGGTGGCTTCACCTATATGGAGTACATCGTCCCCGGGCTGATCATGATGTCGGTGATCACCAACTCCTATGGCAACGTGGTGTCGAGCTTTTTCGGCAGCAAGTTCCAGCGTTCGATCGAGGAGTTGATGGTTTCGCCGGTGTCGCCACACACCATCCTCGTCGGTTATGTGCTGGGCGGGGTGTTGCGTGGTCTGGCAGTGGGGGTGATCGTGACCATCCTGTCGCTGTTCTTCACCCATCTGCAAGTGCATCACCTGGGCGTCACCGTGGTGGTGGTGTTGCTCACGGCAACCATCTTCTCGCTGCTGGGCTTCGTCAACGCAGTGTTCGCGCGCAACTTCGATGACATCTCGATCATCCCGACTTTCGTGCTGACGCCGCTGACCTACCTGGGCGGGGTGTTCTATTCGATCAACCTGCTGCCGCCATTCTGGCAGACCGTGTCGTTGGCTAACCCGGTGCTGCACATGGTCAACTCGTTCCGCTATGGCATTCTAGGGGTGTCGGATATCAGCATTGGTACGGCGATCACCTTCATGCTGGTTGCTACCGCAGTGCTGTATACCCTGTGCATCCGCTTGCTGGTCAGCGGCCGCGGCATGCGTGCATGAAGCCTTGAGTTTGCGCCGGCGCCACTGCCGGCCAACCCACCAGCGCCAATAGAACATGGTTATGAAGTAGGCGGCGATACCGAGTACCACGCCGCAGACCACCGAACCGAGCAGAAACGGCTGCCACAAGGTCGACAGCTGATCGGTGATCCACTCGAAGGTCAGGTCGTCGGGCAGGGTGCGCGGTGGCGTCTGCAACAGCCAGGCGCCGGTCATGTAGGTGACGAAGAACACCGGTGGCATGGTCAGCGGATTGGTCAGCCAGACCAGGCTCACCGCGATTGGCAAGTTGCCGCGCAGGGGAATGGCCAGGCTGGCGGCCAGCAGCATTTGCATCGGGATAGGGATCAACGCCGCGAACAGGCCTACACCCATGGCCCGCGCCACTGAATGGCGGTTCAGGTGCCAGAGGTTGGGATCGTGCAGCAGTTTTCCGAAGAAGCGTAAGGATTTGTGTTCCCGAATGCTGGTCGGATCCGGCATGTACCGTTTGAAGAGGCGGCGCGGCATGTAGGCTCCCCGGGTTTGAAGGGGGTCAGTATGCCTTGATTCCCTGACTGGCTTGTTCAGAGTTTGTGACAATTGTTGAGCAAGATTAGGCGCCAATTGCGCTATTGCTGTGCAGGCTTATCGGCTTGCGGAGCTCTACCTCATGCGCACAGGGATGTTTGCGCTCGCCGCGGGGTTGTTGGCCCTGCGTTTTCTTCCGGTTCTGCCATCGGTCGGATGGCTGCTGATCCTGCTTTTGCTTGGGCTGGGCTGCTTGCGTACGCGCCTTTGGCCGCTGGGTTGGCTGCTGCTGGGCTTTTGCTGGGCGTGTTGGTCGGCGCAGCAAGCGCTGGATGACCGTCTGGCGGCCACTCTGGATGGCCGCACCTTGTGGCTGGAGGGCAGGGTGGTGGGGCTGCCAGCACAGACTGGCCGAGGCGTGCGTTTTGAGCTGGATGAGGCAGTGTCGCGCCGGGCTGATCTGCCCAAGCGCCTGCAGTTGAGCTGGTTTGCCGGACCGCACGTGCAGGCCGGCGAGCGTTGGCGCCTGGCCGTTACACTCAAGCGCCCGCATGGCCTGCTCAACCCCCATGGGCCAGACCGCGAAGCGACGCTGTTGGCTCGCAGGATCGGTGCGACCGGCACAGTCAAGGCCGGGCAACTGCTGACGCCAGTCTCCGGCGGCTGGCGCGACAGTCTGCGCCAGCGCTTGCTGGCTGTGGATGGCCAGGGCCGCGAAGCCGCTTTGGTCGCGTTGGTGCTTGGTGATGGCTCGGGGCTGGCGCGCGAAGACTGGCAGGCCCTGCAGGCCAGCGGCACAGTGCACTTGCTGGTGATTTCCGGGCAGCACATCGGCCTGGCTGCGGGGCTGATGTATGGGCTGGTGGCGTTCATGGCCCGTTGCGGCGCCTGGCCGCATCGCTGGCCGTGGTTGCCCTGGGCCTGTGGCCTGGCAATGGCGGCAGCATTGGCGTATGGCTGGCTGGCGGGTTTTGCGGTGCCGGTGCAGCGCGCTTGCCTGATGCTCGCGGTAGTGCTGGCCTGGCGCTTGCGCTTTCGTCATCTGGGCACCGGCTTGCCGCTATTACTGGCGTTGTGCGGCGTGTTGCTGATCGAGCCGTTGGCCAGCCTGTTGCCAGGGTTCTGGCTGTCGTTTGGAGCGGTGGCGGTGCTGGTCTACTGCTTCGCTCACCGGCTCGGTGGTTGGCGACCTTGGCAGGCCTGGACCCGGGCGCAGTGGGTGATCGCTGTGGGCCTGCTCCCGGCGTTGCTGGCGGTGGGGCTGCCGATCAGTGTCAGCGCACCTGTGGCCAATTTGCTGGCTGTGCCCTGGATCAGCCTGCTGGTCCTGCCTTTGGCGTTGCTTGGCACTGTTCTGCTGCCTGTGGCGGGGGTAGGCGAGTCGCTGTTGTGGCTGGCGGGCGGGGCGCTGGAGTGGCTGTTTCGCGCGCTCGGCCACCTGGCCCACTGGCAGCCCGCCTGGATACCTCGACCCTTGCCGCTGATCGCTTGGCTGCTGGTCGCCAGCGGCGCCTGGCTGGTGCTGCTGCCGCGTGGCTTGCCGCTGCGAGGCTTGGGGGCGGTGATGCTGCTGGCGCTGTGGGCGCCGACGGAATCCGTGCCGCATGGCCAGGTGCACGTGCTGCAACTGGATGTCGGGCAAGGGCTGGCGATACTGCTGCGTACCCGCCAGCACACCCTGCTCTACGACGCAGGTCCCGCGCAAGGCGGAAGCGATCTGGGGCAGACGGTAGTGCTGCCCACCCTGCGCAAGCTGGGGGTGGATCAGTTGGACGTCCTGCTGATTAGCCATGCCCATGCCGATCATGCAGGTGGTGCGTTGGCTGTTCACCGCGGCCTAGCGATTGCCCGGGTGCTGGCCGGGGAGGCCGCTGAGCTGCCAGCGGCATTGCAGGCGGACATGTGCCTGACGGGCGAGGGCTGGGAGTGGGATGGGGTGAGTTTTTCGCTCTGGCATTGGCCCGAGGGGCCGGGGAGCAACGAGCGCTCTTGCGTGCTACTGGTCGAGGCCAATGGCGAGCGGCTGCTACTGGCCGGGGATATTGAAGCCGGGGCCGAACGGGCCTGGCTGGCGGCCAATGGCCAGACGCGGGTCGACTGGCTGCAATCGCCGCATCATGGCAGTCGCAGTTCTTCCACTGAACCGTTCATCCGCGCCACGGCGCCGCGTGGGGTATTGATTTCGCGGGGGCGGTACAACGGGTTCGGGCATCCGCATGCGCAGGTGATCGAGCGTTATCAGCGGCATGGGGCGGTGATTCACGACACGGCGATCGAGGGGGCCCTGAGTTTGCGCCTGGGTAGCTTTGGCGGTGTAGAGGGGCAGCGGGGGCAGCGGCGGTTCTGGCGTACTGGGGATTGAGTAGAGCATAGGCTGGGCCGACCTCTTCGCGGGGCAAGCCCGCTCCCACGGTGCCTGTGGTTGTTGGTTAGCGTCGGGGGAGGGGATGCGCTGCTGCGCATTGCGACCTCCGGCAGATGAGGCGACTTGCGTCCTATGTTAGAGTGGCGGCCTTTTTCCGAGGGGATGCTTACTGTGTGGGAATTGGTCAAGTCCGGTGGTTGGATGATGCTGCCGATCATTCTGAGCTCCATCGCCGCCATGGCGATCGTCGCCGAACGCCTGTGGACCCTGCGCGCCAGTCGCGTGACCCCGCCGCACCTGCTCGGCCAGGTATGGATGTGGATCAAGGACAAGCAGCTCACCAGTGACAAGCTCAAGGCCCTGCGCGCCGATTCGCCATTGGGCGAGATCCTTGCCGCAGGCCTGGCCAACTCGCGCCATGGCCGCGAGATCATGAAAGAGTGCATCGAAGAGGCCGCCTCGCGCGTCATCCATGAGCTGGAGCGCTACATCAGCACCCTGGGCACCATCGCTGCGATGGCGCCGCTGCTCGGCCTGCTCGGCACGGTACTGGGCATGATCGATATCTTCAGCGCCTTCATGGGCTCGCAGATGACGGCCAACGCCTCGGTGCTCGCCGGCGGTATCTCCAAGGCTCTGGTCACTACGGCTGCGGGCCTGATGGTCGGTATCCCGGCGGTATTCTTCCACCGCTTCCTGCTGCGTCGTATCGATGAGCTGGTGGTGGGCATGGAGCAAGAGGCGATCAAGCTGGTCGAGGTCGTGCAGGGCGACCGCGAAGTGGAAGTGGCTGGAGGCAAGGCGTGAAGTTTCGGCGCAATCGCCAGCGCGAGAACGTCGACATCAACCTGGCGTCGTTGATCGACGTGGTGTTCGTGCTGCTGCTGTTCTTCGTCGTCACCACCACCTTCACCCGCGAGAACCAGCTGCGCGTCGAGCTGCCGGAGGCCACCACGGCCGCACCGCCTAGCCCCGACGAGGGCAAGCGGGTGGACATTACCATCAGCGCCGACGGCGTGTATTCGGTGAACAACCACCTGCTGCCCAAGAGCGACCTGGCGACCCTGACCGAGGCGCTGCAGCAGGAGTCCGGTGGCGACACCCAGTTGCCGCTGTCGATCAGTGCTGATGGCAAGACGCCGCACCAGGCTGTGGTTACCGCAATGGATGCTGCCGGCAAGCTCGGTTTCAGCCAGCTGCGCATGACCACCGTTGAGGCGGCGCCGGGGACGCCCTGATGGCCTTCGCCGATCGTCTGCTGGAGGCCTGGTATGCCGGACATCCGGCCTTGGCCCTGTTGCGCCCACTGGAGGCGCTGTACCGGCGCGTAGTGCTGCGCAAGCGTGCGCGCTTTCTCAGCGGCGAGAGTGCCAGCTACCGCGCGCCGGTACCGGTGATCGTGGTGGGCAATATCACCGTTGGCGGTACCGGCAAGACGCCGATGATCCTCTGGCTGATCGAGCACTGCCGCCGTCAGGGGCTGCGGGTTGGCGTGGTCAGTCGCGGTTATGGCGCCAAGCCTGCGCAGTTGCCCTGGCGGGTCGAGGCGACTCACAGTGCCGAGCAGGCAGGCGACGAGCCGTTGCTGATCGTCCAGCGCACCGGCGTGCCGCTGATGATCGACCCTGACCGCTCCCGCGCCGTGCAGGCGCTATTGGCCAGCGAGCCGCTGGACCTGATCTTGTGTGACGACGGCATGCAGCATTATCGCCTGGCCCGCGACCTTGAGCTGGTGCTGATCGATGCTGCACGTGGCCTGGGCAATCGCCGCTGCCTGCCGGCAGGCCCGCTGCGTGAGCCGGTCGAGCGTCTCCAAGACGCGGATGCCGTTCTGTACAACGGCGCGAGCGGCGACCGTGATGGCGGTTTTGCCTTCCAGTTGCAGCCCTCAGCGCTGATTAACCTGCGCAGTGGCGAGCGCCATTCGCTTGAGCATTTCCCGCCCGGCCAGGCCCTGCACGCGGTGGCTGGTATCGGTAACCCACAACGTTTCTTCAACACCCTGCTGGGGCTAAACTGGCAGCCTGTGCCGCATCCTTTCGCCGACCATGCGCAGTTCTCTGCCCAGGCGCTGACGTTCAGCCCGGCATTGCCGCTGGTAATGACTGAAAAAGATGCGGTGAAGTGCCGGGCGTTCGCCGCTGACGACTGGTGGTACCTGGCGGTCGAAGCGCAGCCTTCGCCAGCCTTCGTCGGTTGGTTCGACGCTCAGCTCGACCGGTTGCTGCCTGCGCGCCGTCAGCCCTGAGCCTTATTCATTTTTCCGGCCATTGGCCTCAAGGAAGCTTCCATGGACACCAAACTGCTCGACATCCTGGCCTGCCCGATCACCAAAGGCCCGCTCAAGCTCAGCGCCGACAAGAGCGAGCTGATCAGCAAAGGCGCAGGCCTGGCTTATCCAGTGCGTGACGGCATCCCGGTCATGCTGGAAAGCGAAGCGCGCACCCTGACTGACGACGAGCGTCTGGACAAATGAGCCTGAATTTCACCGTGGTGATCCCCGCTCGCCTGCGCTCGACGCGCTTGCCGGGCAAGCCATTGCTGCCGATCGCCGGCAAGCCGATGGTCCAGCACGTGTGGGAGCAGGCGCGTAAGAGCGGTGCCAGCCGCGTGGTCATCGCCACTGACGATGCCAGCATCGTCGAGGCGTGCCAGGCGTTCGGCGCCCAAGTGCTGCTGACGCGCGCCGATCATGAATCCGGCACCGACCGTTTGGCCGAAGTTGCCGCGCACCTGGGGCTGCCCAGTGATGCCATCGTGGTCAACGTGCAAGGTGACGAGCCGCTGATTCCGCCCGTGATCATCGATCAGGTGGCGGCCAACCTGGCGGCGCACCCTGAGGCGGGCATCGCCACCCTGGCCGAGCCGATCCATGAGCCGCAGACGGTATTCAACCCCAACGCGGTCAAAGTCGTCAGCGACAAGCATGGCCTGGCCTTGACATTCAGCCGCGCGCCGCTGCCCTGGGCGCGTGACGCCTTCGCCAAGGATCGTGAGCAGCTGCCTGAGGCAGTGCCTTATCGTCGCCACATCGGCATGTACGCCTACCGCGTGGGCTTCCTGCAAGACTTCGTTAGCTGGGGCCCGTGCTGGCTCGAGCAAACCGAGGCGCTGGAGCAGCTGCGGGCGCTATGGCATGGCGTGCGCATTCATGTCGAGGACGCCATCGAGGCGCCTGCCGTGGGTGTCGATACCCCTGAAGACCTGGAGCGCGTTCGGCGCTTGCTGGAGGTTTGATGCGCGTTCTGTTCGTCTGCCTGGGCAATATCTGCCGTTCGCCAACGGCCGAGGGCGTGTTACGCCATCAATTACAGGTTGCCGGCCTGGCTGACCAGGTCCATGTAGCGTCTGCCGGGACGGGCGACTGGCACGTGGGCAAGGCGCCCGACGCGCGTACCTGCCGTGCAGCGCTAAGCCGCGGTTACGACCTGTCGGCGCAGCGTGCCCAGCAGGTCAGTGCACGCCATTTCGCCGAGTACGATCTGGTGCTGGCCATGGACAAGAGCAACCTTGCCCATTTGCAGGCGTTGCGCCCGCACGCGGCAAGCGCTGAGCTCGATCTGTTCCTGCGCCGCTATGGCGCAGCGCTGGACGAAGTACCCGATCCGTATTACGGCGGCGCCGACGGCTTCGAGCAGGTCTTGGACCTGATCGAGGCGGCCTGCCAGGCGCTGGTTGTGGAAATCAAGGGGCGGCTATGACGGCGCAGTGGCAGGAGCGGGTTTCGCTCAAGCCGTTCAACACCTTCGGCATCGACGTCAAAGCGCGCTATTTCACTCAAGCGCACAATGACGATGACGTGCGTGCGGCGCTGGCCAATGCGGCGCAGCGGCACGTTGCCGTGCTGGTGATTGGTGGTGGCAGCAACCTGTTGCTCACCCATGACATCGACGCCCTGGTGCTGCATATGGCCAGCCGTGGTCGCCGGGTGCTGAGCGAGCAGGGCGATCGGGTGGTGGTCGAGGCCGAGGCTGGCGAGCCCTGGCATGCTTTCGTGCAGTGGAGCCTGGAGCAAGGCCTGAGCGGCCTGGAAAATCTCAGCCTGATCCCTGGCACCGTAGGCGCTGCGCCGATGCAGAACGTCGGTGCCTATGGAGTGGAGATCAAGGATGTGTTCGCAGGGCTGACGGCGCTGGATCGCCAGACCGGCGAGCTGCGTGATTTCGGCCTTGAAGAATGCGCATTCGGCTATCGCGACAGCTTGTTCAAGCGCGAGCCGGGGCGTTGGCTGATCCTGCGGGTACGCTTTGCCCTCGATCGCACGCTGCGGGCGCACCTGGACTACGGGCCGGTGCGTCAGCGTCTGAGTGAGCAGGGCATCGAGCAGCCCACTGCCCAGGCGATCAGTGATGCGATATGCAGTATTCGTCGCGAGAAGCTGCCGGATCCGCTCGAACTGGGCAATGCCGGCAGTTTCTTCAAGAACCCGGTGGTCAGTGCTGCCCTGACTGAACAGATCCGTGCGCGCTATCCGAGTGTGGTGGCTTATCCCCAGGCCAATGGCCAGGTGAAGCTGGCTGCGGGCTGGTTGATCGAGCAGGCGGGTTGGAAGGGGCATCGTGAGGGTGACGCGGGCGTGCATCGTTTGCAGTCGCTGGTGCTGGTCAATTATGGCCAGGCGACCGGGGTGCAGCTGCATGAGCTGGCGCGCAAGATCCAGGCGGATATTCTCGAGCGGTTTGGGGTTGAGCTGGAGATGGAGCCAAATCTGTATTGATGGCCTGCCTGTGATGGCCTCATCGCGGGGCAAGCCCGCTCCCACCTATCCCAGGTAATCGAATCTATTGCGTGGGAGCGGGCTTGCCCCGCGATAAGGCTTGTACAGGCCACACATTACCAAAAGCCATGAAAAAGCCCCGCCAGTTCACACTGGCGGGGCTTTTTCATTCAGCCGTTGCAATCAACCGTGATGAGGCTTCTGCTCTTCGGTTGTTTCCAGGGCTTCAGGTTGCGCAGCTTCAGCGGCCTGTGCTGCGGCAGCGGCAGCAGCGGCGGCCTCGGCTTCACGCTTGCGGCGACGCACTTCACGTGGGTCGTTTGGCGCGCGGCCGTTAGGCAGCATTACCGGTGCTGGTTCGGCGGCAACCGGTGCTGGCTCGACAACCTCAGGCTTGGCTTCGACAGCCGGAGCAGGCTGCTCAGCTACTGGCGCCTCGACGGGTGCGACCGGTGCAGCTTCGGCAACTTCCGGCGCTTTCTCGGCTTCACCCGATTCAACCGCTGGAGTTTCGATCGCTACAGCCTCGACAGCAACTTGTGGCTCAGCAGCTTCAGCGACAGGCGCTTCAACGACAGCTTGCGGCACCACTTCGACAACTGGCTCGGCGCTCGGCTCGACCACGGCTACCGGCTCGCTGAACGGCTGCTCGACCACAGGTGCGGCGGCAACGGTTTGTTCTACCTGGGCGTTAGGCTCAGATGGCAGGGCGATGACTTCGCCTGTCGCAGCCTCTGGGGCCTCGGCAGTGGCGATTTCAGCCTGTTGATTGGCCTGGGCCTCAGCTTCAGCGCTGATGTTGCTGGTGGCAACGGCAGCGGTGACGGCCAGGCCAGCTGCCAGTTCGGCACCCAGTTCGGTCGCTTGGTGCTGCTGTGGCTGCTGCTCATCAGTGGCTTCTTCATCGCCATCGATCAGCTCGCCATTGGCATTGCGCTGACGTTCGCGACGGTTGCTGCGACGACGCTGGCCACGGGAACGACGACGTGGACGCTCGCCATCGGCGCCTTCCAGTTGCTCGTCCTGCAGCAGCTCTTCGTTTGGCAGTTGCTCGTCGGCGATTTCCGCTGCCTGCTCGGCGGCTTGTTCGGCAGCGCGCGGCTGGCGTTCTTCACGAGGAGCGCGTTCTTCACGCGGTGCACGCTCTTCACGCGGTGCACGCTCTTCACGAGGAGCACGCTCTTCACGAGGAGCACGTTCTTCGCGCGGTGCACGCTCTTCACGAGGAGCACGTTCTTCGCGCGGTGCGCGCTCTTCACGAGGAGCACGTTCTTCACGAGGAGCACGTTCTTCGCGCGGTGCGCGCTCTTCACGAGGAGCACGTTCTTCGCGCGGTGCACGCTCTTCACGAGGGGCGCGTTCTTCGCGTGGTGCGCGCTCCTCACGAGGTGCACGCTCTTCGCGGGCAGCCGGTGCGGCGTCCAGAGGTTCGCGCAGTTCGCGAACTGGGCGTTCCTCACGGTTGCCGCGGCGGTCCTGGCGTGGAGCGCGTTCTTCGCGAGGTGCTCGCTCTTCACGTGGGGCGCGTTCCTCACGCGGTTGACGCTCTTCGCGCGGGGCGCGCTCGGCACGTTCTTCGCGCGGTTTGCGGTCTTCATCGCGGCGGCCGTTGCGGTTGCGGCTCTGCTGGCGACCGTTGCGACGCTCTTCGTTGCGCTGTGGGCGCTCGGTAGCAGGCTTCTCGGTGGTGGCAGCGGGTGCAGCGACAGGCTCGTCCTTGCCTGCGAACAGGCTGACCAGCGACTTGACCAGGCCTTTGAACAGGCTTGGCTCAGGCGCATTGGCAGCTGCTGCGGCAGGGGCGGCGGGCTGTTCTGGTGCGGCGGCAGGAACCGGAGCGTTGGTGCGGGCCGGGGCCGTCTTGACCGCTGCTTCCTGGCGAACCAGGGTGCGAGTGGCGGCGGTCGGTTGCGGCGCTTCCTCGGTTTCGGTGGCAGCGATTTCGTAGCTGGACTGGTTGGTCAGCACGTCCGGATTGTCGTCGCGCAGGCGCTGGACTTCGAAGTGCGGGGTTTCCAGGTGATCGTTCGGCAGGATGATGATCCGTGCGCGCGTGCGCAATTCGATCTTGGTGATCGAATTGCGTTTCTCGTTGAGCAGGAACGCGGCGACCGGGATTGGCACCTGGGCACGCACTTCGGCAGTGCGGTCTTTCAGGGCTTCTTCTTCGATCAGGCGCAGGATTGCCAGCGACAGCGACTCGACGTCACGGATGATACCGGTGCCCGAGCAGCGTGGGCAGACGATGCCGCTGCTCTCGCCCAGCGATGGGCGCAGGCGCTGACGGGACATTTCCAGCAGGCCGAAGCGCGAAATGCGGCCAACCTGGACGCGGGCGCGGTCAGCTTCAAGGCACTCGCGCACACGCTCTTCGACGGCGCGCTGGTTCTTGGCTGGGGTCATGTCGATGAAGTCGATGACGATCAGGCCGCCGATATCACGCAGACGCAGTTGACGGGCGATTTCCTCGGCCGCTTCCAGGTTGGTCTGCAGGGCGGTTTCTTCGATGTCGCTGCCTTTGGTGGCGCGCGCCGAGTTGATGTCGATGGACACCAGGGCTTCGGTCGGATCGATCACGATCGAGCCGCCGGAAGGCAGGTCGACTACGCGCTGGA
>Ga0247827_10000272_pt1 | contig 25026 bp, 17 predicted proteins | sample 12C_Control_Day2_FD_194414 | JGI IMG/M metagenome (GOLD analysis project Ga0247827, IMG submission 194414) | Soil microbial communities from agricultural site in Penn Yan, New York, United States - 12C_Control_Day2 | ecosystem: Environmental > Terrestrial > Soil > Agricultural land | place... | reverse complement strand
GGTTCCACACCCGATCCCATTCCGAACTCGGTCGTTAAGCCCTCCAGAGCCAATGGTACTTCGTCTCAAGGCGCGGGAGAGTAGGTCGCCGCGGGGTCTACCGAACACATAAAACAGTCTTTCTTGTCCTGTCGCCCTTCGGGCTACTTGAGGACAGTCTTCGAACCCTTCTTCCTTCGCACACCGCCTTGCCGCGGGATGGAGCAGCCCGGTAGCTCGTCAGGCTCATAACCTGAAGGTCGCAGGTTCAAATCCTGCTCCCGCACCCAAGATTTTAACCCGCTATTCCAATAGGATAGCGGGCTTTTCTTTGCCCAAATTCCGGAGCCAAAATCCGGCTGCGGAAGCCAGGTGGAAGCACCCGGCGCGGAAATGCCGGCGTCGGAGGCGCTTCGATCACGTCTGCGAGAGGCGCTAGTCAATCGCTCCCGCCGGCCTCGCTGGCGCCGCGAGCCTCATCAGAAGCGCGGGCAAACTCCAGACGAGCCGCCTGGCGGGCGAGGGCTCGCACCAGGTCCAGAAACTTTTCTTCGGCCAAGGCCAGTTCCTCCGAGGTGCCTGGCTCGAGGACGTGGATCTCGCCATTGGGTCCGATTTGAACGATGCCCATGCTCTCAGCTCCCCACACGAAGATTGCCGTCCCCACCTATCGCGCCCCATTTCGTTGCAAAGAGCGCACCACGCGGCTGACCTCACGCCGCCTTTCGAGGAATGATTTTTTGGAATGGCCGGCTTACCGGCTGCCAGCATTGAACAGGATGGTGTGTGTCGGAAACCTCGGCGACGCCGGGAGATTGTGCGCGCCCGCCATCGTGGCCGTCCATCAAATCCGGGTTCAGCCCTTTGCGCGCACCTCAGGATTGTGCACTGCTGGGTCCGGGGAGAACCATTCGTGACGCAACTAGCCGCCTCTTCAGCCGCGCCCTGGTCGCGCGTCGTGTTCACGACCTATGCCCTCAGCCTAACCTTCTTCGAGACCGTGGTGATGGACGCGCTCATCCGGGCGCGCGCTCGCGACATCACCATCCTCTCCGACATCGAGGGGGTCCGATGCTCGCTCGGCGAGAAGGGCGTCCGGGGCGCGGGCAGGGACTATCAACTCGAACCCGTTGCGGTGGACGGCGGGGTCTTCCACCCCAAGATCGGTGCCTTCATCGGAGACGACGACGTCCTTCTGACGCTCGGATCAGGCAATCTCACCTTCGGCGGCTGGGCCAATAATCTGGAGATGGTGGACTTCCTCCACCCGAGCTTCGCCTCATCCGCGTTCCGCGATGCCGCCGACCTGTTCGAGGACCTCGCCGATCACCCCCGGGTGCGTCACCGGGCAGCCGAGACCTGCGCTGGCCTGGCGCAGGATCTTGTACGATCCACGGCGGGGCGCACAGATCGTGGAGACCTGCGGGTCCTGCATGGGATGTCCCGGGGGATCGGCGGACAGCTGGTTGATTGGGCCGATGACCTGGGCGGTGCCACCCGCCTAGCCGTCGTCTCTCCTTATTTCGACGACGGCTCCGCCATCGAAGACCTGGGGCGGCGGTTGAAGATCGACGAAGTCCACGTTCATCATCATCTCCACAAGGCCGCCGGAAGCGCGCCAAGTTGGCCGTGGCGCGGCGCGATTCCGATACGACCGATCGCGCTCGACTTTATGGAGGAAGACACCCGTCCTCTGCACGCCAAGGCCTTCGAGATCGTGTGTCGGAAAGGTCGCCTGCTCGTCTCCGGAAGCGCCAATGCGAGCACCTTGGCGCTTGCGGAGGGCGGCAATGTCGAAGCCGTGGTGATGCGGCGTTTCCAGGCCAGAAGCGCGACGTGGGGATGGACGCTCGCCGAGGCGCCGAGCCGGCCGCCGGCGTCGGCCGAAACCGCGGCGGACGAAGAGGTCGTCGTCGGTGTTCTGCGCGCGCAGCTTGACGGTGCCACGCTGACGGGCTGGGTCGTGATGCCCCCGATGCCGGGTCCGGCCGAGGTCGAGCAACTGACCAGTCTGGGGCCCGAGCCCCTCGGGTCGGTGATCATCGACGACGAGGGCGGTTTCCGGCTGGAGGCACCGGATCTGGAGGTCAGGGCGTGGAACGCGGGGCGGCTTGTGCTTCGGGTGAAGGGAGAGACCTCGACCGCAGAGGGCTATGCCGCCTCCTCGGCCGCAGGCGCGGTGGCGCGCCGGGTCGGCGTCCTGGCTCCCCGCCTTTTCGCCCTGCTTGGAGGCTCCGACACGCCGGACGACATAATCGCCCTGTTCGACTGGATATTCCAGGAGCCCGACCACCTTCCCGGGATGATGCATCCCGTCGCCTCCGATCAGGCAACGGCTTCTGGAGAGGACGACAGGGTGATCGCCGTCGCCGATCTCACCTGGACTCCCGCGCGCCCCACGCGCCGACAGGGGGACGTCGACGACGCCGCGGTGATGGTTCGTCTCATCGAACAGCTGCGTCGAACCTTGCGAGGCAAGAAGGGAGCCTATGAGGCGCCGGCGGTCGCCGAGTCCGGCGACGATACAGACAAGGACGAACTCGCCCAGGCGGAGCGGGAGCGGCGGCGACACGAGGATACGCTTGCGCGGTCCGAAGACCTGACCGCCGACTTCCTTCAGTGGGCGCTCAAGCCGGAGCAGGCACCGGTCTGGGCGGTGTTGGCGCTGGAACTCCTGAACCACATGGCCCAACGTCTGGATTGGGCGCCGGGTCCGGTTCAATTCTGGCTCGAGCGGGTCGCCAGCGCCCTGCGTCCAAACGGCATTTCCGAGTCTGACCGGCCGCTGGTCGCGGGCTCGCTCCTCGCCCTCGTCGGCCGGCTGAAGCCGAGCTTGGTGCGCGCGCACTTCTACCGCCTGCGACTCCCGTTGACCGGCGCGGTGCCGGACATCGACCAGGCACCCCTCTTGGCCCGAGCCGGCGCAAAAGATGCCGAGGCCGCTTGGTCGGAGGTCCGGGCCACTCGCTCGGTCGAGGAGGTGGTGGCCGAGTTCGTGCACGGTCTCAAGAATCCTGACGCATTAGATCTACCACTTCTCGCCGCCTCGCCTCTCCAGACCTGGTGCCCCGAGGAATGGCCGACCTTGCGGGAAGCCCTGACCAGTTCCCGCCGCAGGGGCGACGTCCGCTTCGGCAAGCGCGATCAGAAGACCTGCCCCAAATGCTCCAGTCTCCTGCCATCCAGTCAATGGCAGAACTACCGCACGCGGCTCGTGGCCACGGCAAAGAACTGCGGTCACGGCGTCATAATTTTCGGGGGAGACGAGGCGTGAGACTTTCGTTGAGCGAACTCATCGATCAGGCGACTGAAGCCGATCGCCCGACAATTCCGCTGTCGAAGGGCATGCCCACCCTTGGCGGGGTCGATCCGCTGGGCCTGCGTCAGATCAACTTCGATCTCATGGATGCCGTCCTGCCCGGTCTCAACAATGTCGGGCGCCGGGTCAGGCCCTATGTCGTCGTCGCTTGGGCGGCGCGACAGGCCACCCGACTGGTGGAGGCTTCGGGCAAGACCGGGGAGTCAGACCGGCTGATCCGCGATTTCATCGATCGGATCGAAGTCCTGTTCGCCTGGTCCCAATTCCTCAAGACCCCGAACGCGCAACTGCCCGGTCGCCGCGTGCTCAAGCCTTTCGTCGAGGTCGACCGCTACGTCTTTCACGGCAAGAAGTGGGAGAGCTTCAAAGATAACCGGAGGGGGTCGACCGCCTTCACGGCCGCAATCACCTACGGCCCGTCGATCAAGGCCCTGAAATGGGCCGGACCGGTCACAGGCGCGCACCATGCCTGGGCCGCGAGCGGATTGTTCGACGACGCTCTCGACGCCTTCGAGGCCGTCTTCGAAGCCGAGCTGGATCATCCGGCCTTCTCCGTCCTCGGCAAGGTGTCGGTCGAGCGCGCCGATGTAAAACGCTGGGCCGATCTTTGGGACATGAACGAACTCACTGAGGAGGAGCAGACCGCGTTCGCTGACGCCCTCTGCGGCGGTCTCGCCGACGATCAGAGGCGAGAGACCGTGACCTTGCTCCAAATCCTCTCTGAAGAGGAGCCCGAGGCAGATATCGATGACCTGAGGGCATCCATGGCCGAAGTCGTTGAGGACGCGACCCCGACCCGGCGGGCCTGGCGACGTCTTCAGGTGCGTCAGGCCTTCCGTTACGCCTTGGAGGCTTGGTTCTATTGGTGCCTGGCGCGGTTGAACCCGCAGACGAAATCGACGGCCCAGCTGGTGGAGCTGTTCCGGGAAAAGGCTGGCGGGTGGGCGGCGAGCGACAAGCCGGGCGTCTGGCTGAAGGCTCCAGCGCAAAACTGTCCCGTGGCTTTCATGGCCGAGATCGACAGTGCGATGAACGCGGGCTCGAAGCTGCCGAAGGCGATCTGCCGCACGCTCGCCTTCTGCCTGAACGAGATTGACGCCGACGAGCGATCCAGAGGTCGGCCGGATCGGCTGCCGCTCTGGCGGGCTCGCGCGGAGGCGCAGGCATGGCGTACGTCGTCTCCTGCCGAGTTCATCAGCCATATGATGGAAACCTGGCTCTTCGCCCAACACGCTTATTGGTCCTCCAGTCGAAGCCTCGCGGACGCCAGGGCCGGCGGGAAGATCATCCTCAGACTCCGCGTGACCCTCGATGAAGGGGGCTGGCGGCTTACACAGCTGGGAGGGATCGGATCACAGCCCTATCCGACGCCCGACAGGCTGGAGACCGCGTGGCGTCTCGCCAGAGAATGCGACGTCCTTTGAATCGAACGCTCGCCCGGTCCCGCCCCTGACCGGGCCTAGGCCCAGTTCTCGAGCATCCGGTTCATGCTCATCCTGATGTAGGCGCGTGGCGGCCAGTTCATCGATGCGTATCGCCAACTCGGCCAATCGCTGCGGCGTCAGACGGTCATGCCCAAGAAGAAAGAGAGGGGCGATTAGGAGGGCAGGATAAAAGCCGCAAGGTGCGGTTGGGGGTGGGGTGAAAATTCTTCGTTGCATTTCAAGATGATAAGGCAAGGTGTGCGCTGAGCGCGCACCTTGAATCGGTGCCCATCTCTTTGAAACGACGCGGTTAATCGCGCCTTTTCTTTGCGTCGCGGCTATCGGAGTGGACCGGACCGCTTTCGGCCGGTCAAGGGCGGCTGCGCCGTCGCGGGGCGATGAGCGCGTGCCGCGCTCACCCCTGACAGTCCTCCCACGGCCCGGCGTTGGTCCGCCATGGCGACGTTGATGAGGTCAGGCTTTCATCCGAACGCCAGGCCCACCTGAGGCGTCTGCGGGTATGAAGATCACGCCGGATTCTTCGAGGGCCTGCTGCACCTTATCAAGAGTGCGAGATTGCATGTCGCCGCGTCCGGACTCGAATCTCTGGATCGTTGAGGGAGCAACGCCAGCTTCCTGTGCCAGTTCTCTTACGCCCAGCCCTACAGCGGTGCGCGCCAGTTTGACCTGAAGAGGTGTGATAGTCGGCACGGTGTGCTCCTATGTGAATACACCGTATTGACAATGTCGGGTCGGTGTGATCATCTTCGCGTACATCGTGCTGAAATACTAGCGGGCGGCCGCCGCTCGCTTGCCGTGCCGTCTTCACGGGAGGACCCCGCATGCCTGCCGATCAGGTTCCATCCTGGCATCAGCAATGGCTGGCGCTCAACGACGCCTACGTCCGACACTTGGACACTTGGGCGGCGGCCTTGGCGCGCCTTGAGCGCGAGCCGGGTTGGTTTGCCAAGTCAGACGCGGATCGCGACGAGGCGGAACGGGCCAGCGGACTTACTGACCTCAGCACTTGTCTACGGCTGATAGACCGCCGCTTGCGTCGCTGGTTGCGCTTCCTGCCCAAGGCACCGGCTCGGGATGTCGAGGGTGTCGTTGCGAATCTCCAGGTCGCCGAACGCCTGCTGGCGCCGGAGGAAAATCGCATCGTGCATGGGCTGATCGTCCGCGCTGCCCGCGACCTCTCACGTCTGAATCACACATCGTGACGCGCGCTCGTCGGCGCCCCGATAGACGTTTGGCCCAGGTACTTGCGGGGAACGCCCGGGCTTTCAGAGAAATAGCGCAAGCCGGAAACTCCGAGATCGACGGGTCTCGCGCCTACTTTCTGGCCATCGCCATCGAACTGGCTTTGAAAGCCTATCTTCTCCACTGCGGGATCACGGACGACTGGAACCGCATTCATCTGCGACATGATCTCCACAAGGCGATGAGATGCGCTCGTATGGCAGGCCTGCGCCATCTGCCGGGTGCACTTCCTCAACTGATCACCGCCCTCAGCTCGCTGTATGCTTCTGGGGCGTTGTCATTTGGCCAAGGCAGGCCCGTGCTCCTGATGACGCCGGAAGCCGCCGATGAGGTTGTCGACGGCCTTCTATCGGCTGTTGCAACCGCCATGGATGACAACGAGCAGGCAGACACATGAATCGCCGGAAGGCCTCGTCCCGATGCTGTTTAAAGCGCTCGGCAGCCCCTGATCAGAAGCGCGCCCTTGCCAGGACGATCCTGGAACTCCCGGCCGATCTGCGGGACGTATTCCTGCTGCACCGGATGGCGGGACTGTCCTTTGAAGCGATCAGCCAACAACTCGGCATCGAGCGTGCCGTGGTTCAGGCCTATCTGGCGGAAGCCTTGGCGCGGATAGTTCGCGCGGCGCCGCCCGATGATGTCTGACGCTGGGCAGGGGCTAGCCGATCCTTGCTCGCAGCCTGACCGCTAAATCACCGACGTCACTGTATGGCAAAGGACGATCTTTGACTCTTCAGAGACGTTCGGAAAGACCGCTGTGGGGTACCGACGCGGTGTCATATCGGCTCTGCCGCAGCAATGGGCTCACCAAGCTCTCCGCGAGCTCCAAGAGTTGCATAGACAAATCGAGGGCGTGACGGTCCAGATGCATCATTGCATCAGCCCGGAATACGAGCGGTAGGATGCTCGCCTCGGTGTCACCGCGCTGGGGCTCGCAGCTAGGACCGGCTGAACGTGTAGCGGATGCTGTCCCCCGCGATGTTCAAGGATCCATCGGCCTCGGGGCTGAGCGGATTAGGCAGGACGTCGATCGTCGTCTGACCGGTCTGTCCCACGTTGGCCACGTAAACGATGACGTACCGCTCGGGCTTTCGAGACCGCGCCACGTCGCGCGCAAAGCGCACCTCCGTCTCGCCCATCTCGAACTGGCACGGGTCCTCCGTGCTCGACTTGACCTCGATGAACCATGTCTGGCTGTTGAACCGAATTCGGAAGTCGTACCCGAGCCCATCGTCGCCTGGACGTCCAACGAATGGCGCGGCGTTGCCAGACACCCAACCAAGGTCGATATCCTGGCCGCGCTGACGCGCCTTGAGCCAGTGGTAGACTGTCAGTTCGCCCAACCGCCCGATCATGTCCTTCTTTTCTTGAGGGATCCCGCGATAGGGACCGCCCCCCCCGCTGCCGCCCGCGCGGCCCGGCCGTCGGCGGGAGGACTCGGCAGGAGCCAAGTCTGCGAACGTTCCGATCGGCCGGTTCAGCACCGCTTTCGGCAGGCAATCGGAAATCTCCTGCGACAGCGCGAGCCAATCCACCGTCTGAGGGTCGCGGGGTTCGCCATTGAGCCGGACCGAACGCGCCTCGCGCTCCAGCCGCTCGCGGTCGGCGCGCGCCTTCTGCGCTTCGGCCTCGACCTCTGTCTCTGCGATACCGAGCACGCTCCGGTCGAGCGTGCGCAGCATCGTCTGCGGCCACAGGCCGAGCTGTGCGAACCACGTGAGAAACTCGTCCAAGGTCCAGGCGCGGCAATCGAAGGCGCCGGCTTCGTCCAGTCTTCGCCGGAGCTCCATCTCAGCCGCCGCAGGATCCTGCCACACGGTATGGACCACGGCGCCGCTCTGCAGGCCCCACGCGCGAACGAGCGGTTGGGCGCTGCGGGCCAACGCCTTCAGCGTCGTCGCGTTGGCGGTCCGCACCGACATCAGATCGTCCAGCTCATGGGGATCCTCCCCGATGTCCTGCGCGCCCACCGAGCTCAGCCAATTGGTGAGGTGAGCCGCGAGTACAGCCTCGGGGATGCGTTCGAACCGCTGCAGCCAATCAGGATCGGGCTTGAGGCCGTTCAGGGCGTGCAACGCGGACTTATACCGGTCGTCGACCTCGAACCTGAACAAGGTCGGCGCTACCATGGTCCGGAGGGCGTCGATGAGGCTTCTGCGATTGTCTTCGACGTAGTGCGTCAGCTGGGTCTGCTGACCCTCCGGGTCGATATCGGGCAGGCTTCCTGTCGCGACGAGGCTGGCGTTGTAGCCCGCAAAGTCGAGCTCGAGCCGCTCGCGCAGCTCCGCGGCCGAGAAGCTGGTCGTCACCGTCCGAACGACATCTTCCGGCGACGCAGCGCCGGGCGGCAGAATACCCCGAAGCAGCTCGATCAGGGCGACCCGATCCTCCGCCGCGGCCGGCTCCCCCTGCATCCAGCCGTCATATGCAGCTTCGCCGCCGAGATGGTGGACGACGGCGCGTAGCCACGGCAGGTGGCGGTCGATCCGGTCACCGAGGGAGTCCCTCGCCGCCTCGATCGCCTGCTCGTCGAGCTCGAGCGCCCGACAGAGGCGCAAGAGATCCGGCTGCCCAACCGCGCGGTCGCCGACGAGTGACTGTTCGCCGGCCAGTTGGCGTGTCAGTAGCTTCATATGTGGGACCACAGCCGCATGCTGGATGACCTCGCCCAGCGCCGGCAGCGCCGCTTCGACCATGGACCAGGTCAGTGCGCCATCGCCGATGATGACGAGCAGGGGCGCGCCGCTCCCCCGCTGGAAGTGGTAGGCCGCCCGCGGCATCGGTGGTGTCACGTCTGCGCCCTCGAGGGCAAAGGTGACACGCGAACGGATCTGCAGTTCGACGCGGTCCAGGGTCTGCAGGATCCCCGACCGGTCGGCCGGGAGGCGATTGAAGTCGACGCCGTCGAGCGCTTCGAGCGATGCCGCCAGCATGGGCCGCAGCCAGGGGCAGGCCTCGACCAACGGCGCGCCCACCGGCAGGCTTTCGAGCGGTGCCCCGTCGACGTTAACATCATAGGCGAGCGTGGAGGTCCGGCGGACGGCCTTTCCGTAGAGCTTGTGGAGTAGGTCGCCGACCTGGGCCTGTTCGTGGGTTCGGATGTCGAACAGCGGTTCGCCTAGGACTTCTATGAGGTTTGCGGCGATGACGTCGGCGTTGTCCCGCACGAACACAGTCTCGGCGTTGGGGCCGCGGACGATCGCGGTCCCCAACTGCCCCCGCCGCCGTACGAGGAGCCTCTCAGGCGCCTTGGCGGTCAGAACCGCGACCTCGGCGAGCTGATCCGCCAAGCGGACCCAACAGCGGCTGTAGATGTTCATCAGCTCGCGGTCGTAGAAGCGCCGCACGCAGCCATCGGCGTACTGCGCCGCTAGGAACGCCGCCTGTTCGATCAGGCTGTCACCAGCGTTGAAGGTCCGGACGCCGGCGAGGCTCCGCAGCTGCCCGAGGGCCTTGTCCGACGCGCGATCCAGCGCGCGCGAGAGCCGGTAGGTGGGGCGCCGCAGAAACGGAGGATATCGATCGCCCCCAGAAGCCAACCATACCTCGCGCCCGGTGCAGCGCCGTCGCCGAAGGTCATCGGCACCCGGCTCCTCGCAAGGCACCCAGGCAACCGATCGGAGGAAGGCGGCGAGCGGGGTCGGCCAATCGCGCCGATCGGACACGTGGTTGTGCTTGTGCTTCACCACGGTCCAGAGCTGTTTGTGTTCCGCGCGGTCGATCCAGGCCACGACCAACCGGGCATAGGCCTCCAGAGCGTCATCGCTGAACGCGTCGATGTCGGCCTGTCCCGGCATCCACCAGAGCGCCCCCACATCATATTCGGTGGACGTGTGGAGGCTGGTCGAGACGCCGGGTCGAGATGCGATGTCCGTCTTCAGAAGCGGCCCGAAGGACTCGGGCAGATCAAGGTCCTTCAGGAAGCCGAAGCTCGAGACGTTCCAGGCTAGCGTGTAGGTATCGGTTTCCTTGGACTTCGGCTCCAGTCCGCGCTGAACGCCGAGCCCCCACAGGAACGTTGTCCAAGCCTCGACGTAACGGACGCCAAACGCCGCATGCGATGGGGGCGCGAGCCGGGCTGCCCGGACGCTTTCGATGTCCGCCAGCCCTGGGGGCGCCAGTTCCAGGAAGCGTTGTAGGTCGTGTCCGAGGGTCCGATCCGGCCAAGCCGAGGAGAAGACCGCGTCGGTCGCCCGGATGAACTCGCCGTCCAGGGTGGGAACGAACAGCTTGTAGGTGCTGCTGAGCGCGACCGGGCGCTTCACCGCAACCGAACGTCGCCAGATCGCAAAGGCCCATCTCAGGCCGGCGACCATGACTTTGCGTGTGCCGTCCTGCTCGACGATTTGCGAGATCCGCGTCAGCAGCGCCTCGCTCTCGAAGGCCACGACGAGATCTTTCTCGAGGAACTGGCGCGCCGCCGACAGGGCGCCAAACCAGGGCAACTCGTCATGCAGGAAGGCGAAGAAGTCCCGAACCGGCGCCGGCGGATATAGGTCCTCCCCAATCCCGTCGTCGGTTTCGCCCCGGCGCGGCGGCACGAACACTGTCGCCTCCCGTGAAGGTCGGCGGCGTCTGCGCGAACCTTCCGCCGCGGCGGGATCCGGTTGGACACGTGATCGTGTCGCCCGCAGACTCCCATCCTGGCAGATGAGGATCTCTCGTCCCTCTAGGGCCGTCGCATCCCCGCCCATGAAGTCGGCGAGGTCGCGGTAGAAGGCGGTCCAACGCGCCAAGTCCGCCTTACGTCCCTTGCCCATCGCCTTAGCAAGAGTCCGTGCCAACGCCTGCACGATCAGCGCCCGTTCGACCGTCGTGATCCGGTCCTTGAACCGCGGCCCGGCGTGCAGGCGAAGAAACTCCGCGAGCCGCTCGGTCCGCTGCGGGCCCAGGGTGGCCCAGATCGGCGCGACGCCAGCCGCAGCCCCGTGGCGTGCGATCACTTCCAAGGAGAAGGACTTGCCATCCGTCGCCTGCCGCCTCGCCTTGGCCGGGCTGGCCCAGACAAGGGGGCCCAATGACGGGTGCGCGAGCGGATCTCCTGTCCAATCCGCTAGGCACGGAACGCAAGTCGCGTCCGCCAGCGCCGGAACCGACCAGGCGCGCGCGATTTCCGCGGCCATGGCATTTCCGAGGTCGACGGTGGCGTCCGCATCCTCCCTCGCACGCTCGGACGTGTCGACGGCGAGCAGGCTTGCCGGCGTGCTCCAGACCAGAAGGTCGACAGCGGCCCGCGCCGCTGTGACCGCTGGAACGTTCGCATCCGCCGCATCGGCCGTTCGGTCGGCGAGCCATCGAGCAGTCCTCGCGGCCAGACGCACCGCACGCTCCAGCACAAGTCCGTTCACCTTCACGGTCGGGTCGAGGCTCACGCGGTTGGAACTCGGGAAGAAGCTGCCGTGCAGGTGTCCGCGGAACGGGGCGGTCGCCCCGCGTCCCATAGGAAGGAAGGTGTAGAGGCGGGGGTTGAAGCCAGACCTGTCCTCATCAACCGGGACGGCCAACGCCACCTCGCCAGCACCCTTCCAGCCGGACCACGTCTGCGGAAGGGCCCCCGAAGCCAGCCCTTCGTTCACCGCTGCAAGCATCTCCGCTTCCGGAACATCCGCGCGCGCGACCCAGAACCGACCGCTCTCGCCCAAGTCCGTGAGCATCGGCCCCTCGCCATCTCCAAGTGCGACCTCCACGCGGGTCAGACCTCGCGAGAGGTGGTGCGCTGCAAGCCGGTCCCCCTCGATCCGAGCGTCGAGCCGGGCGATCCGGCGCAGGAAGAGGAGCGTGGGCGCATCGGTGGTCGTCAGCGCGACGATCTCAGCGCGAACAGCCTCGAGCGCGGCGGTGTTGCGAAGCGGCAGGCGGATGACCGTGGAGAACCCCGCCCGGCCGAAGGCCGGCACTGCAGCCGGATGGTCCTCGATCCATTGTGGAATGTAGAAGGCTGGCAAATCCGCGCGGGCCAGCGCACGCCGGGTCTCATCCGGCAGCAATGGGTCAAGCTCCGCCCCCCGCGCGAAGGTGAAGCAATAGCCGTCGAAGGCGTCACCGGCATCGTCTTCCCTGCGTCGCGAGAAGACCTGCGGTGCATCGGTAACGTGTCGCACGCTCCGGAACCCTAACCCCTTGTTTCCGACGGCCTCGCCGGGCGGTTTGCTAGACAGGCCCATCTCGCAGAGCGCCTCGACATTGCGCGGGCCGAACGGACGTCCCCGGTTGGCGACGTAGAGCGTGCCGCTCTCGCCCTCGTCGCTCGCCAGCAGCAAGGCGATTTCGCCGTCACGACGGTCCCGAGCATGGGCGTCGTGGGCGTTCTGGATCAGCTCAATCAGGAAGCGCCCGTGATAGTCGGCGATGATGTGCTGGGAAAGGCTCTGGTTCTGCTTGTGGACGGAGTCGTAGTACTTCCCCTGCTCGTCGATCGTTCCCAGGAAGCCAGTGATCTTGCGGCTTGCGACGTAATTGACGTGCGTGCGGGGATCCGCTTGCGGATTCCATGTGTAAGCCGGAGCTTGCGGCCCGGACTCTGTTACGTCGGTCGTCGACATGGCACCCCCTAGTCAACTTCTGACCGATCTCGGAACAGCTCGCAAATCTTCCGCGAGAGGCTCGGTCCTAAAAGCCAAACCGGGGCGTAGTGAGACCGGGTTGCGGCACCCTCGAGGGCGCAGCCCGGCACTGGGATTGGAGGCACCCACAAAGCGGAGGCACGGTCGCGACTAGGTGGTCAGCAGCATCTCTGACAGTCCGTCAAGCTCGCACTTGGCGGCCCGCCAATCGGGCATATGGCGGTCGAGCAGCGCGTAAAAGCGTGGACTGTGGTTATGCTCTGCCAAGTGGCAGAGTTCGTGGAGAAGGACATACTCCACGCAGTGAGCTGGCGCCTTGATCAGCATCGGATTGAGCGTGATCGCGCCCTTCGGCGAGCAACTGCCCCAGTAGCGCTTCATCGTCAGCAACTTGATCGGGGGCGCGGCTTCGACCCAAGGCAGGTCGGCGGTCATACGGGTGATGCGCGAGGTGAAATAGGCTAGGGCGCGTTCCCGATACCAACGTCGGAGGGCCAGCCGAACATCGGTGGCGTCCCCCTTGGGCGCGGTCACGTCCAGGCGGCCAGCGACGAGGCGTAAGGAGCGCTTGGCGCCGGGGTCGGTAATGATCTTCAGCTTGTAGCGGCGGCCGAGATAGAAATGCGTCTCGCCGCTGGAATAGTCGCGCGCCAGGGCGTGGCGGCGGTAGTCCTCGAAGCGGTCTATGTGCTCCATGATCCAGCGCGCGCGTTTCTGGACGCCGACGCGGATCTTGGTTTCCGGTGTCCCGACCGGGGCCTCGACGGTGAGAGTCCCGCCAGGCTCAACGTGAATACGCAGCTTTGCGGTCAGGTGCTCGGTTTCATGGACATCATACTCGGTGGTGCGGGTGCCGTAGCGAAGCGTCAGGCGCATCACGCAGCGTCTCGCGACAAGCCTGCTCGGGTCACCTCGACCACCTGGTCGGTAATCGAACGCGCGAGGTCCAGTCCCGTAAGAGAGAACAGTCGAGGAAGAACCGCCTTGCGGATCGCGGCCTCGACATTGGCAGGGTTGAGTGAATTCTCGGCAACGGCGGTCTGTACCATGCGGTCGATGTCCAGCGCGGTAGCCGCGAACGCGTCGACATCCGTGCCCAGTGCACGCCCGTCGCCGACGGCTATGCGGATGATGCCAAAGTAGGCCGTGGCGTGACGGTTGCCATTCAGCGCGGCGGGCGTGCCTTCGACCTTCCGCTCGACGACCCGTTCTTCGACGTCCTTGAAGATCGCGTACTGCTTGAGCGGGTGATCGAACAGCGCCGAGGCTTCGGCAATGGCGGCCTTCAACAACTCCGAGAAGTGCCGCTGGGCATAAGGATCTTCGACCAGATCCTGCTCGATGGTCTTGGTCACGCGCGTGCGGATGATGTCGGTCTCGTTGCGCGTCTTCTCCTGACTCCACTCCTCCGGCACCTGTTTGGCCAAGTCGTTGACGACTAGCAGGTTGCCGTCCGAGACCACGTCCTCGCCGATGACGTAGCGGTCGACGATCTTGCGGATCTGGTTCTCGTAGGCATTGAAATCGACGGTCTCGTGGGCGTCCTGCTTGGCCATGCGGCGCAGGTTGGAGAAGAACTTCAGGTCACGCTTGTAGGCGGAGATCTGGGCTTCGGAGAAGGCGCCGTCTTCGAAGAACGAGCGGGTGGAGAGCGCGGTGCGCAGGGTCATGCCGAACGCCGTCAACGCTTCGTAGAAATCCTCGCGCACCTTCTGATGGACGTCGGTCGCGACGCCCTTCGGGTCGTCGACATAGCGGGGCACCAGAACCTGCCGGTATTGCTCGATGTCGCTGCGGTTGCGGACGCCTGCGAAGATGGCCCAGAGCGCCTCGTGCAGCGCCGGCAGCTTTTTATACTCGGTGCTGACGTTGGCATAGAGCCCGTCGATGTCGTCGATATCGAACCCGCCCTGGGTCTGGTCGGCGAGGTTCTGGTACTCGGTAAGCGCCGAATCCAGTTCCGCGAGGATGCCGCGATAGTCGATCAGCAGGCCGAACTTCTTCTGCTCGTGCAAGCGGTTCACCCGGGCGATGGCCTGGATCAGGTTGTGCTGTTTCAGCGGCTTGTCGATGTAGAGCACTGCATTGCGAGGCTCGTCGAACCCGGTCAGCAGCTTGTCGACGACGATCAGGAGGTCGGGCCGCCCTTCGGTGGAAAAGTCTTCGATGACAGCTTTCTCATAGGCCTCGGGGTCGCCGGTGACGTTGTCCTTCCACCACTGCAGGACCTCCGGCAGTTCGGACTCGTCCACCTCTTCATGCCCCTCGCGGGTGTCGGGGGACGAGATGACGATGGCGCTGCTGACCAGGCCCGTGGCGTCCAGCGCCTTCTTGTAGCGGATCGCCGAGACCTTGCTGTCGGTGGCGATCTGGCCTTTGAGGCCCAGGTCCAGGTCCTTGAAGTTGGTCTTGAAGTGGACCGCGATGTCCCAGGCGATCAGGTCGATCCGGTTGCCGGAGCCGTAGACCGGCCCCTTCTTGCCGTACTTGGCCTTGAGGTCGCTCTGCTGCTTTTCGGAGAGGCCCAAGGTGATCTTTTCGAACCAGTTGTCGATCGCCGCGTCGTTGATGTCGATCACTGGCCGGCGCTCTTCGTAGAGCAGCGGCGTCACCGTCCCGTCGCTGACCGCGTCGCGCATGGTGTAGGCGTGGATAATCCGGCCGAACTTGCTGGCCGTCTTGTCGTCCTTCAGCAGCGGCGTGCCGGTGAAGGCGATGTAGCTGGCCTTGGGCAGGGCCTGGCGCATCCGCTCATGGTTCTCGCCGCCCTGGCTGCGGTGTCCCTCGTCGACCAGCACGATCATGTCGGCGCTGTCGTTGTGGCACTCGGGCAGTTTCGAGGCGCTGGCGAACTTGTTGATGATGGTGAAGATGATCCGCTCGACGCCCTTGCCGATCCGGCGGGCAAGGTCGCGGCCGGACGAGGCCTTGGCCTTGGCGCCGTCCTTGTCTGCCAAGCCGGAACCGAAGGCGCCGCCAGTCAGGAAGTTGCCGGCGAGCTGCTTTTCCAGGTCGCGGCGGTCGGTCACCACCACCACGCGGCAGTTCTTCAGCGCCTCGTCCAGCAGCAGCGCCTTGCAGAGCAGCACCATGGTGAAGCTCTTGCCCGAACCGGTGGTGTGCCAGATCACCCCGCCCTCGCGGGCGCCGTCGGGCCGTAGCGTGCGCACGCGCTCAAGCAAGGCTTTGATGCCGAAATACTGCTGGTGCCGAGCGGCGATCTTGCCGGCCTTCCTGTCGAACAAAATGAAGGTGCGCGTGAAGTCGAGCAGCCGCTCGGGCGAGCAAAGGCTGATCAGTAGCCGGTCTTGGCCGGTGACCTCTTGTTCCTCGCTCCACAGGCTGGTGAAGTGCGCCTTCACGTCGGAAAGACGGTCGCGCAGCAGCGCCTCGCGCGGGTCGGTCTCCAACGCCTGGTTCTTGATCGCCTTGAAGTGCGCCTCGTCCAGCACCTCCTCGCGCCAGCGGGCCCAGAACTTCTTAGGCGTCCGCGTGGTGGCGTAGCGGCCGTCGGTCATTCCGATGGAGACCAGCAACTGGGCATAGGCGAACAGTTGCGGGATCTCGTCTTGGCCCTGGTTGCGGATCATCTGGCTGATCCCCTCGTCCACCATGGCCTTGTTCGGATTGCCGCTGTCGGGCCGCTTGGCCTCGATCACCAGCAGTGGAATGCCGTTGACGTAACCAACGACGTCCGGTCGCCGGGTATGCACCCCGTCGGTGGCCAGCAGTTCCACCTCCTCTGTCACCGTGAAGCGGTTGGCCAGCGGCCGTGCCCAGTCGATGATGGGCACGGTTACGCTGTGGCGCTTGCCGTCCACGAATTCGGTGACGGTCACGCCCAGGGTCAGGGCGTTGTAGATGCGCTCGTTGGCCGTCATCAGGCCCTCGTTCAGCGCCGGCGACGACAACTCGCGCACGATCTGGTCGATGGCATTGGTCGAGAGCGGATAGGTCCTGTCCTTGTAGTCGAAGGTCCGCCGCCGCAGTTCTTCCACCAGCACCGGCGCCAGCAGAACGCCCTGCGATCCCCCGCGCGCCGCTATGGCCTCAGCCGGCGGCATGTAGCTCCAGCCGAGGGTGACGAGCGTTGCCAAAGCCGGGACGTGGGAGGAATAGATCTCGGCGGTGTCGGGGGTGTTGCTCACGGCGTCGCCACCTTCTTGGCGCGCGGCTTGCGCGTCTTCGTCTTCGCCGGCTTGGGCGGCGACTTGTCCGGGATGAAGCAGAGCTCGGCTTCGATCCCCATAACCTGGAGATCCTTGAAGGCCCGCCTCAGGCTGATGCGTGAGAAGAGCGGCAGATTCTTCGACTTGTCGGCTGGCGCCTTAGTCGTGACCACACCGAAGACGACTTTCATCTTGTCGGCGTCCAGGGGCTTGTGGAACGCCGCATCGGCGCCTGCAGGCGTCTTGTCGGTAATCAGGGCCTTCAGCTTCGCCTTCGCCTTGGGTTCATCGCGGATGAGCCAGACCGAGTTGACGCCCTGATTGAACAGGTGGCTCAAGGATCCCGAAAGCGTCTTGAGCTTGATGTGGTGGAGCACCGCGGCGGTGCCGACTACCTCGAACAGGTCGCAGGGCTCGACGGCCTTCTGGCCCGCTGGGGCTATACTCTCTGTATCGAGACACAGGCGCGCGGCAGTCGCCGCAGCCAGGTTATAGGCTCCCTCGCTGGCGTGATTGTAGTCGGGCAGCGTCGTGAGCGCGATTTTCGGGTCGAGGTAGGCCTTGAGGTCGTCGATGAACGACTGCTTGACCTCGTACCACTGGCCTTCGCGCAGGTGGTAGGCCACGCCGTTGTTGTCTGTATCGAACAGGAGACAGCGCAGGATCTTATAGTCCGCGTGGGTGATCGATCCATCTTCGTTGGTGACGAGCAGGCGATGCTTTTTCAGGTCGTCCAGCGTCAGCGCCGCCGAATCCTGATCATGATCGTCCAGGTACTGGAAGTAGTCATCGATATCGGCGTCATCAGAGACCTTGCCGCTTCCGGCGCCGGCATAGCTCACACCGAAGTTTGAGTTGAAATCCTGGATCTCCGGGACGGTCAGCACGACACTGTCGTCCTTGGCGTGAACCGCGTCGATCAGTTTGCCATTCAGCACCTTCGCGATGGCCGGGTCGCGCACCGGCGATACGTTCAGTAGGGCCGGGAAGCTCGTGGCGAAGGTGTTCTTGCCGTAAAGGTCGAGAAGTGTGGCGCACACCGTCGAAAGATCGCCCGACGCCTTGTCCGTACTGATCCGCACGTTGGCGGCACCAGTGATGTTGCGGCAGAGGTCCTTCAGCGCCGGGTCCTTCACCTTGCCGGTCAGGCTCTTCAGGATCGTGCTGTCTTGATCGAAGTCGAACAGGGTCAGGTCACCGGGCGCCGGGAGCTGGATGCGCTGTCGCTTAGCGCCGCTGGGCTGCAGAATGTCGGTGCTGCGGATCAGCTCGGGATCGACGGCGTTCAGCGTCACCCGAAGGCCAAAATCGTGTTCGTATTTTTCGTCGTCGAGGTAGTGGCTCACGTGGCCGAAGGAGAGCGCGAACCAGCGGCCCTTGACGGGAAGGAACACCAGCGCGCCCTTGGACATCTGCTCCAGCTTGGCGGCCAGGCCGAAATAGCCCGCCCACCAGATCGGCCGAGGGTCCGTGTCGAGGACGTACAAGACCGCTCCCTCCGGTAGCCCCTCGCCCTTGATGGTGTCCTTAAGAGCGTGCCCGGCTTTCAGTGCATCCGCCGGCGCCTTCACGTCCGACTTCAGCAGGAAAATCGAGAACGACCTGCTCTTGTTGCCCCCCTTGCTCATGCTGCCTCGCTTTCGGCCGCTCTGACGCGGCGTTTGCCGCTCAGCAGTTGTTGCATCAGCGCGGCCTCCTCTTGGCGGAGCGCCTCTAGTTCCGCCTCGAGTTTCTGTTTCGCTTCATCGGCAGAGGCGAGGACCGAAGCGATGGCCCGTTGCTCGTCGATCGCGGGGATATTGAAGATCAGTCGCTCGAAATCCGCTTTCGAGACTTCGAGGAACGTCGACCCTCCTGCTGCCCGGACCAGCGCCTTCCCATTGAAAGACAACAGGTAGTACAGAAAGGCACTGTCGTGTTTCTGGTTCGGGATTATGTTCTTGAAGCCCTGATTTGTGCTCATCGGCACGGTGGCGATAGCGAGAATGCCGACGCTTGCCCGCGTACAGACAATCACCGTCCCAGCCGGGAGCAGCTTTGCCGCGCTTGATGAAAGGCCGGCGGCGGTGATGAAGCGATCGGTCCGCGAAATGTAGGGCGTCCGAAGCTTGGTGACGTCGGTTGGCGTCGCCCAGGCGATATCGCCGCCCCAGTATGCTGGATCGGTCGAATCCGGCGTCCCGCCGGACACGATGGCACCCGTTCCGGAGATTGGCGTAGGGCACCATTCGCCTTCGAACCCTGGCAGGCGGCGCTCGCCCGTCAGGAGTGCCTGCATCATCGCCGCCTTCTGCTCGCGGGCGTTCGCGACCAGAGCCTCAACGGTCCCGATGGCCCCCTCCCAGGTGGCGAGGATTTCAGCGATCCGGTGTTGTTCGCGCGCGGGCGGCAGGTTGAAATCCCACTTCAGCCACTCTTCCAACTTGAAGATCATCTTCTCGACGTGAACGCCGATGCTGGAGTGGAAGCAGGTCTGCTGGAAGTAGATCGAGTGGGCGAGGCAGTTCAGGAATTCGAGGTGAAGCGACGGGCGCGCCCGGAGCACGGCGTACTCGTTCGACACGATGGCGCCGCCTAGTTGGGGCGGCACGATTCCACACGCTCCATGCACGATCTGGCGCTTCGAGATCAGAAAATCCCCGGCCTTGAGCCGGAACTGGCTCTTGACCGCGATCTCCTTGCCCTTCAGCCGCTCGCGCAGCACGACGCCGCCCCGCGACCGCTTCACCGTCACGAGATCATAAGTTTCGTCGTCGGCCATCCTGATCGGACGGAGCTCTTCGAACAGGTGCTCGGAGAGCGGGCCGCGCGACCACCCTGTGGGCGTGGCGCCCAAACGGGGCAAACCGGCCTGAACCGACTTGGGATAGGCTGACGCCTTCGAGACTTCGGTCATCCCTTCCGCCCCTTAACCGGTATCGGTCGGGTGCCTTCGATCGCCTTGGTCTTGCTGATCGCCTCCACAAAATGCCGCTCCACCGCGCTAGGCGCATTGATCGCGCGCGCGTGCCAGGCGTCGTACTCCGCGTTGACCTTCTTCTCGGCCGTCTTGGCCTGGATCCTGCCGGCGCCCACGAGCAGCGGGTGCTCGCCCAGCTTCAGGAAGTCGTCGAGCTTGGCGATCCAGTCGGCCATGTGCATGGGCCGGCGGTTCTTGGCCATCGCTTCGGCGAACTCCAGGAACGCCACGGTGATGCGGTTCAGTGTCTCCATCTCCCCCGGCTCCAGGTAGTTCTTGGCTACCTGGGCGTCGGCGCGAGTGGGAAGCTGGCCGCGCGATTCACCGGGCCAACTGGTCAGGCCCATCATAGGCTTGGCGGCGTCGGCGCGGGCGACCTTGGTCTCCGCCGCCGTCTGGCCGTGGGCGGCGTGGTGCATCTTGTTCTGCACCGTCTGGAAGAACTGCTGGCTGGCCTCGGCCTTCGGGTCGTAGTCGACGGCTGTGGCGTAGATCTCCAACACCTTCTTGTAGAACAGCTTCTCCGACGTCCGGATGTCCCGGATGCGCCCCAGCAATTCTTCGAAATAGTCGGTCTCTGGGTCCTTCAGCCGGGCGTCGTCCATGACGAAACCCTTGACCAGGTATTCGCTCAGCGAGGCGGCGGCCCAGCGGCGGAACTGCATGCCTCGCAGCGAACGAACCCGGAAGCCCACCGCCATAATCATGGGCAGGTTGTAGTGGCCCACTTGGCGCTCGACCATACGCGCGCCCTCGGATCGAACTATTGAGTAATTCTCCATAGTTGCCTCCGGTTGCTCCCCATCTTCTATTATCCCTTTGATATGCTTGTTGATATTCGAGACCGTGGTCTGGAACAGTTCGGCCATGTCGGCCTGACTAAGCCAGACGTTGCCGTCCCGTGCCTGCAGCCGGATGACGGTGACGCCATCTTCGGTCTGGTACTGGATGATCTCGCCGGCCATCAGTAGCCAAGCTCCTTAAGGTAGCCGTCCATCTTGGCTTCCAGCGCCTCCAGCTCTGCCTTCAGGCGCAACCGTTCGGTACGGACGGCGACGAGGTCGATCTCGGCTTCCTCCTCGAAGGTGTCGACGTAGCGCGGGATGTTCAGGTTGAAGTCGTTGCCGGCGATCTCCTCGGGCGTCGCGACGTGGGCGTACTTCGGGGCCTCCGCTCGCGCATGATACGTCTCGACGATCTTGCGGATGTTGCCGTCGGTGAGCTGGTTCTGGTTTTTGCCCGACTTGAACTCGCGCGAGGCGTCGATGAAGAGGACGTCTCGATCCGCCTTGGCCTTGCGCAGGATCAGGATCGCGGCCGGGATGCCCGTACCGTAGAACAGCTTCTCCGGCAGGCCGATCACCGTATCGAGCAGGTTCTCCTCGATCAGCTTACGACGGATCGCGCCCTCGCTGCCGCCCCGGAACAGGACGCCGTGGGGGACCACCACCGCCATGCGCCCCGTACGCGGTTTCATGGTTTCCACCATGTGCAGGATGAAGGCGTAGTCGCCCTTGGTGCGCGGCGGCAGGCCCCGGCGGAAGCGACCGAAATGGTCGTGCTCGGCGGTGTCGTGGCCCCATTTGTCCAGGCTGAACGGCGGATTGGCCACTACCACGTCGAAGTGCTTCAGCGCATCCGCGCCGTCGAGCAGCTTGGGATTGCGGATCGTGTCGCCCCACTCGATCCGGTGGTTGTCCTCGGCGTGCAGGAACATGTTCATCTTGGCCAGCGCCCAGGTGCTGCCAATCGATTCTTGGCCGTACAGCGCGTACTTCTTGGTGCCGTATTTCGCCTGCACCCGCTGGCCGCATTTCATCAAGAGCGAGCCGGAGCCGCAGGCGGGGTCGCAGGCCTCCTCGCCCTCGACCATGTCCATGATCTCGGCCATCAGCGCCGAGACTTCTGGGGGCGTGTAAAATTCGCCCGCCTTGCGACCGGCGTCGGAAGCGAAGTTCTTGATCAGGAATTCGTAGGCGTTGCCGATGACATCGAGATTGCCGATGCGCGAGGGGCGCATGTTCAGTTCGGGCTTGGCGAAGTCCTCCAACAGGTGACGCAGAAGGTCGTTCTTCTGCTTCTCCTCGCCCAGCTTGTTGGAGTTGAAGCTGATGTCCTGGAAGACGTCGCGCAGCTTACCGATGTTGGCGTCTTCGATGGCGTGCAGGGCCTTGTCAATGCGCTCGCCGTTGCCCGGCTCGTGGCGCCGGTCGTAGAGGGCGTAGAAGCTGGCGCCCTCCGGCAGGACGAACCGTTCGCTGCGCATCAGCTCGGCGATTAGCTCCGGCGCGTCGCCGTATTGCTTCTGATAGGCGTCGTAGTGGTCCTGCCAGACGTCGCTGATGTACTTCAGGAACAGCAGCGTCAGGACATAGTCCTTGTAGATGTCGGCCGAGACCGTACCGCGGAACGTGTCGCAGGCGGCCCAGACAGCGCGGTTGATGTCGTCCTGTTTGATGGCCTCGGCCATGGCTATTCCTCGTGGTGTGCGCGCAGCCCAGCGGCGAGCGCGTTCATTTGTTGCTGGCGGTTCTCGATCAGGCCTGCGAGCAGGCGCTTCTCGCGCGCAGATGCTTCGGCGAAGGCGACGATCGCGTCCTGCCGCGCCCGCGACGGGATCACGATCTCTAGGCGCTCGATAACCTCGCGCCGAATGTTGAGGATGTGCGAGCCGGTTGCCTCACGCTGCAGGTACTCCTGCGCCGGCACCTGGTTGATCTGCCAAGCCAAGAACTCCGGAACCACGGCTTCGTTACGGATGCGCAAAACGAAGAAGTGCGGAGAGCAGACCGCTGGGAACGGCGCTGATCCCAAAGCGACAGCGTAGGTACGAGCTCCCCTCGTGGAGAAGATCACGTCTCCGGCGTTCAGGAACTCCGTACGCCGCGCCGGCGGCAACTCGACCCGAGCGACGCTCGACCAATCGACACCTGCATCTGGGTCGACGTTCCGCATTTGGATAACGCCGGTGCTGCCAGCAGGAAAGTCGTCAACACCCGACCGGATAGGATGGCCAGCCGCGATATCGACGACCTCCCGCAGTGTCAAATTTGTTGCACGATGCGATTTCACGCGGTCGATATGCACCCTCACCTACGCAGAGTCAAGCAATCTGACTGCATGAATAATATTATTGCATTTGCGCGGCCAGCAAATGTCTTGCGACTCTGGGGCCCAGACCCGAACCCGGGCTACGGAACGAAGTGCTCGTCGAAGTTCGTGGTCGCCTCGATGGCCAACGTCGTTGACGGTTGTCCGCTTCCCGCGGCGATCCAACACCTGCTGTTGGCGCCGAGCGGTCGTTGCTCGCTCAGACCTTCCTAACCGACGATGAGGGTCGGATCTCTTCGCTGGCGATCAGGCGGGCCGAACCTTCATCGCTGATCTGCGAATGACCACTTCCCGCACCGATCTCGATGTCTGTTTGTGGCGCAGCACGGTCCCGCCGAGACGCTCGTAAAATAGCTGCTCAGAATGTCGCGCCGACCCCGTCCAAAACCCTGATGATCGTGGCGAGGCGGCTGTCGGCGCCACCAACGGGAGTCGCCTTCAACCAAGCTCCCACGTTGTGGAACCGGTTGTTCAGCCGCCGGATTCCTGTGGGGTGGAGGGCGCCCTGCGCGAGGGCCTCATTCATCGCATCGAGCGAACGTTGGCTTCGATGTGCAACGTGGTTGCGAAGGGACACCAGGGCGTTGATCACGGCCTTCTGCTGCGCCGAAAGTCCGGAGAACTTCGATGCGTGCGCTGGCACCAACCAAGTGTTCGCTCGATCTTCGAGCTGCTCGAAATTCGGGAAGGTGATGTTGTTGCCCAAGCTATTGGCTAGCGCCAGCACGTCGGCCTTTTTCAAATGGGCAGGAAACGTGAGCGTACCAAAGGCATCGAACACCCGCTTGGGAGTCGACGAAGCGTTCATGTGAGTGTCGAACGATGCTTGAAGGTGCTGTTTAAAGCGCGTTGCATCCCGGTTGATGTAGGCGATGAACATGTCGCTAACGAAGCCCTCCCATGCAACCGCAGTCGCTAGCAAGGTGTGCTCCGTCAGGGTCGACCGGTCCGCGTCTGCTGAGAAAGCCTCATAGCCTGAGGTGTGGAACGCGGTGATAGCCGCCAACTGAGTTCGGAAGTCGTCGCGAACGTCAGTAGGAGATACCTTCCTCAAGAGTGACCTCTGTCTCGTGCTCAGGGCGCCGATCGCGCGCTTGGTTGTCGTTCTATCTGGTCAAGGCTAGGCCGTCACGCTTATGCGGTGTTCAGGTCCGCCTTGCCTACAAGCTCCCCGTCGAGGCAGCGCTTGATCGATGTAATGGGGCGCATCTGACATGCAGCGGCGAAGGCGAATGAATGTCCGCGCTCCGGACCGGTCCCAATGTCAGCAAATCGCGCAAAGCGGATCAATAGCCGCTACGCGGCGGCTCGCAGGCGAGGCCGTCACCATCGCCGTCCATCCAGGAGCGATATGAAGGATCCCAACTGGGGATGTCTTTTCGGCCGGCTGCCCGTACGGCCGTGCAGCCACTGTAGTGCTGATCGGTCGTGCGCACTTTGACATATGACACGACTGCTGCGCGAGGGGATGATGGAGTGATCGCAAACCAGGTCAGGGCAAAAGCCAGAACGGCGGTTAGGCCGACGACGGCAGCAAAAGGTAGCCGGAAGGGGCGAGCAGGGGGCGCTCGCCAGTGAGGCTTATGGGACGATTTACGGCGCATCTGCACACGATGCTCGCTGAAGGTTGAGTGGCGGTTACGATGTTGATCGGCGTTCACTGACATCGCCAAGGCGACCATCAATCGAGGTGAGAGGGCTATCTGGAGGTGGCCCAGCTTCACCCCAGCGCGGACGCCAGCCGTCCCGCGATGCGCGTCGCCGCTTCTCTCACCGGGTGGTCGGCAAGGTGCGCATACCGGGCGGTGGTCTGAACCTGAGTGTGTCCCAATAGCTTGCCGATCATCGGCAAGCCTTCGCCCGCCAAGACGCCGTCCGACGCGTAGGTGTGGCGAAGGTCGTGGATACGAACATCCTCCAAGTCGGCGGTCTTACGAATGCGCCGCCACGGATGCTGAAGATCGGTCAGGTGACTCCCTTCCAACTTGCCGGCGATGACGTAGGGATTGCCGTCAACCTCAGGCAGCCTGCGCAGCAGTTCGACGACGGCGTCGCCCAAGTAGACGGTCTTCGGCCCGGTCTTGCTGTCCGGCAGCCGGAAGCGGCCAGCCCTGAAGTCGATGTAGCTCCACTTCAGTGTCTGGATTTCGCGCAGGCGGCAGCCGGTGAGCAGCAGCAGCCTGAAGGCGGCGACGGCGAAGCGGCTTTCCGCGCCTGTGCGCTCGGCCTCCTGGAGGGC
>Ga0247827_10000270_pt1 | contig 25080 bp, 29 predicted proteins | sample 12C_Control_Day2_FD_194414 | JGI IMG/M metagenome (GOLD analysis project Ga0247827, IMG submission 194414) | Soil microbial communities from agricultural site in Penn Yan, New York, United States - 12C_Control_Day2 | ecosystem: Environmental > Terrestrial > Soil > Agricultural land | place... | reverse complement strand
CGGCCAGACGCGTGAAGACGTCGGCGGGGGCGTCGGTGCGGTCCGCCAGACCCAGCAGCGTGATCCGGGCTTCGTCCCGGCTCATGGTCACGCCGGAAACGATGCGCTTTTCCACGATCTCATCCTCATCACAAATCAGGGTGCCGGCGTTCTCCGGCAGATTTCCATTCTCGTCCGGCTCGATGAAGCTGGACAGGACCCGGACCGGGACCTGCTTGGCCATGGCCAGTTCGACCGAGCGGGTCTGCAGCACCTTGGCCCCGAGCGAGGCCATTTCCAGCATCTCCTCGTAGGAGACTTTTTCCAGGCGCCGCGCGCGGCTCTCGATGCGGGGGTCGGTCGTATAGACGCCGTCCACGTCGGTGTAGATGTCGCAAGGGGCGCCCAGGGCCGCCGCCACCGCCACCGCCGAGGTGTCGGAGCCGCCGCGGCCCAGCGTCGTGATGCGGCCGTCGCGGGTCACGCCCTGGAAGCCGGGGACCACGGCGATCTGGCCGGCGTCGACGGCGGCGCCCAGGACGTCGCCGGGCACGTCCTCGATGCGGGCGCGACCATGGGCGTCGTCAGTGATGATCGGGATCTGCCAGCCCATCCAGCTGCGCGCGTCCAGCCCCATGTTGCGCAGGGTCAGGGCCAGAAGGCCCGAGGTCACCTGCTCGCCCGAGGCGACCACCACATCATATTCGTCGTCCGACAGAGGCAGGCCCGCGGCGGCGGGACCCGCGCCGTCGGTCCAGGCCACCAGCTCATTGGTCTTGCCGGCCATGGCGGACACCACCACGGCGATCTGTTTGCCCTTGGCGGCCTCGGCGGCGATAATTCGCGCCGCACGACGAATACGCTCGAGGTCCCCCATGGAGGTCCCCCCGAACTTCATCACCAGTCGTGTCGTTTCGGGCCGCGTCATCGTGGCGTTTCGTCCCCTGCTTGCATGGGCGGCCAAGGCGGTTCATGCCTGCGGCCATGTCCGCTTCTAACGACAGCCTTGAGCCGCGCAAACCCCAAAGCGAAGAGGGTTTTTCACCCTTTGCAACCGATCGTGCCGAGGGGCCGAGCATTGATCCCGCCGATGTGGCGCGCTTTTCGGCCCAGGCGGCCGAGTGGTGGGACCCGAAAGGCCCCTTCGCCCCCCTGCACCGCTTCAATCCGGCGCGGCTGAAATTCGTCCGCGACCGCGCCGCCGAACATTTCGGCCGCGACGTTCGGACGCGCGCGCCCTTCACCGGCCTCAGCCTGATCGACATCGGCTGCGGCGGCGGCCTGATCGCCGAGCCGATGCGGCGCATGGGCTTTGCCGTCACGGCCCTGGACGCCTCGTCCGAGAACATCGGCACGGCCCGCGCCCACGCCGAACAGGTCGGGCTGGACATCACCTATCGCGCCGCCACCGTCGAGCAGATGGTGGAAGCGGACGCCGGCCCCTTCGACGTGGTCCTGACCATGGAGGTGATCGAGCACGTCGCCGATCCCGAGGCCTTCGTCCGCGCCTGCTCGAAACTGATCAAGCCCGGCGGACTGATGATCGTCGCCACCCTGAACCGCACCCTGAAGGGCCTGCTGCTGGGCAAGGTCGCGGCGGAATACCTGCTGCGCTGGGTGCCCGCCGGCACCCACGACTGGCGCCAGTTCCTCAAGCCCGAGGAACTGCGCGTCATGCTGGACGGCGAGCCCCTGACCGTCACCGGCCCCTATGGTCTGGCCTATGACCCGCTCAATGACCGCTGGAGCGAGGGCGACGACGTGGGCATCAACTACATGATGATGGCGGCGCGGGACGCATGAGCGCCCTCCGCCGCATCGTCCTGACCGGCGGGCCGGGGTCGGGCAAGACCAGTCTGATCGAGGCGCTGGCGGCGGCGGGCCATGCGACCTCGCCTGAGGCTGGACGGGCGATCATCCGCCGTCAGCAGGCCATCGACGGGCAAGCCCTGCCTTGGCGCGACCGCGCCCTGTTCGCCGAGCTGATGCTGGACCGCGATCTGGAGGCCCACGCGCGCGCCGGAGACGCGGACGCGCCGGTCTTCTTTGATCGCGGCGTCCCCGACGTGGCCGGCTACCTGACCCTGTGCGGCCCGCCGGTCCCGGCCCATGTGGAGCGAGCGGCGCATGACGTCCGCTATGATCGCGTCTTCATCGCCCCCGTCTGGCCCGAGATCTTCGGCCAGGACGCCGAGCGCAGGCAGGATCTGGACGAGGCCCGCCGCACCTTCGACGCCATGGCCGAGGTCTATCCGCGCCTCGGCTACGACCTGATCGAACTGCCGAAGGCGCCCGTCGCCGAGCGCCTGGCCTTCGTGCTTGAGGCGCTCAGAGCGGCCTGATCATGTAGCGGGCGTCGGCGCCGTAGCTGGCCAGCTTCTCGGCCATGCCGGGCGGGTTCTGAACGACAAAGCCGTTGCGCTCCCAGAAGGCGGTCGCCTCGTTGACGGCCACCAGGGCGATCTCGGGCCATCCCGCCGCCTTGGCCTGTTCGGCCAGACGCTCGACGATGGCGCGGGTGTGGCCGCCCCCGCGCGTGTCGGGGTGGACGGCCAGGTCGTGCAGATAGACCACCTCGGCGTCCTCGGGCACAGCGCCGATCAGACTGTCCAGCGGCGGAGCCGCGTTGCGCCTCCACGGATAGGCCATCAGGTAGCCCCTGACGGATCCGGCGGCGTCGGACAGGACGAAGCAGCCCTCGGGCGCCAGTTGCTGACGCTCGGCGAAGCACTCGCGCGCCTCGAAATGGTCGGGGAAGGACAGGCGGGCCACGGCCACGACGCCGTCGATGTCGCCGGGCGTCATCGGCCGCCATTCTAGCCGGGACAGCGGGCGTTCAGTTCCGCCTTGTTGAAGCTCCATTCCACACTCCGGGTCTCGTCGTCATCCGCCCCTTCGATGCGGGCGGTCAGCACATCTCCCGAGGCGCTGACCGTGCGCTGATAGATGATCCGATGCGGAAAGTCGTTGGCGGGGTTGGCGAAGATCACCCGCTGCGGTCCGCTTTCGATCAGGCGGAACGGGGTCGGGGCGGCCCCGCCCGGCTGGGCGAAATAGGCCAGGACGCCGTCCGGCATGGCCCCGATGCGGGCGAACTCGAACCCGCTGCGGCCATTGCGCACAGTCACGGTGTGACCGACCAGAAGACCCTGACGCGGGTCGCTCCAGGTCTCGGAAGCCTCGCGCCCGCCGGAACAGTCCAGCCAGTAGCCCGCCATCCACGACAGGTCGGGCGCAGGGGAAATCGGCGTCGTTTGGATCAGCAGGGCGGCTGAAAGCGCGGTCAGCAAGGACATCGAAGTCTCCCTCCTCGGTTGGGAAGGGAGTCTGGATCAGTCCGTCCCGTCGCGCTTGTAGGATTGCGACGCCAGCCGCCGCGCCAGCTCCATCTGATCGCGCGCCCATTCGGTTGCGGTGCAGCCGAGGAAGCGGCGGAAGTCCCGCGCCATCTGAGGCTGGTCGAAATAGCCGGCGGCCAGTCCGGCCTCCAGCCAAGAGGCGGCGTCGGCGTCCGGTCCCGTCGCATGATCGAAGATGCGGCGGAAGCGGAAGACCGAGCGCAGGGTGCGCGGCGCCACGCCGACGCGGTCGCGAAAACGGCGTTGCAGGGCGCGGCGTTCCGCCGGGTTCAGCGGGAGCCCTTCGTTCTCGCGTCCGGCGGCGTCGACCTGCTCACGCACGCCGGGGTCGATGCGCCAGTCTCCCGTCTGACGCTGTCCCTCCAGCCAATCCGCCAGGGCCGCCGCCTGCCCCGCCGGATCGCCACAGGGCGCCGTGAACCCGCCCAGCCGCGCCGTGAGGTCCAGCCGCCGATCCGTCGCCTCGACCAGCGGACGCTCGAGAAAATCCCGCGCCCCGTCCGGCTCGAACTTGGCGGCGACGATCTCGACGGGACCGACGGGACGGATGGCCATGGGCCGGGTCATCTGGCCGGCGAAGATGACCGGCGGCTGGGGCCGGAAGACGCCATCCTCGTCCGCCTCCTCGTAGGGGGCGGCCAGGTCGATCACCAGTTCGGAACAGCCGTCGGGGGCGATGCGCTGCACCCCGCCGGTCGGCGCCGGCGCCGCATAGGTCCACAGGACGCGCACGAAGGGGCGCAGGGTCGGCGGCGGCGCGAACTCTTCGTATCTCTCCCCCTCCCCCACGGCGTCAGTTCGCCTTCCTGGGGTCCGGCGGCAGGTTGGGCAGGGGGGCGCAGGGCACGCCGTCGTCCTTCAGCTTCTTCACCTCGGCGGGCGTGGCCTCGCCGTAGATTTCGCGCTTCTCGGAGCGGCCCTCGTGGATGTCGCGGGCCTCCCGGGCGAAGGCGTCGCCGACATAGTCGAAATTCTGCTCGACATGCTCGCGCACCTCGCGCGCCGCCTGCATCATCATGGAGCGCATCTGCTTCATGGCGTCCGGCGAAGGGGCGGTCTTCTTGGTGCCCGCCACGGACGGGGCCATGATCTGCTTGCGCACGGCCGTCGAGCCGCAGAAGGGGCACTCGACCAGACCGCGCGCGGCCTGATCGTCATAGTCGCCGGATGAGGCGAACCAGGCCTCGAAGCCATGGTCGTGGTCGCAGGACAGGGCGTAGCGGATCATTGCGGCGGATCGAATTCGCGGTCGTGGCGCAGGGCCGGGATGGAGGCGCGGGCGCGGTTCACCGCGTCCAGGTCCAGCGCGGCGTGCAGGACGCCGGGTTCATCGTGGTCGGCGCGGGCGATGACCTCGCCCCAAGGGCCGACGATCAGGGAGCGGCCCCAGGTCTGACGGCCGTCCTCGTGGGTCCCGCCCTGGGCCGGGGCCAGGACGAAGGCGCCCGTCTCGATGGCGCGGGCGCGCAGCAGGGTCTCCCAGTGGGCCTCCCCGGTCGGGCGGGTGAAGGCGGCGGGCACGGCGATCATGGCCGCCCCGGCCTGGGCCAGCTGGCGATGCAGATGCGGGAAGCGGACGTCGTAGCAGATGGTCAGGCCCAGGCCGCCCCAGGGGGTGTCGGCCAGACGCGCCGCCTCGCCGGGGCGCACCGAGGCGCTTTCGCGATAGGTCTCGCCATTGGCCAGATCGACGTCGAAAACGTGCAGCTTGTCATAACGGGCCGCGATCGCCCCGGTCGGGTCGATCAGCAGGGAGCGGTTGGCCGCGCGCGCGTCGCCGGGCGCGCCTGATCGCACGATGGCCGAGCCGATCAGCAGCCAGACGCCCAGTTCCGCCGCCAGAGCTCGCAGGCCGAGGACGGCGGCGTCCGCCTCCTCGGTCGACAGGGCGGCGTCGCGCAAGGCGCGGCGCTGCTCGAGGAAGTTGGTCCCCTCGGGCGTCAGGATCAGCTGGGCGCCGCCCGCCGCCGCCTGCCGGATCAGCGGCTCGACATGGGCCAGCCCCGCGGCCGCCGTCGCTGGCGTCCGCGTCTGGATCAGCGCGACCTCGAGCCGCTCGACCATCAGGCCGCCAGCAGGGGGTCCAGACCGCCCTTGCGATCCAGAGCGTGGATATCGTCCGAGCCGCCCACGTGCTGACCATTGATGAAGATCTGCGGGAAGGTGGCCTTGCCGCCCGAACGCGCGACCATCTCGGCCTTCTTTTCCGGGTCGTTCGAGGCGACGATCTCGGTGAACTCCACGCCCTTGCGCGTCAGCAGGCCCATGGCGGCGACGCAATAGGGGCAACCGGGCTTGGTGTAGATGACGACTTCGGCCAACTCAGGAACTCCTTGAACTGCAGGCTAGCCCCCTACTTAGGCGGTTCGCGCGCGGTTCGCACCCTCGCGATGACGGCTAGGTCCACCGCGCGGGCGCCGGCCTCCATCAGAACCCGCGCGCAGGCCTCGGCCGTGGCCCCGGTGGTCAGCACGTCGTCGATCAGCAGGATGCGCCGCCCCTTGATCCGGCGACGCCCGGCCTCTGTGACGGCGAAGGCGGATTTGACGTTCAGCCGTCGTCCGCGCGCCGACTTGCCGCCCTGGCTGGCGGTGGGCGTGACTCGGATCAGGGCGTCGGGCAGGTAGTCCAGCGCGGCGGCTCGGGCCAGCGGCCGCGCCACCTCGGCGGCCTGATTGAAGCGCCGCGTCAGCAGACGGGAACGATGCAGGGGCACCGGGACCACCGCATCGGCCTCGGCCACGACGTCGGCGGCCGAGCGGGCGATCCAGCGGGCGAACAGAGGGGCGAACTGCTGCTGGTCGCCGTGCTTGAACTTGAGGATCAGGCCGCGCGACGCCTCGTCATAGACGCAGGCGGCCCGGGCGCGGGCGAAGGCGTAGGGCTGGACCTTACAGGCCAGGCAGCGGTCGGAGGCGAAGTCGCCGCCGTCGTATTCAAAGGCCGCGCCGCAGCCGTCGCAGACGGGGGCCTCCAGAAACACCACCCGGCTCCAGGCGTCGGGCGTCAGACCCGCCGAGGCCGTGGCCTCGCGGCTGTCATGGGCCATGGGCGGCAGCAGAATATCCAGCAGGCCGCGCCCCGCATCGCGCGCGCCGGATGCTATAGGCGCCGCCACGCCTTTTAATCGACCCTTCCAGCCCCCATCCTGAACCGACATGAGCGCCCCCTCCTCCGGTCCCCCGATCATCTTCGACGCCGCCCGTCGCGCCGCGCGCCTGAGCCGCGCCGCCCGACGCTTCCCTGACGCCGACTTCCTGCACCTGCGCGCCGCCGAGAATGCGGTGAACAGCCTGGAGGTGATCCTGCGCGAGTTTCAGGCCCCCGTCGACCTGTCGCCCCATCCGGGCGTCTTCGCCCGCGCCGTCGCCGACAGTTCTGCCCGCGACCGCGTGGCCGAGGTTCGCGCCATAGGCTCGGTTCCCGAGCGCGCCGCGCCGGGCGCCGGACCTCTGGGGCTGGAGGACCAGTCGGCCGACCTGATCGTCAACCTGCTGGGCCTGCACTGGGCCAACGACCTGCCGGGCGCCCTGGCCCAGATCCGCCGCGCGCTGAGGCCCGACGGCCTGTTCGTGGCCAGCCTGTTCGGGGCGGCGACCCTGAAAGAGCTGCGCGGGGTGCTGACCGAGGCCGAGCTGGAGGTCAAAGGCGGGGCCCAGGCGCGGATTTCCCCCTTCGCCGACGGCTTCGACGGGGCGGGCCTGCTGCAACGGGCCGGCTTCGCCCTGCCGGTCAGCGACGTGGACCGGGTGACGGTGCGTTATGCTGATCCCTTCGCCCTGATGCGCGATCTGCGGGCCATGGGCGAGACCAATGTCCTGGCCGGGCCGATCCGCCCCCTGAGCCGGGCTGTGCTGGCCCGCGCGGCGCAGCTCTACGCCGAACGCCACGCCGAGGCGGACGGGCGCATTCCGGCGACCTTCGAAATGGTGCATCTGGCGGGCTGGGCGCCGCACGAGAGTCAGCAGAAGCCGGCCCGGCGCGGCTCGGCCAAGACGCGACTGGCGGATGCGCTCGGGGTCAGGGAGCAGACCGGCGAATAGGTTGATCCTCCCCCGCTGCGCAGGGGAGGATCGAAGTCTTCAGAGCAGGTCGCGCAGCCAGGCGACCAGGGGCTCGTCGGCGGGCGGCATGGGATAGTCCGACAGCTTGTTCGGCTTCACCCAGGCCAGACCGGCGTGCTCTTTCGCCGTGACCACGCCCGACCAGCGCCGGCACAGGTAGAGCGGCATCAGCAGATGGAAGCTCTCATAGGCGTGGCTGGCGAAGACGAAGGGAGCCAGGCAGGCCTCGTTCACGTCGATGCCCAGCTCTTCCTTCAGCTCGCGGATCAAGGCCGCTTCCGGTCGCTCGCCCGGCTCGACCTTGCCGCCCGGAAACTCCCACATGCCCGCCAGCTGCTTGCCCTCGGGCCGCTTGGCGATCAGGACGCGGCCGTCGGGATCGACCAGGGCGACGGCGACGACGAGCACGGTGGGGACGGTCGGGGCCGCAGACTCGCTCACGAGCGATAGTCCCCGTTGATCTCGATGTAGCGCTTGGTCAGATCGCAGGTCCAGACGGTGGCCGAGGCGCGACCCGACCCGACATGGACGGTGATGTCGATCTCGGCGTTCTTCATATAGGCGCTCATCTTCGCCTCGTCGTAGGTCGGCGACGGGGCGCCGTCGACGGCGGCGACATGGGGGCCGAAGTGGATGGCCAGACGATCGCGATCCACGGCCTCCTCGGTCTTGCCCACGGCCATGACGATGCGGCCCCAGTTGGCGTCCTCGCCGGCGATGGCGGTCTTCACCAGGGGGCTGTCGGCGATCGACTTGGCCAGCTTGCGGGCCGAGGCGGGGCTGGCGGCGCCGTCCACGGTGACGCGGACGAACTTGGTCGCCCCTTCGCCGTCCTTGACCAGCTGGTGGGCCAGATCGAGCATGACCTTGTCCAGCGCCGCCGAGAAGTCCTTGAGCCGGCGGTCGCCGACACGGCCGATGCGCGGCGCGCCCGAGGCCCCGGTGGCGAACAGCAGGGCCGTGTCATTGGTCGAGGTGTCGCCGTCCACCGTCACGCTGTTGAAGGTGGTGCGGACGTGCAGGTTCAGCAGGGCCTTCAGCACCGGCGGGGCGATGTTCGCATCGGTGACGATGAAGGCCAGCATGGTCGCCATATCCGGCGCGATCATGCCCGAACCCTTGGCGATCCCGGCGATCTTCACCTTGACGCCTTCAATCTCGCACTCGGCGTAGGAGCCCTTGGGGAAGGTGTCCGTGGTCATGATGCCGAGGCCCGCCTGGGCCCAGGCGTCGGCCTTGAGGCCCGCCTTGATGTCGGGCAGACGGGCGGTGATCTTCTTGTCGTCCAGCACCACGCCGATGACGCCGGTCGAGGCCAGCATGACGTCGCGCTGGCGGCAATCGAAACGCTTGGCCGTTTCCGACGCCGTGCGGCGGGCCGCGTCGGCCCCGGCCTTGCCCGTAAAGGCGTTGGCGCACCCGGCGTTGACGACCAGGGCCTTGACCCCCTCGCCGCCCTTGTCGACGTCCAGATGACGCTTGCACCAGTCGACGGGCGCCGAGCCCACCTTGTGCCGGGTGAAGACCCCGGCGCAGGACGCGCCCTCAGCGAAGTGGAAGACCACCAGATCGTCGCGCTCGTGCTTGTAGAAGCCCGCACGGGCGGTGGCGATCTCGACCCCGCCGATGGGCGGAATGGTCGGGAAGGGCACGGCCAGGGGCGAGACCATCAGGCCGGGCTTGCCGGGCGAGGTCGCCTTGGCGGCCGTCGGCTGGGTGGCGCGCTTCAGGGCCGAGGCCAGGGGGTCCAGAGCCTTTTCGATGGCGGTCTCGATTTTTTGACCGGTCGAACCGGGTTTGGCGGGCGGACGGTTCATGAGGCGACGGTTCCAGCGGGAGGGGCGGCGACGGGAGAGGCGGGCGCGGGCTTGGCGCCCGCTTGCGCCGCGGGTTTGGCGGGATTGAGGAAGACCTCGACCTGGGCCTTGCCGCGCAGTTGCTCCAGCAACTGGCGCACGCCCTCATAGGTCAGATAGCGCACGATCAGGGGACGGGCCTGATCCAGGGTTGGCGGCGTCTCCAGACGGCGATCCTCGACGCGCAGCACGGCCCAGCCGCCCGACGTCTGGACCGGCCCGACCAGGGCGCCGGGAGCCTGACCGCGCACGGCGGCGGCGTAGGCGTCGGGCAGGACGTCCAGCGTCGAATAGCCCAGGTCGCCGCCGGAATAGCGGGTGGCGTCGTCGACCGAGCGCTGGGCGGCCACGGCTTCGAAGGCGGCCCCCTGGCCCAGGACGCCGACCACGGCGTCGGCCTGCTCTTTCGTATGCGACAGGATCAGGCGGACCCGGACCTCCTCGGTCGTCTGCGCCCGGCGCTGCTGTTCCTGATAAAGGCGCTCGACCGCCTGATCGGACACCGCGCCGCTGACGACGGCTTCCACCAGCATGTCGCCGAGGATGCGTTCATGCACCGCTTCCAGCCGACGCTGGGCGGCGGCGCTCTTGTCCAGACCGCGACGGCGAGCCTCGGCGGCCAGAAGCTTCTGGTCCACCACCTCGTCCAGCACGCGACGAAACAGCTCGGACTGGACGTCCAGCGGTTCGCCCTCGCCGATCAATCCCTGGGCCACGGCCTCGCGCCGCACGTCCGAGGCCCAGACGGAGGCGTCCAGCACCCTGGCCACGACCAGGTCATTCTTTTCGGGCGGGGCCTCCGCGTCGCCGCGTCCGCAGGCCGCCGTCAGGCTGAGAGCCAGCAGGACCGACGCCAGCACGGGTTGCAGGGTTTTGATCGAGGGGCGCGAAAGACGCATCAGGCGCTCCGGCCAAAGGCGAAAAAGGGGCAAAAAACAGTAACCGGAGGGCCTGTCGCAGCAAGCCCTTGAAAGCCCCTCGCGTTGACAGGGGTTAGGGCGGTGCTTAAGTCCCGGCTGCGCCCAAGTCGAGGGGTTTTCGATCGTCTGCGCGGCCCCTGCGCACGCCTCGTATTTCGAGGGTCGTTGGGACCGGCGTCGATCCGGGCTTTAAGACTACGGCGCTTCCTGTTTCAGAGCCTTCAGCCGCTCGACCGCCTTTACCGGATCGCCCATGCTCGGCTTCGCCAAGAAAATCCTCGGCTCCTCCAACGACCGCAAGGTCAAGGCCTTCCAGGCCCAGGCGCAAAAGATCAACGCCCTGGAAGCCAGGTTCGAGGCCTTCTCCGACGACGAACTGCGCATGATGACGCAGACCTTCAAGGACCGCATCGAGGCCGGCGAGAGCCTGGACAAGATCCAGAACGAAGCCTTCGCCGTGGTGCGCGAGGCCTCCAAGCGCGTCCTGGGTCAGCGTCAATACGACGTGCAGCTGGCCGGCGGCATGATCCTGCATGAAGGCGGCATCGCCGAGATGCGGACCGGCGAAGGCAAGACCCTGGTGGCCGTGGCCCCGGTCTATCTGAACGCCCTGGCGGGCAAGGGCGTCCACGTCATCACCGTCAACGACTACCTGGCGCGCCGCGACGCCGAGACCATGGGCCGCGTCTATCGCTTCCTCGGCCTCGAGGTCGGCGTCATCGTCAACGGCCTGTCGCAGGGCCAGCGCCAGGCGGCCTACAACGCCGACATCACCTACGGCACCAACAACGAATTCGGCTTCGACTATCTGCGCGACAACCTGGTCTATGACCGCCGCGAGATGGTGCAGCGCGGCCACCACTTCGCCATCGTCGACGAGGTCGACTCCATCCTGATCGACGAGGCGCGCACCCCGCTGATCATCTCGGGCCCCACCGAGGACCGTTCGGACCTCTACAAGATCGTCGACACGATCGTGAAGGAGCTGGTCCAGGACAAGGCCACCTATGATCTGGACGAGAAGCAGCGTCAGGCCCTGCTGACCGAGCTGGGCTCGGAACGCATCGAGGAAATGCTGGAGGCCGGCGGCCACTTCGCCGAGGACACCACCGACCTGTATGATCCGGCCAACGTCAGCCTGGTCCACCACGTCAACCAGGCCCTGCGCGCCAACACCCTCTACACGCGCGACAAGGACTACATCATCAAGGGCGGCGAGATCGTCCTGATCGACGAATACACCGGCCGCATGATGACGGGCCGTCGCCTGTCCGAAGGTCTTCACCAGGCCATCGAGGCCAAGGAAGACGTCAAGATCATGCCCGAGAACCAGACCCTGGCCTCGGTCACCATCCAGAACTATTTCCGCCTCTACGAAAAACTGTCCGGCATGACCGGCACCGCCGCGACCGAGGCCCAGGAATTCCTCGACATCTACAAGATGGACGTCCTGGAAGTGCCGACCAACCGCCCGATCCAGCGCAAGGACTACGACGACGAGGTCTATCGCACCTTCGCCGAGAAGAACCGCGCCATCGCCGCCCAGATCGCCGAGTGCCACGTCAAGGGCCAGCCGATCCTGGTCGGCACCGTCTCGATCGAGAAGTCCGAGGAACTGTCGGAAGTCCTGAAGGCCTATGACTACAAGGTCGAGACCGGCCGCACGCTCAAGGCCGAATACGCCGGGCGCGAGAAGGAAGCCCAGAAGGTCGGCGACGACGCCTGGGACATCACCTATGTCTCGGGCCGCGGCATTCCGCACAACGTCCTGAACGCGCGCCAGCACGAGCAGGAAGCCTATATCGTCGCCGACGCCGGCCTGCCGGGCGCGGTGACCATCGCCACCAACATGGCCGGTCGCGGCACCGACATCCAGCTGGGCGGCAACCTGGAGATGCGCATCCAGCGCTGGACCCAGGAACAGCGCAACATGGCCATCGAGGTCACGCCCGAGGCCCTGGCCGCCAAGGAAGCCGAGTTCAAGGCCGAGATCGCCGCCGCCAAGGAGCAGGCGATGATCGCCGGCGGCCTGTTCGTCCTGGGCACCGAGCGCCACGAGAGCCGCCGCATCGACAACCAGCTGCGCGGCCGCACCGGCCGTCAAGGCGACCCCGGCACCTCGAAATTCTATCTGTCGTGCGAAGACGACCTGCTGCGCATCTTCGCCGGCGACCGTCTGGACGGCATCATGAAGTCCTTCGGCGTGGCCGAGGGCGAGGCCATCAGCCACCCCTGGCTGAACCGCGCCGTCGAAACCGCCCAGAAGCGCGTCGAAGCCCGCAACTACGACATGCGCAAGAACGTGCTGAAGTACGACGACGTCGTGAACGACCAGCGCAAGGCCGTGTTCGAACAGCGCCAGGAGTTCATGGACTCCGAGGACCTGTCGGAACTGGTCGCCGACTTCCGTCTCGACGTCGTCTCCGACCTGGTCGAGCGCTACATGCCGCCCAAGGCCTATGCCGAGCAGTGGGACATCGACGGCCTGGACGAGAAGGTCCGCTCGACCCTGGGCCTGGAGCTGCCGCTCAAGGACTGGGCCGCCGAGGAAGGCGTGTCGAACGAAGAGATCGAGGAACGCATCAACGCCGCCGCCGACGCCCGCGCCGCCGAGCGTCTGGAGATGATCGGCGCCGATCAGACCCGCGGGCTGGAAAAGCAGTTCATGCTGCAGATGATCGACATGCAGTGGCGCGAACACCTGGTCCACCTGGACCACCTGCGCGGCGTCATCGGCCTGCGCGGCTACGGCCAGCGCGACCCGCTGAACGAATACAAGACCGAAGCGTTCAACCTGTTCGAGACCTTGCTGCATGACCTGCGCCACAACGTCACGCGCTGGCTGATGACGGTCGAGTTCCGCTTCGAGGCCCCGCCCGCGATGGAGATGCCCGAGTTCCAGGAAATCCACCTGAACCCCGGCACCGGCGAGAACGAGATGGCCAATCCCATGGCCCAGAACCCGGAAGGCATGCTGACCGGCGACGATCGCTCCAAGCTGCCGGTCGAGGCCCTGCCCGTCGGCTGGGAACGCACCAGCCGCAACGCCGACTGCCCCTGCGGCTCCGGCCGCAAGTTCAAGCACTGCCATGGTAGTTTGATCTAAGAATGAAGAGGCGGGTTCGCGAAAGCGGCCCGCCTTTTTCTTTATCCCGCCCTTTCCTCCCGCTCATCCCGGCGGACGCCGGGATGAGCGGTAAGAGAGGACTTCCGTCTTTTCTGTTGGGCCGCCCGTCGATCCGGGTAAGGTCGAGGCATGAGCTACAAGCCCCTCTTTTCGCGCGCCCTGGGTCTGGACCCCGAACGGCTGCATTTCGCCGCCCACAGCCACCACCTGTGGCCCGACGCCAGCTTCGATGCCCAGGTCCAGGCCTGGGCCGAGGCCAACCGTTTCGCCGACCGCAAGTGGGACCTGGTCTTCGGCGAGGTCATCCCCGAGGCGCAGAAGCACGTGGCGAAGGAGTTGAACCTGCCCTCGCCTGACAGCCTGATCTTCACCTCCAACACCCACGACCTGCTGATCCGCCTGGTCTCGGGCGTCGAGAAGAAGCCGGTGCGCATCCTGTCCACCGACGGCGAGTTCCACTCCTTCCGCCGCCAGTCCGAGCGCTGGGAAGAAGCCGGCGAGGCCGTGGTCACGCGCGTGCCGCTGCAGCCCTTCAAGACCTTCTCCGAGCGTTTCGTCGCGGCGGCGCGCGCAGGCGGCCATGATCTGATCCTGGTCAGCCAGGTCTTCTTCCGCACCGGACAGCTGTTCGACGCCATTCCCGAACTGGCGGCTCTGGCCGACCCGGCGGGACCGTGGGTGGTCATAGACGGCTATCACGGCTTCATGGCCACGCCGACTGACCTGTCGGCGGTGGCGGACAAGGTCTTCTACCTGGCGGGCGGCTACAAATACGCCATGGCGGGCGAAGGCGCCTGCTTCCTGCATTCCCCGCCCGGCTTCTGCCCGCGCCCGGTCATCACCGGCTGGTTCGCCGAGTTCGGCCATCTGGAAGGCCCGCCCGGCGGGGTCCAGTACCGCACCGACGGCGGCCGCTTCTGGGGGGCCACCTTCGACGTCAGCGCGCTTTATCGCCTCAACGCCGTGCAGCGGATGCTGGCCGACCAGGGCCTGACCACGGCCGAGATCACCGCCCATGCTCGCGGTCTGCAGGCGCGCTTCCAGGCGGCGGTTCAGAACGGCGAGGCCGGGGCTCTGTCTCAAGCCGAAATCCTCAATCCGGTCGAAGGCGACGCGCCGCGCGCCCGCTTCCTGGCCCTGCGTTCGGACGAGGCGTCGCGCTGGAAGGCCGACCTGCAGCAGATGAACGTGGTCACCGACGTGCGCGACGACGTGATCCGCTTCGGCTTCAGCCTCTATCAGTCCGAAGAGGACGTGGAGCGACTGATCCACGCCTGCGCCCGCCTGACCTGAGACGTCAGAAGAAGAGGCTGTCGTCCTGACGCTGGGCCTCGGGCGGGCGGCGGGGCGTAGAAGCTCGGGGCGCAGCAGGCCGCGTTGGGCCGGGCCGGGCCGCAGGGCCCGGTGCGGGGGTCGGGGCCGCTGCCGGCTCGGAAGCCGGGGCCGCCCCCCTCTCCTCTTCATCGTCAAAGATGGAGCGCCAGACCGAGGTCGCCGCCCGCGACGGCGCCTCGGGCTCGACAGCGGCCGGAGCGGCCGCCTTTCCGGGCGACACCTGGGGATAGGGCACGGGCGAGGCGGCGGCTTCGCTCGTCGGCTTCGGCGGCGTCAATGAGGATGTGGGCGCCGGCGGCGACGCAGAGTTCGCCATCCGCTGATCGACAGCGTTCCACAGGATGGCCACGCCCAGCGCCAGCAGGATCAGACCGATCACGGCGCCGATCAGCGACCCGATCAGGATGCGCGACAGACTGGACGGAGCGGCGGACGACGACATGGCTTCTCAGGCCTAGCACCGAACGGCGCGACGGCAACCCCGGTTCGGATCAGAAGCCGCTCCGCTTGGCGTCAAACCGCCAGATCAAACAGGGCGTCGCGCACGACCTCAGGATGGGTCATCGGAAACAGATGCCCCCCTCCGGCGACCGCGCGCACCCGGAGCGGTGCGGCGTCCGGCGCCGTGATCAGCATGGCGCACAGGCTGCCGCTTTCCGCCTTCAATATCTGGATTCCGCCCGGATAGCGCCGCAGGGCCCGCCAGGGATTGTGCGCCTGGGCCGCATAGTTGGAAGCCTCCCAGGCCGGATCACAGGTCAGGGCGAACCCTTGATCGGTCTCGGTCAATCCATCGGTCAGATAGTCAGCCAGCATCATGTCAGGCCAACCCTTGAAGGCCCCACGCCCGCGATAGGCCTTGAGCGCCTGCTCCCGGCTGTCGAACAGGGCGCGGCGCTTCAACGTGCCCTGGACGATGGGGAAACGCTGCGCCAGCCTGCCGACCAGGGGCAGGTTCATGGCCAGGACCATTTCACGTCGCCAGATCACCGGGTCGAGCAGGAGCAGGCGCGACACCCGGTCGGGCCGCTCGGCCGCCGCCAGCAAGCCGCTGGTGCCGCCGATGGAATGACCGGCCAGGGCCACGGGCGGGCCGTCCACGGCGTCCAGCAGCCCGATCAGATCGTCGCGATGATCCTTCCAGCTGCGCCGCCCCTGCGGTTGGGCCGGGAGCCCGGTCCGGCCGTGCCCGCGCAGATCCGGCGCCCAGATGCGCAGGGCGCCCGACAGCGGCTGGAGCAGGGACCGATAGGTATAGGCGTTGAAGCCGTTGGCGTGGACGAAGATCAAGTCGACCGGTCGCGCCGGATCGCCGAAATCGAGGACGGCCATCTCGCCCCCGCCCCAGCGGTTGTCGATGGGAACCGTCAGACGCCGCGGCGCGGAGAGAGCCAGGGCGTCCATCCGCGTCAGGCCGCCACGCGACAGGCCGGGCAGCGGCCGTGGCCCTCGATGGTGGTGCGCTCGATGGCGTAGCCGGCCGTGGACGCAGCCTCGGCGAAGGCGTCGCCGCCCGCCACCGCCACTTCTTCGGTCGCGCCGCAGCAGTCGCAGATCAGGAAGGCGGCGGCGTGGGCCGGGGCGTCACCGGCGGAAGCCGTGCAGGCGACATAGGCGCTGATCGAGGCGATGCGGTGCACCACGCCCCGGCGTTCCAGGAACTCCAGGGCGCGATAGACGGTCGGCGGCTTGGCGGCCTGGCCGTCAACGCCATAGCGGGCGATCAGGTCATAGGCCTTCACCGGCTCGCCCGCCGCCAGCAGCAGTTCCAGCACGCGGCGGCGCGGCGCCGTCATGCGCTCGCCCTCGGCGGCGCAGCGGGCCTCGACCGAGACAATGGCCTGCTCGACCTCGGCGGGACCGGGTCGGCTGTCAGAATGATCGTGATCGCAAGCGGCGCCCATGCCCCACAGCTAAGGGGTCCGCCGCCGCACCGCAACCGGCGCCGGCGTCGCAGAGCCCTATCGCATCCGTCGTTCGTCGAACCATCGCGTTTGCGACGCGCCCGGCCATGGGCTAGAAGGCCCGTCCATTCTGTTCAGAGCCGATCCGACCATCATGACCGACACCACGACCCAAGCGTCCGGCCCCCTGTCCGGCAACGTCCTCTTCTACGACCAGCCGGAACCGATTTCGTTCGAGGCCCACGGCAAGCTGGGCGTGACGTCTTCCGACAAGCCCTACGCCTTTGTGGCGCGGACCAATGTCGTGCCGCTGACCGTGACCGAGTTCGCGCCGGCCGCCCTGTCCTATCCCATCATCTTCGTCGGCGATCAGAAGCAGCCCGTCGTGACCATGGGCCTGCGTCAGAACGAAAACCTGTTCGTGGACGACGGCGCCTTCCGCTCCGACGCCTACATCCCGGCCTATGTGCGTCGCTATCCCTTCGTTTTCGCCAACGATGACACCCAGAACCGCATGATTCTGTGCATCGACCGCGCTGCCTCCTTCGTCGGCGAGAACGCGGAAATTCCGCTGTTCGACGGCGACCAGCCCAGCGCCTACGTCAATAATGCGATGGAGTTCTGCAACAACTTCGAGCAGGAGCGTCTGCGTACGGAATCCTTCGTCAAGCTGCTGACGGACCTGGACCTGTTCGAAGTGCGCGAAGCCAACTTCACGCCCCGCAACGCGGACGGCTCGGCCGGCCCGGTGCAGAAGCTGGCCGAATACTTCGCCATTTCGGAAGACAAGCTGAAGGCCCTGCCGGCCGAGAAGCTGGTCGAACTGCGCGACAACGGCGCCCTGGGCCAGATCTACGCCCACCTGGTGTCGCTGCTGGGCTGGGATCGCCTGATCGCGGTCGCCCTGCAACGCGCCAACCAAGCGCCAGCCGCCGCCAACGCCTAATTCCAGAGGCCTGCCGCGCTCGCGCGCCATTCTGAGGCCCGATGGAAAAATGAAAACGCCTCGTCGGGAAACCGGCGAGGCGTTTTTCTTGTCTAGCGCCGCGCCACCAAAGCGCGGGTCAGGCAGGAGAAGACCAGCCGCCCCGCCTCGTCCAGCAGGTCCTGCTGGGCGATGACGATGCCCTTTTCATCGCCGACCGGGTCCTTGCCCATGACCGTCAACCGGCCGCGCAGCAGTTCACCCGCCGGCGGATTGCGCAAGAAACGAAGGCCGTCGACGGCCAGGGTCTTGGTCCCGGCCCAATGCCCCGCCTTCTCCGCCGACAGCCGGCTCCACAGGGCATAGACCAGGGCGTCGGGCGCGCCATAGGCCACGTCCCAACCCGGCGCGAAACGCTCGGCGAAAACATCCAGAGCGCCTGCATCCACAGCACAGGCGCCCAGGGGGATGACCTGACCGACCTCGAGATCCTCGAAGTGGACATGCAGCGGCTCGGTCATCCCGTCAGGCTCCTCAGGCGGCGGGCTCTTCCGAAACCCGGACCAGCAGCTTGCCGTCATGGTCGCCGGTGAACAAGCGGTTCAGCGAGGTCACCGCGCCTTCCAGACCATCATCGACGTGGACCTTCCACTTCACCCTGCCGTCAGCCAGCCACGGCCCCATCTCCTCAACCATCTCCCTGGCCCGATGGGCGTAGTCGAGGACCAGGAATCCCTGAACATTCAGGCGATGGGTGATGATCCGGCTGAAGTTCGGCGACGGCGGCATCCGTGTGGCGTTGTAGGACGAGATCAGACCGCAGACCGCCATGCGGGCGTGGACGTTCAGCCGGTTCCACACGGCGATCATGATGTCGCCGCCGACGTTCTCGAAATACAGGTCGATGCCGTTGGGGGCCAGACGGTCCAGGGCGTCCCCCACGTCCTCGTTCTTGTAGTCGACGGCGGCGTCGAAGCCGAGATCCTCGGTCAGCCAGCGGCACTTGTCGGGACCGCCGGCGATGCCGATGACGCGGGCGCCGCGTTGTTTGGCCACCTGTCCGGCGATGGAGCCCACCGCCCCCGCCGCCGCCGAGATCACCAGGGTCTCCCCCGCCTTGGCCTTCAACACGTCGGTGACGCCGAAATAGGCGGTCAGCCCGGTCATCCCCAGTACCGACAGATTGGCCGTCAGCGGCAGACCCGGCGCGCGGTGAACGGGGCGCAGGCCCTGTTCGTGCACCACGGCATAGTCGGCCCAGCCGCCCGACAAGGGGGTGACGATGTCGCCCGCCTTGAAGCGCTCGGATTTCGACGCCTCGACCACGCCCAGGGTCAGGCCGCGCATGACCTCGCCCAGGCCCACCGGCGGCAGGTAGCCCTCGCTGTCGTTCATCCAGGTCCGGTTGGTCGGGTCCAAGGACAGGTAAAGGGTGCGCACCAGGACCTCGGCCTCCTTCAGATCCGGCACGGGCGTTTCAACCAACTCCAGATCGCCGTCCTGGATCAGCCCCTTCGGTCGCTGACGAAGAACCCACTGACGATTGCGAAGGCTCATGACGCGTCTCCAATGCGTTTTCTTTGAGAACCCATAGTGGCCCATGCGCCGGTTCTGTCGAGAGGCTTCCAAAGAAAAGCAGATCGCCTCCACCGACAGGCGTCAGCCGTGTCGTTATGCGCCATGGGCCGACATGGCGAACCCGGCCCAGATCATCAACGCCAGCCCGGCCAAGAGGGCCGCAGCGCCGACGCCGATCGTCACCTTGAGAACCAAAGACTTCATCCGCCTTCCCCTTCTCTGATCAGAACAATCCATTCACCCCCGACGACGCCGCCGAAGCCATGCGACCCAACGACGCGCCGACTAGGCGACGCCGCAAAGAAAAAGCGGACCGTTTCAGGTCCGCCTGAGGTGGCATCATCGAGAATGAGGAGCGAAGACGGCGGACCGGCGAACCGGTCAAGTCGGGGGGCTTTGTCGTCTCCGCCTCCCCGATAACGGCGACCTGCAGAACCGGTTCCACCGGCGGCGGAAACCGATGAGGGCGCCACGACCGGAACGCCGTCGCACAGGCGGCGTTTCAACACGACGAGAGACCTGCACAGAAGAGGCCGCGAACCCGGAGACCGTGATGACCCATCAGGACCCCCACTCCCATTCCGCGGACGCCGTGGAACATCATAGGCCGATCGAGGCCCAGTATGTCCGTCAGGGTCGGGGCGGGGTGCGGATTCTGTGGTTGCTGATCGTGTCCGGAGGCGCGGCGGCCGTCCTGTTGCTGGGCATGTGGCTGCTCAGCAACGGCGGCTTCCAGACAGTCAATCCGGATGCGAACGGCGCTCGCGACAACGTCGCCCCCTTTGACGCGCCGTCGCCGCCCCCTGCGGCTACGCCGACCTGAAGCCGGCATGAAAAAGGCCCCGGCGGCGAACCGTCGGGGCCGAACCATCAGACATGTCGGAAAATCAGGCGGCCTGTTTCTGACGCGACGGGTGGAAGAAGAGGGCCTGACTGATCGCCGCCTTCACCGTTTCCGGCTGGAAGGGCTTGGTGATCAGGAAGGTCGGCTCGGGCCGCTCACCGGTCAGCAGCCGCTCGGGGAAGGCCGTGATGAAGATGACCGGCACGTCGAAGCGTTTCAGGATGTCCTTGACCGCGTCGATGCCCGACGAGCCGTCCGCCAGCTGGATGTCGGCCAGGACCAGGCCCGGCCGGTGGCGCGTGACCGCATCGACCGCCTCGTCATGGGTGGTCGCCGTGCCGGTGACGCGATGGCCCAGTTCCCTGACCAGGCTCTCGATATCGGCCGAGATAATGGCCTCGTCCTCGATGATCAGGACGTCGGTGGCCAGTTCGGCGTCTATGTCGGACTGGGCCTCGGCGATCAGACGCTCGACCGTGCGCGGATCGACGCCGAGAATCTGGGCGGCTTCCGAGGGGGTGAACCCCTCCAGGGCCGTCAGCAGAAAGGCCTGCCGCGAACGTGGCGCGATCCGAAGCAGGCGACGCGCGGCGTCGTCGCCCGGGCCGTCGATGCCGCTGCCGTCCTCAAGCTGGGCGCCGGTCGAGGACCAGATGGCGTGGAAGACGTGATAGAGGGCGACACGCGGCGTCATGTCGGTGGGCAGTTGGCGTTCGCCGGCCGCCAGAGCCTCGAGCGCCACGCGCACATAGTTGTCGCCAGAGATCTGATCGCCCGTCAGGGCCCGCGCATAGCGGCGGACATAGGGCAGATGCGGCGCAAGCCTGGCCAGTAGACTCATACATATTCCCCGACTTCGGCGTCCTCGATCTGAAGACGCGGCAGTTTGACATAACGTGTCGATCGCACAACGGTTCCACGCTCGCGACGGAAGCTTGAGCATAAAATCGCAGAGGTCTAGGAACTCTTGAAGACAAGCGGCGTTTCCCGCTTTCATGAACCCTACCTCAAGGCTTGGGCGGCGGCCGGAACTCCATGATGAATGCTAAGGAAACCACCCCGCGTCCCGACGCGCCGGCGTCTCGGGACAACGGGCTGGAAGAAGTCCGCCTGCGACAGCAGGCGATCGGCGTGAAGCTGCGCCACATGTTCGACCAGGTGGTGAACGAGCCCGTTCCCGACGAATTCCTGGACATCCTGCGGCGGGCCGACGAGCGGTCGTCGACCAAGGAGGGCCAGTGAGCATCTCCAGCGCGCCGCCCAAACCGCCTTCGGCCGACGACGCCGGCTTCAAGAAGGAACTGGTGACCCTGATCCCCCATCTGCGCGCCTTCGCCCGCACCCTGACCGGCGACCCGACGGCCGCCGACGACCTGGCCCAGGAAGCCATGATGAAGGCCTGGGACGCGCGGGCCAGCTATCAGATGGGCACCAATATGAAGGCCTGGACCTTCATGATCCTGCGCAACCAGTTCTACTCGGAGAAACGTCGCTCCTGGCGTCAGACCCAGCTGGATCAGGAAGCCGCCGAACGGACTTTGGTGGCGGTCGACGATCCCGAGGCGCCGGTCGCCCTGGACGAGCTGCGCCAGGCCCTGAAGACCCTGCCCGAGGAACAGCGCGAAGCCCTGATCCTGGTCGGCGCCGGCGGCTTCGCCTACGAAGAGGCCGCCGAAATCTGCCAGTGCGCCGTCGGCACGGTGAAGAGCCGCGTCTCGCGCGCTCGCAAGGCCCTGCAGGCGACGCTGGAACGTGGCGGTTACGGGCGCGACGGCCAGGCCGCCGGCGACGCCATGCGCTCGATTCTGGCGGACGCCGACAGGCTGAGCGGCGCCAGGCAGGACTGACGCATGGTGCGGTTCGGCCGCGCCTGGGGGCTGAAACTCAGCCGCCCCAGCGTTCAGGGCATTCGCTTCCGCATGGGGCTGGCCATGGCCGTGGCCCTGCTGCCCATCCTCATGCTCAGCGCGGCCCAGACCCAGGCCGAGTTCCAGCGTCAGGCCGAGGACCGTCGCATCGACCTGCAATTGGCGGCCGAGCGCAGCGCCGCCGACGCCAAGGCCCGGATCGACAGCACGGTGGTCCTGCTGCAGGCCCTGGCGCCCGAGGCCTCGGGCTTCTACTGCGAGCCGCGCCTGACCGCCCTGGTGTCACGGCTCGACAGTCTGTCGGCCCTGCATCGCTACAGCGCCACCGGCGAGCCCGTCTGCGCCTCGCGCTCCGGCGAACGCGAGGAAGCCGACTCGACCCTGATCGCGGATGTTCGCGGCCAGGACTGGTACCAGCGGCTCAGGAAGGGCGAGGACGTGGTCATGGCCCGCGCGCCCGGCGCCGATGGATCATTGATCATCGCCGTCCGTTCCGAACGCCCTCTGGGGGCCTTCCAGGGCGCGATCGCGGCGGTGATCCCCCTGAGCGCCCTGCAACCCGACATCCATGATCCCGCCCTGCCCCCCGGCGCCCAGTCCGCCGTGACCGACGCCCAGGGGCGGGTCCTGATCTCGACCGACGCCGCCGCCTTCGCCGCCGGACGCGTCGGCCGCGCGACCTGGATCGGCGAGGCGCGACAGGGCGAAGCCGCCGTGTTCGAGGCCCGTGACACGCGAGGACGCCGGCACGTTTACGCCGGCACCGCCCTGGCCGGACGCGACCTGTTCGTCCTGTTGTCGGCGCCGGCCTCGGGCCTGCTGTCCTGGGCGCGGCTGAATCCCATCGGCTCCTTCCTCATGCCCCTGGCCGCCTGGCTGGTGGCCTTCCTCGCCGTCATGCTGCTGTCGGAACGGGTCGTCATCCGCTGGCTGGTCTATCTGGAGCGGGTCGCGGCCATCTATGCGCGGGGCCGCTTCTCGGTGCGCCCGGTCCAGGCCGAGCATGCGCCCGCCGAAATCCGCTCCCTGGCCCGCACCCTGGGCGCCCTGGGCGACAGCATCACCACCCGCGACAAGGCCCTGCTCGACTCCCTGGACGAGAAGGACGCGCTGATGCGCGAAATCCACCACCGGGTGAAGAACAACCTGCAGATCATCTCCTCCCTGCTGTCGATGCAGCAGAGGGCGGTGGCCGACCCGGCGGCGCGTTCGGCCCTGGGCGACACGCGCCAGCGGATCACAGCCCTGGCCCTGATCTACCGCACCCTCTACCAGAGCGACGACATCCGCGAGGCCGACTCGCGCACCTTCCTGACCGAACTGGTGGGACAATTGATCGCCGGCGAGGCCATGCGCGGCCCCCTGGTGACCAGTTCGGTCGAGGCCGATTACATCATCATCGACCCCGACCGCCTGGCGCCGGTGGCCCTGTGGCTGGTCGAGGCCGTGTCCAACGCCCAGAAGCACGCCTTCGCCGGGCGCGGCGGCGATCTCCAGGTCCGTTTCCGCGTCATGGGCGCCACCAGCGTTCTGGAGGTTCAGGACGACGGCCCCGGCATGGCGGATCGCGATTCCACCGGCGTGGGCCGCACTCTGATGAACGCCTTCGCCAAGCAGCTGCGCGGCCAGGCGGAAATGCTCGAGGCCCCCGGCGGCGGCTCCATCGCCCGCCTGACCTTCGCCACGCCCGAAGCCGCAAAGCCGGGGGCTTCGTCAGCTTGACAGGAACCGGCCCCGGTTCCTCGCGTTGATACGGCGAGGGACGGTCACCGGACCCCCCGCCCGTTTTCACAGGAGCCGACCATGCGCAAACTGTTCGTACTTGCCGCCGCCGCCGCCCTTCTGACCACCGCCGCCTGCAACACCATCGCGGGCGTCGGCAAGGACACCCAGGCCGCCGGCTCGGCCGTCGAGGGCGCCGCCCGCGACGCCAAGAACTAAAATCGTGCAGGACCCTCGCCGCCCGACGGGCCGCGAGGGTTTTTTATGTCCTGATTTCATCAGTTTCGTCTAGCGACATCCCCGGCACAGGTTTAGCGTCCGCCCGCCCGCCACAGAGCGGACGGATCAGGAACCAGACTCATGCGTGTCGGCGTACCCCGCGAAATCAAGACCAACGAACATCGCGTAGGCCTGACCCCGACCGCCGCGCGCGAATACGTCGCCCACGGTCATGAGGTCCGCATCGAGACCGGGGCCGGACTGGGCGCGGGCTTTACCGACACCGACTACGTCAAGGCGGGCGCCAGCATCGTCGCCGACGCCGAGACCGTCTTCGCCGACAGCGACATGATCGTGAAGGTCAAGGAGCCGCAGGCCGTGGAATGGGCGCGGCTGCGCGAGGATCACATCCTCTTCACCTATCTGCATCTGGCCCCCGATCCCGAGCAGACCCAGGGCCTGCTGGCGTCCAGATGCGCCGCCATCGCCTATGAGACGGTGACCGACCGGAACGGCGGCCTGCCCCTTCTGGCCCCCATGTCCGAGGTGGCCGGGCGCATCGCCGTCTTCTCCGCCGCCGAGACCCTGCTGAAACACAACGGCGGCATGGGCCTGCTGTTCTGCGGCGTGCCGGGCGTGGCGCCGGCGCGGGTGCTGGTCCTGGGCGGCGGCGTCGTGGGGCTGAACGCCGCGCGCATGGCCATGGGCCTGGGCGCCGAGGTGGTGGTGCTGGAGCGCTCCATCCCCCGGATGCGCGAGATCGACGAACTGACCGGCGGGCGGGTCATCACCCGCTATTCCTCGATCGGCGCCATCGAGGAGGAACTGGTCAAGGCTGACGTGGTGATCGGGGCGGTCCTGGTTCCCGGCGCCGAGGCCCCGACCCTGGTCCGCCGCGACCAGTTGAAGTCGATGAAGCCGGGCAGCGTCCTGATCGACGTGGCCATCGACCAGGGCGGCTGTTTCGAGACGTCGAAGCCGACCACCCACGAAGACCCGACCTATGTCGTCGACGGCGTGGTCCACTACTGCGTCGCCAACATGCCGGGCGCCGCGCCGCGCACCAGTTCGGAAGCCCTGAACAACGCCACCCTGCCCTTCGGCCTGGCTCTGGCGGACAAGGGGCTGGAGGCGCTGAAGAAGGACCCGCATCTGGCGCGCGGCCTGAACGTGCTGAAGGGCGAAATCACCTATCCCGCCGTGGCCGAGGCGCTCGGCCTGCCGTGGAGCGACCCCTTCGGCGTCTGGGCGCGGGGCTAGGTTCTGAACCCATAAAGGTCTGAGGGATTCGAGGACTTCGGAAGGAGGCCTCGATGGCGCGATACGATCTGAGCGAAACGGAGTGGCGGCTGATCCAGCCGCTGCTGCCGAACAAGCCGC
>Ga0247827_10000266_pt1 | contig 25171 bp, 19 predicted proteins | sample 12C_Control_Day2_FD_194414 | JGI IMG/M metagenome (GOLD analysis project Ga0247827, IMG submission 194414) | Soil microbial communities from agricultural site in Penn Yan, New York, United States - 12C_Control_Day2 | ecosystem: Environmental > Terrestrial > Soil > Agricultural land | place... | reverse complement strand
CAGTTGTTGAACAGGACGTGCATCACGTCGCCGTCCTTGACGACATAGGCCTTGCCTTCAGCCCGCATCTTGCCGGCTTCCTTGGCGCCCGCTTCGCCTTTCAGCGCGACATAGTCGTCGAAGGCGATGGTTTCGCCGCGGATGAAGCCCTTTTCGAAGTCGGTGTGGATCACGCCGGCGGCCTGCGGGGCGGTGGCGCCGACCGGGATGGTCCAGGCGCGGGCTTCCTTGGGGCCGACGGTGAAGTAGGTCTGCAGGCCCAGCAGCTTGTAGGCCTCGCGGATCAGGCGGTTCAGGCCGGGCTCTTCCAGACCCAGGGTCTCGAGGAACTCCTTTTGCTCCTCGTCGTCCAGGACGGCGATTTCCGACTCGATCTGGGCCGAGATGACCACCGAGTTGGCGTTGTCCTCGGCGGCGCGCTTGGCCACCAGATCGGACAGGTCGTTGCCCTTGTCGGCCGATCCTTCCTCGACGTTGGCGACATAGAGGGCGGGCAGGGCGGTCAGCAGTTGCAGCATGTCCCAGGCCTTCTTGTCCTCCCTGGACACCTCGGCCAGACGCGCGGGCTTGCCGTCCCGCAGCTTCTCCAGCGCGGCGTCGATCAGCTTCAGCGTCAGCTGGGATTCCTTGTCGCCGCCCTTGGCGCGCTTCTCGACCTGAACGCGACGGCGCTCAAGGCTTTCGAGGTCGGCCAGCATCAGCTCGGTTTCGATGATCTCGAGGTCCGAGATCGGGTCGATGCGGTTCTCGACGTGGGTGATGTCGTCATCGACGAAGCAACGCGCGACGAAGGCCACGGCGTCGCAGTCGCGGATGTTGGCCAGGAACTGGTTGCCCAGACCTTCGCCCTTGGACGCGCCGCGCACCAGACCGGCCACGTCGACGAAGGTGATCCGCGCGGGGATGATTTCCTTCGACCCGGCGATCTCCGCCAGCTGGTTCAGACGGGCTTCCGGCACGGCCACGTCGCCGGTGTTCGGCTCGATGGTGCAGAACGGATAGTTGGCGGCCTGGGCCGCCGCCGTCTTGGTCAGGGCGTTGAACAGGGTGGACTTGCCGACGTTGGGCAGGCCGACGATCGCGACTTTAAGAGCCATGGGATTCCTCGTGAGCGCGAGCCTTTAGCGGGTTCGGGCCGATTTGTCAGGTGCGCCTGTGTCTGAACCCTCTCCGTTGGGAGAGGGCTTGAGCCTCCAAGAGCGAAGCGATTGGAAAAGGCGAAAGGGTGAGGGGCCGCGCTGTAAAATCGGCGTGAGCCGTGGCGCGGCGGCTTGCGCCGATGGAGGGCTGCGACCCTCACCCTTTCGCTTGGCGGATCGCCTTCGGCTCTCCGAAGCTCAAGCCCTCTCCCATCGGGAGAGGGAAATCCGTCCTACTCCTCGGAATCCACCACCGGCGGCTGCTTGATCGCCGCGTGGACGCCGATGGCCGGGGCCTTCTCGAAGGTCAGGGTGAAGGAGGCGACGCCGTCGTCGACCAGAGGATCGCGCAGGCCCATCAGCATCACGTGCGTCGAGCCCGGCTTCAGCTCGACCTTCTGACCAGCGGGCAGAGGCAGGCCGTCCTTCAGTTCGCCCATGCTCATGACGCCGTTCTCCATCTTCATCTCATGGATCTGGGCGCTTTCGGCGAGAGCGGTCGAGACGCTGAGCAGGCGGTCGTCGGAACCGGCCGTCAGGGTGACGTAGCAGCCGCCGGCCTTGGCCCCGTTGGGCGTCGGGCGGCACCAGGCGTCGGCGACCGTGACGGTTCCGGGCGCGGCCTCAGCGGGCTTTTCGGCGGGCTGACCACAGGCGCCGAGGGCGAGGAAGGCGGACAGGGCGAGAATGCGTTTCATGGCGGGTCTCTTCTTTCAGGAAACGACGGGGCGGGCCCGCATGAGACGTCTTGCGGCGAAATCCAGCAGCAGGACGGTCACGAGGCTCAGTCCCGTCAGGGGATAGAGGATGCAAAGCGGGATGACGATCCCCAGCACGGCGAACCGCGCGCGAGGACCAGGCGGGGCCGTCGGCGCCCCCAGACGGCTGTGCGACAGGCTGGGCGGGCGGCGCTTCCACCACATCAACAGACCGCTGACGCCCAGCAGCCAGACGCCGATGCAGCCGGCCAGCATGATCAGCCGGTTGATCTGGCCGAACTGCGTGCCCTGATGGGTATAGACGCCCCATTCGATGGCCTTGGCCCCGGCGCCGAAGCGGTCGAAGCCGATGTCGGCCAGAACCGCGCCTCTGGCGGGGTCGATATAGAGGGTGCGGCTGTCCTGAACGCGACGGACCTGAGCCGTGACGGTATAGGCCGTGCCGGGCTGGGCCGGGATCGACACCGTATAGGGGCGCGGCAGGCGGCGGGCCTCGGCCGCCGCGACCACCGCCGTCAGGTCCTGTCGGTCATGGTGTGGCGACGGCAGGACGACGCCCTCCATGGTCCACCCTGCGCCGGCGGGATGGTCATGATGCTCGGCCCTCTGCCAGGCCCCGGCCACCGGCGCGGGTGGACGGCCCCAGCCGCTGGTCTTGACCGCGCCCATGACCTGATCACCCCAGACGGCCGACCATGGCATCCCCGTCACGGCCAGGAACAGGATGATCCCGCCGACATAGAGGCCGACCAAGGCGTGCAGGTCGCGCCAGAAGGGGCGACGTCGCGCGTCTGTCTCATGCGGGATCAGCACCGCGCCCTGACGCCGCCTCGGCCACCACAGATAGAGCCCCGTGGCGCACAGGACGATGGTCCATCCGGCGACGATCTCGATCAGGATGTTCAGCGCCTTGCCCGCCGTCCCGCCGAACAGGCTCAGCGAGTGCAGCTTCTTGATGGTCTCGGTGACGCCGCCCTGGTCGATGACGCCCGTCACGCGCGCCGTGTGCGGATCGACGAAGACGGTCTTCTGCGATCCGTCCGGGCGGTCGACGCGCACCCGCACCGCCTGATCGGGCGCAGCCGGCAGGGTCAGATTGGCGGCGCGGCCGCCGCCGGCCCGGGCGGCGCTGGCGATCCAGTCGCCCGGCGCGGCCCGTGTCGCCGTCGGGGCGACCTCCATCATCCGCCGGTTGGCGACCTGATCGATCTCGTCCTTGAACAGATAGAGGCCGCCGGTCAGGGCCAGCAGCATCAGGAAGGGCATGACCAGCACCCCGGCGTAGAAGTGCCAGCGCCAGACGGCCCGATAGGCGCCGGACATCACGTCCGGCGCCTTGGCCCCTATTGAGGAAAAGCGGCCCATCAATAGGCCAGCCGCAGGCCGACAAAGACCGAACGGCCCTCGCCGGGGAAGAAGACGGCGGTGGACGCCGTGCGGGCGTCGGTGACGGCCGAGAACTCGCCGACGTAATGCTCGTCCGTCAGGTTTCGCGCATCGACATAGACCGAGGCGTTCGGCCCGATGTCGAAGCCGCCCGTCAGGCCCAGCAGGGCGTAATCGGGCGCCTTCATCGTATTGGCGTAGTCGACATAGGGGCTGCTGATCCGCCACTCGACCGAGGGGGTGGCGAAGACGCCCGAGGCATGACGCCAGGTCAGCTCGGCCCGGTACTGGTGCTCAGGCACGACCGGCAGGCGGTTGTCGCCCCAGCGCGCATCCCCGTCGAAGCGGAAGTCGCTCCAGTTATATGTCTGGCGCAACAGCAACGAGCCGTCCGCGATCTCGACCGGCAGGCGCCAGTCCAGACCGGCTTCGATCCCTTGGTGGATGGTCTTGTCGGCGTTGAAGGTCGCCGCCGGAATGTCCGGGCCGGTGATGAAGTTCAGCATCTCGCCGTCGATCTGGCTGCGATAGACCGTCAGGTCCCAGGCCAGGGCGCCGCGCCGCCCGCGCGTGCCGATCTCGGCGGTCCAGGCGTCCTGAACCTGAACCGGGGTGAAGCCGGTCAGCGGGGCCTGCACCAGGGCCCCATAGGTCGGCGGTTCGACCGAGCGGGTCACGTTGGCGAAGACCTGAGCCCCGCTCTCTGCTTCCCACAACAGGCCCAGACGCGGCGAGAACCAGTCATAGTCGATGCTGTCGTCATTGGCCGGGTTCAGCCGGTCGGCGTAGTCGCGCGTGGCTCTGCCCCAGGAGCCGCCCGCGACCAGCGCCAACCGGTCGGTGACGAACAACCGGCCCTCGGCGAAGACGTCGAGGCCCGAGGCCTCCTGCCGCGCGTCCGCCGTCTTTGCCCCCGGCAGGCCGCTCAGATTGACGTAGCGCAGGGCCTCGACCTCTCCGTCCCGCCACGAAAAGCCGTAGAAGGCGTCGGCGCGCAGGCCCGCGACCTGACCCGTCCAGTCGATGCGGCCAAAGGCGCCGCGCGTGGCGCTGCCCTGATCCATGACCTGGAAGATCGGGTGATAGAGGGACTTCTCCCAACCCCAGATCGCGCCCTCGAACAGGGTGGACTCGTGGAAACGCCAGCGGGTCTGCAGTGTCAGGCGTTTGACGGTCAGGTCGCGGGCTTGATCGCCGGCCAGAGCCGACGCAGAAGCCATGCGCGGCGTCTTCAGCGCCTGATCCAGCGTCAGCGAGCCGGGAATGTCCTGCCTGATGTCTGCCGCCTGGGCGATCAGGCGCACCTCGCGGTCCTCGCCGAACGACCGGCCGGCGTTGACGGTCAGGCGGCCCTGCGACTGCTGGCTATGGTCGCGCCAACCGTCGCTCTGCATCCCGGTGACGGCGGCATAGACGTCCCAGTCGCCGGACGTGCGCGCCACGGCGGCATGGCCGCGCATGGAGGCGAAGCTGCCGCCTTCCATTTGCCACAGGTTCTCCTGCCGGGCCGTGCGGCCGGTGGGCGTCACCAGATTGATCGCCCCGCCCAGTTGCGCCCCGCCGAAGCGCAGCGTGTTCGATCCCTTCCACACCTCGATGTAGCGGGCGCTCAGGGCGTCCACGCCCTGGAAGTCTGAAAAGCCGTCGGCGTCGGCGAAGGGAACACCGTCCTGGGCCAGCAGGACGCCGCGCTGGTGAAAGCCCTGGGCGATGCCCGAGCCGCGAATGGAGAGGCGGCTTTCCTCGCCATAGCGTTTCTGGGCCAGGACGCCGGGGACGTTGCGCAGGGTGTCGGAAAAGCCCTGGGCGAAGCGGTCGGCGTAGCTCTCGGCCGAGACGACGGCCACGGCGCCGGGGGTGCGGCTGAGGCGGTCGCGCGCCTCGGCTACGACGGCGGGGTCTTCGGCGTTGCGGCGGCCGGTGACGATGATGCTGTCGACGACGGTGGTGGGGGCATCAGCCTCGTAGGCGTGGGCGAAGGCGGGCGCCAGGCAGGCGCCGATGAGCAGCGCGCACGGCGCCGCAGAGGTCTGGAAAGACATGGAACTGAAATCCTGAATACAGAGGTGCGGTCGCGGGCGTCGTCATCGGACGCGCGCGAGGCGGCAGGGATTCTGGGTTCAGGTGTGGGGTGGCGCGGTGGACGGCGGACGCGGCGGGGCGCGGGCCGGCGGCGGGGGGCTGACGCGGAAGGGCGTATAGGCGACCGGCTCGACCATGCGGACGGTCGGGGCGGGCGCCGGCGCGGGCGGTTCGGGCAGGGCGGCCAGCAGGGGCATGACGCAAGCCGCGCACTTGGCCCCGACATGCTTGTTGATGGGGCCGTCCACCCCGCCCGCCAGGATCGTCTGCGGCCCTTCGGCCGAGCAGATGACGACGGGCTGGCCCGGAACCGAGGCCGCCAGGGCCGCGAACGGCATCAGGCTTCCGATCACGATGGCGAACGTCGCGGCCAGGAAGGCCAGCGAGCGCGCAATCGACCAGTTTTCACTCTGGGACCGGGTCACGGGTCGTGGGCTTAAACCTTCCCGCAATGTGAAGCTATAGCGACCGGACGCCGCGCACCCTCGACAACGGCTGTTTCTCCGTGCCAGCGTGGCTGTCGGACAAGCTCAGGGGGAACCCATGATCCGCGCACTCGGACCCTTCGCCGTCGCCATGCTGCTGGCCGCGCCGGCTATGGCGCAGCAGGTTGAGGAGGGGCCGGGTGGTCCCGACCGCGTCTCCCTGACCGTCTATAACCAGAACATCGCCCTGGTGGAGGACGTGCGCAACCTGAACGTGCCCGCCGGGCGCTCGCGTCAGGAGTTTCCGGGCGTCTCCGCCAGCATCCGGCCCGAGACAGTCGGCCTGTCGGGGCGCGGTCTGTCGGTGGTCGAGCAGAACTTCGACTATGACCTGCTGACGCCCGGCAAGCTGATGGAAAGCGCCGTCGGCGGCGACATCGGCATCGTCCGCACCAACCCGGGCTCGGGCGCCCAGACCACCGAGCGGGCGCGGGTCCTGGCGGCGAATCAGGGCGTGGTCTTGCAGATCGGCAACCGCATCGAGGTGCTGCGCGACGACGGCGTGCCGACGCGCGTCATCTTCGACCAGGTGCCGCAGAACCTGCGCCCGCGTCCCACGCTCAGCGTCACCCTGGACGCTGAGGGGGCCGGGCGGCGCGAGACGACCCTGTCCTATCTGACTAGCGGTCTGACGTGGAAGGCGGACTATGTCGCCCGTTTCGACGAGAAGGCGGGCAAGCTGGACCTGACCGGCTGGGTCACCATCACCAACAACTCGGGTGCGACCTTCAGCAACGCCCAGACGCGGGTGGTGGCGGGTGACGTCAACCTGATCAACGACAACAACGGCTATAACCCTCGCTATGGACAGCCAACGCGCCCGACGCGGGGCAATGGCACGCAGACGGGCGGGCAGGGCGCTCTGGCCGACGTCTATGTCTATCCGCTGCCGGAAGCCGTCACCGTCGCCAACAACCAGACCAAGCAGGTTGGCCTGATCGACGCGGCGGGCGTGCCGGCAAGCAAGCGCTACCTGAACGTCATCGACGGCTTTTACACTGCCGAGGAGCCGGTCGCGGCCGAGGTGGGGGTCATCTTCGCCAACGGTTCGGGCGCCGCCGCTCGCGCCCTGCCGGCCGGGGTCATGCGCGTCTATGTCAAGGACGAGGCGGGCGAGCCGCGCTTCATCGGCGAGGATCAGGTCGATCACTCGCCCGCCGGGTCAGAGATCGTGGTCACGACCGGCGACGCCTTCGACGTGACGGTGCAGCCGCGTCTGGTCTCGTCCGAGCGGGTGTCGAAGCGCCTCGTGGACTATTTCCGCACCCGTCATGCGATGGAATACACCGTCCGCAACGCCCGCCCCGAACCAGTGACCGTCGAGGTGCGCCAGCGTGGTCTGGGCCGCGACACCGAACTGACCGAGCAGAGCATCGAGGGCGAGATGCGCGACGCCCGCACCGTGGTCTGGCGCGTGCCCGTGCCCGCCAACGGCGAGACGAAGCTGACCGCGACCATCATCACGGGCGGCTGATCCATGCGCCGCCTTCTGGCGATCACCACGGCCCTCAGCCTGATCGCGCCTTCTGTGTGGGCGCAGACCGAAAGCGTTTCGGCGCGCCCGGACACGGCGACGGTGGTCATCTATCGCGACCAGCCGGTCGATACCGTCGCCCTGATGGAGCAGTCGCGCCAGTCGTGGAGCCGGCTGGACCGCGAGGGTCTGGCCCTGATCGTCGAGACCCGCACCGTCGACCTGCCGGTGGGCGAGGGGATCATCCGCTTCCGCGGCCTGGCCACCGGCGTCGTGCCCCAGAGCGCGGTGCTGGAGGGCCTGCCCGCCCATGTGGTCGAGCGCAACGCCGACTTCGACCTGCTGTCCCCCGCCAGCCTGATGGAGAAGTCGGTGGGCGAGGTGGTGCGCGTCGTGCGCACCAATCCCGCGACCGGCGAGCAGGTGGAAAAGGCCGCCGTCATCCGCGCGGGCGCCCAAGGCACGGTGCTGGAAATCGACGGCCGCTTCGAGGCCCTGGACTGCTCGGGTCAAACCGAGCGCGTCATCTTCGACCGCGTGCCCGAGGGGCTGGGCGACCAGCCGGTGCTGTCCGTCCGCACCCGCGCCGAGCGGGCCGGGCGCCACACCGTCACCCTCGCCTATCTGGCGACGGGCCTGCAGTGGTCGGCCGACTATGTGGCGCGTCTGGACCCCGTGGATGGGACTCTGGATCTGACCGGCTGGGTGACCCTGGCGAACTTCGGCGGCACGGGCTTCCCCGACGCCCCGGTGCAGGTCGTGGCCGGGACGCTGCGTAAGGACGACGGCACCGTGCCGGTAGAACCACTGGTTCGCTATCAGCAGAACCAGTGCTGGCCGCAGGGCACGACGACCTTCGGCTCGGGCGAGTATGGCTACGGCAACGCCTATACAGGGGCGACGTACAAGGAAGACCGGGTCGAGTACAGCGGGCCGCCAATGCCCGCTCCGCCAGCACTAAGAGTTCAGGAGGAGGTCATCGTCACCGGCAGCCGCGTCGCCCGTCAGGGCGAACTGGGCGACTACAAGATCTACACCCTGCCGGAGCCGACCACGGTGGCCGCGCGCCAGACCAAGCAGGTGCGTTTTCTGGAGCGCGACGGGGTGGCCTATGAGCGGGTCTATCGCGCCAATGTGTTGAGCGCTGACGACGAATCGCGGCCGTCTGACATCATCCTGAAGCTGAAAAACGAGGAGGCTGCGGGTCTTGGCGTGGCCCTGCCGGGCGGATCGGTGGCGGTGATGCAGCCGGACGGGGCGGGCGGCGTCCTGCTGGCCGGTCAGGACCGGTTCGTGGACAAGGGGGTGGGCTTGCCCGTGCGGCTGACCTTCGGCCAGTCGCCCGATGTGCGGGTGCAGACGCGGCTGGTGAAGTCGAGCAGATCCACGCGCGGCGCGGTGACGACGGACCGGTCCGAGGTTGAGACCACCGTCACCAACGCCCGCTCAGAGCCTGTGACGGTTGAACTGGTGGCTGACGCCGCGATGTCGCGCGGCTTTCGCATCCGCAGCCAGTCGATCCGCAGCCGCATCGACGACACCGGCTACCCGGTCTGGACCCTGACCGTCCCCGCCAACGGCGCGGCTACGCTGACGGCGGCGTGGACGACGACCAACTGATCGACCCTCTCCCGATGGGAGAGGGCTTGAGCCTCCAAGAGCGTAGCGATTGGCAAGGCGAAAGGGTGAGGGTTCTTCGTTGGATGTTCGGGGGCGGCGTTTGATTTGGCCGGGCCCGTGTCGCCGTCTCATGCAACGGCTGACGCCGACTGCATCCGTGAACCCTCACCCTTTCGCGCAACCGCTCGCCTTCGGCTCTCGGGCGCTCAAGCCCTCTCCCAATGGGAGAGGGTTATTCCCCCCGCGCCGCCTGCCGGGGGCTGAACTTGGGCGCCGGGGCCAGGCGCATGACCTCGCCCTGATAGCGCTCGTCATCGCCCTTCACGGCGAAGGGCAGGGCGTCGGCGCAGGCTTGCAGCATGGCGTCCAGCCACGGCTTGTCCGCCTTGTGGAAGTCGCCCAGGACGTGATGCATGACCAGCTGCGGCTCGCCGGGGTGGCCGACGCCCATGCGGGCGCGGCGGAAGTCGGCGCCCAGGTGGCTGATCAGGCTGCGAACGCCGTTCTGGCCCGCCGCCCCGCCGCCGGTCTTCATGCGGAAGCGCCCGGGGGCCAGGTCGATCTCGTCGTGGAAGACGATGATCTCGCTGGGCTTGATCTTGTAGAAGCGCGCCGCCTCGCCGACCGCGCGACCGCTCTCGTTCATATAGGTCTGGGGCTTCATCAGCAGGACCTTGGTCCCCTCGACCTCGCCTTCGCTGACGATGGACTGGAATTTGGCCCGCTCGGGACCGAAGCGCCAGCGGCTGGCGATCTCGTCCACGGCCATGAAGCCGATGTTGTGGCGGTTCTTTTCGTATTTGGCGCCCGGATTGCCCAGGCCGGCGATGATGATCATGCGGTCCTCATGCCCCGTGCATCAGGCAAAGAAAAGCCCCGCCGGGCAAACCCGGCGGGGCTGAAATCTTCCGAAGAAGAAACCTCTTAGGCTTCGGCTTCAGCCGTCGTGTCGCCGGCGTCCGATTGCGCGGCGGCCGAGTTCTTGATCGTGGCGATCACGAAGTCGCGGTCGGTGATGGTGGCCGAGGCGCCCTTCGGCAGGGTGATGTCCGACATGCGGATGGTTTCGCCGATTTCGCGACCCTTCAGATCGACGACCAGCTCTTCCGGGATCTGGTCGGCGGCGACCAGGATCTCGACCGAGTGACGGACGACTTCCAGCATGCCGCCGGCGCGCGAGAAGGGCGCTTCGTCAGCGTTCTTGAAGTGAACGTTGATCTCGATCTTGATCGGAGCCTTGGCGTCGACGCGCATCAGGTCGAAGTGCAGCGGACGATCGGTGACCGGGTCGAAATCGACGGTCTTGGCGATGACCGGCTGGGTCTCGTCGCCGTACTTCAGGGTCACCAGGTGGCCCAGCAGCTTGCCGGTGTAGAGGGACTTGCGGAAGTCCTTCTCGTTCACCGAGATCGAGACGGGGGCCTTGTCGCCACCGTACAGGATGCCGGGCACGGCGCCCGAGCGACGGACAGCGCGCGCGCTGCCGGTGCCTGCGCCTTCACGGACGTCAACGTTCAGAATGATCTCGGCCATCGGGCTCGCCTCAACAACAACAGTAACGCCGCGCCAACTCAGGGCCCGCGCGGCGGGGTCATGAACCCTCGAATTCAAGAGCGCGGGCTATTACACGGATCGGAGGCGGGACGCAACCGCTCCGGTGGTTTCCGCCCGCTGCGGATCAGTTCATGCCGCTTCCCGGCGTGGGATTGGTTTCGGCCATCGTCACAGTCGGCGTCGTCTGAACGGGCACAGGGCCTGTATACTGGGCGGTGCAGGCCGCCAGGTCGCGGACGATATGCCGGCCGGTGCAGAACATGTCTTCATAGCTGGGGCGCGACGCCGCCAGGCACTGGAACAGCATCAGCTTGGACATGTTGAGGCAGAATTCGTTGTTCGATTCGCTCGACAGGGCGTCCGTATTGGTGCGCGCGTCGTCGCCGGCGGCGCCCAGGGCGGCCAGGGCGGCGATGGCCAGGGAGTTGACCACGGCGGGCGTGAAGGGCGCGCCGCGCTGGGCCGGGGTCAGGTTCAGACCCGAGCCGCTGTTGGCGGCGGCGAACAGGCGGGCGCTTTCCTCGGCCGAGGGCAGACGCGCCACCGACAGGGTCTTGGCGCTTTCCAGACGTCCGACGCGATCGGCCACGGGCTGGACCGCCCAGCGACGACGCGGGTCACGGCGTTCCTGGATCGTATAGGCGTCGCCCTCCACCGCCTCGGCGATGGCGGTCAGGGCGGCGATGTCCTTGCCCATGGTCGAGGTGATCAAACCCGCGGCGGCGTCGGCGCCGGGCAGGGTGGCGGCATAGGCCGGATCGGCGACGATGCGCGCGATCATGTCCTGGCGCAGGGCCGGGGTGGAGGCGAATTGGCGCACGCCGGCGACATACTCGGGTGACTGCAGCGCCAGGATGGAGCCGTAGGCGATCATGCCGCGGGACAGCTGGCCGGGTTCATAGGCCGCGCCCTTGCGTATCGCGGCCTGGATCGATTCGGCGTCCGTGAAGCCGGCCTGGATGGTGCCGACCTCGCGCACGAAGGCTACATAGATGGACGCGGCCTGGGCCACCCCTTCGTTAAGGCTGACAGCGGGCAGGGGCGGCGGCGGCGGCGGCGGCGGGGCCTCCGGCTCGGGCGTCGAACAGCTGGCCAGAACAACGGCTGCGGCTACGGCCGCGGCGGACAGGCCGCGGCGCAAAAAGGCCTGGGACATCGGACTTCCCTCGTATTCGAACGCGAAGCGCGCCCTGGCGCGCCTGAAAACTGAAGCGTCTTATATCGCTGAGGGAATGGTTATTCGAAGGTTAATCGAACAGCTTCGAGACCGATTCCTCGTTAGCGATGCGGCGGATAGCTTCGCCGATCAGCGGCGCCACGGAAACCGTGCGGATTTTCGAGCAGTTCAAAACTTCGTCAGGCTGCTCGATGGAATCGGTGATCACCAGCTCCTTCAGGGGGCCGTTGGTGACGCGCTGGACCGCCGGGCCCGACAGGACGCCGTGGCTGATATAGGCCGAGACCTCGGTCGCGCCGCGGTCAATCAGGGCCTGGGCGGCGTTGACCAGGGTGCCGCCCGAATCGACGATGTCGTCGAACAGGATGCAGCGGCGGCCCTCGACGTCGCCGATGATGTTCATGACTTCGCTCTCGCCCGCCTTGGGGCGGCGCTTGTCGACGATGGCCAGGTCGGCGTCGAGGCGCTTGGCCAGCGAGCGGGCGCGCACCACGCCGCCGACGTCGGGCGAGACGATCATCAGGTCGTCGCCGCGCGGATAGTTGTCCTTGATGTCCTGGGCCAGGACCGGCGTCGCCACCAGATTGTCGGTCGGAATGTCGAAGAAGCCCTGAATCTGACCGGCGTGCAGGTCCATGGTCAGGACGCGATCGGCGCCCGCGCGGGTGATCAGGTTGGCGACCAGCTTGGCCGAGATGGGCGTGCGGCCGCCGGTCTTCCGGTCCTGACGGGCGTAGCCGAAGTAGGGCATGACCGCCGTGATCCGCCGCGCCGACGCCCGCACCAGGGCGTCCGTCATGATCAGCAGCTCCATCAGGTTGTCATTGGCCGGATAGGAGGTCGACTGGATGATGAAGACGTCCTCGCCGCGGACGTTCTCCTCGATGACGGCGAAAACCTCGTTGTCGGCGAATCTCTTCACCTGGGCCTTGGTCAGCGGCATGTCGAGGTGGGAGCCGATGGCCTGGGACAGAGTCCGGTTCGAATTGCCAGAGAGCAGCTTCATGACCGGTCATCCTTTTGCCGTCATCGCTGCGCCAATGAGCGCAGACGTTTCTGGACGCGCTCTTTAGCAGCGGATCGCTTTGCATCAACCCGTCATGACGGATTTCGCTGCATTGGCATGGTCGCAGTCGCTGCTATAGAGATCGCCGTAACGACAGCGGCGCACCGGGGGTGCGCTGCAGCCAAGGCAACTTGAGAGGTCGCCCTTGCCCGCTTCGAAGTTCCGTTCCGGTCTGATCCTGATGACGGTCGCCGTCGCCGCCCTGACGGTTTCTGCCTGTTCCGGGACCAAGACGCGTCAGAAGCTGGTCTATGAAGAACGCCCGGTCGAGGCGCTCTACAACACCGGCTATCAGCGCCTGCAGTCCAAGCGCTGGACCGACGCCGTCGACTATTTCCAGGAAGTGGAGCGTCAGCACCCCTATTCGGAGTGGTCGCGCCGCGCGATTCTGATGCAGGTCTACGCCTATTATCAGAACAACAATTATCAGGACGCGATCGCGGCGGCTGACCGTTTCATCGCTCTGTTCCCCGGCAACCCGTCGGCGGCCTACGCCTTCTACATGCGCGCCATCTGCAACTTCGAGCAGATCGTCGACGTGGGACGCGATCAGGCCTACGCCGAGGCGGCTCTGGTCGGCCTGCGAGATGTGGTCCGTCGTTATCCGAACACGGCCTACGCCACCGACGCTCGGATCAAGATCGACATGGTCAACGACCAGCTCGCCGGCAAGGAAATGGCCGTGGGCCGCTTCTATCAGCGCGCCAACCAGCCCCTGGCGGCCCTGAACCGCTACAAGGCCGTGATCAACAACGAAGCCTTCCAGCGCAGCTCGCATACGCCTGAGGCCCTGTATCGTCTGGTCGAGGTCAACGTCGCCCTGGGCCTGACCGAAGAGGCGACCCGCAACGCCGCCGTCCTGGGCCACAACTATCCGGGCAGCCCCTGGTACGCCGAGGCCTACGCCCTGCTGACCGAACGCGGCGCCCGTCCCGAGGTCCAGCCGGAAGCCAAGCGTGAAAGCTGGCTGCAGCGGATCATCCCCGGCGGGGCCTGATCCCTATCCATTGAGGGAGCGCATGCGAAAGACGCTGCGTTCCCTTTCTGTTTCCGGCTACAGTGGGCTGTAAAGTCGAATCAAGCTGGCCCATGCTGACCACTCTCTCGATCCGTGACGTCGTCCTCGTCGACGCCCTCGACCTGGAGGTCGGCGAGGGGCTGACCGTGCTGACCGGCGAGACCGGGGCCGGCAAGTCCATCATTCTCGACGCTCTGGGTCTGGCGCTCGGCGCGCGCGGCGACGCGGGGCTGGTGCGCTCGGGCGCCAGGCAGGCGGTCGCCACCGCCGTCTTCACCGCGCCCGGCGACGCCGCCCTGATTGATCTTCTGGCCGAGCGCGGCTTCGAGGTCGCGCCGGGTGAGGAATTGATTCTGCGCCGTGTCGTCTCGGCGGACGGCCGCAGCCGCGCCTACGTCAACGATCAGCCCGCCGGCGTCACCGCGCTTCGCGAGATCGGCGCCCTGCTGGTCGAGGTCCATGGCCAGCACGAGACCGTCGGCCTGCTGGACTGGAAGACCCACCGCGCCTTGCTGGACAACTACGGCGGCCTGCAACCCCAGCTGTCGGGCGTGGCCGCCGCCGCTGAGCGTCTTAAGGCCGCGCAGGGCCGCCTGGACGAACTGGAAGCCTCCGCCGCCGAAGCCGCCGCAAAGGCCGAGGAGATCGCCCTCAACCTCGCCGACCTCGACTCCCTGGACCCGCAGCCGGACGAAGAGACCGAACTGGCGGGCGAGCGCGCCATCCTGGGCGCGGCGGAAAAGGCCGTGGCCGATCTGGCCGACGCCCGCAACCTGCTGGGTGGCGACAAGCTGAGCCAGCGCCTGGCCTCGGCCCTGCGCGCCGTTGAACACGCCCGCCAGCGCGCCGTTCAGGCCGGGGCCGAGGGCGACAACCCCATCATCGTGAAGCTGGCCCTGGCCGCCGAGGCCGTGGATCGTGCGCTCGTCGAGGCGACCGAGGCCGTCGCCGCCGTCGACGCTGCCGCCGACGCCTTCGACTTCGAGCCGGGCCGCCTGGACAAGGCCGAGGAGCGGCTGTTCGCCCTGCGCGCCGCCGCCCGCAAGCTGAACACCACGGTCGACGCCCTGCCGGCGCTGCGGGTGCGCCTGCGCGAGCAACTGCGCCTGATCGAGGACGGCGCCGAGGCCCTGACCAACGCCCGTCGTGATGTGGCTGCGGCGATCGAAGCCTATGACGTCGCCGCCATGCTGCTGACCTCGGCGCGCGAGGCGGCGGGCGATCGTCTGGTCGCCGCCGTCATGGGCGAGTTGGGTCCGCTCAAGCTGGAGCGCGCTCGCTTCCGCGTGACCCTGGAGCCAATCGAGGGCCGTCGCGGCCCGCTGGGCGTTGAGACCGTGCGTTTCGAGGTCGCCACCAACGCCGGCACGCCGTTCGGCCCGCTGGACACCGTGGCCTCGGGCGGCGAACTGGCGCGCTTCGCCCTGGCCATGAAGGCGGCCCTGGCCAGCCGCGAGGACCAGCGTCAGCCGGTCATGATCTTCGACGAGGTCGATCAGGGCGTCGGCGGCGCCGTGGCCGAGGCCGTCGGCGGGCGCCTGCAGCGTCTGTCCAGGGGCGCCCAGGTCCTGGTTGTGACCCACAGCCCCCAGGTCGCCTCACGCGGCCACGCCCACTGGAAGGTCCGCAAGGTCGACGTGGACGGCCACACCCGCACCTCCATCGACGTGCTGGAACCCCATCCCCGTCAGGAAGAAATCGCCCGCATGCTGTCTGGCGCCGAGATCACCGACGAAGCCCGCGCGGCGGCCCGGGTATTGATCGGGTAGGGGGTATTCCCTTCTCTTCCTTGCGGGAGAAGGATTTGGCGCATGCCATCGCAAGCGAGGCCGAGCCGGGGTCACGTTTACGCGCGGCGGGCGCCTCTGCTCTTCTCTCCCCAAGAAGGGGAGTGAGAAAGCGGCGCCTTCATTCCTCCGCGACCCGTCGTCGCGCACGCAACTTTGATTGTTTCAAATCGGTTTCATCCCGGTAAAATGGCGGCGAAAGCCTTGCTGTGGCGGCCTTGCGCCCCCAGATTGAGGCTTCCAGCCCCAAGGAAAAACCCCTCACCGACGCAGGAGCGCCGATGCCGCATGCCGACAGCCTGATCATCACCCTGGTTGGAGGCTTCGTCCTCGCCTTCGTGTTCGGCATGTTGGCCAATCGGCTGAAGCTGTCGCCCCTGGTCGGCTATCTGGTCGCCGGCGTGGCGGTCGGCCCCTATACGGGCGGCTTCGTCGCGGACACCGAGCTGGCGCCCCAGCTGGCCGAGATCGGCGTCATCCTGCTGATGTTCGGCGTCGGACTGCACTTCTCGCTGGCGGACCTGATGAAGGTGCGCAAGGTCGCCATCCCCGGCGCCCTGGTCCAGATCGCCGCCGCCACCGTCCTGGGCTGGGTCCTGGGGCGTTTCCTGCTCGGGCTCGGCGACGTCGAGGCCCTGCTGCTGGGTTTCTCCCTGTCCGTCGCCTCGACCGTGGTCCTGCTGCGGGCGCTGGAAGAGCGCAAGCAGCTCAAGAGCGACGCCGGACGCATCGCCATGGGCTGGCTGATCGTCGAGGACCTGGTGATCGTCGTCGCCCTGGTCATGATGCCGTTGCTGATCATCGCCCCGGGCGAGACGCTGAGCGGCGCCGAACTGGCCAAGTCCATCGGCTGGACCCTGGTCAAGGTGGCCGGCTTCGTCAGCGTCATGCTGGTGGTCGGCGCCAAGGTCTTGCCCTGGGTGCTGGTGCGGATCGCCCACACCAAGTCGCGTGAACTCTTCACCCTGGGCGTTCTGGCCATCGCCCTGGGCATCGCCTGGGTCGCCTACTACCTGTTCCATTCCTTCGCCCTAGGCGCCTTCCTGGCGGGTCTGGTGCTGAACAGCTCGCCCCTGGGCCACAACGCCGCCGAGCGCTCGCTGCCGCTGCGCGACGCCTTCGCCGTCCTCTTCTTCGTCTCGGTCGGCATGCTGTTCGACCCCATGATCCTGGTGCGCGAACCCCTGGCGGTTCTGGGTGTCCTGGGCATCGTCATCGTCGGCAAGTCGCTGGCCGCCCTGGCCATCACCACGGCCTTCAAGCTGGATCGCGCCACCAGCCTGACCGTCGCCGCCGCCCTGGCCCAGATCGGGGAATTCTCCTTCATCCTGGCCGCCATCTCGGTGTCCCTGGGCGCCATGAGCCGCGAGACCCACGACCTGATCCTGGCCGCGGCCCTGCTGTCGATCTCGCTCAATCCCTTCGTCTTCGCCCTGATCGACCGGATGGGCGGGCGGGTCGTGGTTCCGCCCAAGAAGGAAGAGCCCAAGGCGACCCTGGCGGACGTCATGTAATGAAAAGAGGCCCGGAGATCGCTCTCCGGGCCTCTTCGCATCCGCGTCCTGATAGGGGGGCTTACAGGACGCCGATCATGCTCGCGACCAGGGGATGGCGCACGATGTCGCGTTCAGCCAGGCGGACCACGGCGATCTCGGGCACGGCCTCCAGCCGCTCGGCGATGTCCGAGAGGCCCGACACGCCGGGTAGGAGGTCCGACTGATGCGGATCGCCGGTCACCACCATGGTCGAATGCCAGCCCAGCCGGGTCAGCAGCATCTTGAGCTGGACGTAGGTGCAGTTCTGCGCCTCGTCCACGACGATGAAGGCGTTGTTCAGGGTGCGGCCGCGCATGTAGCCGATGGGGGCGATCTCGATCAGGCCCTCGGCCATCAGGGCCTTGACCCGCTTCATCGACAGGCGGTCCGACAGGGCGTCGTAGAGCGGGCGCAGATAGGGGGCCAGCTTGTCCTCCATGTCGCCCGGCAGGAAGCCGATCGATTCCCCGGCCTCGACCGCCGGGCGGCTCAGGACGATGCGGCCGACCTTGCCCGCCTCCAGCGCCTCGACCGCCTTGGCCACGGCCAGATAGGTCTTGCCCGTTCCGGCCGGACCCAGGGCCAGAACCAGGTTGGCGTGATCGACGGCCGCCATCAGTTCGGCCTGGCCGTCCGACTTGGGCTTCAGCGTCTTGAGATAGCCCTGGTCGCGTTCGTCGTTGGAGGGATAGGGCGACCAGCCGGTGCGGGGCGGCAATCGCCGCACCTTGGCGTCCTGCAGGAACTCCCGCGAATCCAGCACGCCTTCGCGGACCTGATGCTTGATGGCCGAACGCTTCGTCATGAACGCCTCCAGGGCATGAAAAAAGGCGCGCCCGGCAGGGACACGCCTTGGTCGTCAGTGGGGGAGGAGAAGGCCGGAGCCACGCAGCGGCCGCCCGGATCAGTCGCAGGATCGTCGCCGCAGCAGAGGCGTCGTCCCGGAACCGGTCGCGAACACGCCATGCGCATTCTCCAGCATATGACCGGACCGGGCTTGATCCGGCTTCGGATCCGGGGCCGAAATGGCGACCTCGAATCGCATCAACAGAATGATGCTAACGTAGTTTATGAGGGCTTAAAGCCGTCATTTTCTGAAACATAGGTGGTGTTCGGATGAGTGTTTACAGTCTTGGCGACAGCAAGCCGCAGCTTCCGCCGGAGGGCGAATACTGGATCGCGCCGAATGCAACGATTCTAGGGAATGTGATTCTGCACCCCGGCGCCAGCATCTGGTTCAACACGGTTTTGCGAGGCGACAATGATCCCATCGTCATCGGTCCCGACAGCAATATTCAGGACGGCAGCATCCTGCATACCGACGTCGGCTCGCCCCTGACGATCGGTGCGGGCGTGACCGTGGGGCACAAGGCCATGCTTCACGGCTGCACCATCGGCGACAACAGCCTGGTCGGCATCGGGGCGGTGATCCTGAACGGGGCCAGGATCGGGAAGAACTGCCTGATCGGCGCCCTCGCCCTGATCACCGAGGGCAAGGTCATTCCCGACAACTCCCTGGTCATGGGGCAGCCCGGCAAGGTGGTGCGGGAGCTGGATGAGGGGCAGGTCGAGGCGCTGCGGATCTCGGCGCAGCACTACGTTCAGAACTGGCGGCGCTATCAAACAGGCCTGGCGCCGATCTGATCCGTTCGGGATGCCTCAGGATGGCACAAACCTTTTGTCCGTCTGCGCTGATTGTCCTGAAAAGCACGCTTTTCGTGCGGATTTCCGAGGATAGAGAGCGGCCTGCGATTTGCAGAACCCTGCCTACGAACAATGCAGGAGTCCGGGCCCATGCGGGTGGGGATCAAGAAATTGCTGGCAGGATCAGCGGCCTTTATCGGCCTGATGGCTATGGCCGACATGGCCTCGGCCGCGACGGGTTGCGGCAATGGCGGGTGCCAACCGCCGCCGCCGCCGCCGTCGCCGCCTGTTCCGTGCTGTCAGCCGCCGCGTCCGCCGCAGCCGCCCGTGACGCCGCCGACCACGCCTTGCTGCGCGCCGCCGGTGGCGCCGCCCTGCTGCTCGGGCGGGGGCAATGTGAACGTCAACGTGAACGTCAATGCGAACGCCAGCGCCAATGCGACGGCGCGCGCCTATGCCGGATCACGTAGCGGCGCGACGGTGATCGTCGGCGGGGGCGGCGGCGCCTATTTCAACGTCGATCAACCCTATCCGACGACGATCCAGGGCCTGTCGGTTGAAGGCAAGACCATGGAGATGATCCGCGTCCCCTATACGGCCTCGCGCCGCATGGAGAAGCGGGTCGTCATCCAGGCCGTCTGCATCGACGATCGCGCTGTGCCGCATCCCGCCTCGCAGGTGCGTCCCGGCCGTGACGTGGCCATGGACTATGAAGGCGAACTGTATCGCTGCATCGCCGGCACGAAGCTGCAATGGACCATCGCCGACGAGACTGGCGGTCCGGGCGAGACCATCAACTGCAACAAGCGTGAGGCCCTGTGGTACGGCCGCAGCGGTCAACTGGAATGCCGTCCCGAGAAGCAGGAGCGTGACTGTAACGAGCGTTCGCTGCTGCGCCGCTATGGCGCGGGCGTGAAGGTGCTGACCATGATCCGCGAGGAATCCTACACCGAGTATCGCGAAGAGATGGTCGAGACCGCCGGAGCCGTGGCCTCGGGCGCGGTCATCATGCTGGACGGCGGCGTCGGCGGCCGCGTCTTCTGAACAGGGCGTTCAGCCTGGCGTCAGCCGGGCTGAACTAGATTGCCGGCATCGACTCTCCGTCGATAGGCCAAAAGACTTGGGGCCCCGATCCAGTGGATCGGGGCCCCTTTTTGTCCTGACCTTGCGGCTTACTGGGCCGGCGCCTTGTCAGAAACCACCTCGGCCTTCCAGGCGGTGTTCGCCGTCAGGTATTGGCGAGCGGCGGCCTGGATGTCGGCGGCGGTGAAGGATTCTAGATCGCTGATGTGCGTCTGGATCTGCTCCAGCGAAGCCGGTTTGGCGGCCAGATCTTCCAACTGGCCGAGCCAGTACTCGTTCCCGGCCTGGCTGCGGCGCAGGGTTTCGATCACGGGCAGGCGAGCGCGGTTCAGTTCGTCTTCCGTCACCGGCGTGTCCCGCAGCGAAGCGGTGATCGCGTCCACAGCGGCGTAGAAGGCGGGGATCTTGTCCGCAGCTGTCTCGGCCATCACGAAGATGGAGCCGTAGCCCTTGAAGACGTCCGAGGCCGACGAACCGACACGCGGCGAATAGGCCAGGGCCTGCTTCTCGCGGATCTCCTCCAGCACGCGCAGCTTGAAGACCTCCGCCAGGATGTTGACCTTGCGGGCTTCCGTTCGGTCATCGACGGCGTCGGTGGTCGGCCATGCAATGTAGCCGAGCGCCTGTTCAGCCGGACCTGTGTGCGTCAGACGCACGGGCTGTGCGGTCGGCGCCGGGAAGCGGCGCTGGTCCGAACCCGGCAGGGGCTGGGCCGCCGCAGCGCGGGCGGGCAGGGCGGCGAAGGTCGTGGCCACGGCCGCTACTGCATCATCCACAGCGACATCGCCGACCATGATGATGTCAATCGGGCCGGAGGCCAGGCCCTCGGTCACGCCCTGCTTCAGTTCGTCGAGCGTGAAGGCGGCGATGTCGGAAGCGGCGGGCACGGTTTCGCGCTTGTCGCCGCTGGCCAGCAGACCGCCCGCCTGGATGCCGAAGGCCCCGCCGGGGGTGGCGAGTTGTTGGGCTATGATCTGCGGGAAGAAGGCCTTGATCTGCTCGAACGGCGCCGCACGCAGACCTGGATCGGTCAGGTAGGCGGCCAGCACCTGCATCTGCAGTTGCAGATCGACGGGGCGGGTCGCGCCTGTCAGCTGGTAGGCGTCACCGTCGATGGAGAAGCCGGCGCTGTAGATCTTGCCGGTCAGGACGCGGCTCAGCTCGTCGGCCGTCAGCTTGCCCAGGCCGCCCTGGGTGAAGACCATCGGGGCCAGCATCTGCGCCGTGAAACGGTCGGTGGGCAGGCCTTCTTCGCCGATGCCGGTGCGCACCGTCATCAGGATCTGCTCGTCCTTGAAGTCCGTCGGTTTGACCGTAAGGCGCACACCGTTCGGGAAGGTGACGACCGTGGCGCCTACAGCGGCGACCTCGGTGCGGCTGCTCGGGACGGCGACGGCGCCGAAGTCGGCGTAAGGCCACTGCAGTTCGGCCTGTTCGGCGCGGGCGGCGACGGCGACAGTGCGACTGGCTTCCAGAGCCGCAGTGACGCCGGCTTCGCCGCCGTCGATCGCTTCAGGCGTCACGACGAGCGCCAGCGGACCATACCCTTCGAACACGGACTTGACGGCCGTGCTAGCCTGTTCCGCCTTCAGGTCTTTGACCGCGGCTTCGAAGAGGGCGAGGTTTTCCGCTGGGGAAGAGAAGACCTTGTCGTCGTTGGCGGCGGCCAGAAGGGCGTTGGCGAGGCCCGGCGTGCTGCGGGTCGCCGCCGCCTGGACGGCGTTTTCCAGTGCAGTGCGGCTGTCGGCGATTTCACGATCCAGTTCGCCCTGGGTCACGCCGAACAGCACCAGACGGCGTTGTTCCTGCTCGATGGTTTCGAGGGCGCGTTTCAAGCCGCCAGGATTGAAGTTGGCCGAGACGCTGCCCAGGTCGACCGTCTCGAACAGACTGCCCTGACCGGCGCTGGCGCTGATGAAGGGGGGATTGTCGGCGCGGGCGATTTCACCCAGGCGACGGTTCAGCACCGCCAGACCCAGGTTCTGCACCAGGGTTTCGCGACGCTCGGCGATCGTGTCCTGGTCCAGATCGGGATTGCGGATCCAGTTCAGCTGGATCGAGGACTGGATGCCAGGCTCGACCAGGATGCGGGTTTCAGCTGAACGCGGGGCGACGGTTCCCAGATCGGGATTCGGGCCGTCAGCGGCCTTGGGCTGCCAGTCCGAAAAGGTCGCCTTGATCTTGGCTTCCATCTGATCGACATCGTAGTCTCCGACAGCGATCATTGTCGCGCGCGAAGGGCGATAATAGGCGTTGTAGAACTCGACGAAGCGTTCACGCGGGGCCGAGCGGATGATGCTGAGATCGCCGATGGGCAGACGGTTCGACAGGCGCTGGCCGGCCGCCAGCAGAGCGATCTGGGCCTTGATCGAACGCAGGCCGGGGGTGTTGCGCAAGCGTTCTTCACCCTCGATCACGCCGCGCTCGGCGTCGATGTCCTCGGCCTTCATCAAGGCTTCGGAAACCTGTTCGCGCATGATGCGCAGCGAGGTGTCGACGGTCTCGTCGTTGGTGCGCGGCAGCTCCAGCGTATAGGCGGTCTGGTCAAAGCTGGTGAAGGCGTTGGTGTCGGCGCCGAAGGCCAGGCCCAGACGTTCCAGAATGCGCAGCAACTCATTCTCGGGCACGTTGGTCGTGCCGTTGAAAGCCATGTGCTCCATGAAGTGGGCCAGGCCCAACTGGTCGTCGTTCTCCATCAGCGAGCCGGCGTCGATGCGCAGCCGCAGCGAGGCCTGTCCCGGAGGCGTCGCGTTCTTCATGATGGCGTAGCGCATGCCGTTGGGCAGAACGCCGAAACGGACATTGGCGTCGGCTGGAATGTCGCTGGCGGACTGAGCCCAGGGGCTGGACGGCGTGACGTCCTGCGCGACGGCAGGCAGGGCCGCCGCGCCCAGCAGGGCGAGGCTGGAGACGGCAAGCAGCAGGCGGCGAGGGGATCGCATTCAGAAGACTCCGCAGCGTGCGATCAGGCGGCCCCCGAAACTGACTGCGGCCCTGCACGTGATGACGCGCGGAGAAAAGACGTCCGCACGTTTGTCAGGGTGACAAACGTGCTTGACTGCCTCAAGTTACCGAAAGTTAATTCAACCGCCCCCGCCGTTGCCCGTGACGTAGAAGGTCGCGGCGTTGCCGACGGCGTTGGAACCCGCAATGACGTTGCGGCCCTGACCATTGATGGTCGTATTGGTCATGGCGCGGACGTTTCCTGCATTGGTCTGAACATTGTTGGCGTTCAGGTCGCCGCCGCACTGTGCACAGGCGTAGCCAGTGATCGAGTTGCCGGCGGCGTTGGCGCCGACATAGGCGTCATAACCCTTTTGTCCGACGAATGAGGCCGAAGCTTCCACGCCGCCGGTGTTGTTCTGGATGTTGTCGATATCGACATAGATGTCGTTGTTGCCGACAACGACATTATTGCCGATGGCGTCAGCAGCGGCCGTGGCTGCCCCAAAATCATACGAGCTCAGTTCAACGGAGCCGCGGATCTGGGCGCTATTGTCCTGCTCGGTCGTCGTGACCAGCGAGCCGCCCTGATTATAGAAGGCGGCCTGGTTGCCGGCGGCGCGTGCGCGTCCGGTCAGATCCCAGGCGTTGCCGGCCCAGACGCTCGTGTCTGCTTCGACCTCGGCGCCCGACGAGCGCTGACGGACCGTCAGTTCCTGATTGGAGGACGGGCCGGTTGAAACCTGAACCGCGTTGGCGACAGCTTCGCTCGAGAAGTCGGTCGGAGCGGGGGCGTACCGTGGCGAGGCCGTATTGGTCGCCCGCACATCGCCCTTCATGGTCTGGTCGATATTGCCGGTGACGGCGGTGCGGTGGCTTCCCGAAGCAGCGCCTGCCAGGGCGACCGTATTGCCGAAGGCGCCCGAGGCGATCTGACCGCCGCTGATCAGACGAGCATCGACGCCGGTGATGCGCGATGAAGCCGTGACATCGCCGTCGCCGGTCTGTTCTGCTTCGACCGCCATAGGGGCGTTGATCGCCGTGCTCGCCAGGTAGTTGGCCCGGGCCTGGGTGACGCTGGTCACGCGGCCGCGAGTGTCGCCGCCCAGGGTCAGGGTGGTCGAACCGGCCGCGTCGCCCTGCATCGTCTGGGACGAGCGCAGACGAAGGGCGTCGCCCTCAGTGCCTCCGATCAGGCTGTTGCCGTTGGCGGCGGCGGACGAGGTGACCTGGGCGCTGACGTCGACGACGTTCAGCGTCTGTCCGGCCACGACGTCGCCGAGCTGCAACTGGTTGTTCAGGACCAGACCGTGATCCTGGGCGACGGCCGCGTTAGCGGCTGCCGCGCACAGCGCTGTCGCGACGATCGTGCCAGCGAGACGGGTCCGCGCGAGTTTGGCCATTGTTCGTGTCCGTGTTGGCATAGGCGGGATAGAAGCCGCCGGTCGGGCCGACGGGGGTGTCGGCGAGGGGGTCGTTAGCGGGGTTCAGGCAGACTTCCGGGCCGGGGGCGCCGTACAGATTGGCCATGAACTCGACGGTGGCGCGTTCCACCAGGGCGCGGACGGCCAGTTGCACCGGCTCCATGCCGCTGGTGCCGGCCGAGATGTCGAAGACGTTGCCGTTCAGGAAGTCGAACACGCCCGCCGAGATTTCGCGACCGACGATCTGCTTCTGGTAGGAGACGACATCGACGACCTCGAGAGTGGTGGTCTGGACCAGGCGCAGGTCGATCGCGACGTTCATCACGAAGACCTTGCCGGTCAGCAGGCCCGAGCCGCCGCCCTGTTCCACTTCGCCGCCGGCGATGTCGAAACCGCCCGAACGGATGTTGTAGTTCACCTCGGTGATGCCGCCGACGACATAGAAGTCGGAGCCGGGCACCTGACCAGCCAGGATGCGACGGTAGGCGGCGTCCTGGGGCGCGCCGTTCGGCTGGTCGTCGCCGATCAGCTTGTTGTTGGCGTAGCGCAACTCCAGCTCGGAGACCGAGGTGTCGTAGCGCTCGACGATCCGCGCGCCGGCCTTGGCCAGGGCGGTGTTCGCCATCAGCGAGGCGCCTTGCGTGATCTGGCGGCCGCCGTCGGCCGAAACCGTGCCAGTGTAATCGCTGATCCGGCCCACGGCCATACGCGGCGAGGGCAGGTTGTAGCGACGCGCATAGTCGGCCAGGCAATAGAGCGCGGTCGAATAGGGCGTCGGGTTGGACGTCACCGGAGCATTGCCGATCGGCTTGGCGTACTGGCCCGAGGGACCAGCGCTGGTGCTGGCGCAACCGGCCAGCAGGGCGGCGACGGCGGCGACGGCGACAGCGGCGCGAGCGCGCAGGGAGATGTTGGTGCTCATGGGAAAACCAGCGATCCGTTCAGGGCCGTCCCGGCAGTGATGTTGCCGGTATTGGTCTGGGTGGAGTTGACGATGACGGTGTTGCGGTTGCCCTGCACCACCACGTTCAGATT
>Ga0247827_10000264_pt1 | contig 25204 bp, 13 predicted proteins | sample 12C_Control_Day2_FD_194414 | JGI IMG/M metagenome (GOLD analysis project Ga0247827, IMG submission 194414) | Soil microbial communities from agricultural site in Penn Yan, New York, United States - 12C_Control_Day2 | ecosystem: Environmental > Terrestrial > Soil > Agricultural land | place... | reverse complement strand
CCTCCATGTTGGGCGCGACGTTCTCGATATCGTTGATGACCGAGACGCCTTTTTCGTCGAGGCTTTCTCCGCCGATGACGCTGAGGGCCAGGCCGATGTCCTGGCTGGCCTGCTCGCGACGCTGGGCCGTGACGACGATGTCCTGCACCGTCGTAGCCTGGGTTTCCGAGGTGGTCTGGGCCGAGGCGGGCAGGGCCGCCGCCAGCGCCAGGACGGCGCCCGATGCGCCGAGAAGAAGACGATTCATGTGTCGATCCATGGTGGCGACGCGGACGAGCACCCCTCTCGCACGGGCCGGAAATTCAGGGGAGGCTGGCACGACGCAGCGGGCGCGCTCGCGCTGGTGGCTGACATGTCTGGCAGGCGTCTTTTCCGGGTCGCGGAAAGACGGGTGCAGAAGCGGGGAGGGCGACCGACATCGCCAGTCCGCAACTTTAGAAAAAACGCCTGTTCGACAACGATAGGGCTGTAGAGTGGGGCTGTAATGCTTTCGTGACGCTTATTTGAAGTGTTGCTGTCTTTGGGGGTGGGAAGCTAAAGAACGCTTGTTCGTTTTCAGGGGCGCTCGGCCACCAGGATCGCGGCGGCCCGCTGGAGGCGGGCGGCGTCGGGCGCGTCTTCGGTCGCGCCGCCCATGAGGGCCGCACCCTTGATCCACAGGGCGAAACGGGTGGCCGCCCGTCGCGTCAGATCGAATTGCTCAGGCCACAGCTCTGCCCGGTTGACGTAGGTGCCGCCGCCTTCCGGTCCGCGCAGGATCATGGCCAGTTCCTGAAATGCGGGGTCTCTGCGAGCTTCCAGGCAGACCTGTGCGATCAGCCGGGCGTATTTGACATAGAAACCGTGCCCCTTGGTCCCGTTCACTGTAAGCGTGCGCGCCATCAGCTCGCCCCAGCGCTGCAGATTGGGCGGACTGCCGCGAACGGGGTGACGATAGTCCAGGTAGCCAGGCATCTCGCGGAACACCGCGTGCCAAATCGCGTCCATGATGAAACGTCGCATGTCGGTCCAGTGGTAGGCGATGGTCGAGGTCGAGGTGCCGACCTCCGTGCTGACCGACCGGTTGGTGACGACCGCCACGCCTCGGGCCAGGATCTGATCCGCCGCGACGTCCAGAAGCCGGAGTTTCAGCGAACCCGCCTCCAGGCCGTCGGCCGGCGCCTGTGGAATCGTAAGGTGTTCCACATAGCTTTCACTGGCCGGCGCGGGATCGTCGCCGCGGCCAAAGGCGCGATCGACCAGCCCGCCTAGCCCTTCGGCGGCGATCATCTCATAGTCCGCCCGCTCGCTCAGGGCTCCGACGTAGAACTGTTCGATGATCAGGTAGGTCGAAATGACTTCGCCATAGGCCTCCAGGCCGGGAGATCGGGCGAGAAAGGCCGTCCAGGCTTCGCGCCGCATGGCCTCCCAGCGCGCCAGCAACGGGGGCAGGAAAGCGCCGGGCTCGGGCGAGACCAGCAACTCCTCCCAGACCCGAACGAAGCTGGCTGAGTCGCGGGCGCGTTCGCGCAGATAGCGTCCGGTCAGGGCAAGCAGGGCGTCGCGTCCGAAGGTCAGGCCGTCGAGGTTGGAGAAGAAGGTCTCATGATAGGCCTCGTCCTGCTCCAGGGCCGCGATGGCTATCGCCTCGATCAGGCCTGACTTGGACCCGAACAGGTTGACGATGACGGTGGTGCTCTTGCCGACGGACTGCGCCAGGTCGCGCATGGTCAGCCCACTCAGGCCGAGGTCGGCGACGAGTGTCAGCGCCGCAGCGACGATGCGGTCAGCCGCTATGGAGCGAGGGGTCGCGATCATCGTCATGTGAGGCCCGCAGCGTTGTCGTGGTGGTGGCGATCCTGAATGCACCTGAAATCGCAAACACCCGTCTTTGCCATCCGTAGGCGACATGAGGAAGGCTGACCGCTACGTAAGATGGGATCGGAGTGTCGCATTGTCGGCGAGGCGCTAATGGCCGGAGTTGGCGCTTAGTGGAAATCCCGCGATCCCGGCAGGATGCGCACGTCGCGCGGGTGCCGGTGCGGCGGGTGGCGCGGCGGTTGCGGGTGGGCGATGATGTCGGTGCGGGCCAGTTGGATGTCGGTTTCGTGGTCCTCTGACAGGCGGGACAGTTCGGCGCTGCGGTCGATGACGCGGCGGGCGACGACGTGGACGACGCCTTCGGGGCTCTTCTCGACCATGCCTTCGACCTGCATCAGGCGGGCGCCCATGATCTCGCGTCGGTACTGGTCGAGCATCCGCGCCCAGAGGACCACGTTGGTGATGCCGGTCTCGTCCTCCAGGGTGACGAAGACGGCGTTGCCCTTGCCCGGCCGCTGACGCACCAGGACCACGCCGGCGACCTGCACCAGGGAGCCGCCGCGTTTGGCTTCGGTGGCGGCGCAGGTCAGCACCCGCTCGGCGGCGAAGACGGGGCGCAGGATGGCCATGGGGTGGGCCTTAAGCGACAGGCGCGCGGTTTGGTAGTCGGCGGCGACATGTTCGCCCAGGGGCATCAGGGGCAGATGGACGTCAGGCTCCGCGCCTAGTTCGCGAGCGCCGCGCTCGCGCGCCTCGGCGGCGGCGAACAGGGGCAGAGGATCGTCGTCGGGCAGGCGACGCACCGCCCACAGGGCCTCGCGCCGGTCCTGGCCCAGGGAACGGAAGGCGTCGGCGTCGGCCAGCTTGCGCATGGCGGCGGCGGGCAGTTCTGCGCGCCGGGCCAGGGTTTCGACATCGGCGAAGGGCACCTCGGCCCGCGCCGCCGACAGGGCCTTGGCCCAGTCCTCCTTGAAGCCGTCGATCTGGCGCAGGCCCAGACGCAGGACGGGCGCGCTCGCCGGCCCCTCCAGGCTGTTGTCCCAGTCGCTGTGGGAGACGTCGATGGGACGCACCTCGACCCCGCCGACCTCCTGCGCCTCGCGCACGATCTGGGCGGGGGCGTAAAAGCCCATGGGCTGGCTGTTCAGCAGGGCGCAGGCGAAGGCCGCCGGGTGGCGGTGCTTGATCCAGGACGAGACATAGACCAGCCGGGCGAAGCTGGCGGCGTGGCTTTCGGGAAAGCCGTAGGAACCGAAACCCTTGATCTGCTCGAAGCAGCGCCGCGCGAAATCTGGATCATAGCCGCGCGCGATCATCCGCCCGACCATGCGGTCTTCATAGGTGTGCAGGGTCCCGTCGCCGCGAAACGTGCCCATGGCCTTGCGCAGGCCGTTGGCCTCGGCGTCCGTGAAGCGGGCGGCGACCATGGCGACCTTCATGGCTTGTTCCTGGAACAGGGGGACGCCCAGGGTTCGGTCCAACACCTGCTTCAACTCGTCAGGTGGACCATAGAGGCGGCCGGGCGGGGGATAGTGAACCTCCTCCACGCCGCTGCGGCGACGCAGATAGGGATGGACCATGTCCCCCTGGATCGGACCGGGACGCACGATGGCGACCTGGATCACCAGATCGTAGAACTCTCGCGGCTTCAGCCGCGGCAGCATGTTGATCTGGGCGCGGCTTTCGACCTGGAAGACGCCGATGGACTGGCCCCGGCACAGCATGTCGTAAACCTCGGCCTCCTCCGGCGGGACGGAGGCCAGGTCGTGCTCGACGCCCGAATGGGCCTTCATCAGGCCGAGCGCCTTTCGGATGCAGGTCAGCATGCCCAGGGCCAGGACGTCGACCTTCATCAGGCCGAGGGCGTCGATATCGTCCTTGTCCCATTCGATGAAGGTGCGATCTGGCATGGCGGCGTTGCCGATGGGGACGGTCTCGTCCAGCCGCCCCTGAGTCAGGACGAAGCCGCCGACATGCTGGGACAGGTGGCGCGGAAAGCCGAGCAGGCGCGTCGCCATGCGCACGGCGCGATCGACCATGAGATTGGCGGCGTCCAGTCCGGCCTGCTCGATCTGGCGGCCGCTGATCTCCGATCCCCAACTGCCCCACTGGGTCGAGGCCAGGCGGGCGGTGACGTCCTCGGTCAGGCCCAGGACCTTGCCGACCTCGCGGATGGCGCTGCGGGGACGATAGCGGATGACTGTGGCGGCGATGCCGGCGCGATGGCGGCCATAGCGATCATAGACGTACTGGATGATCTCCTCGCGCCGCTCATGCTCGAAGTCCACGTCGATGTCGGGCGGCTCGTCGCGGTTGGAGGACAGGAAGCGCTCGAACAACAGGTCGTGGCGGGCCGGATCGACGCTGGTGATGCCCAGGACATAGCAGACCGCCGAGTTGGCGGCCGATCCGCGCCCCTGGCATAGGATGCCCTTGTCCTCGGCCGTGCGGACGATGTCGTGGATGGTCAGGAAATAGGGGGCCAGGCTGCGCTCGGCGATGAAGGCCAGCTCTTTCCCAAGCAGGGTTGCAACCTTGGGTGGTGAGCCGTCGGGATACCGGACGAAGGTGCGGCGTCGGACCAGCTCTTCCAGCCAGCTCTGGGGCTCCCATCCCGGCGGTACGGGCTCCTCAGGGTATTCATACTTCAGGTCGCCCAGTTCGAAGGTCGCGCGCGACAGGAAGGCGGTCGTCTCGGCCACCGCCTCGGGCGCGTCTTTGAACAGATGGGCCATTTCGTCCACGGGCTTCAGCCAGCGCTCGGCGTTGGCCTCCAGCCGGCGGCCGGCGGTCTCTATGGTCGCGCCTTTGCGGATGCAGGTCAGGACGTCCTGCAGATCGCGGTCATCGGGAGCGGCGTAGAGGACGTCGTTGAGCGCCAGCAGGGGAACCTCCACCCGCTCCGCCATGGCCTTGAGCCGGGCCAGCCGGCGCCGGTCGTCGCCGCGCCTGTGCAGGGCGGCGCCCAGCCAGACCGCGCCCGGCGCTGCCGCGTTCATGCGGGCTAGCACCTCTTCCAGCCCCGTCAGCCGGTCCGGCGGGACGAGGATCAGCAGCAAGTCCTCCGGATCGGCCAGCAGGTCGCGCAGGCCGATCTCGCATTGGCCCTTCCTGGCGCGGCGGTTGCCTAGGGTCAGCAGGCGCGTCAGCCGGCCCCAGCCCGCCCGCGTTTCCGGATAGGCGATGACGTCCGGCGTCCCGTCGTTGAAGACCAGCCGCGCCCCGGTCAGCAGGCGGAAGTCCGCCGCACGGCGCTTCACCTCTTCGGACAGGGCCGGATCGTTCAGCGGGTCCTCGATGAAGGCGATCTCGCCGGGACCGCCGCCGTCGCGCATCCTGTCCGGCGGGGCCAGGCCCTCGACGCGAATCTCCTTCAGCGCGCTCCAGGCCCGCACCACGCCCGCCACGGTGTTGCGGTCGGCCAGCCCCAGTCCGGCATGACCGCGCAGGAGCGCGGTCAGCACCAGGTCCTTGGGATGCGAGGCCCCGCGCAGGAAGGAGAAGTTGCTGGCCGTCGCCAGTTCGGCGTAGTCGCCGCAAGGGTCGAGCCTCCTCATGCGAACAGGCCGTGGATGAACCAGCGCGGCTCGAGCGTCTCGCCATAGAGACCCTGGCGGAACAGCCAGAAGCGACGGCCGTCCCGGTCCTCGACCCGGTAATAGTCGCGGGTGCGCTGGTTCGGCGCGCGCCACCATTCGCCGCTGATCCGCTCGGGCCCTTCGGCACGCGTCACCTCGTGCAGGACGCGGCGCCAGCGGAACTTCAGCGGATAGCCGTCGGGGACCTCGGCCAGGGTTTCGACCGGCTGGGGCGGGTCGAACATCTGCAGGGGGCGCAGGGGCGGATCGTCGGGATCAAGGTCGGGCCAGGTCTCGTCGCCATGACGGGCGGCGGCTGGAACCAGTCGCGCGGCGCGTTCGGGAATGTGCGAGGCGAAGGGCTCGAAGCGCAGCACCGCCTCCGGCCCCAGGCGCGCGGTCAGCCGATCCACCAGACGGCTGAAGGCCTCCTCGCCGGGCGTCTCGCGTTCCAGCCCCTGCTGGTTCGGCGCCAAAGCCTGGGTCCAGGGCACGGACATCCGCATCTGGTCGAAGCCGAAGCCGGGGTCCAGCGGGGCGGCCAGGGCCGCCATCCGCTCGCGGAACAGCCGCAGGGTCGCGGGGGCGTCACGGGTCGGGCGGCCGGTGCGGACGACGATCCGGCGCGTCTCGCCGTCCACGCGATAGAAGCCGGCCTCGAAGGCGCGGCCGCCCAGGCCTGTCTGATCCAGCCGGTCCATGGTCTCGAACAGCAGGTCGGACAGAACCCGCTCCACGTCCTCGGGCGCGGAGATCGGTTCGAAGAAGACGCGGTCGACCACCACGGGCGCGGGCGGACGATGCGGGGTGATGCGCATGTCCTCGTCGCCCAGAACCCGCGCCAGTCGGGTCGGGAAGTCGACGCCGAAACGGGCGGCTAGAGGGGCGCGAGGCCGGTCGTCTAGGTCGCCCAGCCGCTTCAGGCCCAGGCGGCGCAGGGCCTCGTCCTCCTTGTCCGAAAGCTCCAGGGCGGCGACCGGCAGGCGGCGCGCAGCGGCGCGGTCCTGACCCGGTTCGAACCGGCGGCCGGGTCCAAAGCGGGCCAGGGCGCGGGCGACCTGGGGCGTGCCGGCCAGGGCGCACCGGATTTTGAGTCCGGTGCGTTCGGCTCGCGCCTGAACCGTCCGCATCAGGCCGGTCTCTCCGCCGAACAGGTGGGCGCAGCCGGTCACGTCCAGCATCAGGCCGTGCGGCGGGTCCAGCGCGATCATGGGGGTGAAGCGGCCGAAATCCTCCAGCACCCGCTCCAGCAGGGCGTCGTCGAGGTCCGGGCGATGGGCGACGACGCGCAGGGCGGGGGTCCGCGCCCGCGCGTCGGCCAGGGCCAGGCCAGGAGTCAGTCCCGCCCGCGCCGCCGCCGGATCGACGGCCGCCAGCCGCAGCGCGCCCTTGATCTTCTCGGCCAGGACGACCGGCGGCGCATCCTCAGGCGGCGTGTCGTCCCGCTGTTCCTGACGCCGCAGCCGGTCGCTGGGCAGCCAGGGGAACCAGACCGCCAGATAGCGGCGCGGGCGGGCGGAAGGTTTGCTGTTCACGATCCCACTCCATGATCCAGGTTCCAGTCGCCCCGCCGCCGCGCCGCCGCAGCAGGGTCGCCGAAAAAGACGGCCGCCCTGGCGCTCCGCCTTCCAGAGGTTCCGAAGCGCAGGACGCCACCGACCAGCGGGTCTCGGCGGCGCTGGGGCAGGGGGCGGCTCCCGCTCGCGCCAGGAACAGGGTCGCGCCGCCCGTCTCGGCGGCCAGAGCTAGTCGGCGGCTGGCTGTCAGGCTGAAGGCCCTGGCCTCGCCCCAGGCGCTCAACAGCACGGCGCCCACGGCGGGACTGCGCAGGGCCTCTTCGCCGACGGCCAACAGGGTCTGCACGTCGCGCGTCCGCACCAGCAACAAGTCGTGCGGCGACAACCCCAACTCATGCAGGCCCGGACCGTGCGGCCGTCCCGCCTCCTGGGCTATCATCTCATGCAGGCCCCAGACGATGGGACGCCCGGCCGCCGCTCGCAGCCCCATGCTCAACCCGAAGGCGTTGACCGCCACCGCGTCGGCGGGTGCTGCGGCATAAAGATCATGCAGAACGCCTGTGGTCAGCGGCGCAAAGGCGTCGTCGCTTCCCGCGGGCACGCCCGCGCCGACGCGACGACTGTCGGCCCGATCCAGGGCCCCCAGGCGAGTCTTAAGCGCCGCCAGAGCGTCGGGTTGTGAATGAATGTTCTTCATTTGTTCTATATGCGCCCGACGCCCCCGGGGGAGTCAAGCGGGGCCGGCTGTGGCGTCACGCGCCCATCACGTGTCTGGAATAGACAGGGTGTCTGTAAAGGCGCCCGGATCCGGGTGGCTAGGTGAGGCAGTCATGTCGACGGGTGCGCGCTCCCTCGGTCAAGATCGTGGACTAACACTGGCCTATTGCGCGGCGCATTTCGGCAAGAGTCTGTTCTGGAATTGCGGAACCTTGTTACTGGCCTTCTTCCTGACTGAGGTGGCGGGGCTGCCGCCCATGGTCATGGGGGCGGTTCTCGCGGGCAGTCTGCTGCTCAGCGGTGCAACCGATGTGATCATTGGCCGGACGATGCGGAAACAGCTGTCTTGCACGCGCTCCGCCGCCATGCTGCAGGTATGGGGTTGCGTTTTCGCGAGCTTGGCCTTGCTGGGCCTGTTCATGGCGCCGTTGGTGTCGGGCAGCGCCCGGACGGGATGGGTGCTCGCGACCCTGCTGGCGTTTCGCGTGGCCTACAGCGTCTATGACACCCCGCAAAACGCCCTGATGACTCTGGCCACGGCGGACGCCTGGTCGCGGTCGCGGGTCGCGGCGCTGAGGGTGGCGACCAGCGGCATGGCGGCGTTGCTGCTGGCGGCGGCAATCTTGCCCTTCCTCGCGTCCGACGCCTTTTCGGGAGTGGAGAGGCGCACCGCTTTGTTCGTATGGCTGGGCGCGGCGATGACGGCGATTGGACTCGGGACGGCGATCTGGCTGCGTTATGAGTTCTACGCCGGTGAACCGGAGGGGTCTTCGTCGCTGGCCTCGGGAGCGGCGGTGGTGGGCGACTGGCCCACGATCATTGATTTGGCGCCCTTGTACGGCATGGCCTTTGCCTTTCCTCTCGCCATGTCGGCCTTCGCCAAGCTGGAACCCTATTACGTCGCCTATGTGATCGCTTCGCCCGTGTGGGCCGGAGCATTGGCGATCGCGGGTTCGTGCGGAGTGTTGCTGTCCCACCTGGTCTGGAGACCCTTGCTGGAACGCTTGGACCGACGCAGGGCGTTTGCAATCCTGAGTCTGGCGTTGCTGGTCAGCGCCCTGGCCTTTGGTCTGGCGGCGCGGACGCCCTGGGCTGCGACGGCGGCGGCCGGCCTCGTTGGAATTGCCAGCGGCGGGCTGAATCAGTTGATCTGGTCGACGGTGGCCGAGGAGGCGGCGGCACGTGGGCGCGCCCAGACGGGCCTGATTTACGGCGCTTTCACCGCTGTCTCCAAGGCAGCCCCAGCAGTAGGCGGCCTGGGTCTCGGGGTCTTGCTCGGACAGTTCGAGTATCGAGGCGGCGGAGCGGACGGGCTTATCCTGCTTATCGCGGGCTTCCCTGTTCTGGGCGCAACGGCGTGCGCGATCATCGCCTTGGTGTGGAGAACGCAGAGGGCGACTTGAGGCGCGGGCGGGTCTTTGCGCGACGCTCGCCGCCGCCTAATACCGCCTTGGTTCGCGAGCCTGCGCACTGACTTTAGGCGGAAACCATGGCGTCTGATCCCGATTTGCGTTTTCCCTCGGCGCCGGAACGGCTGATCGAGGCGGCGCGTCGTGAACTGGCTCTGGGCGGCCTGCGCTCGATGAGTTTCCGCCGGCTGGGAGAAGCGGCCGGAACGACCTCGGGCGCTTTGGCCTATCATCTCGGCGCCAAGGCCCGGATTCTGGCGGACGTGGTCGCCGCAGAGAGGGCGCGTGATCGCGATTGGCACGAAGCCTGGCTGGCGCGGTTTGCTCCGCTGGAACGGTTGGATCCGACCGCCGTCGCAGCCCTGCTCGAACACTATCTGGATGCTGTCTCGCGCGACGACGCCCGCTGGACGCAACTGATCTGGACAGACCTGATGCTGCGGGCCCCACGCGACGAGGATGTCCGGGCGCTGATGCAGCCTTGGCTGCTGGAACGTCAGGCGTTTTGGGCAGGCCTGTTCGGCGGCCGAATCAAGGACGCCGCCATGTGGAGCTTGGTGATCTGGGCCTATACCGCCGATGAAGGCGTGCACAGCCTAGCCGTCGGCGACAATACGGACTACAGGCTGTTGCGGCGTCTGGCGGTGGAGCGGCTGTCACAGCGGCTGGATCCCGCGCAGCGCGGCGCCGTTGTCGACGCCTTCGCCGGCCTGGTTGATCGTTTGGACCCCGGCCTGGGTCTGCCGGGACGAGACGCGGATTCTGATTTGCAGGCGCCCGGTCGCCGTCATGACATCGCTGTGGCGGCCTGCGGCGTCCTGCTGGACGAGGGCGTCGATGGGGTGACGCATCGCGCCGTCGGTGAACGGGCAGGTATTCCGCCTTCGACAGTCGCCTACCACTTTCGCGGTGCGCCGGAGTTGGTGCGAGCGGCTCTGGCCATGGTTTATCTGGTGGCGCAGGGGAGGGCGCCTGCGCCCGCGCCGGATTCCCTGGAGCGTCGCTCGGCGGTCGTGGTGCGCGGTACGCTTTCCGTCGCACTTGCCGCCGCGAGAGATGCGACCCTGTCGGGGCAGTCGATAGACCTGCGCCGGCTACGTGGCGAGAACTATGTCCATACGCTGCGGGACGAGGGCTGCACACAGATCGACAATCTGGACGGTCAGGTCGCCTCGATGGTGGGAATTGGATCGAGAGCGTTGAGCGGCGTGGGCGGCGAAGAGTTCTTCGCCCGGATGGCCGACTGGCTTCTGGCTCGTCTTCGAGGTTGAACAAGCGTTTGTTCTGGATGTCTTGATCCAGAATTTATGGCCTGATGTTTCGCACAAGTGTTATGTTGACGTCATCAACGAACGCCATACCCCCTCCCGATCGGCTATCAATCAGGGGGTCCATCCATGCCATCGCAGCTTTCCTCGGCGGCTTTTCGTCTTCTTCTTATGTGCGGTGTCAGCGCCCTGGGGGCTGAACAGGCGTTTGCTCAAGACAGCGAGCAGGCCAGCGTCGTTGATGAAGTGATCGTCACCGCCCAGAAGCGGGAGCAGAGGCTGAAGGATGTTCCGATCTCGATCGTGGCCTTCGGCGCCGAAGCTCTGGATCGCGAGAACCTGACGGACTTCGAACGGCTGTCGTTGCGCACCCCTGGTTTCTTCGTGCAGCAACAGACCGACAGCTCGGCCAGCTTCGTTATGCGCGGCGTTGAGGCGGCCAGCGCGGGCGCGGCTTCGGAGCCCGGCATCTCCTTCTTCCTCAACGATGTGGACACCAGCCGGTCGCGCGGCGCTCTGAAGGAACTGTTCGACATCGAGCGGGTCGAGATCGCCAAGGGGCCGCAGGGCGCGCTCTACGGTCGCGGATCGCAGACCGGCGCCATCGCCGTCTATACGCGCCGGGCCGATCCGTCGGAAACCGCGTGGTCGCTGGAAGGACAGGTCGGGAACTACAACCTCTATGGCGTGACCGGGGTGCTGAACGTTCCGATCGTTCAGGACGAACTGGGCCTGCGCGTCGCCGTGCGCCGTCGTGAACGCGACGGCTATGCCCGCAACATCGTCGACGGCCGTATGTTGAATGACGACGATCTCTGGGCGGCGCGGGCTTCGCTGCGCTGGCAGCCGGCGCCGAACGCGACATTCGACCTGATCATGGATCACCAGGCCGACGCCGATGCGGCGGCGATGACCAAGGCGATTAACATCGCCTCGCCGGGCGGGGACACGAACCCCTTCTCCGACGCCGCTCAGAACTATTATGACCCGCCGCAGCACCGCAGTCAGACCGGTGCGACCCTGATCGGCCTGTGGGATTTCAGCGAGGCCTGGAGCCTTCGCTCGATCAGCGCTTGGCGCAAGGTTGACTTCGAGGAGTCCTGGGACATCGACGGCACGTCCTACGAGTTCGCCATCGGCAAGAACCTGGCGGACGACCAGAAGATTCTCAGCCAGGAGCTGCGCCTGAACTATGACGACGGCGGCCGGTTCCGCACGGCGTTCGGCGTCAGCTACTACAACGACAAGACCTACAATCTGGTCGACCTGACCTTGAACGAGCAACTGCTGCTGGCCGGCTTCCCGAACGTCACCACGCCGGTGACTCAGTTCCAGGTGGCGCCAGGCGTCTTCTTGCCGGTGACCAAGGGGGTCAACAATCTCACCTCTACGCGTAACGACCGCGACAGCTGGTCCGCCTACGGCAATGTCAGCTATGACGTTACGTCCCGCCTGACTCTGGATGTCGGCCTACGCTATACCTATGACGAGGCCACAGTCAGCAGTTGGTCGAAGGTATCGACGATCGACGGCGTTCGCCCGATCGCCATGCCCAACGGATTGGGCAACTCGCTGGGACAGGAGTTCGCCAACACCGGCGACTATAGTCTGGTTCAGCCGCGGGCTTCTGTGACCTGGCGCCTGATGGACGATGTGAATGTCTATGCCGGCGCCTCGCGCGGACTGCGGTCCGGCTATCCCCAGGTGACGTTCGCGGCGCCTGTCGGCGGCGTGCCGCAGCCGGTGTTCAGCGAGCTGAAGACCGAGGAGATCATCAACTACGAGATCGGCGCCAAGGGCACGCTTGGGCGCGACCTGTATTTTGAAATCGCCGCCTTTACCTATGACTATAATGACTTCCAGACTCGGGCGGTTGATCTGACGGTGGGCACGGTCAACGCCGGCAAGGCCTCGGCATACGGCCTGGAGACCAATGCGACCTGGCGCGTCTCGCCCGAACTGCGCCTGACTGCCGCCTACGCCTATCTGCACAGCCAGTACGACGAATTCTATGAGGTTGTCGGCGGGGTTCTGACCGACCGCTCGGGCAATGTTTTCCGCATGGCGCCCGAACACACGGCGTCGTTCGGCGCCGACTGGCGTCGGCCGATCATGAACGATTGGGAAGTCTTCGCCAACGCCAACTATGCCTGGCGGTCGAAGTTCTACATGAACAATGACAACCTCGAGACCGAGATGCAGAAGGCGTTCGGTCTGTTTGATCTGCGTCTGGGCGTCGAGCGCGAGGACGGCATGCGCATCGAGGTCTATGGCGAGAACCTGTTCGATCAGGACTGGGTCCGCGATGTGGGCAACGGCGGCAAGAGTTTCCGTGTGCCTACGGCGATTCGCGCCAATCCGCGGTTCTTCGGCCTTCGCTTCCGTATCCAGGGGTGAGCCGGATGAAAGCCTTTCTGTCCGGGACCGCGGCGCTCGCCGCGGTCTTCGCCGCCGCCCCGGTCGCCGCCGAGACGCCCGAGCCCCGTCTGAACCAGATTCAGGTGATCGGCACTCACAACAGCTACAGCCAGCCGGCCGATCCGCGCGTGTTCGAGGTGATGACGCCGCTGCTGCAGCCCATGCTGGACCACATGTTCGCCAATCTGCCGGCCGAGACGATGGCGAGCCTGCGGGACGAACATCCCAATGCGATCTTCGAGAACCTGCAGGCGGGGCTGGAGTACATCCATCCGCCGATCGAGGCGCAGCTGCGCGCCGGCCTGCGCAGCCTGGAGCTCGACCTGAACGTCGACCACCAGGGCGGCCGCTTCCTGAACCCGCTGCCCTATCGTTTGCTGCGCGAACGGGGCGCCAAGGACCTGGCGCCCCTTTATGTCGACGCCCTGGCCGAACCTGGGCTGAAGGTCATGCACGCGGTGGACGTGGATTTCCGCAGCCACTGTCCGACCTTCCGGATCTGCCTGCGTCAGGTGCGGGCCTGGTCCGACGCCAACCCCGGCCATTCTCCGGTGTTCATCCTGCTGGAGCCCAAGTTCCAGAGTCTGGCGGCCTTCGCGCCCGACGCCACGCCGCTGGACCCGTTCGACGCGCGAGCCTTCGCCGAGATGGACGCCTCCATCATCGAGATCATCGGCCGGGAACGGGTGATCACGCCGGACGATCTGCGCGGCGGACGTCCGACGCTGGAAGCTGCCGCCCTGGCGGGAGACTGGCCCGCGCTGGAACAGGCCCGCGGCAAGATCGTCTTCCTGATGATCGTGCCGGGGCTGAACCTGGCGACCTTCGCGCCCTACATGGATGGTCGTCCGAATCTGGAGGGGCGCATGGCCTTCGTACAGGGACGGCCGGGCATGGATCACGCCGCTTTCGTCATGATCGACAACGCCCTGACCCGTGGCGGCGAGATACGCGATCTGGTCTCCCGCGGCTATCTGGTGCGGACGCGCGCTGATATCGACACGGGCGAAGCGCGGGCTGACGACGTCGTCCGCCGCGAGGCTGCCCTGGCCAGCGGCGCGCAGATCATCTCGACCGATTACCCGTTTGCGCCCAATATCTTCGGCAATGGCTATGTGGTTAGTCCCTTCCCAGGAGGCTCACGCATCAATTCGGTCGCGGCTCCCGGCGAGCCGGCGCGGGGAGGCGGCCGATGAGCGGGGGCGCGGGGCTGTCCCGTCGTGAAGTCTTGGGCGCGGCGGCGGCGATGACGGCGCTGGCGCCGTCGGCGGCGATGGCCAGCGCCGGGATGGCCGCCGCGCGACGCCCGGTTCCGGATGGAGCGCCGCCTTTCCTGTGGGGTGTGGCTACGGCCGGGCATCAGGTCGAGGGCGGTAACGTCGGATCGGATCTGTGGTTGCTGGAATCCGTTTCGCCTACGCTCTTCTCAGAGCCGTCCGGAGACGCCTGCGATTCCTATCATCGCTATCGCGAGGATATCGGCATAGCCGCCGATCTTGGGCTCAACGCCTGGCGGATGGGTGTCGAATGGGCGCGGATCGAGCCCGAGCCGGGCCGCTTCTCCCTTGCCGCGCTCGACCACTACGAAAGGGTCGTCGATCACGCACTGGAGAGGGGGCTGGCGCCCTTCGTGACGCTGAATCACTTTACCTCGCCGCGCTGGCTGGTCGCCATGGGCGGTTACGAGGTCGAGGAGGCGGCGGACCGTTACGCCGCCTACGCCGACCGGGTCGGGCGCGCGCTGGGCGATCGCCTGGCCGGGGCGGTGACCTTCAACGAGCCCAATGTGGTTCAGCAGGTGGCCTGGTCGCCGACTGGCTACGGCCTGGACGCGCGGACCATGGCGCTGTTCGACGCCATGATGCGGGCCGGCGCCCGGGCCAGCGGGTCGGACCGGTTCAGCACCTTCCTGTTCTGCGAGATGGAGAAGGCGCATCCTGTCATCATGCGTGCTCACGTTCTGGGCGTGCAGGCGCTGAAGGCTGGGCCGGGTCAGTATCCGGTTGGCATCAGCCTCGCCATCGCCGATGAGCAGGGCGTGGGCGAGGGGCATCTGGCCGAGCGCAAGAAGGCCGATGTCTACGAGCCATGGCTTCGCCTGGCCGGGGCGCATAGCGATTTCGTCGGCGTCCAGACCTACACCCGCACTCTGGTCGGGCCTGAAGGAAGCCTGCCGCCGTCGCCGGGCGCGGAGCTGACCTCGGCGCAGTACGAGTTCTACCCGGAGGCGTTGGAGGCGACGATCGCTTACGCCGCTCGTGTCTCTGGCAAGCCGGTTTATGTGACCGAGAATGGCGTGGCGGCCCACGACGACTCTCGGCGCGTGGCCTATATTGATCGGGCGCTGGACGCCCTGGCGCGCGCGCGCGCGGGCGGAGTCGACGTGCGAGGCTATTTCCACTGGAGCCTGCTTGATTGTTTCGAGTGGCTGCACGGCTATTCGCGACCGTTCGGCCTGGTCTCGGTGGATCGCGAGACCTTCGCGCGAACCCTGAAACCCAGCGCACGACGTTACGCCCAGCGCGTCGCCGAGGCCCGATCTCATGAAGGCCGGTGACAATTGTATTGAGCTTCCGCTTGCACAAGCGAGTGTACGTTTCGAGACCTTCGGAAGTCCGCGGGCCTGTTCGAGAGGCGCTTTAGATGAACTCGACGTCTCGCCTTAAGGCGAAGGCGAGACGTCGTTCCACTAGCGGGTTAGCGACCTATTGCGCCGCCATGCGAGCGGACCGTCTGCTCAGGCTGGAAGCGCGCTCACCTGGTCAGTGATCCGCGCGAACGGATAGGCGCCTGGAACGCAGTCTAGGAAGTCCGCTCGTCGGCCGTTTCCCAGTGTCAGCCAGTGGCGCATTGCTGACCCTGACCTCATTTATGAAGAACACTGGCAAGTTCCGTGTGGTCTGGCCCTTGAGCTGGCGCCCCATGGGCTTTCATCGACTTCATGGCCGCAGAACTGAATTTGAACACCTAGCGCATGGTTGCCGGCGGACGTGTCTGCCTCGACGTCGGTCCACTCCCGGCGCGGAGTGTGAAAATCCAAGTCGGCAAGGAGCGTCGTCATCTCGTCATGGACTGGTGATCCGGCCGTCAACCTTGGCCTTTAGGAGGAGGCGCTTCGGAGGAAGGGCCCGCAGGTGGCGCACCACTTTGATGAAGGGCGGGCGCGCTGGCTGTTGCGGGAGATCCTGCCGCATGAACCGGCTCTGCGCGCCTGGCTGTTGCGTCGCCGAGTGGACGGTCTCGACCCTGACGATGTGATCCAGGAGGCCTACAGCCTTCTGTCTGTGCGGGATCGTGTGGACGACATCCGTCACCCCAAGGCCTACCTGTTCCAGACCGCGCGATCTCTCGTGGCGGCCCATGTTCGACGGGCGCGGATCGTGCCTTTCCAGGCTCTGGAAGAGCTTGAGGAGGGCGACCTGTCCGAGGATGCACCGTCGCCGGAGCGTATCGCCTCTGATCGAGACGCCTTGCGGCGCCTGGCCCAGGCGATCGCCGCCCTGCCGCCTCAGGCCCAACGCGCCTTGATCCTGCGGCGTGTCCACGAGCTATCGCAGCAAGAAATCGCTCACCGGATGGGGCTGTCGGAAAACACGGTGGAAAAACACATCGCCCGAGGCTTGCGATTATTGATCGCCTGGCGAACGGGTGGCGGAAAGGCGCCGTCCCAAACATCTTCCTTCATGCAACCAGCCACAGGCGCTCCCGATGGGCGAAAGACCGACCAGCCGACAGATCGACGACCAGGCCGCAGACTGGGCCGCCCGCCGCGACCGGGCCGTCCTGTCCGAGGCTGATCGCGTCGCTCTGGGCGCCTGGCTGGTCAGTGATCCACGGTCGGCCGGCGCCTTGTTGCGAGCCGAGGCCGTGGCGCTGGAGACGCGCGCGGCGCGGGCTCTGGGGGCTGATTTCGATCCCGAAAGATTTGCGCCTGTGAGCGGCAGGGTCGCGCCGTCTCGCCGGCGATTATTGGTGTGGGGCGGGGCGATGGCTGCGTCTCTGGCTGTCGGGGTTCTGGCGGTTCCCTTGCTGACGGCGGGAGAAGCGCACGCCACGGCGGTAGGCGAGGTGCGGCTGGTGCCTCTGGCGGATGGATCGAGCATGACGCTGAACACCGACAGCAGGGCCGTCGTGCGCTTCGACAAGGGGCACCGCGAGATCGAGGTGACGCGGGGCGAGGCCTTTTTTGCGGTGGCGCCGGACGCCGCGCGTCCCTTTGTGGTGAAGATGGGGGCGCGCTCTGTGCGGACAGGAAGCGGCGCCTTCACCGTGCATCGTCTGGATGAACAGCGCGCCGAGGTGACGGTCCAGAGCGGCGATCTGCAACTGGATGCGGCGGGAGCTGACCGTCCGGTGGGCGCAAATGCGCGTGTGGTGCTCGGCGCGGACGGCGGGTCCACCCTGGAGGGCGTGGCGGCGCGCGACATTGACCGGTCGCTGGCCTGGCGTGAAGGCAGGCTGGCTTTCGAGGGCGAAACCCTGGGCCAGGCGGCGGCGGCTTTCGCACGCTATGGCGGGCCACGTATCCGTCTGGCGGACCCAGGGCTGGCGCAGGAACCGATCACGGGGCTGTTTGCCGCCAATGATCCGGAAGGTTTCAGCCGCGCCGCCGCTCTGGCCCTTGACGCTCGGGTGGAGGTTTCGGACGAGGGGCTGGTGATCGTTCGGTAAAGGCATGGCGAAAGTTTCGTGACGCATGGCGGAGGGGCGACACTGCCGCCTCTTCGTCCCTGAAAGCGCCCATTGGCGCACCGGGGAACATCCATGCCTTCCAATCGTAGTCTTCTGTCCTGCGGCGTCGCCGCCGTGGTCATGTGCGTCGCCTCCCAGGCCGCGGCCCAGACGCGCAGCTTCAATCTGCCGGCTCAGCCCGCGGTCACCGCCATCCCCGAATTCGCACGTCAGGCCCAGATTCAGGTCGTGGCGCCGGCCCGTGATCTTGAAGGCGTGCGTACCCCCGCCGTCAGCGGAGACCTGGACGTGGCCGAGGCCCTGTCGCGTCTGATCGTCGGCACGCCGTTGCGGGTGGCGGCGCATCAGGGCGGGGTGGTGACGCTGCGCTCTTCGGTCCCGGCGGGCGCGCCGGGCGCCCTGACCGGACGGGTGCTGGACCCCGCGACAGGGCAGTATATGCCTAACGCCCTGATCCGCGTGACCGACGCCTCGGGCGAACACCGCACGGTCGTGGCTGGCGAGCGCGGCGAATTCCGTCTGACGGGGGTGGCGGCAGGCGAGGCTGAGGCCCGTGTCAGTTTCACCGGCTACGAGGATCAGAGCGCTGTCGTTCTTGTCCGGTCGGGCGAGACGTCCCGGCTGGACTTCGACCTCTTTCGCCAGGGCCAGGAAGGCGAAGCGATCGCGGTGGCCGATGTGGTGGTGACAGCCTCGTCGCGGGACGGCGACGCCCGGGCCATCATGAGCCAACGTCGCGCCATGGATATCAAGAACAGCCTGTCGTCGGAGTCCTTCGGCTCCATCGACGAAGGCAATGTCGGTGAGTTCATCCGCTACATGCCGGGTGTGGACGCCGAGGGCGAAGGCGACGACACGGTGCGCTACGTCCGCCTGCGAGGCCTGCCGCCGGAATACGCCTCGATCACCGTCAATGGCGTCAGCATGGCGGCGGCCGACGCCAACGCCGGTTCCTCGACCTCGCGCTCGTTCAGCTTCGAACAGGTGTCGCTGAGCAGCATCGACGCCATCGAGATATCGAAGACCGTCAGCGCCGACGTGGACGCCAATGCTCCGGCCGGGACGATCAATCTGCGGACCAAGCGCGCGTTCGACCGTCGCGGCCGCCGGATCAGCGCCTCGGTTTCGGGCTTCACACATTCGGACATGTGGAATGACCGGGTGACAGGACCGGGCGAGGGCGAGCACGACGCCCGCGTCGTCCCGAGCGGCCAGATCGAATATTCCGACGTCTTCTTCGACCGTCGTCTGGGCGTGGTGGCTTCGATCAGCCAGTCGAACACCTATACGGAGATGGAGCAGTCCTACTACCCGCGCTCCTATGTTCCCAATGCGGTCAGCCCTGACCCGATGGCGATGAACAGCATCTACGTCCACATGCGGGGGCAGGAGGTGTCGCGCTTCGCCGGATCGCTGACTCTGGACTGGAAGGCGACGGACCGCCTGATCCTGTCGCTGGCCTCGATCTACAACAACTCCTACCTGTGGTCCGGTCAGCGCAACTACAGTTTCACGACCGGTGCGCGCACCTATGGGGTGGACGGCGATGCGGCCCTGGATTTCACCACTCGCCAACCGGCGAGCGCCGTGGGCGTTTCGGCCGGATCGAACATCATCGCCAAGCGCGGCGAAGGCACGACCTTCGTGCCCAGCTTCGAGTATCGGGGCGACCGCTTCATTCTGGATGGAAACCTGTCCTACTCGGACTCGACCAGCACCTATGACCCGCTGAAGGAAGGCGCGGTCTACAGCTTCGTCACCGCGCCCTCGGCCAGCGGCAATTTCAGCGCCTTCCGTCCCGGACTCGACAGCACCCGGTTTCAGATCCAGCAGATCAGCGGCCTCGACTGGGCGGATCCGAGAAGCTTCTCGCGCGCCAATAATCTGACCTTCAACACCGAGGACGGACGTTTCGCCAGCACAGAATTGGTCAATGGCGGGCTGAATCTGACACTGGACGTCAACACCCCGGTTGCGCCCATCACCTTCAAGACCGGGATCAAGGCCAAGCGCTCGATCTATGATTTCAGCAATGAGCGCGTGGCCCATCAGTACCGCTATGTCGGTCCTCTGGGCGTGGCTGACTTCATGGCCGAGCACGCCAGCGTCAATGTGCTGAACTTCAATGACATGGGCATCGAATACGCATCGCTGTCGGGCTCGAATACGCTGTTCATGCCCAGCAATTACAAGATCGGCGCCCTGTTCCAGAGCCGCCCCGACCTGTTCCAGCAGTTGCTGACGGCGGCCAACTACTACACCGCTTACATCGCGAACCGGCGCCACTTCGAGGAGGATTCCAACGCGGCCTACATCATGGCCACTTCGGAGCTGAGCGATCGGCTGACGCTGCGAGCCGGTCTGCGCTGGGAGGAGACCCTGACTCGCTCACGCGAGGTCGACGCCCTGACCGCCGACGAGGTTCAGGCTGCGGGCTACGCCGTGTCGGCCTCGACCGGGCGGGCCACGACCATCGACGGCCTGAAGTATCAGTTTGAGAGCCGCCCCCAGGTGAACCGCAAGGGCGAGTACGATCACTTCTTCCCCAGCGCCTCGGCCAAGTTCGCCATCAGCGACAGCATGGACCTGCAACTGGGCTACAGCCGCACCATCCGGCGGCCTGAGGTCAATGTTCTGGCGGGCGTCTGGTCGGTCAACGACGAGGACCGGATCGTCACGGCGCCTAATCCGGGGCTGGAGCCGGAAATCTCGGACAACTTCTCGGTGCGGCTGGCCAAGTATTTCGAACCGGTCGGCCTAGTGGCGATCAACTATTATCGCAACGAGGTGAAGGGGCTGTTCCAGACCGAGGAGATGACGGCCGAAGAGTTCGGCTACACCGGCACGGAATACGCCGGCTACACCTTCCGCACCACGCAGCGGGTAAGCGGCGAGGCCATCAGCATCGAGGGCTATGAGCTGGAGTTCAACCACAGCCTGACCTATCTGCCGGGGCCGCTCGACGGCCTGACGGTGCGCGGCTCCTTCACGCACAACAGTCCCCAGATCCCGATCGCCGGTTCGGCCGAGAACTTCGGCGCCTTGTCTCTGGCCTATCAGAAAGGGCCGCTGAGGCTGAACCTGAACACGGCTTGGACGGGCGACAAGCTGAACAGCGCCTCCACCGGCTCCTACATCAAGGCGCGCACGGCCATGAACCTGTCGGGGTCGTGGAACCTGCGTCGCGGCGTCAGCGCCTTCTTCTCGGTGCGCAACCTGCTGAACGAGCCCATGCACATCATGCTGCCGGGCGTGGACACGCCCAATGGCCGTATCCCGGATCACGCCGGCGACTATCGTGAATACGGCATGAGCGGCAGCTTCGGCGTCAGGGCGGTGTTCTGATGGGGGGGCTGCTGACCGACCGGCGCCGACTGCTGGCGACCGGCGGGGGGCTGCTGTTGGCGTCAGGCCTGCCGGCCAGTTTGTCGGCGGCGCCGCGTCTGGGCGACTACCCCTTCAGTCTGGGCGTGGCGGCCGGGGATCCGGCGCCGGACGGCTTCGTCATCTGGACCCGGCTGGCGCCGCGCCCTCTGGACGAACACGGCGGCATGCCGGCGCGGCCCGTCGCCGTACGCTGGGAGGTGGCCGAGGACGAGCGCTTCACCCACATCACGCGTGGAGGAGAGACCGTCGCCCGCCCCGAACTGGCGCACAGCGTCCACGTTGAGGTCGAAGGTCTGACCCCGCGCCGACCCTACTGGTACCGCTTCAGGTTGGAGGGCGGCGACGTCAGTCCGGTCGGCATGGCGCGCACGGCGCCGGCCGCACACGACCACCCGGATCGGGTGCGTCTGGCTGTGGCCGGTTGCCAGCACTATCAGGGCGGCTGGTTCGACGCCTGGCGTCATCTGAGCCGCGAGCCCGACCTAGACGCCGTCTTCCACTACGGCGACTATATTTATGAAGGCGGGCCGGTCGCGAGCCCGCCGGTCATTCTCGACGCTCAGGGACGTCCGGCGGATCGTCGCCATGTCGGCGGCGAGCTCTACAGCCTGGACGACTACCGACGTCGTTACGCCCAATACAAGACTGATCCGGACCTGCAGGCCGCCCATGCCGCCGCCGCCTTCATCGTCAGCTTCGACGATCACGAGATCGACAACAACTGGGCTGGCGACTTCGATCAGGACGGCACGCCTCCCGAGGCCTTCGCGCTGCGCCGCCGCTCGGCCATGCAGGCCTGGTACGAGCATATGCCGGTGCGTAGGGCCCAGATGCCGAGCGCGCACGGCCTGATCATGCACCGTCGGCTGGACTATGGGCGGCTGCTGCGAATGCATGTGCTGGACACCCGCTCCTATCGCAGCGACCAGCCGTGCGAGGAGCCGGACGATCGCCATTGCCGTCCGGCGGGAACGCCGGACGTCACCATGCTGGGCGCGGCCCAGGAGGCCTGGCTGGCGGACGGCCTGCGCGGCGGGGCGGCATGGAATCTGATCGCCCAGCAGGTCTTCGTCATGCCGGTGCGTCGTAGAATGCCCGATGGCCAGGTGCGGACGGGCGCGGGCGACACCTGGGGAGGCTATCCCGAAGCGCGGGCCCGTCTGGTGAAGACCATCACCGACCTGGACCTGAGCAACGTCGTGGTGGCCTCGGGCGACGCCCATATCCACGCCGTCGGAACCTTGCCTCTGCGCGACGACGAGCCGGACGGCCCCGCCGCCGCCGTGGAGTTCCTGGCCACCTCTATCGCCTCGGGCGGGGACGGCGCCGCGGAAACCGAGGGAACGAAGGCTATGCTGGCCGGCAGTCCGCACATGAAGCTGGTCAACGCCCAGCGGGGCTATCAGACATTTGAAGTGACGGCGGAGGAATGGCGAGCGGACCTTAAGGTGTTGGACTGCATCCAGCGTCCGGGCGGTGCGCTTTCCACGCTCGAGACATTCACTGTGGAGCGCGGTCGATCAATGTTTGGGTAGGATCCGTCTCCCAATTAATTGCGACCCATTCGGCCGCAACCTAAGCGGTGTTAGGCAGGAACATCCATCGTGCCTGCTATACCGCGCTGGCCAAATCCTGCTCCCGCACCCAAGCTTACCTCACACCCGGATGTGAGACTCTGATCTGCAGAAACCCCATGGCTCTTGGCCGTGGGGTTTTTTTGCGTTTCGGGCCTGACCCAGCGCCAGCAAGGCGGCAAGGCTGCCGTGGACCTCCAGCTGGAACTTGCCCAGGCCTTGCAGAGGAATGAAGTCCACGCGCTCGATCAACTTGCGCAACTCCGTGCGCACCTCCTCGCCGTGTGCCCTGAGACCTAGGGCCTCGTCTCTTGCCGCACCCGCTCCAGGCGCGGCGGGCTGGCGTAACTGCGGGCGCTGGCGGCGACGTAGTCGGCGAAGGCCTCCGGCGTTTTCAGGACCTCCCCTTCCGACCAGCCAGCCACCAGCATATAGCGGTAGGTGCGGTCGGCACGCGCGGGAACGCGGAAGACATGGTTTTCTCCTCTCGCCTCGACGAACCGATAGGTCGGGGCGTCTTCAGCCGGGACGATCAGCGCCGTGCCTGCATAGAGGATGGGTTCCTGTTGCTGCAGACCCTCGACGTCGTCCGGGTTGCGTAATGTCTCGGGCGCGGTTGTGACGACCCAGTTGTCGCCGTGGCGTTCGAAGTTCTGGCCGGGACGTTTGCGAACGCCAACTGCGAAGTCGGCGCCCTCTGCGCCTGCTTCCCAGCGGGTGAACTTTACCTCGGCCGTCGTGTAGTTCTGACCAGAGTAGGCTGTGTAGGTCTGCTGGACCTCATATCGGCCCTGACCCGTGTTCCAGTTCATGGTGCGAATGCGGACCATGCTGCGCAGCGGACCGTTGACGAGGGTCTCGAAGCTGTACCGAGTGTCTGACTGCTGACCAGCGTTGAAGCGGTGCTCGAGATCGGCTGTCGGGGTGAAACGGGGTCGGTTCAGGGTCTCGCCCTCGAACACGCCGATGCCTCCGCCGCCGAAGCTGTCGTCCACCGATTGGATGTCTGCCCCATAGTCGGGATTCTCGGTCGAGACGCCGTAGCCGTCCAGATTGCCCATATAGAGCCGGTTCGACATTAGAAGCGGCTTGCGCTTGCCGTAGACATCGATGTCGGTCGGAAACCACAGCTTCCAGCCGACGTGCTCGCTCTCCCAAAAGGGTACGGTGTGGCGCATATAGCTGCCGATAGCCGCGTGGGTGCGATGGGGGTTCCAGCCGCGCTGCTGGAACCCGCGATAGAGGTGAAATCGCTTCCTTTCGCCCGCCTTCAGGTCGGCAACGAAGAAGAGTTCGTCCCAAATCCCGTCGCGGTCCAGGTCGTCGAACTGGTAGTCTAGGGACAGACCGTTGATCTCGCCGCGCCGTTCATGCGGCCCTTGACGCGCCAGAAGGGCAGCCGAGGGTTCCGGGCGGGCCTCACCGGACGGGTCCACGAGAGTCACGGTCAGTTCCTGGATGTCGGCCAGCATCGGTAACTGGTCTCGCCGGATAACAATGGGAGCGTCCTTGCGGTCCTCGGCCAGGTCGTTGGCGATGACGATCTCGACGCGTGTCGAAGGCGTGAAGTCACCCTGAGCATACCAGGCGTCCTGCGCGATCGCCGGGTCGATGGTCAGAAAGCCTAAGCCGGTCGTCGCCCATCCAAGAATTCTTCTCATTGAATCTTCCGGTCTCACGTCGACAAGTCGAGTAAGTGTTGAGGGGGCGGGCTGGAATGTCCATCGGTGTCAAAACGGGCGACGATCTCGTCGTGATTGCGCCGCTTTCTGGTGGCGCTTGTTGTCGCGGGACCGGGATTATGGCCGTGGCGCCCTTGCATCAGTTTGCGTTATGCCTCCCGGGAGGTTGGCCATCACCTGATCGCAGCCGCCAGCTGGCCGCGTGATACACGAAGACCGACGATGTCTTGCTAGTGTGGCCAGCGTTCGCTGAGAAGGTGAGCCTCGCCTTCGGCGTAACGGATCTCCGCCGAGGGTTCGGCTAGTTGTCCGGGGGCAAACAGTTCGAATATGGCGCTGCCGTCCTTCTGAACGCTCTCGATGATGCGAGTGGGGCGGACCTGTCCCAAGGCGGTCGCTGTCAGGGCGCGCACAGGTTCGGGCATGTCGTCGAAAGCCAGGTCTCGCTGAATCTCGACGATGTCGAAGTCGCCGTTGATCTGCTGGACGTCCAGTTCGATCTCCGCGCCGTCGGGCCGCTGGCCAGCCACATCGAAATAGATGCGGCCTTCGCGTTCTTTGCGCTCGGCGCTGGTAATGGTCAGGCCGGGTGACGCTGACAGCACACGAGCGGTTAGGGTTGGCGGCAGTTCCGCCGGGACAAGGGGTGTGATGATCGTGTGCGGCCCCTGCGGCAGGACGACCTGAATAATGGCGGCAAGGACGGGCAAGGCTATCATCGTCTGGCTCCTAGGCGGCGCTGTAGCTGGTCTTGATCTGGGTGAAGAAGTCGGCGGCGGCGAAGCCCTGCTCGCGGGCGCCGTAGCTGGACTTCTTCGTGCCTCCGAAGGGCACGTGATAGTCGACGCCGGCGGTCGGCAGATTGACCATGGTCATGCCCGCCCGGGCGCGTCGCTGGAAGTCGCGGGCGTGCTTCAGCGACTGGGTGACGATGCCTGCCGAGAGGCCGAACTCGGTCCCGTTGGCGACTTCCAGAGCCGCGTCATAGTCCTTGACGCGAACGGTCGAGGCGACGGGGCCGAAGACTTCCTCGTGGTTGATGCGCGAGGCGGCGTCGGTGTCGGCGATCAGGGTGGGCTGGACGTACCAGCCGGGCGCGTCGAGCTTCAGGCGCTCGCCGCCAGCGGCGATCCGGCCGCCTTCCGAGCGGGCGATGTCTATG
>Ga0247827_10000263_pt1 | contig 25215 bp, 27 predicted proteins | sample 12C_Control_Day2_FD_194414 | JGI IMG/M metagenome (GOLD analysis project Ga0247827, IMG submission 194414) | Soil microbial communities from agricultural site in Penn Yan, New York, United States - 12C_Control_Day2 | ecosystem: Environmental > Terrestrial > Soil > Agricultural land | place... | reverse complement strand
CCCGCACCCACCTGCTGCACGCACTGAGCGGCCTGCGCCTGGCACTGCTGCCGGGCGTGGAGGTGATGCTCGAGCCAGCCGAACAACCGCAACTGCCCCCCGGCCTCGACGGAGCACCCCTGTGATTGGTGAACTGGATATCAGCGGGGTATTCCTGCCCACGCTGCTGGTGATGATGTTTGGCACCTACCTGCTGTTCCTCGGGGTGCACGCGGTGCTGGTGCGCCTGCATTTCTACCGCCTGGTCTGGCACCGGGCGTTGTTCAACGTTGCCCTGTATGCCGTGCTGCTTGGTGCGGTGGACCACTTTTGCCGAAACCTGATGCTGCCATGAAAAAACCTTTGCTGACCTTGGGCCGCGTGGTCCTGACCTTGCTGGTAGTGACCTTCGCCGCCGTGCTCGTGTGGCAGATGGTGGTGTACTACATGTTCGCCCCCTGGACCCGCGACGGTCACATCCGCGCCGACGTGATCCAGATTGCTCCGGACGTATCCGGGCTGATCCAGAAGGTCGAGGTGCGTGACAACCAGACCGTCAAGCGCGGCGATGTGCTGTTCACCATCGATCAGGACCGCTTCACCCTGGCCCTGCGCCAAGCCAAGGCGACCCTGGGTGAACGCCAGGAAACCCTGGCCCAGGCCACCCGCGAAGCGCAGCGCAACCGCAAGCTTGGCAATCTGGTGGCCGCCGAACAGGTGGAAGAAAGCCAGTCCCGCGAGGCCCGTGCCCGTTCGGCCGTCAGCGAAGCACAGGTGGCCGTCGATACCGCCCAGCTCAACCTCGACCGCTCGGTGGTGCGCAGCCCGGTGGACGGTTACCTGAACGACCGAGCACCGCGTAATCACGAATTCGTCACCGCCGGCCGCCCGGTGCTGTCGGTGGTCGACAGCGCCTCGTACCACGTCGATGGCTACTTCGAGGAAACCAAGCTTGGCGGTATCCACATCGGCGATGCCGTGGACATTCGCGTCATGGGCGACAACACCCGCCTGCGTGGCCATGTGCAAAGCTTTGCCGCCGGCATCGAAGACCGCGACCGCAGCAGTGGCGCCAACCTGTTGCCCAACGTCAACCCGGCATTCAGCTGGGTGCGCCTGGCCCAGCGTATTCCGGTGCGCATCGCCTTTGATGAAGTGCCGCAAGACTTCCGCATGATTGCCGGGCGAACCGCCACGGTGTCGATCATCGAGGGCCAGCGCCCATGAAACAGCTGATCCTGGCGGGGCTGTGCCTGTCGTTGGGGGCCTGCATGATGGTCGGCCCCGACTATGAGGTGCCGAAGGACGCGGCGGTGCAACGCAGCGAGCTCAACGGCCCGCTGCGCCAGGATGCCGACAGCGTGGTATCGGCACCGGTGCCTGAGGACTGGTGGCAGCTGTATCAGGATCAACGGCTGAACGAGCTGGTGCGCCAGGCCCTGAGTGCCAACACCGACCTGCGCGTGGCTGCCGCCAACATTGCCAAGGCGCGCGCCCAGGTCGAAGTGGCTGAGTCGCAAGGTGGCTTCAACGGCGGCGTCAAACTTGGCGCCCAGCGCCTGCAGGAATCGGGCGAGGCCTTCCTGCTGCCAGAGAAAGTGCCGGTGGCCAACATCGGCGAGGCCATCATCAGTGCCTCGTACCAGTTCGACCTGTGGGGTACTTTCAAGCGTGGCACCGAGGCGGCCAAGGCCAATGCCGACGCAGTGCAGGCCGCCGCCGATACCGCCCGCATCACCCTGGTGGCGGATGTGGTCAAGGCCTACACCCAGGTGTGCTCGGCCAACGAGGAATACCACATTGCCCGCGAGTCGCTCGACCTGCAGGAGCAGAGCGTGAAGCTCAACCAGCGCTTGCGCGATGCTGGCCGTGGCGACGAAACCCAGGTCACCCGCTCGCAGACCCAGTTCAAATCGTTGCGTGCCGAGCTGCCACGCTTCAAGGCGGAGCGCGAGACCGGCATGTATACCCTGGCTGCCTTGTTGGCAAAACCGGTCGATCAGTTGCCTGCCGGCACTGCCGATTGTGCCGAGCTGCCACACCTGAACCAGCTGGTGCCGGTGGGCGATGGCGCCGCGCTGCTCAAGCGCCGCCCAGATGTGCGCCAGGCCGAACGCCAGCTTGCCGCCGCCACGGCCTACATTGGCGTGGCGACTGGCGCGCTGTATCCGGACATCAGCATCGGCGCCCAGGTGGGCACCATTGGTATCCTGGAAAACCTCGGCGAGCCGTCGACCAACCGCTGGGGCTTCGGCCCGCAAATCACCTGGACCATCCCCACCAACGGCACCCGCGCCCGCATTCGCATGGCCGAAGCCTCGACCCAGGCAGCCCTGGCGAATTTTGATGGGGTGGTGCTGAACGCCATTCGCGAGACCCAGACCCGCCTGGCGCAGTACAGCGCCCTGCTGGACCGGCGTGACGCGCTGGCCGAGGCGGAGAAGTCGGCCAAGGAAGCGGCGGACCAGACGCACCGGTATTACCAGGCGGGGCGTGAATCGTTCCTGGCCGACCTGCAGGCGACGCGCACCTACACCGACATGCGCGCGCAGCTGGCAGCGGCCAATAGTCAGGTGGCTCAGGGGCAGATTGGTGTGTTCCTGGCGTTGGGTGGGGGGTGGAAGGACACCGCCAAGCCTTGAGGCCCAATCGCCGGCAAGCCAGCTCCCACAGGTACTCCACCGCTTTTGAGACCTGTGGTTCACCTGTGATAGCCGGCTTGTGCATGCCTTGAAATTGGTACGGACCATGGGAGAGCTGGCTTGCCGGCGATCGAGGGCAAAGCCCTCGCCCAGGTTCTAGAGCTGGAAGACATTTCCGAACCAGAAACCAAATGCTTCAGTTCGAACGCCCTGTCGAATTATCCTACAGCACCTCTCGGAAGGTGCTGTCTTGGCTGGGAAGCACACCAGGTTTAATGTCCTTGGCTCGCCTTTTCAGGTGAGTTGCCTCACTTCTGTTGCCCATTCCTTTCTGTTTATTCGTTGTCGATAAAGGACATTTACAGGCTTGATGTTATATCGGTATCGATATAATTTGTGTGCAGGCTCCTGAAATCTGTGCATTGCCATGTACGCCAGAAAGGTGCAGCGGCATGACCAAACACACGGGTGAGGCATGAGGCGCAAGCGCAGCTGGCGATTGGAGCGATGGCGAAGGGGTATGCGGCATGTGGGACGGTCAGAAGCCTATCGAATGGGTAGGCGGCAGCAAGGATGATGTGCGCAGGTTTCCACCAGCGGCGAGGCAGCGGGCTGGGTATCAGCTGGACTTGATCCAGTCCGGTGAAGAACCTACCGACTGGAAGCCGATGGAGAATGTGGGGCAGGGTGTGCGGGAGATCCGCATCAAGTGTCAAGACGGTGCTTTTCGCGTGTTCTATGTTGTGAACCGCCCGGAGGCTGTCTATGTCCTGCATGCATTCCGCAAGACAACTGAAAAGACGGATAAGCGCGATATTGATGTGGCGAAAGCCCGTTTCAAGTCGCTGGACTGAGAGGTGATCAACAATGGCGAATGAACGCTCGGCATCTGTATGGGACGCGTTGGCTGATACGCCAGAAGAGGCCGACAACCTTCGGCTGCGCTCGCAGTTGATGCGTATTTTGGTCAAGACGGTGCGTGCCTGGGATCTACCTCAGAAGGATGCGGCGCGTCGGCTACATGTCACTCAACCGCGCTTGAGTGAGCTTTTGAATGGGAAGATTGACAAGTTTTCCCTGGATGCCCTGGTAAATCTGCTGGCCAATGCCGATCTGGAAGTGGATTTCACGGTGAAGGAAAAGCTCGCCTGAATCGGTGGCTGGACCATGAGGGCCAGGCCTTGCCGTTTTCAACCCGCACCGAACTGAGGCGTCGTAAGACATTTCCGAACCTGAAACCAAATGCTTCAGTTCGGATGCCCTGTCGAATTATCCTACAGCGCCTGTCGGAAGGTGCTGTCTTGGCTGGAAAGTGTTCCCGGAATACTGTCGTCGGGTCGCCTCGCAAGGCGATCGGGCGTGAGACACCCGGATTTCATTCGGTAGCACCGCTTTATGGCGGTCGTGTGCGGACAGGCTTCGGCCTGGCCGGGGTTACCGTATGTCCCGTGTCTCACACCGTGCACGACTGCCACCCAACTTCGTGAGACAAGGAGGAGAGCAGTTCAATCCCCCATACGGAGTTCTGCCATGAACAAGCTCGTCCCCGATCCACCAGTTACCGATCTGCTTCTGCTCGACCCTCCCGCGCTCTCACTAATCGATCCTCTCAGCCCCAAAGACTGCGAAGAGCTGATCAGCGCTCTCACCCTGACGATCGACCACACCACCATAGTCCTGCTCGACAACCCTCCCGGCGACACGCGCAATGCCATGGGCATGAATATTCGATTGCTCTGCCGCCTGATCAATGCCGTGTGCGACCGCACCCATGCAACCCGCCACGATCAAGGAGCGACCCGATGAGCGATGATCCAAGAGACTCTGCAATCGCAGGTGTGGAAACCTTCGACTTGTTCCGCCTGCAGCCAAATGTGCCGTTCAGCCATGCTTTCTCGCAGCTATCTGTGCTGCTGGGCTGTATACGCCACCTGACCACCGAAGCGGAAATGGAAAACGACCGCATTGCAGGTAGCGCTGCGCGGATACTAAGCGAGATGGCCAAGGCCTTGAACGATGATATGGAGCGGGGGATGAACAAGGTTCTTCAATAACCCTAAAGACCCCGGGGCCGCTATGCGGCCCATCGCCGGCAAGCCAGCTCCCACACCTGTACGCCACTGCTATCGAGTCCTGTGACTTACCTGTGTGGCTTGCCGGCGATGAGGCCCAGACAGGTCAGCGCCTGCCACAGGCCTGATGAGTACTCTGTGGGAGCTGGCTTGCCGGCGATAGGGCCCTGACAGGCAAAGCCCCATCAAAGCCAAATTGCATCCCAATGCGGATAATCCCCAACCCTCGCGACCAATCCTGCCCGCTTCGGATTCATGACAATGTACCGCGCCACCGCCTGCACATTCTCCTCCCGGCGCAATGCCCGGTCATGAAATCCCTTCTGCCAGAGCTGGCCGCTTCGCCCTTGATACCTGTTGATCATCATGGTGCTGCGAGATTTCACCCTGCGCATCAAGCGCTTCAGGCTGCCCGGTCCAAGCTCGACCAGCCAATGAAAGTGATCAGGCATCACCACCCAGGCCAGCGATCTTACGGCACCTTCCTCCTCAGCCTGGCGCAACTCGGCAACCAGCAAGCGGGCCGAGTGAAGGTCATTGAATATTGGGGCCCGGTCAAGGGTTGTGCTGGTAAGCAGATACAATCGACTGGTTTCCGAAAAACGGCCAAGCCGTAACTGGTCTGAGTGGGGACGATCCATGTTCCCTGTCTCCTGATGGTTTGCTCCTCAGGCTAGTGGCTATGGATCTGCGAATAACCAATCAATTGGTACCCGGTGTTTCCAGTGACATCGGCGCAGCCTTCATCGCCGGCAAACCAGCTCCCACCTCGACCGCATCTCCCTCAAGCCATGTGCAATACCTGTGGGCAGGCAACACAAGACAGAATCTCCCACAGGTTCAGCGCATTCCCCCTCTTCATCTGATTTGTAGCAAGATTTTTCATGAAATCCGCCCAGCACCCTTGAGTGAAGCAAAGTGGGAGTGAACAATGTTCTCTTTCGCATTCCCTTCGAGACTGGCCATGAAAACCCGTTCCCGTCTGCTTGCTTGGCTGCCGGTTATTTTGCTCGGCCCGGTGCTGGCGCTGTGCAGCACCCTGGCGCTGGCCGAAGCCCCCGCCGAGGCCACCAAGGCCCTGCACCTGCTGGACTACATTGGCGCCGACTACCCGCCCACCGTGCAAGACGGCAAGGTGATCGACGATGGTGAATACCGCGAGCAGCAGGAGTTCAGCGCGGTATTGGCCGACTTGGTCAAAGGCCTGCCTGCGCATGCTGAACAAGCAGCCCTGGAGCAGGGCGTCCAGGCGCTGCGCCAGGCCATCGACCAGCGCCAGGACGGCCCGGCTGTTGCCAGGCAGGCCCGCCAGCTGGGTGCGCGCCTGGCGGTGGCCTACGAGGTCAGCCAGGCTCCGGTAATTACTCCGGACCCGGCCCGCGGCGCTTCGCTGTATGCGCAAAACTGCTCGATCTGCCACGGCGAAACTGGCGCCGGCGACGGCCCGGCCGGCGTGGGCCTGGAGCCTGCACCCGCCAACCTGCGCGATGTTTCGCGCCTCGACCAGTTGAGCCTGTTCGACCTCTACAACACCCTGGCCCTGGGCATCGATGGCACCGAGATGCCTTCGTTTGCCGACCAGCTGGACGACCGCCAGCGTTGGGATGTGGCTGCCTACATCGCCAGCTTCACCGCCAAGCCAGAAGCCGGCAAAGGCGACAAGGCCTGGAACATCGCCGACCTGGCCCGCCAGACCCCGGCCGAAGTCGCCGCCAGCGAAGGTGCCACGGCCGTGGAGGCGTTCCGCGCCCAGCGCGCGCAGCCGCCGCAGGTCAAACGTGGCCCGGCGCAATTGCTCGAATACACCGCGAGCACCTTGGACAAGAGCCTGGCGGCCTACCGCGCAGGTGATCACGACCAGGCCTATGACCTGTCAGTAGCGGCCTACCTGGAAGGCTTCGAGCTGGTGGAAAGCTCGCTGGACAACATCGACACCCAGGCGCGCAAGGACACCGAAAAATCGCTGATGGCCTACCGTCAGTCGCTGCAGGACGGCTTGCCCGTGGCCCAGGCCGAGCAACGCCTGAGCGAAGCCAAGGCCAAGCTCGAGCAGGCTTCCAAACTGCTGGGCAGCGATGGCCTGAGCTGGTCGCTGAGCTTTGTATCCGGCTTGCTGATCCTGCTGCGCGAAGGCCTGGAGGCGATTCTGGTGCTGGCGGCGATCCTGGCTTTCCTGCGCAATACCGGCCAGCAGTCGGCGGTGCGCAGCGTCAACATCGGCTGGGGCCTGGCGCTGGTGGCCGGTTTCGCAACCTGGGCGCTGGCAGCCTACGTGATCGACGTTGGTGGCGCCCAGCGCGAGCTGCTGGAAGGCTGCACGGCGCTTTTCGCCGCGGTGATGGTGCTGTGGCTTGGCGTGTGGATGCACGACCGCCGCCATGCCGCCGCCTGGCAGGACTACATCAAGAGCAGCCTGGTCAGTGGTGGCGGACGTTTCGGTTTTGCCGTGCTGGCGTTCTTCTCGGTTTACCGCGAACTGTTCGAAGTGATCCTGTTCTACGAAACCCTGTGGCTGCAGGCCGGCCCAGCCGGGCACCAGGCGGTGCTGGCGGGTGGTGCCACGGCGCTGGTGCTGCTGGTGGGGTTGGCCTGGGTGATCCTGCGTGGCTCGGCCAAGCTGCCGCTGTCGCTGTTCTTCAGCATCAACGCCGCGCTGCTATGTGCCTTGTCGGTGGTGTTCGCCGGGCATGGCGTGAAGGCGCTGCAAGAGGCCGGGGTACTTGGCACGCGGCCGGTGGCATTCTTCGAGTTCGACTGGCTGGGGATTCACGCTGACGCCTACTCGCTTTCGGCGCAGGCGCTGGCCTTGCTGGCCATCGTGTTCCTGTACGGGCGTTCGCGCCTGGCAGAAAAGCGCAGGGCGACAGCTCACTGACCGGCCTGCTCGGTCCCTGTGGGAGCGGGTTTACCCGCGAATCAGGCGACGCGGTGTATGGCACCGGCTGCGCCGGTGTTCGCGGCTGAAGCCGCTCCCACAGGGACCGCGCAAGTTTCAAAGTTTGACCAAGTCCGCCATTCAGGCCGGCTGTGGCGCCTTGAGAATGTTCTGCAGCAACTGGACACTCTCGACAGCGTCATGACCCAGGCTGGTCAGATAGCCGCCATCAGGTTGATCGGTCAGCCCTTTTTCATGCAGGCGCTGCGCGGCGGCTACCAGGGCAGGGGAGGCGTTCTTGTGAATCTTGATGCCTTCCTGGCTGCTGTCGTGCTTGAACAGCGAAAGTACTTCCAGTTCAGCAATCAGATCGGGGGTAAAAGGCATGGCGACTCCTGACTTCCAGACAAGGATTACGGCACTTTCTACGGTGCCTGATCTTCGAGTGTAGCCGGGTTATTCTTCCTCGCCTTGATCCATCTCAGGCGGCAGCTCCGGCAGCGCACGCAGGGCATTCTCGTACCACTCGCCGTTGAACGCGCGGTCTTCCACCAGCATGTTGTCGATCTCGAAGGCCAGCACATGGGCCATCAGGTTGAGAATGTCCTCACGCTCATAGCCAACCAGGGTCAGCTTGTTGAAGGTGGCCTTGGCCGCAGGCGGCTCGCCGCTTTCTATCTGGTTTTCGATGGCCTGGGTCAGCGTTGCCTCGGCGAAGGCTTCGTCGTCGTTGTCGATGTCGGTGGGCTCGCTCATGGCGGTACTCCTGTGATGGGATGCACAGTGTGCCACGCCCGTGGCGGCAATGCCCGGGCATTGACGGGGCGCATGACGCTGGTCAGCGGCGGGCGTACGGTCTATAAAAGCCGGGCCAACCCCTTACGGCCTGGAGGCTGTTACCTCATGCTCAAGCTTCATGGATTCTCTGTCAGCAACTACTACAACATGGTCAAGCTGGCCCTGCTGGAAAAAGGCTTGCCCTTCGAGGAAGTCACTTTCTATGGCGGCCAGGCGCCACAGGCGCTGGAAGTGAGCCCGCGAGGCAAGGTGCCGGTGCTGGAGACCGAACATGGCTTCCTCAGCGAAACCAGTGTGATCCTCGACTATATCGAGCAGACCCAGAGCGGCAAGGCGCTGCTGCCGGCCGACCCGTTCGGGCAGGCCAAGGTGCGCGAACTGCTCAAGGAAATCGAGCTGTACATCGAGCTGCCGGCGCGTACCTGCTATGCCGAGTCTTTCTTTGGCATGCAGGTCGAGCCGCTGATAAAGGAAAAAGCCCGTACCGACCTGCTGGCAGGTTTTGCCACGCTCAAGCGCAACGGCCGCTTCGCACCCTATGTAGCGGGTGAACAACTGACCCTGGCAGACCTGATGTTCTGCTTCTCGGTCGACCTGGCCTGTGCCGTGGGCAAGAAAGTGCTGAACATCGACTTCCTGGCGGACTTCCCGCAGGCCAAGGCGTTGTTGCAGCTGATGGGCGACAACCCGCACATGGCGCGGATCGTGGCGGACAAGGAGGCGGCGATGCCGGCCTTCATGGAGATGATTCGTAGCGGTAAACGCTAAGAATAGTGTTGGGGCATTCGCGGGTAAACCCGCTCCCACAGGTACAGCACTGCTTTTGAAGCCTGTGCAATACCTGTGGGAGCGGGTTCACCCGCGAACGAGGGCGAAGCCCTCGCAATGGGCCTTAACGCGAAGCCAGCAGCGCCTTGCCGCGGGCAACCGCCGCACGCACCTGCGCCGGTGCAGTACCACCAATGTGGTTACGAGCATTCACCGAGCCTTCCAGGGTCAGCACGGCAAACACGTCCTGCTCGATCTGGTCACTGAACTGGCGCAGTTCGTCCAAGCTCATCTCGGCCAGGTCCTTGCCGGTGTCGACGCCATACTTCACCGCGTGCCCCACGATCTCGTGGCAATCACGGAACGGCAGGCCACGGCGTACCAGGTAGTCGGCCAGGTCGGTAGCGGTGGAGAAACCGCGCAGGGCCGCTTCACGCATGATGGCGTGCTTGGGCTTGATTGCCGGGATCATGTCGGCAAAGGCACGCAGCGAGTCGCGCAGGGTGTCGGCGGCGTCGAACAGCGGTTCCTTGTCTTCCTGGTTGTCCTTGTTGTAGGCCAGCGGCTGGCCTTTCATCAGGGTCAGCAGGCCGGTCAGGGCGCCGAATACACGGCCGCTCTTGCCGCGTACCAGTTCCGGCACATCCGGGTTCTTTTTCTGCGGCATGATGGAACTGCCGGTGCAGAAGCGGTCTGGCAGGTCAATGAACTGGAACTGCGCGCTGGTCCACAGCACCAGCTCTTCGGAGAAGCGCGACAGGTGCATCATCGCCACGCTGGCGGCGGCGCAGAATTCGATGGCGAAGTCGCGGTCCGACACGCCGTCCAGCGAGTTGCCGGCCACGGCTTCGAAGCCCAGCAGCTTGCAGGTAAGTTCGCGGTCGATCGGGTAGGTGGTGCCTGCCAGCGCGGCGCTGCCCAGGGGCATGCGGTTGGCACGCTTGCGGCAGTCGACCAGGCGCTCGTAGTCGCGGCTGAGCATTTCGAACCAGGCCAGCAGGTGGTGGCCGAAGGTGACCGGCTGGGCAGTTTGCAGGTGGGTGAAGCCGGGCATGATGGTTTCGGCTTCACGCTCGGCCTGCTCCAGCAGGCCCTGCTGCAGGCGGGTGATTTCGGCCAGGATCAGATCGATTTCGTCGCGCAGCCAAAGGCGAATGTCGGTGGCCACCTGGTCGTTGCGGCTACGGCCGGTGTGCAGCTTCTTGCCAGTGATGCCGATACGGTCGGTCAGGCGTGCCTCGATGTTCATGTGCACGTCTTCGAGGTCGACACGCCAGTCGAAGGTGCCAGCCTCGATCTCGCCCTGGATGGTCTTCAGGCCATCGATGATGGTGTCGCGCTCGACATCGCTGAGCACGCCGACCTGCGCCAGCATGGTGGCATGGGCGATCGAACCCATGATGTCGTGGCGGTACAGGCGCTTGTCGAAATCGACCGAGGCGGTGAAACGGGCGACGAAGGCGTCGACGGGCTCACTGAAGCGGCCGCCCCAGGACTGATTGGTCTTGTCGGTGCTCATGGATTCACTCATTGCAGGCGTGAACGAAAAAGTGGCGCCGATAATAGCAGGGTTGGACTGGCTGCCGCAGGGCGCCGGTCGAGAGAAATGCCCGGAAAATGGCTGAGAAGGATTTCAAGGAATGAACGGCAGTGTTCCACGGACCGTCTACAGTTGGACAGAGGACTGGCAGTGAATCTGCCGGCCGAGTGAATCTTTGGCCATCGCACCGGTCTAGAGCGTGACCTTGTGTCGCTCGAACCATACCTGTCTACGCTATACCTGTGCGAGACTCATTCAGGAATCCAGCGCAATTATGAATGTCCTGATCGTTGATGACGAACCCCAAGGCCGTGAGCGCCTTAGCCGGCTGCTCGGCGAACTGGAGGGTTACACCGTGCTGGAGCCTAGCGCCACCAACGGCGAGGAGGCCTTGGCGCTGATCGAAAGCCTCAAGCCCGATGTGGTCCTGCTGGACATCGGCATGCCAGGCCTGGACGGCCTGCAGGTTGCTGCTCGCCTGTGCGAGCGCGAGGCGCCGCCGGCGGTGGTGTTTTGCACCGGGGACGATGAATACGGTGCCGAGGCTTTCAAGGACAGTACCCTCAGCCATGTGACCAAACCTTTCCAGGCCCAGGCCTTGCGCGATGCCTTGCGCAAGGCCGAAAAACCCAACCGCGCCCAGTTGGCGGCGCTCACCAGGCCGGCCAACGAAGGCGGCGGCCCGCGCAGCCACATCAGTGCCCGCACGCGCAAAGGCATCGAGCTGATCCCTTTGCCCCAGGTGATCTATTTCATTGCCGACCACAAGTACGTGACCTTGCGCCACGAGGCCGGGGAGGTGCTGCTCGACGAGCCGCTCAAGGCCCTGGAAGACGAGTTTGGCGAACGCTTCGTGCGTATCCACCGCAATGCGCTGGTCGCCCGTGAGCGTATCGAGCGCCTGCAGCGCACGCCGCTGGGGCATTTCCAGCTGTACCTGAAAGGCCTTGACGGCGACGCCCTGACCGTAAGCCGCCGGCATGTGGCCGGTGTGCGCAAGATGATGCAGACCCTCTGATACGGCGCCCGCATGGTAAGGGCTGCGCCCTTGTTCGCGGCTGAAGCCGCTCCCACAGGTATGGTGCCGCTCTGAAGGCAGTGATGAACCTGTGGGAGCGGCTTTAGCCGCGAAGAGGCCCTCAGCTGATCCACATCTGCTAGCGATACCGGCGATGCTGTTATCATCGGCAGCATTTATCTGGATCGGGGCGTTCCATGTCCACTCGCGAAATCCGCATTGCCACCCGTAAAAGTGCCTTGGCCCTGTGGCAGGCCGAATACGTCAAAGCCCGCCTCGAGCAGGCTCACCCCGGTCTGCTGGTGACCTTGGTTCCCATGGTCAGCCGTGGCGACAAGCTGCTCGACGCGCCGCTGGCGAAGATCGGCGGCAAAGGCCTGTTCGTCAAGGAACTGGAAACTGCCCTGCTGGACAATGAAGCCGACATCGCCGTGCATTCGATGAAGGACGTGCCCATGGACTTCCCCGAAGGCCTGGGCCTGTACTGCATCTGCGAGCGCGAAGACCCGCGCGATGCCTTCGTTTCCAATACCTTCGACAGCCTCGAAGCGCTGCCTGCCGGCAGTATCGTCGGCACCTCCAGCCTGCGTCGCCAGGCCCAGCTGCTGGCGCGTCGCCCGGACCTGCAAATCCGCTTCCTGCGCGGCAATGTCAACACTCGCCTGGCCAAGCTGGATGCCGGTGAGTACGACGCCATCATCCTCGCCGCCGCCGGCCTGATCCGCCTGGGCTTCGAAGAACGAATCACCTCCACCATCAGCGTCGATGACAGCCTGCCGGCTGGCGGCCAGGGCGCGGTGGGCATCGAGTGCCGTAGCGCCGACCAGGAAATCCATGCGCTGCTGGCGCCGCTGCATCATGCCGATACCGCCGACCGGGTGGTGGCCGAACGTGCCCTGAACAAACGCCTGAATGGCGGCTGCCAGGTACCGATCGCCTGCTATGCGGTGCTGGAAGGTGACCAGCTTTGGCTGCGTGGCCTGGTAGGCCAGCCCAGCGGCGGTACACTGCTGGTGGCCGATGCCCGCGCACCCCGTACTGCCGCCGAAACCTTGGGCGTGCAGGTGGCCGAGGACCTGCTGGGGCAGGGCGCCGAGGCCATCCTCAAGGAAGTCTACGGCGAGGCCGGCCACCCGTGAGCTCCTGGCGCCTGTTGCTGACCCGGCCTGCCGAGGATTGTGCGGCACTGGCGCAAAGCCTGGCAGCGGCGGGGGTAGCCAGCAGCTGCCTGCCGCTGCTGGCAATCGAGCCCGTCGCTATGGATAACCAGCAACGCCTGTTGCTGGAAGGCCTGCAGGGCTTCCAGGCGATCATTGTGGTCAGCAAGCCGGCAGCCCGGTTGTTGCTTGAGCAACTGGCCGATGCCGGCCTGCAGCCACCCGTGCAAGGCTGGTTCACTGTGGGCGAGGCGACCGCCGCCGTGCTGCAGCGGGCGGGCCTGACGGTGAGCTTCCCGCCAAGTGGCGATGACAGCGAAGCTTTGCTGGCACTGCCGGTCCTGCGCCAGGCAGTTGCCACGCCGGCACCGCGGATCTTGATCGTTCGTGGTGTCGGAGGTCGCGAACTGCTGGCAGAGCGTCTTGCAGAGCAAGGTGCTAGTGTCGATTATCTGGAACTGTATCGTCGCTGCCTGCCGGCTTACCCGGCGGGCACCCTGATGCGCCGCATCGAAGCGGAACGCCTCAATGGCCTGGTGGTCAGCAGTGGGCAGGGTTTTGAACACTTGCAGCAGATGGCCGGCGCCGATTGGCCGCAGCTGGCGCGTCTGCCGCTGTTCGTGCCCAGCCCTCGGGTTGCAGACCAGGCCAGGGCCGCCGGGGCCCAACAGGTTGTGGATTGCCGTGGCGCCAGTGCCACGGCCTTGCTGGTAGCCGTGCAGCGCAGCGCTGCACCTGCCTCTTAAGGCGCTAAGCTGAACGCGATGCGCCCCCATGCAAAGGATGGATACGTGAGCGAGACTGTCTTGTCCAATAACGATCAGCCGTCGGCACAGGCGCCGGCGGAACCCGTCACCGCCCCACCTGCCAAGCGCTCCGGCAGTGGCCTGGCAACGCTGGCCCTGCTGTTGGGCGCGGCCGGAGTGGCGGTAGGTGGCTGGGGTGTCTGGCAGGTGCGTCAGCTGCAAGGCAGCGAATTCAACCAGGGCCAGCACATCGAGGCGCTGAACCAGCGCGCCGAGGCCCTGCAGCAGCGCGAACAGCAGATCAGCGCACAGCTGGCCAGCCTGCCGGCGGCCAGCGAGCTGGAAGACCGCCGCCGCCTGGTGGCACAGCTGCAAGGCGACCAGCAACGCCTCAGCCAGCGTCTGGAAACCGTGTTGGGCGAAAGCCGCAAGGAATGGCGCCTGGCCGAGGCCGAGCACCTGCTGCGCCTGGCCACCCTGCGGCTGTCTGCGCTGCAGGACATTACCAGTGCCAAGGCCTTGGTAGAGGGTGCCGACGAGATCCTGCGCGAGCAGAGCGATCCGGGTGCCTTCGCCGCCCGTGAGCAACTGGCGCGCAGCCTGGCCACGCTCAACAGCACCCAGCAACCGGACCGTACCGGCCTGTTCCTGAAACTGGCCGCTCAGCGCGAGCTGGTGCAGCAACTCAGCGCCCAGTCGCCGGAGTTCGACACCAATGCCGATGCCCTGGGCGCGCTCACCGCCGATGGTGACGGCGCCAGTCGCCTGTCCCAGTGGTGGGCCGAGATCTCCAAGTACTTCCAGATCGACTTCAACGCCGATGACAACGTGCGTCCGCTACTGGCCGGGCAGCAACTGAACCAGCTGCGCCTGGCCCTGAGCCTGACCATCGAGCAGGCCCAGTGGGCAGCGCTCAATGGCGATAGCAAGGTTTACACCCAGGCGCTGGACGACGCCCGCAGCGTACTGTTGGCCAACTTCAACGCCGACAACCCGCAAAGCAAGGCCATGCTTGACAGCCTCAATGCCCTGGCCGAGCAGCCGGTGTCGGTGGTTACCCCTGACCTCAGCGAAAGCCTGGCTGCAGTGCAGGCCTATATCCAGCGCCGCCACCTGCCGGCCGAGGCAGAAGGGGGCAAACCATGAAACGTGTCTACCTGCTGGCCGTGCTGGCGATCGTGGTCGCCGCGGCGCTGGGTATTGCGGTCGCCAAGCACAGCGGCTACGTGCTGATCTCGTATGGCAGCTTCCGTTACCAGTCGGGGCTGTGGGCGGCCCTGGCGGGTTTGCTGGCCGTCGTGCTGCTGCTGTGGCTGGTGCGCTACCTGGTCGGCCTGGTGCTGACCTCCAGCGGCGTGGTCAACCCGTGGTCGCGGCGTAACCGCAGCCGGCGTATTCGCCTGGCCATCGAGCAGGGCCAGCTGGACCTCGCCGAGGGCCGCTGGGCCAGCGCCCAGCGCCACCTGCACCGGGCTGCCGAGGCCGAGCGACAGCCGCTGCTGTTCTACCTCGGTGCCGCGCGTGCGGCCAACGAGCAAGGCCGTACCGAAGACAGCGACAACCTGCTGGAGCGTGCCCTGGAGCGCCAGCCGCAAGCGGAACTGGCCATCGCCCTGACCCATGCGCAGTTACAGATGGACCGTGGCGAAAGCGATGGTGCGCTGGAAACCCTGCTGGCCATGCAGGAGCGCCACCCGCACAACAGCCAGGTGCTGCGCCTGTTGCAGCGCCTGTATCTGGAGCGCGGCGACTGGTCGGCACTGATCCGCCTGCTGCCCGACCTGCGCAAGCACAAGGTGCTGCCAGCTACCGAACTGGCGGCCCTCGAGCAACGTGCCTGGGGCCAGAACCTGAGCTTGGCCAGCACCCGTGGCGAGGATGCGCAAAGTGCCCGTCAGGCGCTGGAGCGCGCCTGGCAGCAACTGACCGCAGCCCAGCGCCAGGAGCCACAACTGGTGCTGGCCTATGCCGAGCAACTGCGCCAAGTGGGCGCCCAGAGCGAAGCCGAACAGGTGCTGCGCACTGCCCTCAAGCGTGACTACGAAAGCCACCTGGCCCGCCTGTACGGCCTGGTGCGTGGCGATGACCCGGCGCGCCAGCTGCAAACGGCCGAAGGTTGGCTCAAGGCCCACCCCCAAGATGCAAGCCTGCTGCTTACCCTGGGCCGCCTGAGCCTGCAGAACCGCCTGTGGGGCAAGGCGCGCGACTACCTCGAAAGCAGCCTGCGCATGGAGCGCAACCCCGAGGCCTGTGCCGAGCTGGCGCGCCTGCTCGCCGGCCTTGGCGAGACCGAGCGCAGCAACCAGCTGTTCCAGGAGGGCCTCGGCCTGCTTGACGAGCGCCTGCTAGCCCTGCCATTGCCCGAAGGCGTACGCGCCTGACCTACCCCAGGGCCCGCGCAAAGGTGCGGGCTCCGGGGGCAGGTAACTTTCCTTTCGATGTAAGTTAGATCTGCAGTCCATTTCTTCAGACGTTTCCTACCGCATGGTTGGAAATTTCCTTCGCGATTCAGCGACTTGTCATTGCCGTCGCGCCTTGAAACAAAGCGCGTCTTTCCTCTACCGTTTCAAGCCACTTCATTATCCCGGGACCTTCACCGCCCATGCTGCCGGCCCGTTTGCGCACCTTTTTCCTACCTGCCTGCCTTGCTGCACTGGCGGTACTGGCCGCGTCCGTCCACCTGGAAAGCGTCCTCGGGCTGGTGCCCTGCCCGTTGTGTTTCAGCCAGCGGCTGCTGCTTGGCGTGTACGCGCTGCTGTGCCTGGCGGCAGTGCTGCAGGCGCCGGGTACGGCGGGCATTCGCTGTTACGCGCGGGCAACGCTGGGCTGTTCGCTGGCCGGGGCGTTGCTGGCAGCGCGACATGTCTGGTTGCAAGGGGATGACGGGGCCATCCCTGTCTGCCCGGTGCCGCTCGGTCGGCTGTTCGAACAATCCTGGGGCGAGGCGGCCCGGCAGTTGTTGTTCGGCGGCCCGGATTGCAGCTCTCTGACCTGGAGCTTTCTCGACCTGACCCTGCCCGAGTGGAGCCTGCTGGCTTTCCTGCTGTTGGCGTTGCTGCCCTTGAGCTGCCTGCTGGCGTATCGTTTCCGCAGCCTGGCGAGAACATGACCTGGCGCAAGGTTGCGCCATTGGTACGACCAATGGCCGTGTAACAGGGTATTAAACACTTGTATGAACTTTGTCCGCTGCGTACCTTGAAGGCCAGCCCGTGCGGGAATAATCTCCCAGCACGCATACCGAAAACACAACTGCTCGATGCCGCCTGCTGATGTCACCTTTGTGCTGCATGGTCGTGGTGCGAGGTGCAGCGGCATCTACCCAGAAGGGAAGAGATAGCCATGCTCGATAGTTGCCAGAACGCTCAGGAACGCTGGGGTGGGGTTCATAAACTGATCGACCGCTGGCTGGAGGAGCGCCAGGAACTGGTGCAGGCTTTCCGCGCATTGCGCGATGCGAAGCCGGCCTTCGCCGACAAGGACACGAACGGGGAGTTTTGTGCGCTCCTTGTCGACTACGTTTCGGCGTGGCATTTCGAGGTCTGCGAGCAGCTGGTCAGTGAGGCCAAGGCCTTCGGAGACGAGAAGGCGTTGAAGCTGGCCGAAGAGATCAACCCACGGATCAATGACAGTACTCAGATCGCACTGGCCTTCAATGACCATTGCGCCAAGGGTGAGTGCAAGGACACCGAACGCTTTGCCGAAAAGCTGGGCAAGCTGGGTGGCCTGCTGCACGAGCGCTTCGAGCTGGAAGACTGCCTGATCGAAGTGTTGCACAACGCGCACAAGGAAGAAGGCGCGGTCCAGGCCTGAGGGTTGGCGTCAATCGCCAACCGCCAGCAGCTCGATCTCGAACACCAGGGGTGTGTAGGGTGCGATCAGGTCCCCTGCGCCCTCGGCGCCATAGGCTTGCGCTGAGGGAATCACCAGGCGCCATTTGGCGCCAGCGTGCATCTTTGGCAAGGCTACCTGCCACCCTTCGATCACCGAATCCAGGCTGAACCACTGGGGCGTCTGGTTCTGGTCGAACACCGAGCCATCTGGCAGCCTGCCCACATAACGCACCTGCACCTTGCCACCGGCTTTGGGCTGCGCGCCCGTACCTGCTTGCAGTTCGCTGTAGAGCACGCCCTCCGGTAGTTCGCGTACGCCATAACGACCACGCTCGTTGGCCATGAAGCGTGTTTCAGCAGCTTGCAGCTTTTGCATGGCGGCATCGCCTTCCTGCGCTTCCTGCTGTTGGAGCAAGGCCTGCATGCGTGCCTTGTCGAGTTTCAGCGGTTGTCCCTCATAGGAATGGCGCAGGCCTTCTATCAGCGCATCCAGCTGCAGGTCAGGCACATCCTGGCGCAGTCGCTCACCCAGGCTGGCGCCGATGCTGTAGGCAAGGTCATGTTCTTTGCTGTCGGCCAAGGCGATGGGTGCCAGCAGGCATAAACCTAAAACAAGATATCGAGACATGGTCAGTTCCTGCGCCAATGAGCGGGGAAGTATGCCAGTGTTCACTACTTGTATTGGCCTTTTCATGGTCCTTGTGGGAGCGGCCTTGTGTCGCGAAAGGGCTGCAGAGCAGCCCCGGCGATATTTGCCCTGGCGCTGAAACCGGGGGCCGCTCCGCGCCCCATCGCGACACAAGGCCGCTCCTACAGAGGGGCTGTGCAGTACAGATAACTGCCAAATATCAGCAATGATTTATTCAGCAACTACACTTGCTCGGAGCTGCAAGATAACAACTTTGCCCAGGCATGCAACGCGGCGTAAATAATACTGTCAACATGCCCTAGCGGCGGTAGCAGCAGAAGCATAGTATGAGCCGCAAACTCGTCAGCCAGGAGGTAAACCATGTCGGCTAAAAAGAAGCCAGTAAGCACGCCGTTACACCTGCTCCAGCAACTTTCGGGCAGCTTGCTCGAACACTTGGAAGATGCCTGCTCGCAAGCGCTGGCTGATGCGGAAAAACTGCTGGCCAAGTTGGAAAAGCAGCGTGGCAAGGCTCAGGAGAAACTGCACAACGGTCGCCTGAAACTGCAAGACGCGGCCAAGGCAGGTAAAGCCAAGGCGCAGACCAAGGCGCAAAAAGCCATTGGCGAACTTGAAGAGCTGCTCGACTCCCTCAAGGAACGTCAAACCCAGACCCGTTCTTATATCCAGCAACTCAAGCGCGATGCCCAGGACAGCCTCAAGCTGGCCCAAGGTGTAGGCAAGGTTCGTGAAGCTGCAGCCAAGGCGCTTGACCAGCGTGCTGCCAAGACTTCCAAACCGGCAGCCGCCAAACTCGTCACCAAGGCTGCTGCAGCCAAGCCAGTTGCCAAGGCCACCGCTGCAGCCAAGCCTGCAGCCAAGCCTGCGGCCAAACCAGTTGCCAAAGCCACTGCTGCTGCCAAGCCGGCTGCCAAGGGCACTGCTGCTGCCAAACCTGCGGCCAAACCAGCTGCCAAAGCCACTGCTGCTGCTAAACCTGCAGCCAAGCCAGCCGCCAAGGCCACTGCTGCAGCCAAGCCGGCTGCCAAGGGCACTGCTGCTGCCAAGCCTGCAGCCAAACCAGCTGCCAAAGCCACTGCTGCTAAACCTGCAGCCAAGCCAGCCGCCAAAGCCACTGCTGCTGCCAAACCTGCAGCCAAGCCAGCCGCCAAGGCCACTGCTGCTGCCAAACCTGCAGCCAAGCCAGCCGCCAAGGCCACTACCGCTGCCAAGCCAGCTGCCGCCAAGGCTCCAACACGTGCGGCCGTCAAGCCCGCAGCTGCCAAGCCTGTTGCCAGCAAGCCAGCCGAAGCCAAACCGGCTACGCCAGCCGCCAGCACTCCGGCCGCCGCGACCAACTCGGCCACCCCGGCAGCTTCGGTAGCATCATCGGCACCTGCCAGCACCCCGGCTCAGGCACCGTCTTCGGCGTCCTGAAGTGCTGCCGCCGCGACGCGCAAATTAACTAGCGCGTCGTGGTGGCGGGCCTGGTCCGGCGCCAGCCGGTCCAGCCAGTCTTCCATGGGTTCATGGGCGCCCACCGGCCACTGTCGCGAACGCTCCTGCAAGCGTTCCAGCAAGGCCTTCTCAGCCTGCAATTCCAATCCCTTCACTTGCTCCCGCAGCACCGCCAGCTGCGCATCACCTTGCGCTGCTGCTCGCCACTGTTGGCGCAAGCTGCGCAACGGGTTGACCACGTCGCGCTGCCAGGGCTCGGCAATCTCGCGCAATGCTGTTACGCGTCCCTCTCGCACGGCCACGCCACGCGCCTGCAGCCAGGTTGCGCACAGCAGCAGACAGACATCGCCACCCAGTGTCTGCAGGTCAAGGCAGGCGGCTTCCACGCCGGGCCTGGCGTACAGGGCCAGGGCGTGATTCCACAGGTCGGTGTGCATGGTTCCACTCGCGCTATGGGCCGAGGAAGCTGGTAGACTCCGCGACCATCATGATCAGACTATCCAACCTCACTTTACAGCGTGGTCCGCAGCGCTTGCTAGAAGGCGCCGAGATGACCCTGCACACCGGTCACAAGGCCGGCCTGATCGGCGCCAACGGCGCCGGAAAATCCAGCCTGTTCGCCTTGCTGCGCGGTGAGCTGTCGCCCGATGCCGGCGATTGTCAGTTGCCTGGTGACTGGCGCATCGCCCACATGCGCCAGGAGGTCGACACCCTTGACCGCCTGGCCGTGGACTATGTGCTCGACGGTGACGTGCGCCTGCGCAAGGTCCAGGCTGAACTGGCCGCAGCCGAGCAGGCTCACGACGGTACCGCCCTGGCGCGCCTGCACATTGAGCTGGATAGCGCCGACGGCTATACCGCCGACGCCCGCGCACGCAAGTTGCTGGCCGGCCTTGGCTTCACCAACGAACAGATGGGCCGTCGCGTCGGCGACTTCTCCGGTGGCTGGCGGATGCGCCTGAACCTGGCCCAGGCCCTGATGTGCCCGTCCGATCTGCTGCTGCTCGACGAGCCCACCAACCACCTGGACCTGGACGCTATCCTGTGGCTGGAGGACTGGCTCAAGGGCTACCCCGGCACGCTGTTGCTGATCTCCCACGACCGCGACTTCCTCGATGCCGTGGTCGACCATGTGCTGCATGTCGAGCAACGCAAGCTGAACCTGTACAAGGGCGGTTACACCGCCTTCGAGCGCACCCGTGCCGAGCGCCTGGCGCAACAGCAGCAGGCCTACGAGAAGCAGCAGGCCCAGCGTGCGCACATGGAAAAGTACATTGCCCGCTTCAAGGCCCAGGCCACCAAGGCCCGCCAGGCCCAGAGCCGGATCAAGGCCCTGGAGCGCATGGAAGAACTGTCGGCGGCGCATGTCGATTCGCCGTTCGATTTCGTCTTCCGCGAGTCGCAGAAAATCTCCAGCCCGCTGCTGAGCCTGTCCGAAGGCCGCCTGGGCTACGGTGACAAGGCAATTCTCGACAAGGTAAAGCTGCAGCTCACCCCCGGTGCGCGCATTGGCCTGCTCGGCCCCAACGGTGCCGGCAAGTCGACCCTGATCAAGAACCTCGCAGGCGAGCTCGAGCCACTGTCGGGTCGCCTGGTGCGGGGAGAGAACCTCGCCGTGGGCTACTTTGCCCAGCACCAGCTGGACTCGCTGGACGACAAGGCCAGCCCGCTGCTGCATTTGCAGCGCATTGCCCCCACCGAGCGTGAGCAGACCCTGCGCGACTTCCTGGGCGGTTTCGACTTCCATGGCGACCGCGTCGACGAGCCGGTGGTGAACTTCTCTGGTGGTGAAAAGGCACGCCTGGCGCTGGCCCTGATTGCCTGGGAGCGGCCGAACCTGCTGCTGCTCGACGAACCGACCAACCACCTCGACCTGGAAATGCGCCTGGCGCTGACCATGGCCCTGCAGGAGTTTGCCGGTGCCGTGGTGGTGGTGTCGCACGACCGTCACCTGCTCAAGAGCACCACCGACGACTTCTTGTTGGTGGCCGACGGCAAGGTCGACATCTTCGATGGTGACCTGGACGACTACAGCCGCTGGCTGGTCGAGTACCGCCAGCGCAGCGCGCCGGCCAGTACCGCCCCGGTCAACCCGGACAAGACCGACAAGAAAGCCCAGCGCCAGGCCGCCGCAGCCTTGCGCCAGCAACTGGCCCCGCACAAGAAGGCCGCCGACAAGCTGGAAGCCGAGCTCAACCAGGTGCATGCGCAACTGGCCGAGATCGAGACCGCGCTAGGTGATGGTGGCCTCTACGACGCGTCGCGCAAGGACGAGTTGCGTGATCTGCTGGCGCGCCAGACCAAGCTGAAGCAGCGCGAAGGGGAACTGGAAGAGGCCTGGATGGAAGCGCTGGAAACTCTTGAAAGCATGCAGGCCGAGCTCGAGGCGCTGTCCTGATGGAGGAACTGCGTTCGCTGCTGCCAGGGCAATGGATGGACACCTTCTGGCTGGGCTTGCAGATCCTGTTGATCCTGGTCGCGGCCTTCGTCCTGCAGCGCATCGTTGCGCGCGGGTTGAGCCGCCTGGGCCAGCGTTACCCGTTGCCAGCGGAGCTGCTGGTGCCGGTGCGTGGCGGCTTGCGCTGGCTGATCATGGGCAGCGCGTTGCTGTTCGTGCTGGAACGCCTGGGTGTCTCGGCGACAGTGCTGTGGACAGCACTGTCCGGCTTCGTCGCGGTGGCGGCAGTGGCCTTCTTCGCCATGTGGAGCGTGCTGTCCAACTTGCTGTGCGCGGTGCTGATCTTCACTGTCGGGCCGTTTCGCATCGGTGACGTGGTCGAACTGGTCGACACCCTGGACAAGCCGGGCGTGAAAGGCCGGGTGATTGCCATCAACCTGCTGTTCACCACGTTGATGGAAATGCCCGAGACGGGCGGGGCGCTGGTGCAGGTGCCCAATAGCCAGTTCTTCCAGAAGTCGGTGCGGCGCTGGCGGGGGGCTGAGGTGCAGTCCATGCACAAAGAGTCGTCCGCCGAGGCTGACTGAACCTGCACCGGCCTCTTCGCGGGTAAACCCGCTCCCACAGGAATTCCACAGCCCTTGGGGACAGCGCGATACCTGTGGGAGCGGGTTTACCCGCGAAGAGGCCGGTACAGGCAGAACAAATCCTGCAGAATTTGCTGGTTATTTTTTCACCAAAACCTTAGCTTAACGTTTTGCAACATATGTTCGAGCGAGGTGTGTGATGTCGATGGAAGTGTGGCTGGGCTTCTTTGCCGCCTGTTGGGTGATCAGCCTTTCACCCGGTGCCGGGGCGATTGCTTCGATGTCCAGCGGCCTGCAATACGGCTTCTGGCGTGGCTACTGGAACGCCCTGGGCCTGCAACTGGGTCTGATCCTGCAGATCGCCATCATCGCCGCCGGCGTCGGCGCCGTCCTTGCCGCCTCGGCCACGGCCTTCCAGGTCATCAAATGGTTCGGCGTCGCCTACCTTGTCTACCTGGCCTACAAGCAATGGCGCGCCTTGCCGATGGACATGAGCGATGAATCCGCCGTGCGCCCGATCGGCAAACCGCTGAGCCTGGTGTTCCGTGGCTTCCTGGTCAACGTCAGCAACCCCAAGGCACTGGTGTTCATGCTGGCGGTGCTGCCGCAGTTCATCAACCCGCATGAACCGCTGTTGCCGCAGTATGTGGCGATCACCGTGACCATGGTCACCGTGGACATGCTGGTAATGGCGGGGTACACCGGGTTGGCGGCGCGGGTTTTGCGCTTGCTGCGTACGCCCAAGCAGCAGAAGCGTTTGAATCGGACGTTCGCCGGGTTGTTCATTGGTGCGGCTACCTTCCTGGCGACTCTGCGCCGCGCGCCTGTCTGATAGGTCCGGGGGCTGCTTTGCAGCCCATCGCGACACAAGGCCGCTCCTACAGGGATTGTGTAGCGGCCACCGCTATTTTTGCTTGTCCACCAACCCCTTGAGCAAATCCACCGGCAGCGGAAAGACGATGGTCGAGCTCTTGTCCCCGGCAATCGTCCCCAGCGTCTGCATATAACGCAACTGCATCGCCCCCGGCTCCTTGCTCAGCATCTGCGCCGCCTGCATCAGCTTCTCCGACGCCTGCAACTCACCCTCGGCATGGATCACCTTGGCCCGCCGTTCACGCTCGGCCTCGGCCTGGCGGGCAATGGCGCGCACCATCGATTCGTTGAGGTCGACGTGCTTGATCTCGACGTTGGCCACCTTGATGCCCCAGGCATCGGTCTGTGCATCCAGCACCTGGCGAATGTCCGAGTTCAGCTGCTCGCGTTCGGCCAACAGTTCATCCAGCTCGTGCTTGCCGAGCACTGCGCGCAGCGTGGTCTGGGCCAGCTGGCTGGTCGCCACGAGGAAATCCTCGACCTGGATGATCGCCTTCTGCGGGTCGAGCACGCGGAAGTAGACCACGGCGTTGACCTTGACCGAGACGTTGTCGCGGGTGATCACATCCTGTGGTGGTACATCCAGCACCACGGTGCGCAGGTCGACCCGCACCATTTGCTGGATCACCGGGATCAACAGGATCAGCCCCGGCCCCTTCACCTGCCAGAAGCGCCCCAGCTGGAACACCACGCCGCGCTCGTATTCACGCAGGATGCGAAACGCCGACAGCAACAGCATCGCCAGCACGATCAGTACCGCGCCGAAGCCCAATTGCATGAACATGGTCATTCTCCTTGCGCCGCGGGCGCGGCGGCGCTCACTTCCAGCATGACGCCATGGCGCGCGGTCACCCGCACGTTCTGGCCCGCTTGCAGTGGCGTTGCACACTGCGCCTGCCATTGCTCGCCCTGGGCTAGCACAAAGCCACAGAACGGGTTACCCGCCTTCACCTGGGTGACGGTGACCAGGCTGCCGACCAGGCCGGCGTCACCGCTGACCAGGGCCCGTCGGCGGGCCTTGAGGGCCATGCCCAGCACACCGCCGATCAGCAGCGCCGAGAGCAGCGCCAGGGTGCCGATCAGGGCCAGCGGGATGCCGAAACCGGGGGCATCGGTGTCGATCAGGATCAGCGCGCCGACCACGAAAGCGACAATGCCGCCAAAGCCGACCACGCCGAAACTGGGCAGGAAGGCTTCGGCGATCATGAAGGCGATGCCGAGCAATATCAGCGCCACCCCGGCGAAGCTCACCGGCAACAGCTGCAGGGCATACAGCGCCAGCAGCAGGCAGATGCCGCCGACCACGCCGCCCACCGTCGAGCCGGGGTTCATGAACTCGAACAGCAGGCCGTACACACCGATCATGATCAGGATCAGCGCCACGCTGGGGTTGGTGATGACCGCCAGCACCCGGGTGCGCCAGTCCGGCAGGTGCTCGACCAGGCTGGCACCGGCAGTCTGCAGCTGCCGGGGCTGGCCAGCGACATTGAGCGTTTTGCCATCGAGCTTGCGCAACAGGTCGGGTACGTCATCGGCCACCAGGTCGATCACATCGAGCTGCAAGGCCTCGCTGGCGGACAGGCTGACCGCCTCGCGCACAGCCTTTTCCGCCCAGTCGGCATTGCGCCCGCGCAGCTGCGCCAGGCCACGTATGTAGGCCGCCGCATCGTTGACCTGTTTGCGCGCAAGGGTTTCGTCATCGCTGCCTTCGGCCTTGTCGTCCTTGGGCGTGCCTGGCGTGGTGCCTATCTGCACGGGGGTTGCGGCACCCAGGTTGGTACCGGGCGCCATGGCTGCGACATGGCTGGCATAGAGGATATAAGTGCCGGCGCTGGCGGCGCGGGCA
>Ga0247827_10000262_pt1 | contig 25258 bp, 21 predicted proteins | sample 12C_Control_Day2_FD_194414 | JGI IMG/M metagenome (GOLD analysis project Ga0247827, IMG submission 194414) | Soil microbial communities from agricultural site in Penn Yan, New York, United States - 12C_Control_Day2 | ecosystem: Environmental > Terrestrial > Soil > Agricultural land | place... | reverse complement strand
GCTTTCGGCCTTGTCCTCAAACGCCGGACGGGCCTGAATCAGCGGGCTCCCCGGTCAACAGGGAGAAGTACGGGGCGAAGGAATCCGTCAGGCTTTCCAGGAGTTTCTTGCCCTTTTCCGCCGAGGCCAGTGAAGGGCGGCCTATGACGCCGGAATCCGTGTAGGCGGACATGCCGGAAGTGAGGAGATGACGCCGGTCGTCCGCGATGTGATCGGAGGTCTCATAACCGGGGCGGAGCAATTCGGGGTGCGTGTGGAGAAGTATGGAGGTCTCGATTTCACCCGCGTGCATGTCGGTGAGGAGGGACGTGGCGACGCCCGCTCGCCCACGCGCCGCCTCCCAGTCCTCCGCGGCCGGGAACAGCGCCATGCGCTCGCCGCGGGCGGAGGACTCCTGAACCGCGTTGCCCAGGACGTAGTTGCCGCCGTGCCCGTTGACCAGCACCAGGGCGTCCACCCCCGACCGGCGGAGCGAGTCGGCGACGTCCCGTATCACCGCGTGCAGGGTCACCGAGGAGAGGGAGACGGTCCCCGGCCAGGCCGCGTGCTCGTGCGAGCAGGAGATCGTCACCGGAGGGAGGAGGTGCACCGGACGGGCGTCCGCAATCGCCCGCGCGATCGCGCAGGCGACCAGGGTGTCGGTCGACAGGGGCAGGTACGGACCGTGCTGCTCGAAACTCCCCACGGGAAGTACCGCGATCTGCCGTGAGACGCCGGCTCCCCGATTCCGTACATCTTCTGTAGTATCCGCCGGCAACAGACCGTGCACCGGACCGTATGCCGCCGACCGCTTTTGCGAACCGCCCATAACTTTCACGGCCTTTCGTCTCTGCTTAGGAACCCGGGAATCATGACACAAAAAGTAGGCGTACTCGGCAAGAAGTCTCCGCAGCGGACCGGTGTGGAACGCGTCGTGAATGCGCCGCTGCCCACCGTGTACGGCGCGTTCCAGGCGATCGGCTACCTGGACCACGACCGCGGTGACGAGCAAGTCGCCCTGGTCCACGGCGACCTCGGCGCGGAGGGTGTCCTCACCCGGCTGCACTCGGAGTGCCTGACCGGCGACGCCTTCGGCTCCCAGCACTGCGAGTGCGGCGACCAGCTGGCGTCGGCGCTGCGCGCGGTCGTCGCCGAAGGAGCGGGCGTGGTCGTCTACTTGAGAGGACACGAGGGCCGCGGGATCGGCCTGCTCGGCAAGCTGCGCGCGATGGCCCTGCAGGCGGAGGGACTGGACACCGTCGAGGCGAACCTCGCGCTGGGCCTGCCGGTGGACGCCCGCGACTACGGCGTCGCCGCCGGGATCCTCCAGGACCTGGGCGTGCGTTCGGTGCGGCTGATGTCCAACAACCCCCGCAAACGCGAGGCGTTGGTACGGCACGGCATCCAGGTCGCCGAGCAGGTGCCGCTGCTGATACCGCCGTGCGAGAACAACATCACCTATCTGCGCACCAAGCGGGAGCGGCTCGACCACAATCTGCCCCACCTGGACGCCGTGGCGCACCTGCCCTGACGGTCAGTCCGTCAGCGCCTCGTGCACCAGCCGCCTGAGGTCGCGGAAGACGGTGTGGGAGCCCCTGGGCCGCACCTGCGTGTGGAACTGCACGGTCAGGTCGCGGCCGGGGTCGACCCAGAACGTGGTCGTGGCGACCCCGCTCCAGCCGAAGCTGCCGAGACCGGACGGGACCTGCGTACGGGACGGGTCGACGACGACCGAGACGCCGAGGCCGAAGCCGACCCCGTCGTTGCCCGGCTGGTCGTGGGCGGGCCGGCTGCCGAAGGCGCGCAGATCGGCGCCGCCGGGGAGGTGGTTGCGGGTCATCAGGTCCACGGTGCCGGCGGCGAGCAGACGGGTGCCGTCGAGTTCGCCGCGCCGGCGCAGCAGTTCCATGAAGCGGTGCCAGTCGTGCGCGGAGGCCACCATGCCGCCGCTGCCGGACAGGAACCGGGGCCGGCCCCGCAGCGGCAGTCCCGCGATCGGTTCTATTCCGCCGCCCTCGGACTCCCCGTACAACTCCGCGAGCCGTTCCGCCTGCTCGTCGCTCACCCGGAACCCGGCGTCCGCCATGCCGAGCGGCCGGAAGACCCGTTCGGCGAGGAACACGTCGAGCGGACGGCCCGACACCACCTCGATGATCCGCCCCAGCACGTTCGAGGCGACCGAGTAGTTCCACTGCGTCCCCGGATCGAACTGCAGCGGCAGACCCGCGTACACCTCGGTCGTCCCCGCGAGGTCCGTGCCCGGCGCCACCGACGACTCCAGCCCGGCCGCCCGGTACAGCGCGTCGACGGGATGGGCGTGGTAGAAGGCGAACGTCAGACCGGCGGTGTGCGTCATCAGATGCCGCACCAGGAGCGGGCCGGCCGCCGGACGGGTCCGCACCCCGTCGCCGGAGCCGCTCTCGTACACGCGCGGCCGCGCGAACGCCGGCAGATGACGGCCCACCGGGTCGTCCAGTGACAGCCGGCCCTCCTCCACCAGCATCAGCGCGGCCACCGCCGTCACCGGTTTGGTCATGGAGTAGATCCGCCACAGCGTGTCGGCCTCCACGGGCAGCCCGGCCGCGACGTCCCGCGCCCCGTACGCCGTGAGGTGCGCGACGCGTCCGCCCCGCGCGACGGCGACCAGGAACCCGGGCAGCCGTCCGTCGTCGGCCAGGCGGGTGAAATGCCGGTCCAGCCGCTCCAGCGCACCCGCGTCCAGCCCGGCCTCCGCGGGATCGGCCTCCTGCCGCAGCACTGTCATCGCTCTCCCAGGGGGAACACCGGCCCGGTGCGGACCGTTGATCGAGTCATGACCCAGGACGCCGAACAGAACGCACTGCTCGCCCTGCTCTCCGAGGGGAACGGCGGCGTGCTCGTCACCCTGAAACGCGACGGGCGGCCCCAGCTGTCGAACGTCACACACGCCTACTACCCCGATGAGCGCGTCATCCGCGTCTCGCTCACCGACGACCGGGCCAAGACCCGCAACCTGCGGCGGGACGACCGGGCCTCCTACCACGTCACCACCCCGGACCGGTGGGCCTACACCGTGGCCGAGGGCACCGCCGACCTGTCACCCGTCGCGGACGACCCCTACGACGAGACCGTGGAGGAGCTCATCCGGCTGTACCGCGACGCCAACGGCGAGCACCCCGACTGGGACGACTACCGCGCCGCGATGGTCCGCGACCGGCGGCTGGTGCTCCGGCTCCGGGTGGAACGGGCGTACGGCATCCCGCGCGGCGCCGGCGCATAGCGCACCGGCGCCGCCGCGCGGCGGCCGGATCAGCCGCCGACGTACGCCGCGAGGTGCTCGCCGGTGAGGGTGGAGCGGGCGGCGACCAGCTCGGCCGGGGTGCCCTCGAAGACGATCCGGCCGCCGTCGTGACCGGCGCCTGGGCCGAGGTCGACGATCCAGTCGGCGTGCGCCATGACCGCCTGGTGGTGCTCGATGACGATGACCGACTTGCCGGAGTCGACGAGCCGGTCGAGCAGACCGAGCAGCTGCTCCACGTCGGCCAGGTGCAGACCCGTGGTCGGCTCGTCCAGGACGTACACACCGCCCTTGTCGGCCATGTGGACGGCCAGCTTCAGCCGCTGCCGCTCACCGCCGGAGAGCGTGGTGAGCGGCTGGCCGAGGGTGAGGTAGCCGAGCCCGACGTCCGCCATCCGCTCCACGATCCGGTGCGCGGCCGGGATCCGTGACTCGCCCTCGCGGAAGAACTCCTCGGCCTCCGTCACCGACATCGCGAGCACCTCGCTGATGTCGCGGCCGCCGAAGCGGTACTCCAGCACCGAGGCGTCGAACCGCTTGCCCCCGCAGTCCTCGCAGGCCGTGGCGACGCTCTGCATGATCGCCAGGTCGGTGTAGATGACACCGGCGCCGTTGCAGGTGGGGCAGGCGCCCTCGGAGTTGGCGCTGAACAGCGCCGGCTTGACGCCGTTGGCCTTGGCGAACGCCTTGCGGATCGGGTCGAGCAGCCCCGTGTAGGTGGCGGGGTTGCTGCGGCGGGAGCCGCGGATGGGCGTCTGGTCCACCGAGACCACGCCCTCCGGGGCCGGCACGGAACCGTGCACGAGGGAGCTCTTGCCGGACCCGGCGACACCGGTGACCACGCACAGCACGCCGAGCGGGATGTCGACGTCGACGTCCTGGAGGTTGTTGGCGTTCGCCCCGCGGATCTCCAGCGCCCCGGTGGCCTTCCGCACCGTCTCCTTGAGCTTGGCCCGGTCGTCGAGATGGCGGCCGGTGACGGTGTCGCTGGCCCGCAGCGCGTCGACGGTGCCCTCGAAGCAGACCGTGCCGCCCGCCGTGCCGGCGCCGGGACCGAGGTCCACGACGTGGTCGGCGATGACGATCGTCTCCGGCTTGTGCTCCACCACGAGCACCGTGTTGCCCTTGTCCCGCAGCCGCAGCAGCAGGTTGTTCATCCGCTGGATGTCGTGCGGGTGCAGACCGATGGACGGCTCGTCGAAGACGTAGGTGACGTCGGTGAGGGAGGAGCCGAGGTGGCGGATCATCTTGGTGCGCTGCGCCTCGCCGCCGGAGAGCGTGCCCGAGGCCCGGTCGAGCGAGAGGTAGCCGAGGCCGATCTCCACGAACGAGTCGAGGGTGTGCTGCAGTTTGCCCAGCAACGGCGTCACCGACGGCTCGGTCAGCCCGCGGACCCACTCGGCCAGGTCGCGGATCTCCATGGCGCAGGCGTCGGCGATGTTCACCCCGCCGATCCTCGAGGAGCGGGCCAGTGCGCTGAGCCGGGTGCCGTCGCACTCGGGACAGTCGGCGAAGGTGACCGCCCGGTCCACGAAGGCCCGGATGTGCGGCTGCATCGACTCCCGGTCCTTGGACAGGAACGACTTCTGGAGCTTCGGGATCAGCCCCTCGTAGGTGAGGTTGACCCCGTTGACCTTGACCTTGGTCGGCTCGCGGTACAGGAAGTCGTGGCGTTCCTTCTTGGTGTACTCGCGGATCGGCTTCTCCTTGTCGAAGAGGCCCGACTCGGCGATGATCCGCACGACCCAGCCGTCCCCGGTGTAGGTGGGGATCGTGAACGGGTCCTCGGAGAGCGACTTGGAGTCGTCGTAGAGCTGTGCGAGGTCGATGTCGGAGACCCTGCCCCGGCCCTCGCAGTGCGTGCACATGCCGCCGGTGCGGCTGAAGCTGACCTTCTCCGTCCTGGTCTTCTCGGACCCGCGGTCGACGGTGAAGCCGCCGCTCGCCGAGACCGAGGCGACGTTGAAGGAGTACGCGGCGGGCGGGCCGATGTGCGGCGTGCCGAGCCGGCTGAAGAGGATGCGCAGCATCGCGTTGGCGTCGGTGGCGGTGCCCACGGTGGAGCGGGGGTCGGACCCCATCCGCTGCTGGTCGACGGTGATGGCGGTGGTCAGCCCGTCGAGGACGTCGACCTCGGGCCGGGCCAGGTTGGGCATGAAGCCCTGCAGGAACGCGCTGTAGGTCTCGTTGATCAGCCGCTGCGACTCGGCGGCGATCGTGTCGAACACCAGGGAGCTCTTGCCCGAACCGGAGACTCCGGTGAACACCGTGAGCCGGCGCTTGGGGAGCTCGATGCTGACGTCCTTGAGGTTGTTCTCCCGCGCCCCGTGCACACGGATCAGATCGTGGCTGTCGGCGGCGTGCGCCCCGGCCGGCTGCCCGCCCGTTCTCGTGGCCATGCTCATCGTTCTCCATCCGTCGGGCGGGTGCCGCGTCCGCGGCCCCCGCCGGCGTTCCCCTGTACGGCCCGTCGGGCATGTGCCGCCCGCGCTGTGGCGCCAAGGCTAGGCTAGGCGGGCGGCGGTCACCTGCGCTTCTCCATTCCTGACCGTGTGCCCGGCCGCTCGGGGAACGCCTCCGGGGCGGCGGATCAGGCCGTCACCTTCTCCGTCCGCTCCGCGCCCTCGCCCGCGGCGCGTTCGCCGAGCCGCTCGGTGGGGACCAGACGGGTCTCGCGGGCCGTGACCGCCGCGATGACCGGGGGCACGCACAGCGCCGCCGTGAACAGGGCCACCGCCGTCCAGTCGTCGCCGTCCGGGCCGGCGATCCGCGCGGCGAAGGTGACCGCGAACCCGGCGACCGCGAAGCCGATCTGGGTGCCGATGGCCACCCCGGAGAGACGGACCCTGGTCGGGAACATCTCGCCGTAGAAGGACGGCCACACGCCGTTCGCGGCGCTGTAGACGACACCGAAGGCGAGGATCCCGAGAAGCATGACGAGCGGGTAGCTGCCGGTGGAGATCGCCCACAGGTAGAGGAACATCGTCACCGCGCTGCCGGCCGCTCCGGCCAGATAGACGGGACGGCGGCCCACCCGGTCGGAGAGCGCGGCCCACAGGGGGATCGCGGCCAGCGCGACGACGTTGGCCAGCGCCGCCACCCACAGCATCGACGAGCGGGACATGCCGACCGCGTCGCTGGTGGCGTACGCCAGCGCCCACACGGTGAAGATGGTGCTGACCGAGGCGATCAGCGCGCCGGCGACCACCCTCAGCACGTCCGCCCAGTGGTCGCGCGCCAGCACCAGCAGCGGCATCCTCACGACGCCCTCGGTGGCGGTCTGCTGGGCGAAGGCCGGTGTCTCGTCCAGCCTGCGGCGGATGACGTACCCCACGACGGCGACCGCGACGCTCAGCCAGAACGGCACCCGCCAGCCCCAGGACAGCAGCTGCTCCTCGGGCAGCGCGGCGACCGGGATGAAGACCAGGGTGGCCAGCAGCTGGCCGCCCTGCGTGCCGCTGAGCGTGAAGCTGGTGAAGAAGCCCCGCCGGTCCGGTGGCGCGTGTTCCAGGGTCATGGAGTTGGCGCTGGCCTGTTCGCCGGCGGCCGAGACGCCCTGCAGCACCCGGCACAGCACCAGCAGGACGGGGGCGAGGGTGCCGACCTGGTCGCGGGTGGGCAGACAGCCGATGAGGAAGGTCGACAGACCCATCAGCATCAGCGTGAAGACCATGATCTTCTTGCGGCCGAGCCGGTCCCCGACGTGCCCGAGGAAGAGCGCGCCGATCGGCCGCGCCGCGTACGCGACACCGAACGTGGCCAGTGACAGCAGGGTCGCGGTGGCCGGGTCGGAGTCGTCGAAGAAGACCTCCGGGAAGATCAGCGCGGCCGCGCTGCCGTAGATGAAGAAGTCGTAGTACTCCAGCGCGCTGCCGATCCAGGCCGCGGTCGCGGCCTTCTTCGGCTGGCCGGGCGGGGAGGCGTCGCGGGGCGGTGCGGGGACGGACACGGCGTGCTCCTTCGGGGGAACTCCACGGCGGTGCGCGGAGGACGAGCGGAGGGGATGTGCCGATGCGCTAATTAACCCACTGGATAGTTAGTCGCGGCTGGGTACGGATGCTGCGCCCGGTCGCCCGCACTGTCAAGGGGTCGCGTCGTGCCGGCCGGTCCGCGTGCGGTCCGCGGGCTCAGTCCGCCGCGCGTTCCGCCGTCAGATAGGCGATCACCATGTCGCCCAGCATCGTCCGGTAGTGCTCGCGCCGGGCCGGGTCCACCAGGTCGCGGCCGAACAGCGCGCCGAAGGTGTGCCGGTTGGACACCCGGAAGAAGCAGAACGAGCTGATCATCGCGTGCAGGTCGACGGCGTCGACGTCGGCCGTGAACAGCCCCGACTCCTGCCCGGCCGCGAGGATCCGGCGGATCACGTCCAGCGCGGGCGAGCCCATCCGGCCCAGTTCCTCGGAGGCCGTGATGTGCTCCGCGCCGTGGATGTTCTCGATGCTCACCAGGCGGATGAAGTCCGGGTGGCGCTCGTGGTGGTCGAAGGTCACCTCGGCCAGCCGCCGGATGGCCGCCACCGGGTCCAGGTGCCCGACGTCCAGCTGTTGCTCGGCCTCCCGGATCACCCCGTACGCGCGCTCCAGCACGGCCGTGAACAGCCGCTCCTTGCCGCCGAAGTAGTAGTAGATCATCCGCTTGGTGGTGCGGGTGCGGGCGGCGATCTCGTCGACGCGGGCGCCGTCGTAGCCGGCCCGGGCGAACTCCTGTGTCGCCACGTCGAGGATCTCGGCCCTGGTGCGGGCGGCGTCACGGATGCGCTCGCCGGGCCGTGCCGGTTCTTCGACGCTGGTCATCGGGTCCCTTCGGGCCGAGGGGTGCAGTGCCGGTGATTCTAGGAGCAGGCACGCGCCCCGCCCGACGGGTCTTCCCGGAGGGCCGCCACGGCTGATATAGCTAACGTACTGGTTCGTACATTAGTGAGCCGCCTCTGGAGGTCCGCGGTGCTCAAGGACTCGTATCTCGTCGGGCTGATCGGCTCCGGCATCGGCCCGTCGCTCAGCCCCGCGCTGCACGAGCGGGAGGCCGCACGACAGGGCCTGCGCTGTCTGTACCGGCTCCTCGACCTCGACACGATCGGCGTCCCGCCCGAGGCGGTGGGCGAACTGCTGCGCGCCGCCCGGCTGCTCGGCTTCGACGGGCTCAACATCACCCACCCGTGCAAGCGGCTCGTCGTCGAGCACCTGGACGCCCTCGACCCGCGGGCCGAGGCCCTCGGCGCGGTCAACACCGTGGTCTTCGACGGCGGACGCGCGGTCGGCCACAACACGGACGTGACCGGCTTCGCCACCGCCTTCGCCCGCGGTCTGCCCGACGCCCCGCTGGAGCGGGTCGTGCAGCTCGGCGCCGGAGGCGCGGGGGCTGCCGTCGCGCACGCCACGCTCACCCTCGGCGCCGAACGGGTCACCGTCGTGGACGCGCTGCCCGAGCGGGCCGACGGCCTCGCCGCCTCGCTGAACAGGAGCTTCGGGCCGGGCCGCGCCGCCGCCGCGGCCCCGGACCGGCTGCCGGAACTGCTCGCCGCCGCCGACGGGGGCGGCGGCCTCGTGCACGCCACTCCCACCGGCATGGCCGCCCACCCCGGTCTGCCGCTGCCCGCCGGGCTGCTGCACCCCGGACTGTGGGTCGCCGAGGTCGTCTACCGCCCGCTGGAGACGGAGCTGCTGCGCGCCGCCCGCGCGGCGGGCTGCGCCACGCTCGACGGCGGCGGCATGGCCGCCTTCCAGGCAGCGGACGCGTTCCGCCTGTTCACCGGGCGGGAACCCGACAGCGCGCGGATGCTCGGCGACCTCACCGAGCTGACCGGCGGCGCCGTCGGGGCGCCGCAGTAGACCGAGAGACCGAGAAGCCCCACGGAAGCAAGAGGTACCGACGTGCGTACGTCCATCGCCACCGTCTCCCTGAGCGGCTCCCTCACCGAGAAGCTCACGGCCGCCGCCCGGGCGGGCTTCGACGGCGTGGAGATCTTCGAGAACGACCTGCTCGCCGCGGTCCTGACCCCCGAGGAGGTCCGCGCCCGCTGCGCCGACCTCGGCCTGACCGTCGACCTGTACCAGCCGCTGCGGGACATCGAGGCCGTGCCCGCGGACCTCTTCGCCCGCAATCTGCGGCGCGCCCGGCACAAGTTCGCGCTGATGCGCCGGCTGGGCGCCGACACGGTCCTCGTCTGCTCCAGCGTCGACCCGGCCGCCGTCGACGACGACGCCCTCGCCGCCGAGCAGCTCCGCGAACTCGCGGACCTCGCCGACGACTTCGGCATCCGGGTGGCGTACGAGGCGCTGGCCTGGGGCCGGCATGTCAGCACCTACGACCACGCCTGGCGCATCGTCGAAGCCGCCGCCCACCCCGCCCTCGGGACCTGCCTGGACAGCTTCCACATCCTCTCGCGCGGCAGCGACCCCCGGGGCATCGAGGACATCCCCGGCGAGAAGATCTTCTTCCTCCAGCTCGCCGACGCCCCGCTGCCCGCGATGGACGTGCTGCAGTGGAGCCGCCACCACCGCTGCTTCCCCGGCCAGGGCGGCTTCGACGTCGCCGGACTGGTCCGGCACGTGCTGCGCGCCGGCTACACCGGGCCGCTCTCCCTCGAGGTGTTCAACGACGTCGTACGGCAGGCCGAGGCCGGCCCCGCCGCCGTGGACGCCCGCCGCTCCCTGCTGATGCTCCAGGAGGAGGTGGGCGCGGCCGAGCCGCCCGCCCCCGTCGTCCCCACCGGGTTCGCCTTCGCGGAGCTCGTCACCCCCGACGCGCAGCCCCTCGCGGGACTGCTCGACGCGCTGGGCTTCGCCCGCACCGCCCGGCACCGCTCCAAACCCGTCGACCTGTGGCAGCAGGGCGAGGCGCGGATCCTCGTCAACACCGGCGCCGCCGTACGCCGTGACGGCACCCGGCTCGCGGCCGTCGGACTGGAGTCACCCGACCCCGCCGGCGCCGCCGCCCGCGCCGAGGCACTGCTGGCGCCCGTACTGCCGCGCCGCCGCGCCCCCGAGGACGCCCCGCTCGACGCGGTCGCCGCACCCGACGGCACGGAGCTGTTCTTCTGCGGCGCGCCGGGGCCGGACGGCGGCTGGCGGTCCGACTTCGCGGACGTGGCGCACACCCCCGCCGCCACGGCCGTACGGCACATCGACCATCTCGCCCTCACCCAGCCCTGGCACCACTTCGACGAGGCGGCCCTCTTCCACCGCGGTGTGCTCGGACTGCTCGCCGGCGAGAGCGTGGACGTCGCCGACCCCTACGGTCTGCTGCGCAGCCGCGCGGTCGGCAACGCCGACGGCAGCGTCCGCATCGCCCTCGGCGTCGGCGCCGCGCCCACGGACGACACCGCGCACGCCCAGCACATCGCGCTCGCCACCGACGACGTGGTCGCCGCCGCCCGCCGCTTCCGCGCCGCCGGCGGCCGGCTGCTGCCCATCCCGGCCAACTACTACGAGGACCTCGCCGCCCGCCACGAGTTCGCCGACGGCGAGCTGGAGGCCTACCGCGACCTGGGGATCCTCTACGACCGTGACGACCGCGGGGTCCTGCGCCACTGCTACACCCTCACCGTCGGGCGGGTCTTCTTCGAGATCGTCCAGCGCGACGGCGGCCACCGCGGCTACGGCGCCCGCGACGCCCCGGTCCGCCTGGCCGCCCAGCACACGGCGGGGACCGCCGGCTGAGCACCCGCCGCGCCGGCGGCTGCTCAGCCGGCGCGCGACGGTCACGGCCGGGCGTTCCACTCCGCGACGACGGGGCTGCCGTGCTCCAGCGAGAGACGGCTCAGGGCGCCCGTCTCCAGGCGGAACAGCCGGCCGGCCGACGCGGGCAGACCCAGGCGCCGCGCCGTCAGGACGCGCAGGAGATGGCCGTGCGCCACCAGCATCACGTCCCCCTCCTCGAGCGCCCCGGCCAGCCGGGACAGCACCCGGTCCGCCCGCTCGCCGACCTGCTCCGGGGACTCGCCCGGGAACTCCCGGCCGGGCGGCACCCCGTCGGTCCACAGGTCCCAGCCGGGCCGGGAACGAACGATGTCCGCCGTGCCGATCCCCTCGTAGGCGCCGTAGTCCCACTCCCGCAGGTCCGGCTCCGGCAGCGCGCCGGTGAGACCCGCCAGTTCGGCGGTGCGCCGGGCGCGGACCAGCGGGCTGGTGAGGACCAGCCCGAAGGTCCGGCCCGCCAGCAGCGGCGCCAGCGACCGGGCCTGCGCCTCACCGTCCGGCGTCAGGGGCAGATCGGTCCGGCCGGTGTGCCGGCCCGCTCTGCTCCACTCCGTCTCGCCGTGCCGCGCCAGCAGCAGATCTCCCACCGGCGTTACGCCTTCTCCGCGGACTCGACGGCGTGCCCGCCGAACTGCTTGCGCAGCGCCGCGACCATGCGCATCTGCGGGGAGTCCTCCTGGCGCGAGGCGAACCGCGAGAACAGGGAGGCGGTGATCGCCGGCAGCGGCACCGCGTTGGCGACGGCCGCCTCCACCGTCCAGCGGCCCTCGCCCGAGTCCTCGGCGTATCCGCGCAGCCGCTCCAGGTGCTCGTCGTCGTCGAGGGCGTCGACCGCGAGGTCCAGCAGCCAGGAGCGGATGACGGTGCCCTCCTGCCAGGAGCGGAACACCTCCCGCACGTTGTCCACCGAGTCGACCTTCTCCAGCAGCTCCCAGCCCTCGGCGTAGGCCTGCATCATGGCGTACTCGATGCCGTTGTGGACCATCTTCGCGAAGTGCCCGGCGCCGACCCCGCCCGCGTGGACGTAGCCGTACGGACCGTCGGGCTTGAGCGCGTGGAAGATCGGCTGCAGCCGCTCCACGTGCTCCTCGTCGCCGCCGACCATCAGGGCGTAGCCGTGCTGCAGGCCCCACACCCCGCCGGACACACCGGCGTCGACGAAGCCGATGCCCCGGGCCCCCAGTTCCTTGGCGTGCCTCTCGTCGTCCGTCCAGCGGGAGTTGCCGCCGTCCACGACGGTGTCGCCGGGCTTGAGCAGGCTGCCCAGCTGGTCGACGACGTGCTGGGTGGCGGCGCCGGCCGGCACCATCACCCAGACCGCGCGGGGCCCGTCCAGACGGTCGACGAGGTCGGACAGGTGGCCGACGTCGGAGACCTCGGGGTTGGTGTCGTACCCGATGACGGTGTGGCCGGCGTTGCGGATGCGCTCGCGCATGTTGCCGCCCATCTTGCCGAGACCAACAAGACCGATCTGCATGTCAGCTCACTTCCTGCGTTCGCGGTAGGCGGCCACCAGCGCGGCCGTGGACGGGTCGAGACCGGGGACGTCGGCGCCCCCGGTGAGGGCGGGCTCGACGCGCTTGGCGAGCACCTTGCCGAGTTCGACGCCCCACTGGTCGAAGGAGTCGATGTTCCAGACCGCGCCCTGCACGAACACCTTGTGCTCGTAGAGGGCGATCAGCTGGCCGAGGACCGAGGGGGTCAGTTCGGTGGCCAGGATCGTGGTGGTGGGGTGGTTGCCGCGGAAGGTGCGGTGCGGCACCTGCTCCTCGGGGACGCCGTCCGCCCGCACCTCCTCGGCGGTCCTGCCGAACGCGAGGGCCTGGCCCTGCGCGAACAGGTTGGCCATCAACAGGTCGTGCTGGGCCTTGAGTTCGTCGCTCAGCTCGTCGACCGGGCGGGCGAAGCCGATGAGGTCCGCGGGGATCAGCTTCGTGCCCTGGTGGATCAACTGGTAGTAGGCGTGCTGCCCGTTGGTGCCGGGCGTGCCCCAGACCACCGGTCCGGTCTGCCAGACGACGGGGCGGCCCTGGCGGTCCACCGACTTGCCGTTGGACTCCATGTCGAGCTGCTGGAGGTAGGCGGTGAACTTCGACAGGTAGTGCGAGTACGGCAGTACCGCGTGGGACTGCGCGTCGTGGAAGTTGTTGTACCAGATGCCCAGCAGGCCCATCAGCAGCGGGGCGTTGGCCTCGGCGGGCGCGGTGCGGAAGTGCTCGTCGACGATCCGGAACCCGTCGAGCATCTCCCGGAAGCGGTCCGGGCCGATGGCGATCATCAGCGACAGGCCGATCGCCGAGTCGAAGGAGTAGCGTCCGCCGACCCAGTCCCAGAACTCGAACATGTTCGCCGTGTCGATGCCGAAGTCCGCGACCTTCTCCGCGTTGGTCGACAGCGCGACGAAGTGCGCGGCCACCGCCTTCTCGTCACCCAGCGCCGCGAGCAGCCAGCTCCGCGCGGAGGTGGCGTTGGTGACCGTCTCGATGGTGGTGAACGTCTTCGACGCGACGATGAACAGCGTCTCCGCCGGGTCCAGGTCCCGGACCGCCTCGTGCAGATCGGCGCCGTCCACGTTGGAGACGAAGCGGACGGTGAGGTCCCGGTCGGTGAAGGCGCGCAGCGCCTCGTACGCCATCGCCGGGCCGAGGTCGGAGCCGCCGATGCCGATGTTGACGACATTGCGGATGCGCCTGCCGGTGTGGCCCGTCCACTCGCCGGAACGGACCTGCTGCGCGAAGCCCGCCATCCTGTCGAGCACGGCGTGCACGCCGGGGACGACGTTCTCACCGTCCACCTCGATCACCGCGTCACGGGCGGCCCGGAGCGCGGTGTGCAGCACGGCCCGGTCCTCGGTGGTGTTGATCCTCTCGCCGCGGAACATGGCGTCCCGCAACCCGGACACGTCGGTGGCGACGGCCAGCTCGCGCAGCAGCCGCAGGGTGTCGTCGGTGACGAGGTGCTTGGAGTAGTCGACGTACAGGTCACCGACCCGGAGGGTGTACCCGGTGCCGCGGCCGGGGTCGGCGGCGAACAGCTCGCGCAGCCGCACCTCGCCCAGCTCCTCACGGTGCTTGGCCAGTGCGGTCCACTCGGGCGTCCGGTTGAGCCTGGTACGACCGTCTGCGTTCATCTCGGACTTCAGCCTTCTTCCTTGGGTGTCCCCGCTGTCCCCAACCTAATTGATCAGCGGTGAACACGACGGAAGAAGAAGACTGAAGGAATCCGAAGCGGATCGGTCTAGATCTCGCCCCGCAGTTTGGCGAGCGCCTCGGCGAGGATCGCCTCGCCGTCGGCGTCGCTGCGCCGCTCCCGCACATAGGCGAGGTGCGTCTTGTAGGGCTCGGTGCGCGGCGGGTCCGGGGGGTTGTCGCGGTCCTGTCCGGCCGGGAATCCGCAGCGGGGGCAGTCCCAGGTATCGGGCACCTGCGCGTCGCTCGCGAAGCTCGGCTGTGTCTCGTGCCCGTTGGAGCACCAGAAGGAGATGCGCAGCCGGGGCGCGGACTCGCCGCGCTCCGCCTCACCCATCGGCCCCGCCCCGACCCGGCTTCCCCGGATCGCGTTGCCACTTGCCACGGTCGTAACTCCCTGCGTGATGGTGCCGCAAAGCGAGTCGGCGTTCCGCTTCGCTGCGAGCGCCTCAGTCTACGTAAGGCCCAACGCACGTCCAGTGTGGGGAGTTACCGCCCCCGCGTACAGACGTGGGCCCCATGATAGGCCGCGCTCTGCTGCGCGTACCGAACATGGGGCCTTACGTGCGGAATGCTTGGGGAACGGGGTGCGGAAAGCGCCCTCGGATCAGTTGTTGATCTTCATGGTGATGCCGAGCACGACAATGCACGCGAACCAGAGCAGACCGACCACGAGGGTGATCCGGTCGAGGTTGCGCTCGGCGACCGAGGAGCCGCCGACGGAGGACTGCATGCCGCCACCGAACATGTCGGAGAGGCCGCCGCCCTTTCCCTTGTGCATCAGCACCAGCAGCATCAGCAGCAGGCTGAAGACGATCAGGGCGATGGAGAACCCCAGAACCACGGCTGGACCAACTTCCTCGGATGCGGATGGACGACGCGGGGCCCGGTACGGAACCGGACCCCGCAAGGGTACGACGAATCGCCGTTACCGCATACTCACTGGTCGCGGAAACGAATGATCTTGACGAACTCGTCGGCGTCCAGCGAGGCGCCGCCGACCAGGGCGCCGTCGATGTCGGCCTGCGCCATGATCTCGGCGACGTTGCCGGACTTGACCGAGCCGCCGTACTGGATGCGGACCTTGTCGGCCAGCTCCTGGCCGTACAGCCCGGCGAGCTTGCCGCGGATGGCGGCGCAGACCTCCTGGGCGTCCTCGGCGCCGCAGACCTTGCCGGTGCCGATGGCCCACACCGGCTCGTAGGCGATCACGATCGTCTCGGCCTGCTCGGCCGGGAGGTCCTTCAGACCGCCCTCGACCTGGGCGAGGGTGTGGGCGACGTGGTTGCCCGCCTCGCGGACCTCCAGCTCCTCGCCGACGCACAGGATGGGGGTGATGCCGTGCTTGTAGGCGGCCTTCACCTTGGCGTTCACGATCTCGTCGGTCTCGGCGTGGTACTGCCGCCGCTCCGAGTGGCCGACCGCGACGAAGGTGCACTTCAGCTTGGCCAGCATGGGACCGGAGATCTCGCCGGTGTAGGCGCCGCCGTCGTGCGCGGAGATGTCCTGGGCGCCGTAGGTGATCCGCAGCTTGTCGCCGTCGACCAGGGTCTGGACGGAGCGCAGGTCGGTGAAGGGCGGCAGGACGGCGACCTCGACGGCCTCGTAGTCCTTGTCGGCCAGGGCGAAGGCGAGCTTCTGGACGTGGGCGATGGCCTCGAGGTGGTTGAGGTTCATCTTCCAGTTGCCCGCCATCAGCGGCGTGCGGGTGGTCATCGGGGTCAGTCCTCCAGTGCGGCGAGGCCGGGGAGCGTCTTGCCCTCGAGGTATTCGAGGGAGGCGCCGCCGCCGGTCGAGATGTGGCCGAATGCGTTCTCGTCGAAGCCCAGCGTACGGACCGCGGCGGCGCTGTCGCCGCCGCCCACGACCGTGAAGCCCGGGGAGTCGACGAGGGCCTGGGCAACCGCCCGGGTGCCCTCGGCGTAGTCGGGGTGCTCGAAGACGCCCATCGGGCCGTTCCAGAAGACGGTGGCGGCGTCGGCGAGCTTCGAGGCGTACAGCTTGCGGGTCTCCGGACCGATGTCCAGGCCCATCTGGCCGGCCGGCATGGCGTCCGCGGCGACGGTGGCGGGATCGGCCGGCGCCTTGGTCTTCATGTCGGGGAACTCCGCGGCGACCAGCGTGTCGACCGGCACCACCAGCTCGACGCCGTTCTCCTCGGCGCGCTCCAGGTACTCCCGGACCGCCGCGAGCTGGTCCTCCTGCAGCAGCGAGGTGCCGATCTCGTGGCCCTGGGCCTTGAGGAAGGTGTACGCCATGCCGCCGCCGATGAGGATGCGGTCGGCCTTGCCGAGCAGTTCGTCGATGACGGCGAGCTTGTCGGAGACCTTGGCGCCGCCGAGGGCGACGACGTAGGGGCGCCGGACGTCGTCGGTGAGCTTCCTCAGCACGCCGACCTCGGTGGCGATGAGGTACCCGGCGTAGTGCGGCAGCCGCGCGGGGAGGTCGAAGACCGAGGCGTGCTTGCGGTGCACCGCGCCGAAGCCGTCGCCGACGTAGATGTCGGCGAGGGCGGCGAGGCGGTCGGCGAAGGCGCCGCGCTCGGCGTCGTCCTTGCTGGTCTCACCGGCGTTGAAGCGGAGGTTCTCGATGACCGCGACCTGTCCGTCGGCCAGTCCGGCGACGGTGGCGGTGGCCGACTCGCCGACGGTGTCCGTCGCGAACGCGACGTCGGCGCCGAGGAGTTCACCGAGGCGCGCGGCGGCCGGGGCGAGCGAGAAAGCGGGGTCCGGGGCGCCCTTGGGGCGGCCCAGGTGCGAGGCGACGACCACGCGGGCGCCCGCGCCGGCGAGGGCCTCGACGGTGGGCAGCACGGCGCGGATGCGGCCGTCGTCGGTGATGGTGGTGCCGTCCAGCGGCACGTTCAGGTCGGCGCGGACGAAGACCCGCTTGCCCGCGACGCCTTCGGAGAGGAGTTCGTCGATCGTCTTCATAGGGGCTCCCTGCTACGGCTCGTGTTCACTCGTGATCGCTCGTGATCGAAAGAGGGCGGCTGTTCCGATACGTGCGTCAGGGCTCGGACAGCGCGTTGCCGCACCGGCCGAGCCCTGCACTCATATCAGGCTGCCCGCTCCGTGATCAGAGCTGGTTGCCCACGAAGACCGTCAGGTCGACAAGGCGGTTGCTGTAGCCCCACTCGTTGTCGTACCAGCCGATGACCTTCACGCTCTTGCCCTCCTGGACCATCGTCAGGGAGGAGTCGAAGGTGCAGGACGCCGGGGCGTTGACGATGTCCGAGGAGACGATCGCGTCCTCGGTGTACTCGAGGTAGCCCTTCAGCTCGCCCTCGGCGGCCTTCTGGAAGGCGGCGTTGACCTCTTCCTTGGTGACCTCGCGGGAGAGCTCGACCACCAGGTCGGTGACGGAGCCGGTGGGGACCGGGACGCGCATGGCCATGCCGTCCAGCTTGCCCTTGAGCTGCGGCAGCACCAGGGCGGTGGCCTTGGCGGCACCGGTGGTGGTCGGGATGATGTTCTCGGCGGCGGCACGGGCGCGGCGCAGGTCCTTGTGCGGGAAGTCAAGGATGCGCTGGTCGTTCGTGTACGCGTGCACCGTGGTCATCAGACCCTTGACGATGCCGAAGTTCTCGTCGAGGACCTTCGCCATCGGCGCCACACAGTTGGTGGTGCAGGAGGCGTTGGAGATGACGTGGTGGTTCGCCGGGTCGTACTGGTCCTGGTTGACGCCCATGACGAGGGTGATGTCCTCGTTCTTCGCGGGCGCGGAGATGACGACCTTCTTGGCGCCGCCGGCGATGTGCTTCTCGGCGTCTTCCTTCTTGGTGAAGATGCCGGTCGACTCGATGACGATGTCGACGCCCAGCTCGCCCCACGGGATGTCGGCGGGGTCGCGCTCGGAGAGCACCTTGATCGTCTTGCCGTCGACGGTGATCGTGTCGGCGGTGTGGGTGACCTCCTGCTTGAGGCGGCCCAGAATGGTGTCGTACTTCAGCAGGTGCGCAGTGGTCGCCGTGTCACCCAGGTCGTTGACGGCCACGATCTCGATGTCGGCGCCCTGCTCCAGCAGAGCGCGGAAGTAGTTGCGACCGATGCGGCCAAACCCGTTGATGCCTACGCGGATCGTCACGAACCGATCTCCTCGTTGGTACGCCGGCTCTAGTCGCCGGCGAGCTGTATTTGGGATGTCCCCGACCAATGTCGACCCTACCTCTCCGGGGCCCCGGCCGTGACATCGAGTTGGCCCATACCCGGCAGGGCGGCCCGTACCCGTCAGTAGGGTGCGGACCGCCCGGACCGGTGGCCGGCGGTCACTCCATTTCGCTACGGGTCGTCAGTCCGTGTTGACGTGCGGTGTCACCCGTCCAGGGCCGCCAGCGCCTTCCTCAGCAGCGCGGACCGGTCGGCCGCGGAGGGCAGGTGCTCCAGGCCGAAGCCCAGCAGCACGGTGTCGCCGGTGGTGACCGCCCCGTGGGTGCGGAAGAGCTCCCCGGTGCGCGTCCAGTCCTTCAGGACGGCCGGGCTGCCCGCAGGGGGCCCGGACACCTTCCAGGCGCCCAGCGAGTTCTCGAAGCCCTCGGTGTCCGCCGCGGTGCCGCCGGTCACCAGCGAGGCCTCGTCGGCGAGGACGCCGTGGCCGCCGCTGCCCGGGTCGGTGACGTAGGCGAGGGAGACCTCGACCGACTTGCCCGCGTAGGCGCTCAGGTCGAACTCCACCTGCCGCCAGCCGCCGGAGGAGCCGGTGAGGCTGTTCCAGGAGCCGGTGGTCCCGGTCGCCGCGCAGCCGTCGTCGCCGAGGGTCAGGTAGTGCTCCAGCCAGGGGTGCTCGCCGACGTAGAAGCCGGCCGCGCACTCGCTGGGCGCGGTGGCGCGGGTGGCGCCGCCGGCCTCGGGCAGGGTCGTCCAGTCGTCGGCGCCGGTGGTGTGCGCCTCGACGAGGGCGTGGTCGTAGCCCTGTTCGGTGTCCCACAGCAGCCGGGTGCGCAGCGTGGGCCGGTCGGCCGCGGTGGTGCCGGTGAGGTCGATGGTGCGGGTGAGGCGCTTGTAGCCGTCGTCGGTGTGCACGGCGGCCGCCATGTACGAGCCTGCGTAGGGCCCGTACGGGTTGACCGTGCCCGGGTACTGTCCCGCGCCGGCGCTCGCGAACAGCGGGTACTCGCCGGCGGGCAGCTCGTCGGAGGTCACGCCGTAGGTGCCGGCCGCGTCCAGCGGGTTGCCGGGCGTGTCGCCGAGCGGGCCGGTGAAGCCGCCCAGTCCTCCGGAGCCGGTGAACGCGGTGGCCCCCGCGGTCGAGGTGCGCGAGTAGGCGCCCAGGTAGTACTGGCTGAAGTCGTCGGACAGGTTGCCGCCGCCGAGGTCGACGCTGCCGCCCGCCTGCTCGCCGGCCTCGATCAGCCGGCCGCCCTCGTTGAGGAAGGCCCGCAGCTGGAGCTGGGTGGCGACGCCCGGGACGGCGGCGCCGGTGTGGTGGACCACCGTGCCGAAGTGGCTCAGCACGCCGAGCGCGTCGGGCGCGCCCCGTTCTGCGACGTCCCAGACCGCCGCGCCGCGGCCGTCGGCCTTGAGCGCGTCGACGTACTTCTGGGTGTGCGCGGCCTTCGCGCCCTCCTCGGCGACGACCAGGACGTCCGCGCGGGGCCGCTCGGCGACGGTGTACGTGAAGTGCTCGCTGGAGACCTTCCCGCCCTTGCGCGCCTTGCCGGTGAACCACACCTCGACCTTGTCGCCGGGCGCTCCGTGGCGCACCTCGGCCCGGTACTCGTCGAAGTGCAGGTTGTCCTCGCCGCCGTACCGCTCCCCGCCCTTCCAGGGCCTGAGGTCCACGTCGTGCGTACGGCCGCCGTCGACCCGGTACTTGAGCTCCTTGTCGCGCACGGCACGGCGGGCGACGACGGAGACCTCCTGGCCGGCGCCGCGCGCGTACGAGGTGCCGAAGGACGCCGGGGTGAAGTCCGGGGCGTCCAGGCCGACGGCCGAGGACGGCCGGTCGGGGTGGGCGGCGGTCTCGGCGACGGAGAGCGCGAACGGGACGTTCTTGGCGAACTCCTGCTGGATCAGCTTCTCGTCGTCGGGGAAGGTGAAGCCCGACCGGCAGTCACGGGCGTTCCACTCGTCGTCCGGGTCGGCGTCGGAGGCGGTCTGGCAGGTCGACATCTCGGGCGTGAACATCCCCGTGCCGTTGACGTTGGCCGCGTGTCCGTCGGCCTCGCCGTTGGTGGTGTACAGCTCGGAGGAGAGCTGCGGGTGGTAGCCCGGGATCGCCGAGTCGCCGGGCGTGCCGGCGAGGGCCCGGTAGAGGACGTCGTCGGGGGTCGGCGTGGCCACCTGCCAGCCGACCCCGTAGAGGAGGAGTTCGGCGGCGGAGTGGTAGTTGATGCCGTAGGTGAAGCCGATGCGCTTCTGGAAGGCGTCGACGGCCTTGGTCTCGGGCTCGGAGCCGGGGCCCGCGCCGCGGTAGGTCTGGCTGGTGGGGCTCGGGGACGAGCCCTCGTCGTCGTAGCCCCACTTGTAGGGGAAGTTGCGGTTGAGGTCGACGCCGTCCCCGGTGCTGATGGCGCCGTCGCCGTTGACGTCCCGCAGGTTCTTGCGCCACAGGCGGTTGGCGGGGTCGGCGAAGGTGTAGTCGTAGCCGTCGGGGTTGGCGGAGAGGACGAACCACAGTTCGGTGGTGTCCACGATCTTCTTGATCCGCTTGTCCGTCCGGTACGCGTCCAGGTAGTGGTGCATCAGCCGCCGGGTCATCTCCGGGGTGATCCACTCGCGCGCGTGCTGGTTGGACATGTAGAGGACGGACGGCCTGGAGCCGTCCTTGGTCCTCCCCGCCTGCTTGGTGAGCTTCAGGGCGAGGATGTCCTGGCCCCTGACGGTCTTTCCGATGGAGACGACCTTGGTGAGGCCCGGGTTCTCCCGCGCGGTGCGCAGGATCTCCTCCTGGAGGCCGCCCTTTCCGCTGTACGGACGGAAGACGCCCTGGGCGGCGTTCTCGACCCGGGCGGCCGCCCGCGCGGAGAGCGTGTGCTCGGTGAGCTCGACGCCCTGCTTCTCCAGCTTCTCGGCCTGCCCGTCGGTGAGGTAGACCTCGACGGTGGCCGTGCCCTTGTCGGGCACCCGCTCACCGAGTTCGTGGCCGTCCTGCCCCGCCGCCAGCAGCAGGGACACCTGCGACTTGGTGACCTCGGCCCGGAAGACCTTGACCTCGCCGGAGTCCGCGGCCGCCGGGTCCGCGGGTCGCGCCAGGGCAGTGGGTGCGATGCTCGCTCCGCCGATCAGGAGCGTGCCGACAGCGAGGATCGATCTCGCTCTGTGTCTCATGAGCCCCCCTGAGAGTGGTCCGCCGCAGTGGCGAACAGATGCCAGGCTCATGACGCAACATGATCGAGTCAAGGGCGCCGCCACGCCACGTGAAAAACCGGCGCCGATCACCCGAACGGGCGTCGACGCCGGTCTTCTGACGGGCCATCAGACCATCAGCTTGTCGTCCAGCTCCTCGCCGATGTTGGCCTCCGTGCCCGGGAGGCCGAGGTCGGAGGCGCGCTTGTCGGCCATCGCCAGCAGCCGGCGGATCCGGCCGGCCACGGCGTCCTTGGTGAGCGGCGGGTCGGCGAGCGCGCCCAGCTCCTCCAGCGAGGCCTGCTTGTGCTCCATGCGCAGCCGGCCGGCCGCGGCGAGGTGCTCGGGGACGTCGTCGGCGAGGATCTCCAGGGCGCGCTGGACCCGGGCGCCGGCCGCCACGGCCGCGCGGGCGGAGCGGCGCAGGTTGGCGTCGTCGAAGTTGGCCAGCCGGTTCGCCGTGGCGCGCACCTCGCGGCGCATCCGGCGCTCCTCCCAGGCCAGCACCGACTCGTGCGCGCCGAGCCGGGTGAGCAGCGCGCCGATCGCGTCGCCGTCCCGGACCACGACCCGGTCCACGCCGCGCACCTCGCGCGCCTTGGCCGCGATGGACAGCCGGCGCGCGGCGCCGACCAGGGCGAGCGCGGCCTCGGGGCCGGGGCAGGTCACCTCCAGCGAGGAGGAGCGGCCCGGCTCGGTGAGGGAGCCATGGGCCAGGAAGGCGCCGCGCCAGGCCGCCTCGGCGTCGCAGGTCGCCCCCGAGACCACCTGCGGGGGCAGGCCGCGGATCGGCCGGCCCCGGCCGTCCACCAGGCCGGTCTGCCGGGCCAGCTGGTCGCCGCCCGCGACCACCCGTACGACGTAACGCGAGCCGCGGCGCAGTCCGCCCGGCGCCATCACGATCAGCTCGGAGCTGTGGCCGAAGATCTCCAGGATGTCCCGCTTGAGGCGGCGGGCCGCCATCGCGGTGTCCAGCTCCGCCTCGATCACGATCCGGCCGCTCACCAGGTGAAGGCCGCCGGCGAACCGCAGCAGGGCGGAGACCTCCGCCTTTCTGCAGCAGGTCCGGGTGACGGGGAGCCGGCTGATCTCGTCCTTCACCGCTGCCGTCATCGCCATGGGCCGATCCTTCCATGCATCCGAAAAATACGGTCGTACGCGGCGGCCAACAGCTCCGGGTCGTGCCGGGGGCTTCCGTCGGGCCGGGCCACGGGGGCCAGCTCGACCGCGGCGCCGAACCGCTGGGCGGCCTCGGTCAGCGAGTCGCGGTCGGGCACGGCGGCCTCGTCGGCCAGCACCACGTCCAGGGCGAGTTTAGGGGCGTGTCGTCCCAAAACCTCCAAATGACGCTGCGGGGAGAAGCCCTCGGTTTCTCCTGGCTGCGGGGCGAGGTTAAGCGAGAGTACCCGGCGCGCCTTGGTCTCGATGAGGGCGTCCAGCAGTTCGGGCACGAGCAGGTGCGGAATGACCGAGGAGAACCAGGAGCCGGGGCCGAGCACCACCCAGTCGGCGTCGAGGACCGCCGCGACCGCCTCGGGGACGGCCGGCGGGTCGATCGGCACGAGGTGCACGGACTGCACCTCGCCCGGGGTGAGGGCGACGGTGGCCTGGCCGCGGACGGTGCCGACCTCGTCGGGACGCTCCGGGTCGTGGCCCCTGACCAGTGCCTCGAGCTCCAGCGGCACGGCGGACATCGGCAGCACGCGCCCGTGCGCGCCGAGCAGCCGGCCCACCAGGTCCAGCGCCTGGACGTGGTCGCCGAGCTGCTCCCACAGGGCGACGATCAGCAGATTGCCGACCGCGTGCTCGTGCAGATCGCCCTGGGACTGGAAGCGGTGCTGGATGACGCGGGCCCAGGTCTGGCCCCAGTCGTCGTCACCGCACAGCGCGGCCAGCGCCTTGCGCAGGTCGCCGGGGGGCAGCACCCCCAGCTCGTCGCGCAGCCGCCCGCTGGAGCCGCCGTCGTCGGCCACGGTGACGACGGCGGTGAGGTCGCCGGTGATCCGGCGCAGCGCGGCGAGCGAGGCGGACAGGCCCATGCCGCCGCCGAGGGCGACGACCTTGGGCTGGGTGCCGCGGCGGCGCGGTCTGGCGCCGCGGGCCTCGGCCGGCCGGCCGGAGCGTCCCTCGGGGACGACTCTGCGCAGCCGGCTCAGCCGCGGAGTACGTCGTGTCATTCCCGTCCCATGTCCCGGTGGACCACCACCGTCTCCACGCCCTCGGCGGCGAGCCGGGCGGCGAGCTTCTCCGACATGGCGACCGAGCGGTGCTTGCCGCCGGTGCAGCCGACGGCGATGGTCACATAGCGCTTGCCCTCACGACGGTAGCCCGCCGCGATCAGCCGCAGCAGCTCGGCGTACCGGTCGAGGAACTCCTTGGCGCCGGGCTGGTTGAAGACGTACGACGCCACCTCGTCGTTGAGGCCGGTGTACGGGCGCAGCTCGGGGACCCAGTGCGGGTTGGGCAGGAACCGCATGTCCACCACGAGGTCGGCGTCGACCGGGAGGCCGTACTTGAAGCCGAAGGACATGACGGTGGCCCGCAGCTCGGGCTCCTCGTCGCCGGCGAACTGGGCGTCCATCTTGGCGCGCAGCTCGTGCACGTTGAGGCTGGAGGTGTCGATCACCAGGTCGGCGTCGCCGCGCAGCTCGCGCAGCAGCTCCCGCTCGGCGGCGATGCCGTCGACGATGCGGCCGTCGCCCTGGAGGGGGTGCGGGCGGCGCACCGACTCGAAACGGCGGACCAGGGCCTCGTCGGAGGACTCCAGGAAGACCGTCCGCCGGGTGACGCCCCGCTTGTCGAGGTCGGCGAGGGATTCGCGAAGATTGTCGAAGAAGCGCCGCCCGCGGACGTCGACGACGACGGCGATCCGCGCGACGTTGCCCTGGGAGCGCGCGCCGAGCTCCACCATGGTGGGGATCAGGGCGGGCGGCAGGTTGTCCACCACGAACCAGCCCAGGTCCTCCAGACACTTCGCGGCCGTCGAGCGGCCGGCCCCGGACATGCCGGAGATGATCACCAGCTCGGGGATGGCCGCCTCGGGCGCCCCGGCCTTCTCGTTGCCCGTCTTCACCTGTGCTCCGTCGTCCTGGCGGGCGGCGCCACCGGCCTCCTGCTGTGCCCGGTCCCGCTCCGCCGCGGGTCCTGTCTCGTGCTCGGTCATCGTTCCTGCCCCCGTCGTTCGTCCGGGGCGCCCGTGGAGACGGGCTCCCCGGGAGAACCCGTTGCCTGCCCGGGTTCTTCCGTGTCATCCATGATCTCGCCCGTCGCCGTGTTCACGGCGGGGGCGGCGGGTGCCGCCCGGGCCAGGGCGGCGACGATCGTCTCGGCCGTCTTGCGACCTATGCCCGGTACATCGCAGATCTGGTCGATTGTCGCCGATCGCAGCTTCTTCACCGAACCGAAGTGCTTGATCAGCGCCTGCTTGCGGGTCTCGCCGAGGCCGGGCACGTCGTCCAGGGGGCCGGACCGGAAGCGCTTGGCGCGCTTGGCGCGCTGGTAGGTGATCGCGAACCGGTGCGCCTCGTCCCGGACCCGCTGGAGCAGGTAGAGGCCCTCGCTGGTGCGGGGCAGCACCACCGGGTCGTCGTCGCCCGGCAGCCAGACCTCCTCCAGCCGCTTGGCGAGGCCGCAGACGGCGATGTCGTCGATGCCCAGCTCGTCCAGCGCCCGCTGGGCCGCCGCGACCTGCGGCGCGCCGCCGTCGACGACGACCAGCTGCGGCGGGTAGGCGAAGCGCCGGGGACGGCCGTCGTCCTCGGTGAGCGTGTTCCCCGCCGACCCGGCTCCGTCGGTCTCGGACGACTCCGCGACGGCGGCGCGCCGCAGGTC
>Ga0247827_10000259_pt1 | contig 25558 bp, 21 predicted proteins | sample 12C_Control_Day2_FD_194414 | JGI IMG/M metagenome (GOLD analysis project Ga0247827, IMG submission 194414) | Soil microbial communities from agricultural site in Penn Yan, New York, United States - 12C_Control_Day2 | ecosystem: Environmental > Terrestrial > Soil > Agricultural land | place... | reverse complement strand
GAACTTGGCTTTCAGGCCTTTTTCCTGGGCTTGGCGCAGGATCAGGCCCAGCTCTGGGTGGTAGCCGCCGTAGTAGACGAAGTCGACGTTGGCTTGCTTGAGCTTCTGGATGATCGAGGAGAAGTCTTTGTCGCCGGCGTTCAGGCCTTCGAAGACGGCAACCTTGGTGCCTTTGCCTTCCAGGGTCTGCTTGACCGCGGTGGCGATGCCTTCACCGTATTGCTGCTTGTCGTGCAGGACGGCAACCACTTTCGGTTTGACGTGGTCGGCGATGTAGTTACCGGCGGCTGGACCCTGGGCGCTGTCCAGGCCAATGGTGCGGAACACCAGTTTGTAACCGCGGCTGGTGATTTCCGGGCTGGTGGCAGCCGGGGTGATCATGATCACGCCTTCGTCTTCATAAATGTCGGAGGCGGGCTGGGTGGAGCTGGAGCACAGGTGGCCGATTACGTATTTGACGCCATCGTTGACCACTTTGTTGGCCACGGCTACGGCCTGTTTAGGGTCGCAGGCATCGTCGTATTCTTTGGCTTCAAGCATCTTGCCGTCAACGCCGCCCTTGGCGTTGATGTCTTTGATCGCCTGCTTTGCACCGACGAACTGCATGTCGCCGTACTGAGTAACCGGACCGGTTTTCGGGCCGGCGATGCCGATCTTGATGGTATCGGCTGCAAACGAATGGCTGGCAACCCCGGCCAGAACCATTGCGGCAAACAGCTTGGAAATCTGCTTAGTAGCCTTACTCATAGTGCTCCACTCATTCTGTTGTAATTTTTATAGTCCTGCGGCCAGTGCTTGAGGACCGGAGTGCTCCGATTTTGCCCTGGCAACTGTACCGGTACAGTGTAGAGCGCTGCTTCGTCGCTTGAAAAGCAGGCCCGCTGGGGCAAATTCGGCGCGTGTCGCTTAATTGACAGAAACTTACAAGAAAGCGGCTTGATCTTGCCCTGATTCCCGTGGCAATCCTTCGCTTTCAAGTCCTTTTCGATCAATTACTTATTTGAAACCGGGTTTTTCTGCAAAAATACCGACCTCTTACAGTAGTCGAATTATTTCTGGCAGGAACCCATGACTGATCAACCAAGCACCCTCTATGCCAAACTGCTCGGCGAGACCGCAGTAATCGAGTGGAAAGCCCTGGAGCGTTTTTGGGCCAAAGGTGACCTGATTTGGGTCAGCGAGCACCTGGACCTGATCGAAGTTGCACAGGCAATGGCCGAGAACCGCAGCGAAACCTTCGCTGCATGGCGCAATGCTGGCACTGTTGGCCCGCTGTCCGCCGAGCAAGCGCTAGACCTTCAGAGCCGCGATCCAGAGATCTGGGCGGTGGTGGTTTCGCCGTTTATTGTGATTCAGGAAAAGAAAAAAGCCTGAGTGCGCCCCAGATTGGTGCGTGAAAACAAGCAGCGAGGAGATTTTGGTGCGCGGGACTGTTCAGCGAGGGTGGCTGTTGGTAACAGTTGAGTGTGCTTAACGTTAACGGTAACAGATCGCGGGGCAAGCCCGCTCCCACAGGATTACCTGTAGGAGCGGGCTTGCCCCGCGATGCTTCTGATCAGTAATCCACTTTTCCAGTATGACTGTTCAGCGAAATCACCCGGGTCTTGCCGATCCGGTGACGGAAAATTTCGCGCAGGTACTTCACGGCCTTCTTCACGCATTCGCGCGACAGTCGAATGTCATTGATCGAGACGAACTTGCTCTTGTCGTTGATCAGCTCGCGGTATTTCTTCTCGTACATCGGCTTGATCGCATACCAGTTGGTATCGAGGATTTTCGCCGGGTTTTCGAATTCATTGAGCAAATCATCGATGCGTTCTTCATCGAAGGTATCGCTGGTGATGAATTCCAGGATGGCGTTGTCCAGGGTGTCGTCGAAACGGTACGGGTTACGCGCAAAGCAGCGCTTGATGAAGGCTACGATCAAGGTCAGGAAGTCGTCCGACAGGCACGGGCTCTTGGCGATCAGGGTGGTCAGCGACAGGTTCGCCGAAGCGCCGATCACCAGGGCATAACGCTTAAGGGTGGTGTTGGGGAACAGGCTGTTGAGGTGGGTCTTGAGCCGGTTCAGGTCCATGTACGAAAGTTTGTAGTCCTTGGGCAGCGAGACGATCGACACCACCGACGAACAGTTCTTGAAGAAGTGCAGGTCGTGCAGGGCTGCCGCGTCATAACCGGAGGCCTTGTACTGTTCCAGCGCTGCGCGATAGCGCTTGGACTCGATCGGCAACAGGCTGATGCCTTCGATCGCCTGGGTCACCTTGTTGAAGTGCGGCAGGTCGATGGAGCGGAAGAACAGGTCGTCGATGTTCAGACGCGGCTGGTCCTTCTCGAACACTTTGAATTTATCCGAATTCGGTGACGGCTGTTCCGGTACCACGGACTCGGCGTAGGCAATTGCCACGGGGCCGGCCAGGCTCATGAACAGGTCGTTGGCATCCAGGCGAATGGTTTCGCCGATGTCGATGCCGGCGCGACGGAAGTAATTCTGGTCGTAGTCGGTGGTCACCGCCTGGGCGGTCAGGATGTTGAAGATCTGCTGGGAGATGTACTGGTTGGCGTGCTTTTCCATGGCATTGACATCAATGTTCTGGATGTTGCCGTCATCATTCTCTTCGGCGTAGCGCATGATGTCGTTGGAAATCAGCATCATCGCGTTCCAAGGGCGGATACGGCCCATGACGCTGGCTTCGCTGCTGTCTTCATTGTCGAAGTTATAGGAGAAGTCCCATTCTTCAGACAGGTACTTGCACAGCAGACGACCGGCGTTGATGTGCAAGGCCTCGGACATTTCGCTGCGGTGATCGGAAATATTCGGCAGTACGCAGATGCCGCTGGTGAAGATCGGTTCGAAGACGAACGAGTGCCCGCTCTTGCCGTCGTTTTCGTCGGCCGGCTTGGTGTCGAAGGTCTTGTTCATGTACGAGTACTGCTGGGCCAGGCCAAACTCCGAGGCCATGCCCGAACCGGTACCACCACCGGCGCTGAAAATGTAGAAGTACAACCGCGACTGGTTGGCCTTGATCCCGCAGGAGTCGATCAGATACGAGTGGATCAGCTTCCAGTCGGCGCTGGAAAAACGATGGGTTTCCTTGTTGAGGATGATCTTGGCCAGGTACTGGCCGAGGATCGGCGCGTTACCGGCGCCCCCGGCATGGACTTCCGAGAGGTCCATGATCTTCATCTTGCTGTAGTCGCGGATGAAGCCGCTTTTTTCACCCTTGCGCGAGAAGCGGATACGACCGGCAATGTCTTTGTCCAGGTCGCCCAGCATTACCAGCGGCTCAACCAGGAACACCGGCTTGCTGCCCTTGTTCTGTACCAGGCGCAGGTTGTTGCGGATCCAGCGTGCGGGACTGTAGCTGGGCTCGCTGCCGGCGCGATCTTCGTTGTTGAATTCGTTGAGATAGAAGGTGCGGGCGTTGTATACAAGTTCGGCGACATCGAGGGCGATGTTCGAGCCGCAACGGCCCAGGCCGATCAGGCATACCGACGGGAACTGCTGATCCAGGCGTAGCTGGCTATCGTCTTCGACGTGGACACTGGGCGGAAACACCAGATCGCGCAGGCCGTCGAGGTTGTCGAGGATGCGCTGGATATCGGGCTCGGTGAAATACAGGTACTGCTGCGGGTTAAGCGTTCGCGGGCTGTAGAATTCTCTGGGCACTGGAGCGCTGAACGCGGGAGTGGGTGAAGTCAGCTCGGAAACCGCGTTGGCAGAAGTAGTCTTGGAGGTCATTTTGCGCCATTTGCCTGGGGGTGGGTGGCTGTTCTAGTAGATATCATAGAGCCATCACTGGATAAGTTTCGCGACTGTATCAGTGCGCATTTGGCGTGAGCGATAGGGGTCTGCCCTAGTGCTATAGGAGTTTTCCTTGCCACGCCTGCAAACTGAATCGTCCAATCTTTCAACTTCTTTAATCTGCCTGGAGCTGTTCATGAGCACTGCACGTCCTTCACTGGGGTTTGCCGGAATCGGTCTGATGGGATTGCCGATGTGTCGGCGCTTGTTGGCGGCGGGGTATCCGTTGACCGTCTGGAACCGTTCGCCGGACAAGTGTGCAGCGCTGGTCGAGGCGGGCGCGCGGCAGGTGGAGACTCCGGCCGAGCTGTGTCAGGCGGCTGATCTGGTGCTCTTGTGCCTGGCCGATACGGCGGTGGTGCGTGAGGTGGTGTTCGGGCCTGAAGGTGTGGCCAAGGGGGCCAAGGCCGGGCAGTTACTGGTGGATTTCTCCAGCCTGGAGCCGACCGCGACCCGGGAGATGGCCGCGGAGCTGGCTGCGCTCAGTGGCATGAGCTGGCTCGATGCGCCGGTCTCAGGTGGCACGCCAGGGGCCGAGGCGGGCAGTCTGGCGATCATGGTCGGTGGCGATGCGCCAGACCTTGAACGCGTGCGCCCGGTGTTGCTGACCCTGGGCCAACGGGTTACCCATATGGGCCCGGTCGGGGCTGGGCAGGTGACCAAGGCCTGCAACCAGATGATCGTGGCCTGCAACGCTTTGGTGATTGCCGAGGTGGTGGCGCTCGCCGAGCAATCCGGCGTCGATGCCAGCCTTATTGCTGAAGCCCTGGCCGGTGGCTTTGCCGATTCCAGGCCGTTGCAGATTCTGGCGCCGCAAATGGCGCAGAGCTGCTTCGAACCGGTCAAATGGCATGTACGTACCTTGCTCAAGGATCTGGATACAGCAGTGAAGTTTTCGCGCGAACAGGGTTCGGCAACGCCGCTCAGTGGCCTGGCCGCGCAGCTGATGCGCTTGCACGGAAGTCAGGGTTATCTGCAAAAAGATCCGGCGACATTGATCGATCTGTACCGGCGTAAGGATTGAAGCTGACCAGCGACGATTCGTCTCGCTGGTCAAGTTGACTGAGGATCGCGCGCAGCTCACCCAGGGGGACGGGGCGGCTGAGCAGATAACCCTGGACGAAATCGCAACCCTGCTGGGCGAGGAACTGGTATTGCTCCATGGTTTCCACGCCTTCGGTGATCACCTGCAGGTGCAGGGTATGGGCCATGACGATGATGGCCTGGACAATTTCCATGTCCTGCCGGCAGTGCGGCACATCCTGAACGAAGGAACGATCGATCTTCAGGGTGTCCAGGGGCAGACGCTTGAGATAGGCCAGTGATGAGTAGCCGGTGCCGAAGTCATCGATCGACAGCGAGACACCGAGGGCGCGAATGCCCTTGAGCAGTGCGATGGTGCTGTGAATGTTGCCCATCAGCGCGTTTTCAGTGACTTCCAGTTCCAGCTGACCGGCTGAAAGCCCTGCCCGTTGCAGGGCGTCCTCAACTTCTCTGACCAGTGTTTCACGGCCGAGGGTCACCGCCGAGCAATTGACCGTGACCTTCAATCTGCCATAACCATGACGATTGAGTTGCGCCAGGTCTTCACAGGCATGGCGTAGCACCCACAGATCAAGGTCGGCGATCAGGCCGTTGGCTTCGGCGATGCCGATGAAACGCTCCGGGCTGAGCAAACCGTGCTGCGGATGTTGCCAGCGCACCAGGGCTTCAAGCTTGGCCACCTGACCGGTGTGCAAGTCGAAGATCGGCTGGTAGTGAATACGCAGGCCCCGCTCTTCGAGCAGGGCGATGCGCAGCTCTTCTTCCAGTTGCAGCTCCAGCGTGGCGCGGGTCTTGAGGCTGCTATTGAAGAAATTCAGGCTGTTACGTCCGCAGCCTTTGGACTGATACAGCGCCAGATCGGCATTCTTGAGCAGTTCATCACAGCTGCGGCCATCGTCGGGGAAGACACTGATACCAATGCTGGTGGTCATGACCATGCGCCGTCCGGCCAGGTCGATCGGCTCTTTCATTTTTTGCATGATGCGTTGGGCAAGGTGGCGGGCTTCTTCGCGGCTGCTCAAGGCAGTCAGGATGCAGAACTCGTCACCACCAAAGCGGGCCACCACGTCCTGGCTACGGGTCGCCGCCTTGATGTAGCCGGCAATGACCTTGAGCAGCTCATCGCCGGCATCGTGACCAAGGCTGTCGTTGATTCGTTTGAAATGATCGATATCGAGGAACATCACCGCCAGCATGCCTTCATTGCTGCTCTGTTCGACCAGGCGCTCGGCAAACACCTGATTGAAGCCGCGACGGTTGATCAGGTTGGTCAGGGCGTCGTAATGAGCGGCCTGCTGCAGCGACACCCGCGCCTGATCCAGTTGGCTGAGCAGGACATTGACCCGGCGCAGGTCGTGCTCCTTGCTTTGCAACTTCTGGTCGGAGAGGGCGGCACTGATACTGCTGGCGCTGACCAGCAGGGTGATGAAAGCGATGGTCAGGCCCAGTTGCAGGTTGTTGTCGGTACCTGGCAGGACCACCACCGCGTCGTTGGGGATAATCAGGGTCATGCCCGCCATGCCGGTGAAGTGGGTGGCGAACATGCCGCCGGCCATCAACAGACTGGCCGCGTATTTGAGCAACAGATGAAGGGTGCCGCTGCCATAGCGAAAGTAGCGCGCCAGCAACAGGGCCAGCAGGCTGGTGATGATGGCAACTGCAATCGAGGCGGCGAACATGTCCGGACGATAGAATTGTTCGGCGTTGGAGCGCATCGCGGACATGCCGATGTAATGCATCGCAGCGATACCCAGGCCAATGCAGGTGGCCACCTGGAGGAAATGGCGGACACGCAGGTCATTGCGGCCCAGGGTGTTCATCGCCAGCCAGCCGGCGAACAGCATGACGATCAACGACAAGCCTGTCAGGGCGAAGTCGTAGTGGAGCTCAATGGGCGCCTGGAAGGCCAGCATGCTGATGAAATGCAGGGCCCAGACACCACCGGCCAGGCAGCAGGCGCCGAGCAGACGCCATTGGCGCTGGGCCACGGGCTGCTCTACATGGTTCAGGCGTTCAGCCATGCTCAAGGTGGCGAAGCTGCCTGCGCCAGCGACCAGAAAGGCAAGTACGACCAGGTAAGGGTTGTACTGGCACTCTAGAATGATCTGTCCGTTTGCCGGAAGATCGACGAGCATCTGTAGCCCCAGCCACTCCATAGCCTGCCTCTTTGTCGAGTTTTCACTCGTCCCCCAAAAGCCTGTCTGGAGACTGTTCTGCAGGAGTATAGAAAGAGGGCACTAACCCATGCGGATTAATGGCACTTTGACTTCTACGATTTGGGCATTGGGGTAATAGCGGGGGGTTCTAAAGCATCGCGGGGCAAGCCCGCTCCCACCGTGATTGATGTAATCCTGGTGGGAGCGGGCTTGCCCCGCGATGAGATCGACAGACTGAGTTTATCCGGCGACCAATACCCGGATCGCTTCCAGGCGCAGCGCGGCTTTATCCAGCATTGCCAGGCCTTGTTCACGTTGCTTGCGAACCGCTTCGATCTCGCTGTCGCGCACGCTAGGGTTGACCGCTTGCAATGCGGTCAGACGTGCCAGCTCTTCGTCGGTTTCCGCCGCCAGGCGACGCTGGGCTTCGGCGACACGTTCGGCGTGACGCGGCATGATCTTGGCTTCACCACTGTTGATCCGTGGCGTCAGCGCATCGCGCTGGGCCTGGATGAACTTGTTGGCGCTGGCCTTTGGCACGCTCTCGAGCTGGTCGTTGAGGGTTTCGAACGATACCCGTGAGGCCAGGTCGTTGCCGTTGGTGTCGAGCAGGCAGCGCAGTGCCGCCGGTGGCAGGTAACGGCCCAGTTGCAGGGCACGCGGAGCGACCACTTCGCTGACGTACAGCAGTTCGAGCAGCACGGTGCCGGGCTTGAGCGCCTTGTTCTTGATCAGCGCCACCGCGGTGTTGCCCATCGAACCGGACAGCACCAGGTCCATGCCGCCCTGGACCATCGGGTGTTCCCAGGTAATGAACTGCATGTCTTCGCGAGACAGCGCCTGGTTGCGGTCGTAGGTGATGGTCACACCTTCGTCGTCGCCCAGCGGGAAGCTGGCGTCGAGCATTTTTTCGCTCGGTTTGAGGATCAGGGCGTTTTCCGAGTGGTCTTCGCTGTCGATGCCGAAGGCGTCGAACAGGGTTTCCATATAGATCGGCAGGGCGAACTGATCGTCTTGTTCAAGGATCGCCTCGACCAGTTCCTGACCTTCGCCAGCGCCGCCGGAGTTGAGCTCCAGCAGGCGGTCGCGACCGCTATGCAGCTCGGCTTCCAGGCGCTCACGCTCGGCGCGGGCCTCATCGACCAGAACCTGCCATTCACCGTCGTCACCACTTTCGAGCAGTGGCAGCAGGCGTGGGCCGAACTGATGTTGCAGGGCGTTGCCGGTCGGGCAGGTGGCGAGGAAGGCGTTCAGTGCCTGGTCGTACCATTGGAACAGGCGCTCTTGCGGGCTGTTCTGCAGGTACGGTACATGCAGCTCGATGGTGTGCTTCTGGCCGATACGGTCGAGACGACCGATGCGCTGCTCAAGCAGGTCAGGGTGGGCAGGCAGGTCGAACAGCACCAGGTGATGGGCGAACTGGAAGTTGCGGCCTTCACTGCCGATTTCCGAGCAGATCAGCACTTGCGCGCCGAACTCTTCGTCAGCGAAGTAGGCGGCGGCACGGTCACGCTCGAGGATGCTCATGCCTTCATGGAACACCGTGGCCGGAATCCCGGAGCGCACGCGCAGGGCGTCTTCCAGGTCCATGGCGGTTTCGGCGTGGGCGCAGATCACCAGAACCTTGACCCGCTTGAGCATCTTCAGGGTGTCGATCAGCCAGTCGACCCGAGGGTCGAAGCGCCACCAGCGTTCTTCTTCGTCAGTGTCGCCTTGAGACTGGAACGCCACCTCGGGGTACAGTTCGGCGTGTTCGCCAACCGGCAGCTCCATGTATTGATCGGGACTTGGCAGCGGATAAGGGTGCAGATTGCGTTCCGGGAAACCCTGAACGGCGGCACGGGTGTTGCGGAACAGTACGCGGCCGGTACCGTGGCGATCGAGCAGCTCGCGAATCAGACGCGCGCTGGCCTGGGTGTCGCCGTCGTTGACCGCAGCGAGCAGGGCTTCGCCTTCGGCACCGAGGAAGCCTTCGATGGTGGCGTGGGCTTTGGCCGACAGGCGACCTTCGTCCAGCAGCTCCTGTACCGCTTCGGCGACCGGGCGATAGTGCTCGCTTTCGGCTCGGAAGGCCGCCAGGTCATGGAAACGGTTCGGATCGAGCAGGCGCAGGCGCGCGAAGTGGCTGTCCTGGCCCAGTTGCTCAGGGGTTGCGGTCAGCAGCAGGACACCAGGAATGACCTGGGCCAGTTGCTCGACCAGCCCATACTCAGGGCTGACCTGCTCTTCATGCCAGACCAGGTGATGGGCTTCGTCGACTACCAGCAAGTCCCAGCCGGCGGCGAACAGCGCGTCCTGGGCTTTTTCGTCTTCGGTCAGCCATTCCAGGGCGACCAGCGCCAACTGGGCATCTTCAAACGGGTTGCTGGCGTCGCTTTCGATAAAGCGCTCGGCGTCGAACAGCGCTACCTGCAGGTTGAAGCGGCGGCGCATCTCTACCAGCCACTGGTGCTGCAGGTTCTCCGGCACCAGGATCAGCACACGGCTGGCACGGCCCGAGAGCAACTGGCGGTGGATCACCAGGCCGGCCTCGATGGTCTTGCCCAGGCCCACTTCATCGGCCAGCAGTACCCGTGGGGCGATACGGTCGGCGACTTCGCGGGCGATATGCAGCTGGTGGGCGATAGGTTGGGCGCGGGTGCCGCCCAGACCCCACAGTGCGGATTGCAACTGGCGGCTGGTGTGTTCCAGGGTGTTGTAGCGCAGCGAGAACCACGGCAACGGGTCGATCTGTCCGGCGAACAGGCGGTCGCTGGCCAAGCGGAACTGGATGAAGTTCGACAGTTGGGTTTCTGGCAGGGTGCAGGCCTGGTTCTGCCCGTCGAGGCCGTGGTAAACCAGCAGGCCGTCGACGTCATCGACCTCGCGAACGGTCAGTTTCCAGCCTTCGAAGTGGGTGATCTGGTCACCGGGCGAGAAGCGCACCCGGGTCAGGGGCGCATTGCGCAGGGAGTACTGGCGGGTGTCGCCAGTGGCCGGGTAGAGCACGGTCAACAAGCGGCCGTCCTGTGCCAGAACGGTCCCCAGACCTAGCTCGGCTTCGCTGTCGCTGATCCAGCGTTGCCCCGGTTGATACTGCTGCGCCATACTGCCTGACTCCCGCTTTGAAAAGCCGACTATCTTAACGGATAGGACTGTGCAGACCAAAGAGTCTAGCAATATCAGCGACAAAAACCGCTGCAGCTACACTTCGAGCCAGTGCTTGCTGTAATCAGCCCCTCATATTCTTGCTTGTTGGCTCAAGGCCTCTGTTGGCTAGCCGACACAGTGGCGACAGGAGATCTACCCCATGCTGCCGCCCATCATTCCGCTTAGTGCTGCACCCGTGACATCGCAACTGGACCCGGTCAAGCCGACCCCCGACATCAAGCCGGTGGTGCCTGCGCAGCCAACGTCCAGTGAAGGGGCGATCGACCTGAAACACCGCGACCCGGAAAAATCGGCGCTGTTGCTGCGTGAAGAGCAGCGACGCCACCAGGGCCGACGCCAGTCGGCCAGAGACGACGAGCTCTACCAGCCGTTGCCGGGAGATGAAGTCAACGCTGACAACACCGTGCCCGTTGCGCCACTGATGGGTGAACAGCCGCGTCAGGGGCTGTTGGTGGATATCGAAGTCTGAGCGTGCAGTGCTGTCACTGGTCAGCGCAGGCAACAGCCTTCATTATGAACGGATCGCAGTCCGCTTCCTGAGTCAGACCATGAGCCAAGATGACAACCTGATCGACCTCGGTGCCGAACGCGCCCGGCGTGTCCACGACCTCAATGAAAAACGCCTGAACGAAGTGCGCCAGGCGTTCGAGCAGGCCATGCCGCTGGGCAAGACCAAGAAAAAGCCCAAGGGCAAACCCAAGAAGCGTTGAAAACTTGATGCAGGTCAAGCCTGCACCCGCCTTGCGCGCCCGGTTCCGGGCGCTATTGACCTCGATCAATTTCCTTTCGTCATCCATTGGTTACCTTGAGCCCATCAGACAGGTACAGGCAAATGGAGGCCGACATGTTCTTCGATAATGTGGTTATCGCTGGAGTCATTACAGTCGGCCTGATGCTGCTGTTCTTTGTCGGATTCGGAATTTTCATCTGGAAGGACTCGAACAAGCGCAAACAGCGCTGATTCTTCCGGTACACGAGCACGCAAGGCATTTAGGGCGACTTCGGTCGCCCCTTTTTTTGTCCGCAAGAAACCTTTCCGCTGTGCTGGACTTTTATTAGTTAGCTAGCTAATAATCTGTTCCTGATTCTTTCACCCCATCCTGTCTATCGTTACAACACAGTCAGCCAAGGTTCGTCCCGTGCCCATCACTTTGCAGGCCCTGTTGGCGCCGAACAAACTCGCCGTGCAATTTGCCATCAAGACTTTGCTGGGCGGTGGCCTGGCCTTGTGGCTGGCACTGCGCTGGGGACTGGAGCAACCGGCCTGGGCACTGATGACGGCCTTTATTGTTGCCCAGCCCTTGTCGGGCATGGTTTTGCAAAAAGGCCTGGCACGGCTGTTCGGGACCCTGGTCGGCACGGCCATGTCAGTGCTGTTCATGGGGCTGTTTGCACAGACGCCCTGGTTGTTCCTGTTGGCTTTGGCGCTGTGGCTGGCCTTGTGCACCGCTGGCTCGACCATGCTGCGCAGCGCCTGGGCCTATTCGTTCGTGTTGGCCGGTTACACCGTAGCGATCATCGCCTTGCCGGCGATCAATCATCCGCTGGCGGTGTTCGACCAGGCCGTGGCGCGCTGTACCGAGATCTGCCTGGGGATTGTCTGCGCCACGGTGACCAGCGCCCTGCTCTGGCCCATGCGCGTTGAACAACAGCTAGGCGGGCAGGCGCGCCAGGCCTGGCTCAGTGGCTTGCAGGCGGCCAGCGCGACCCTTACCGGTGAAGCTCAGGCGCGTAAGGGCTTGCTGGAAATTCTCGGGCGCATCGTTGCCGTCGACGCCCAGCGTGAACATGCCTGGTTCGAGGGGCGTCTTGGCCGAGAGCGTGCCAGGGCAATCCGCGGATTGAGTCAGAAATTGCTGATTCTCCTGCGCATCGCCCGTTCGGTGCGGCGGCAGTGGCAACAGCTGGACGAAGCCCAGGCGCTACATCTGCAGCCTTGGCTTGATGAGGTGCATGATGCCCTGGCCGTACCCGATCAGGCCGGCCTGTTACGCCTGCGTCAACGGGTCTGGGATGCGGCGCACGATGACAGCATCAGCTCGGCCGAACATTATTGTCTGGCACGCCTGACCTTGCTGCTGGACAACGCCATGGCCGCGACCCTGGCTTTAAGCGCAGTGGAGGAGGGCAAGGCACCCGCGGATGTCCCCGACAGCCTGGCCGCGCATCGTGATCTGCCGCTGGCACTGTTGTTCGGTTCGCGCAGTGCCCTGGCTTTTCTGGCCATGGCCGGTTTCTGGCTGGCCACCGCCTGGACCGCGGCTCCTGGCGGCCTGGTGTTGACCTGTGTGGTCTGCAGCCTGTTTGCCAGCCGTGAGAACGGCGCGCAGATCGGTATGAGCTTCCTGCGCGGGATCCTGCTGGCCATACCCGTGGCGTTTGTGGTCGGGCAGATCCTGCTGCCGCAGTGGAGCGGCTTTCCCATGCTGTGCATGGCCATGGGTGTGCCGTTGTTCTTTGGCGCACTGGGCATGGCCAACCCGCGTATTGGTGCGACCGCCACGTCCTATTGCCTGCATTTCATCGTCCTGGTAGCGCCACTCAACGCCATGAGCTTTGAGGTTGCGAGCTTTCTCAACAGTGCCCAGGCCATGTTGATCGGCGTAGGGGCGGCGGTGCTGGCGTTCAAACTGTTGGTGCTGCGTAATCCGGCCTGGCACGGCCGCCGCCTGCGCGCCGCGACCCAGAACGACCTGGTGCGCTTGACCCGTCGTGAGCTGCGCGGCGCCGATACCTGGTTCGGTGGGCGTATGGCCGACCGTTTGCTGCAGCTGGCGCGGCATTACTCGGCATTGACCGAGCAGGAGCGCGGCCGTTGGGATGATGGCGTGCATGGCCTGGACATCGGCGATGAGCTGTTGCACTTGCGCCACTGCCTGGCCGTTGCCCGCGCGCCGCTGGCAGGCGCCGACCGCGAGTATCTGCAGCAACTGGAAGCGGTGCTGGCACGAGGCCCGGCGCCGGGAAGAGGCCAGCGCCTGGATGCCGCCAGTGCCGCGTTCATCGAGGTCCTGCAACGCCAACCCCCCAGCGATCCGATACGCCTGGCGGTGGGGGCGGTGTTGCAGTTGCAGCGCAGTTGGGACAAATGGTGCCGTCGACAGGAGGAAATTCATGGGGTTGCGTGAGTGGGCGCTGGGTGGTGTGTTGCTCAGCCCGTTTTTGATTTACGTGGTGTTGGCCCTGGTGCTGACCGCTGCCGTGCGCCTGCTGCTGCGCCTGACCCCGTTGGGGCGCTGGATCTGGCATGAGGCGTTGTTCGATTGCGCATTGTTCATTTGTGTATTGACCCTGGTAACCCTGGGACTTGGGCCTTTGTAAGGAGAGTGACCATGCGTGCATTGCTACGTATCGCAGTAACCTTGTGCCTGGTGGCAGTAGCGGTGTTTGCCGGCTGGAAACTCTGGCAGTACTACATGCTCACCCCGTGGACCCGCGATGCGAAAATCCGCGCCGACGTGGTAATCATTGCCCCGGACGTCTCCGGTTGGGTGCGCGAGCTCAAGGTGCAGGACAACCAGCAGGTCAAGGCTGGCGAATTGCTCATGTCGATCGACCGTGACCGCTTCGAAGCGGCGCTGGACAAGGCCAGCGCTGTGGCCGAAACCCGCCAGCAGCAGTTACGCCTGCGCGAACATGAAGCTTCGCGCCGCGCCGCTTTGGGGCCGCAGGCGATCAGCGCCGAACTGCGCGAGAACGCGCAGATCAATGCCGCAGTGGCCCGTGGTGAATTGCGCCAGGCTCAGGCCGACGTCAAGGCGGCGGAGATCAACCTGGCCCGCAGCCAGGTCAAGGCACCGCGCGATGGCCATATCACCAACCTGCGCCTGGCCGAGGGCAACTACGTCAATGCCGGGCAGCCGGTGATGGCGCTGATTGACGACTCGACCTTCTACGTCCAGGCGTATTTCGAAGAAACCAAACTGCCGCGCATCCGTGTCGGCGACCCGGTCAAGGTCTGGCTGATGAGCGCCGGCGAGCCCATGCAGGGGCACGTCGAAAGCATCAGCCGCGGTATCACCGACCGCAATGCCAACCCCGACAGTCAGTTGCTTGCCGAAGTCGAGCCAACCTTCAACTGGGTGCGCCTGGCCCAGCGCATTCCGGTGCGGATCAAACTGGACCAGGTTCCCGAGGGGGTAACCTTGAGCGCAGGCATGACCGCCAGCGTGCAGGTGCGTGAAGACCAGGTGCAGCGCTGATCAAGGCTGCTGGCGTGTAGCGGCCAGAACGATTTCGCGGATGCACACATGCTGCGGTTGCTGGTAGGCATAGGCGATAGCGCCGGCAACATCCTCGGCGCTGAGCACCTGACCGCCCATTTCGGCTTTCCAGGCCTGGTAGCCGTCCTTGATCCCGGCATCGGTGGTATGCCCAAGCAGTTCGGTTTCCACCGCGCCCGGAGCGATAGTCACCACCCGCACATTGTGGGCCGCGACTTCTTCGCGCAGGTTCTCGGAAATGCCATGCACGGCGAACTTGGTGCCGACATAGGCCACATGGTTGGGAAAGGTCTTGCGTCCGGCCACCGAGCTGACATTGATGATCGTGCCCTGGCGCCGCTCGATCATGCCGCCTACAAGGGCATGGATACCATTGAGCAGCCCTTTGACGTTGACGTCGAGCATCTGCTCCCACTGATCGGGGTCCTGTTCGTGCATCTGCCCCAACAGCATCACGCCGGCATTGTTGACCAGCGCATCGGCCGGGCCATAGAGGCTTTCAGCTTCTTTCACGGCCGCGACAAAGGCCCCGCGGTCACGGACATCCACGGCACGGCACAGACAGTTCGGCAGGGCCAGGGCCTGCATTCGTTCCAGGCGCCGGGCCAGCAGTAACAAAGGATGCCCCGCGTTCGACAGCAGGCGTGCGGTGGCTTCGCCGATACCCGAACTGGCGCCAGTGATGATAATCAGTGGTTTGTGCATGATGGACTCCAAGGCATAATTGATTTCAATGGCTCAAGTGTATTTGCTTGGGTTTCGTCTGAAAAACGGCTTATTTTTCTCGCTGGTATCGGAATTACCTATGGATGTTCGCCATCTGAAGGCGTTTCTTGCGGTGTTCGAGGAGCGCAACATCACCTCGGCTGCGCAACGGCTGTGTGTCGCCCAACCGACATTATCGGTCACCATCCGCCAGCTCGAAGAGGAGCTGGGTGTCACGCTGTTCCTGCGTCAGGCGCGTGGTGTCGAGGTCAGTGAACAGGCTCGGCAGTTATACCCACAGGCGCAACGCCTGGTAGCTGAGGCTCAGGCCTTGAGCCGACGTTTCCGCGAGGGGCAGGACCGCCTGCCACTGCAACTGGGTGTAGAAGCGGATATCGCCGCCAGTCAGGTTGAGGCATTTGTCCGCTTGGCCATTCAGGCTGTCCCCGCTGTGCAACTGACCTTGCTCGACGGTTGTGTCGGCGATGCGCGGCTTGGGGTCGAAGCCTTGTGCTGTGAGGATGAGTTGTTCCTGGCGCTCTGGGATGAGCCTTTCGTGTTTGCCATGGCCACAGGCAGTAGCACGACTGACCGCTGGATCACCTGCCCGCAGCACGTTTCCCATCAACGCCTGCTCGCGTTCTATGGCAATGGCGAGCAGGTCGGGCATGCCGGTTCCCTGCAGCAGGCCGTGCCGATGGTCGCCGCAGGGTTGGGGGCAGCGTTGTTGCCACAGTCGCTGGTCGAGCGCCATCCCGGGCTGCAGTGGCGCCCTTGGCAAGGTTCGGCACTGACCCGCCGGGTGGGGCTATGTTTTGCTGCTCAGGCTCTGCAACTGCCAGTGCTTGCACAACTGCATCAGGCCCTGGGCGGCGTGCAGGTCGCTTAAAGGAACATACCGCCCGACACTTCCAGACGCTGGCCATTGATCCAGCCGCCACCCTCGCCGAGCAGCAGTGCGACTGCCGCGCCGATATCATCCGGCAAGCCCACCCGGCCCAGGGCGGTATTGCTGGCGATAAAGTCGTTGACCTCGGTGTTGTCGCGGACCACGCCGCCACCAAAATCGGTCTCGATGGCGCCCGGCGCGAGGATGTTGACGCGGATGCCCCGCGCCCCCAGTTCCTTGGCCTGATAGCGAGTCAGTACTTCCATGGCGCCCTTCATCGCCGCATAAGCCGCATAGCCGGGCAGGGCGAAGCGGGTCAGGCCGGTGGAAATATTGACGATCCGGCCCTGGTCGGCAATCAACGGTAGCAACCGCTGAGTCAGGAAAAACGGCCCCTTGAGCTGGATATTGCACAGCTGGTCGAACTGCGCCTCACTGGTTTCGCTGAACGCCGCGTTGATGCCGATACCGGCATTGTTGACCAGAAAATCCAGCTGCTCGCGGCCAAACAGCGACTTGAGGGTCTGGCGCAATTGCTCGGCGAAGCTGTCGAAGCTGCCACTGTCGCTGACATCCAGCGCCAGCATTGCGGCGCGCACACCTGATTGCTCCAGAGTCTGCACCAGCGCCTGGGCTTCCTGCGCCTTGCTGTGATAGGTGCCGATAATGTCGATGCCCTGGGCCGCCAGGTGCAGCGCGGTATTTTTGCCCAGGCCGCGGCTGGCGCCGGTGATCAATGCGATTTTCCGATTCATGCTCTGTACCTCGGGGTGAGAGGGGAGAAGTCGAAGAAAGTCTATTGGTCGGCTGAATGCTGATAAATCCACGGTTTTCGGAAATACTGGTCGGTACTTGCGAACAATCGAGCCTGCAACCATGAACAAGCTGGAGTTGCTGCGTACCTTTGTCCGGGTCAGCGAGCTGTCGAGTTTCACCCTCGCCGGGGAAAGTCTGGGGCTACCGCGATCAACGGTCTCCGAGCAGGTCAGGGCCCTGGAGAGCCTGCTCGGTACGCGCTTGTTGAATCGCACTACGCGGCGGGTCCAGGCCACTCAGGATGGCTTGCATCTGTACGAGCGTAGCAAAGACCTGTTGTCGCGCATGGATGAGATCGAAGGCCTGTTCCACAGTGAAAAGGCCGCGCTGATCGGTCGTTTACGCATCGATCTGCCGACCTTGATGGCGCGACGTATCATTCTGCCCAACCTGCCGCAGTTCATTGACTGTCACCCGGGGATCGAGCTGGAGATCAGTTGCACGGATCGTCAGGTCGACCTGTTGCGTGAGGGGTTCGACTGTGTGCTGCGCATCGGCACCTTGAGTGACCTGGACCTGATTGCCCGGCCGCTGGGTTTCCTCGCTCAGATCAACTGCGCCAGTCCACGCTATTTACAGTGTCATGGCGTGCCAGAGAGTCTGGCCGACCTGCATCACCACCAGTTGATCCACTATGTAAAGAACCTGGGCAGCCGCAGTCCGGGTTTCGAGTACCTGCAAGCCGGTGCCTTGCAGGTTCAGCCCATGGCCGGGGCCGTTACTGTCAACAGTACCGAGGCCTATGAAAGTGCCTGTGTGGCCGGGCTTGGTCTGATTCAGGCACCAGCGGCAGGGCTGCAAGGCTATCTGGATCGCGGCGAACTGGTGGCGCTGCTGGCGGATTTCGTTCCGCCGCCGATGCCGGTTTCGTTGCTTTATGCCAGGCAGCAACATGTGCCGCCGCGCCTGCGTGCGTTCATGGATTGGCTGGCAGCGTTGCTTGAGCCTCGTCTGGATCAAGCGGCAGGCGGAAACTGAACAGGGTTCCAGCTTCCTGGCTCGAGATCACCTCCATTCGCCCACCATGGGCCAGGGCGATCTGGTTGGCGATGTACAGACCCAGCCCCAGGCCGGATTGCACTGTGTCGTTCAGCGGGTGAGAAAACGGTTGGAACAGCTGCGCCAGAACCTGCGGGGCAATCGGTGCGCCAACGTTATGCACGCCGAGCACGAAGGCTCGATCACGAATCTGTGCACTGACGTCTACCGGCTGGTCCTGGGCACCGTGGGTCAGGGCATTGGCTATCAGGTTGGAGAGTAACTGGGAGACCCGCTCGCGATCACAATTGACGCCGCTCAAGTCGCCGATGTGCAGACTGATCTGGCGCTGCGGGTGAACACGTTGCAGTTCCGAGGCGACGTGCCTGAGGGCATCGCCCAGGTCCGGGCACGGCTGGATATTGACGGTGATGCCATTGCCCAGGCGCCCACGGGCAAAGTCCAGAACATCACGCACCAGCTGTGTAGCGCGCCGACCGCTGGTGAGGATGTGCTGGGCAATGGTCCGGCTTTTTTCATCCGGCAGGCGTTTAGTCAAGAGTTCGGCCCCGGCCGTGATCGCAAACAGCGGATTGCGCAGGTCATGGCCGAGCACGGCAATGAACTGCTCGCGCAGCTCGGCCATGGCCCGTTCCTTTTGCAGGGCCTGCTCGGTTTTCTGGGCGTTTTCCTCGCTTTCTATCTGGATCGACAGCAAGCGTGCGAAGGACTCCATCATCGGCTGGATGGGACTGCCTTTGAGCGCTGCAGGCTGGGGGTCAAATGCGCAGATAGTGCCGAAAAAGCTACCATCGGTACGAAACACCGGTACCGAAATATAACTTTCGAACCTGTAGATTCGCGGCGTGGGATGGTTGCAGTACAGCTCGTCCTCGCTGGCCTTGTCGATCACTATGGTCCGGTGAGTGCCGCGAATTTCGTGGCACAGGGTAGAGGTCAGGTCCAGCTCGCCGCCCACTTTGAGGCCAAAGCCCAGGGTGTCGAGCACCGCACAGGCGGTCCAGCTGTTGTCACTGACCCGGGCCACGGCGGCAAAACGCAAGCCGGTGGATTCACAGATTACCTGCAAGATGGCCGGCACCACGTTGATCCGGCCTATAGTGGCGATATCGGCGGTAATAGCGTTGTTCATCGATCATTCACGGCAGCTGGCGACTTGAACAATCAGTGTGGGTCAAGTCTGGCGAGCCGGCCTGGATCGGCCGAAAAAATCCGTACCCGTCGGCCAGGATTTTCCATTAACCTTGGACCTCGAGTCGCTCCAGCAGAGAGAGACCACAATCGCCCCGCGTGCCAATCCCTTTCGTCCTGCGTCCTTGTGGATGCTTCAGTGAGGTTTGACATGCACATCACATCACAGGATATCTGTGCCGCCGCCGACCAGCTCAAGGGTTTTGTCGGCTTTCACCGCAAGCTGGGCAAGCATATCGTGCGCTTCAGCGAAGACTCCTTCGGCATGGACGTCGCCGATGACAGCATCACCCCCAGCAGCGAATTCGTCTGGCAGGACGGCGAGGGCGAAGTCATGACCCTGAGCCGCGCACTGATCGAAATTCTCCTGGCGCAGAATGTTGATGAGCGACTCAATGTCAGTGAGCCATTGCGGATTTACCTGCGTCGCCGCGACCTGCCGGAGATTGCCGCGCAACGGCGCCTGCGCACGTAATCCCGGTAGGAGCGGGCTGTCAGCTACATCGCATCGCGGGGCAAGCCCGCTCCCACAGGTTGGCGCAACAGTTGTTCGAAAGCCTGCTTGTCGATCGGCCTGCTCAGGTAGAAGCCCTGAACTTCGTGGCATTTTTCCTTGCTCAGGGCCTTGAGTTGCTGCTCGGTTTCCACCCCCTCGGCGGTAACCGTCAGGCCCATTGCCTTACCCAGGTTGATGATCGCCTGGACCACGGCACGGTCGTTACCGTCACTGCTCAGGCCGGCAATGAAGCGCTTGTCGATCTTGATACTGTCGAAGGGGTAGGTGCGCAGATAGCCCAGTGACGAATAGCCGGTGCCGAAGTCATCCATGTTCAGGCGCACGCCCAGCTCCTTGAGCGCGGTCATGGTGCCCAGCGCGCCTTCGATATCGTTGAGCATGACGTTCTCGGTAATCTCCAGTTCCAGGCGCTGGGCGGGAAAGCCGGTGTCGACGAGAATCTTGTAGACGTCGCTGACCACATCACTGCGGGAAAACTGTGCGGGCGACAGATTGACCGAGACCAGCAGCTCTTGCGGCCAACTGCGTGCGGTCTCGCAGGCCTCGCGCAACACCCAGCGACCCAGGGGCACGATCAGGTCGGTCTGTTCTGCCAACGGAATGAAGGTATCCGGCCCCAGCAGGCCCTCGACCGGATGCTGCCAGCGCACCAGGGCTTCGACCGAAACGATCTGCAAGGTATCCAGGCGATAGCGCGGTTGATAGTGGAGGACGAACTCGTTGTTCTTCAGCGCTTTGCGCAAGTCGTTTTCCAGCTGGCGGCGGTACTGGATCTGCTCGTTCATCTCCGGCGAAAAGTAGCGCCAGGTGTTTTTGCCATCGGCCTTGGCCTGGTACAGGGCGATATCGGCGCAGCGGATCAGCTCGCCGGCATCAAAACCCTGCAGGCGGGTCTGGGCGACACCCAGGCTGGCGCCGACGTGCAGAATCTGCTCCTCGAAGTGGATCGGCTGGTGCAGATTGTCGATCAGGCGCGCGCAAAAGCGGTCGATTTCGTTGCGGCTGTCCATGCCGTTCATGACCAGGACGAACTCATCTCCGCCCAGGCGCGCCACCAGGTCACCGTCACGGGTCGATTCGCGCAGGCGGGTGGCGACTTCCAGCAGCACCGCATCGCCGGCGGCATGGCCGAGGGAGTCGTTGATCGGCTTGAAGCTGTCCAGGTCCAGCAGCAACAAGGTCAAGGGGGCGGCGTCCTGGCCTTTGAGCAGCGCCTGTTCGAGAAAGCGTGACAGCTTGTTACGGTTGGCAAGACCAGTCAGTGCATCGTGCATGGACAGGTGCTGGATGCGGGCGTGGGCTGCCACTTCATCGGTGATGTCACTGGCGGTGCCGCGAAACCCGGCGAGCTTGCCTTTGATCATGATCGAGCGCGCCGACACCCGGCAAAAACGCAGCTGACCATTCTGGTCGCGATAGCCGCAACGCAGATTGGCCATTTGCCCCGGGTCGGAATCGGCCTGGTTGTCGAGCCAGAGGGTCAGGGGGGTGGTTTCGCAACTGAGCAGTTGATTGATCGGTTGTCCCAGCCAGTCCTCGGTGCTGAACCCCGTCACCGCGACAAAACGCTGGGACAGGTAGCTCAAACGATGGTGGCGGTCGGTTTCCCAGATCCAGTCCGAGGCGGCCTCGGCTACTGCTCGAAAACGTTGTTCGCTGGCTTCCAGAGCCAGGTTGCTGGCCTGCAGGCGCTGCAGGGTACCGTCGATTTCCCGCGAAGTACGCAAGGCGTAGCGGAAGAAGTAGACCATCAACAGCCCGAGCACCAGCATGGCGCCGAGCAACGGCGGCAGCACAGCCCAGAGCAATTGATCGCCTGGGCGCGGCGTAAGCCACTCCAGACGGTAGCCGGTAGTGCCCAGGGGCAGGCTCGACTCGTCGGCCGCCAAGGCCCCGGTTTTTTCGATGCGCATCCCTGTCAGTCCAGCGCCGGCGCTCAGATTGGCCAGTTTTTCCGGGGTCAACTGGTCGACGAAAATCATTACCGAGGTGGTTTGCGGGTCAATGCCCAGCTCTTCATCGTCAGGACGGATGGCAGCGGCCGACAGCACTGCCGGCCAGCCATTGAACAATATGTGCCGGGTGATCTGCTGGCGCTCGGCGGCAACGTTCCGGGCCTGGGCAATGATCGGTGCCAGCGCGTCATCTATATAGGTGCTGGCCGGTGCACTGCTGAGCTGGCCTTTGAACAAGGCGTATTTGGTGCTGTGGTCATCGACCACGAACACCCCTTCAAAGCCGCTGGCGGTGTACAGCGAGTCTCCGACGTTCTTTTCTTCATGGGCCCACTTCAGGTCTGCAGCGCCATTGAGGTGCTCGTAGGCGGCATCCCATACGGCGTAGCTGGAGAGGAACTGCCTGGCCGCCTCAAGCCGCTGCTCCAGTGCTTTGTGCGCGTAGAAGCTGCTTTTTTCACGTTCGTCGGCGTTGAGCGAGGTGGCAATGTTGAACAAGGCCCCGAGGGCAATCAGGCAGGCCAGGGCAAACAGCGTGGCGATACTGGCGATGAGCTTACGCGTTTGCAGGGTGGGGGGCGGGCTGGTAGACGAAACCTCGACGATCCTGTCCATACGCATCCTGATCCTTGGTGAGTTGCGTCCCGGCGGCTGCGCCGCCGGGCGAACGTTCAATCAGGATAGGCCAGCTTCAGCGCTGTGAGGTCCGGTTGGGCGAAATTGACCTGGTTGCGTCCGCTTTTCTTCGCCGTATACAGGGCTTTGTCGGCTTCGTTGAGCCAGTCCTGGGCGTCAGCCAGACCCTCGCGGCAGCTGGCAAGGCCGATGCTCAAGCTGATACGCAGTTCCGGCAACTGTGGATTGCGGTAGCTGCCAACCCGCTCGCGCAGGCGCTCCATGGCCAGGCTGGCTTGCTCAAGGTTGGTGTTGGGCAGGATCAGGCAGAATTCGTCGCCGCCATAGCGGCCGGCCAGATCGTCCTCGCGCAAGCCGAGTTTGAGCTCATTGCTGAGCTGACTCAGTACGCAGTCGCCCACGACATGTCCGTAAGTATCGTTAATGGCTTTGAAGTGATCGATATCGATAAGCGCGATCACCGCCTGGCAATGTTGTTGCTGGCAGGTCTGGAACTTGAGCTGCAGCAGGTCTTTCCATGAACCGTGATTGAGCAGGCCGGTCAGGCTGTCGGTGCGGCTCAGGGCGCTGAGGCGGCGTTTATGCTCGGAGAGATTCATTGCCAGCCGGTAGCAGACCCAGCCGACCGCCATCGGATACAGGGTCAGCATTGGCAGGCAGGCGTAAACCTGCAGAGGCGTCGCCTGCAGCTGCAAACCGGCACCGAGCAGGGCAATCGAAAGCCCTGCACCCAGGCCCTGGATAAAGAGCCCCTTGAAGAACAGGCGCTGACCACCTGCGGCGAAGTTGTTCATCGCCATCATTGCCAGGATGGTCACGCTGGGCAGTGGGTTGAACTGCATGGCGGCAGTCCAGAATCCACCCATCAACGAATCGACCAGCAAGTTGCGGTATTCGGCGTGATAGGGGACGGCGGCGCGTCGAGCCAGTTGAAACGCCAGGTGTGGCCAGATCAGGCCATTGAACAGCAGCAGGCCCCAGACCCACGGTGGCATCTGCAGGGTTGAAATGCCGGCCATGACACTGAGCATGCCGATGCCCAGGCCGATAATGCGCGGCAGGTATATTCTCCTGACAAATGAAAGTCCCTTGCCGCTTCTATTATCCATCATGGTAGCTGGTCTATTCCGGGGCGCCGTTTATCGCATAAAACGTGTGAATATTGTTGAACAATCGCAGGCTATTGAAAAATGGCCTTACAAGCCATTTCACGGTTGATGCAGCCACCTTGGGGTAACATGAAATTAGCCCTTATCCTTGGAGTGCTTCTACTCATGGCCCCTTTGCTCCCCGAGGCCGGTGAACCGGCGCAGCGCCAGGATGGGCGATACCACAACCAGCGGGCCTTGCCGCAAGACAGCGTGTTTAAAAAACTGCGCATCGGCTTCAAGTTCCTGATCCTTGGCAAGCCACCGGGAACCCGGCCGGATGTGGAGATTGCCGTGCAGCCCCTGAGCCGTCAGCAATTGCTCGAAGCGCCGGATCGCAGCCTGTGGCGCCTGGGGCACTCCACGGTACTGCTGAAACTGCACGAGCGCTTCTTCATCACCGACCCGGTATTTGCCGAACGCGCCTCGCCGGTGCAATGGGCCGGCCCCCAGCGCTTTCACCAGCCACCACTCAAACTTGAAGAGCTTCCGCCGCTGACCGCAGTGATCCTTTCTCATGATCACTATGATCACCTCGATGAACAGGCGATACGCCAGCTGGCCGATCGGGCCGAGCATTTTCTGGCGCCGATGGGCGTTGGCGACCTGTTGATCGAGTGGGGGGTTCCGGCGTCCAAAGTTCGCCAGCTGAACTGGTGGCAGGAAACCCAGGTCGAGGGCATCCGTTTCGTCGCCACCCCGGCGCAGCATTTTTCCGGACGTGGGCTGTTCGACAGCAACAGCACCCTGTGGGCGTCCTGGGTGATCCTGGAGGAAAACCTGCGGCTGTTCTTCAGCGGCGATACCGGCTACTTCGACGGCTTCAAACAGATTGGCGAGCAATATGGCCCGTTCGATGTAACCCTGATCGAAACCGGTGCCTACAACCTTGAGTGGCCTAATGTGCACATGCAGCCGGAGCAAAGCCTGCAGGCGCATAAAGACTTGCGCGGGCGCTGGCTGCTGCCGGTGCATAACGGCACCTTCGATCTCTCGGTTCACAGCTGGCATGAGCCGTTCGATCGTATTCTGGCCTTGGCCAATGCCGCTCAGGTGTCGCTCAGTACTCCGCAGATGGGTGAGCGGGTCAGCCTCGACCAGCCCCATAGCGGTCCGGCCTGGTGGTTGCCCAAACCGCAGCGCCAACCGCATTCGGCTGGCGAGCGGGTGATGGCGATGAAGGAGCTGTAGGCGCGCCGGTTACTGTCGTGAGCGTTCGCGCGCTTTTTCCTTGTTCTGTGTCGCGGGTGGAGAAGGGGGCTTGCCGCTGTCGCTGCGTATCTGGGCATGACTGATCAGGGCGAAGATGAAGCTGCCACCGATAATGTTGCCAACCAGGGTAGGGGCGGCGAAGTCCAGCCAGAACACCTGCCAGCTGACCTCTCCGGCCCAGGCGAGGTAAGAGACTTCCACCGAGCCTACGACGATATGAGTGAAGTCGCCGAGCGCCATCAGGTAAGTGATCATCAAGATGATCCAGATCTTGGCGTGCTCCATGGAGGGAATCATCCAGACCATGGTGGCGATCATCCAGCCAGAGATGATGCCTTTGGCAAACATCTGGCTCAGGTCGTTCTCCATCACCTTGCGACCGACATCGAGAAAGGCCTGGTCGGTCTTGCTGTCGAAGATCGGCAGGTTCAGCATCACGTAAGACACCAATATGGTGCCAGCCAGGTTGCCGAGCAGAACCACAGACCATAAACGCAGCAGACGTCCGAGGTTGTTCAGCGTCGGTTCAGTCATGACTGGCAGCACGGCAGTCAGGGTGTTTTCCGTAAACAGTTGCTGGCGCGCCAGAATCACCGCCAGAAAGCCGGCCGAATAACCCAGGCTGGCAATCACCTGGCTGCTGTCGCCTTCCGGCAGCCGCGCATAGAACAGTCCCATCGCCATCATCGACAGCCCCATGCTCAGCCCGGCGGCTAGCGCCGACCACCAGAGGGCGGCCAGGGTGCGTTCCAGCTCCTGGTCACCCTGATAGCGGATGATCTCGTGTAACACGGCGGCACGGGGCGGTTGATTCTGGCTGACTTCCTGCTCTTCATCCGCTGACAGGCCCGGGGTTTTGCTGCTTTCGGTCTCGCTCATGGCAGTGGCTCACATGGGGTGCCTCTACTACAGATCAGCGCCGAACCCGTTTAGTTGCCTGCTTGCAGGGTATTGGTTGAAGTACCTATATATAGCTATCTGAAACCAATTTGAAATAAGTCCTTGACGTGCCTGTGGATCTCTCTATAATTCGCCCCACTTCCGGCGCAGTCGGAACGGAAAACTCCTTGAGATTCAACGAGTTAGCTGTTCCAGGTAATGCCGGAAGGGCTTCG
>Ga0247827_10000256_pt1 | contig 25724 bp, 20 predicted proteins | sample 12C_Control_Day2_FD_194414 | JGI IMG/M metagenome (GOLD analysis project Ga0247827, IMG submission 194414) | Soil microbial communities from agricultural site in Penn Yan, New York, United States - 12C_Control_Day2 | ecosystem: Environmental > Terrestrial > Soil > Agricultural land | place... | reverse complement strand
GTCGCCGTCTCGGCGTAGGCGACCCAGGCCGTGACAAGCTGGTTGGAAGGCGAGTCGGCGGCCGGCGCTCGCCTGTCGCTCGACCGGACGCGACCCGCCGCCGACCAAGCGACGCCGCCGCTGGAGCTGAAGCTCTGGATCGATGGAAGCGGCATGATCTCGCGGGCCGGCTTCGCATCACTGGATGATGCTGAAGCTGATGCTGAAGTTCGTGCGGCCCTTGAGGGACGCCGCCTGGCCTCGCCGCCGGAGGGGATGCTGCAACCTCTTCGGCTGGAGATTCAGCTCGCTTACTGAATGCGCCGCCAGGCGGTCCATGCGGCGGGCGATCCTTATGCGCGCCTTATGCGTCCGGGCGGCTTTCCGCATGGCCCTCTTACGCGCTTAGGTCGTCTCTTCCGGCTCTCAGTCGAGCTGGAGGTGTCGGCATGGCCGATGTGATTTTTCTGGCGATCGGCGGCGGGGCCTTTCTGGCCTTCGCCGCCCTCGCTGTTGCGTTGAAGAGGTTGTGACGATGGTGCTGAACGTCCTGTGGGGCGCCGGCGCCCTCGTCATCGCCGGCTACATGGTCGCGGCCCTGCTGCGCCCCGAGCGGTTCTGAACGGAGCCGCCTTCTCATGAGTATTCAAGGATGGGCGGAGATCGCCCTGACCCTCGGTCTCGCCGTCGTGCTCGGCTGGCCGATCGGGGTCTATATGTCGCGTGTCTGGAACGGCGAGCGCACCTGGCTGGACCCGGTGCTGAAGCCGGTTGAGGGCCTGTTCTATCGCGCCGCAGGGGTTGATGCGACGCGCAGCCAGGGCTGGCTGGGCTACGCCGGCGCCCTGCTGGCCTTCAACCTGGCGGGCTTCCTGCTGCTGTATGGCATGTTGCGCCTGCAAGGCGTGCTGCCGATGAACCCGCAGGGGTTCGAGGGCCTCAGCCCGCACCTGGCCTTCAACACCGCCGTCAGCTTCGTCACCAACACCAACTGGCAGAGCTATGGCGGGGAGGCGACGATGTCGACCTTCACACAGATGGCCGGCCTGACGGTGCAGAACTTCGTCTCGGCGGCGACCGGCGCGACCATTGCGGCGGCGCTGGCGCGCGCGTTTCTGGCCGATCGCGGCGAGGGCGTCGGCAACTTCTGGGCCGATCTGACCCGCACCAGCCTCTATGTCCTGCTGCCCATCGCCTTCATCGTGGCCGTGGTTCTGGCCGGTCTGGGTGTGGTCCAGTCGCTGGCGGCCTCGGCCCAGGCGACGACGCTGGAGGGCGGATCGCAGACGATCAGCCTGTTCCCCACCGCCAGCCAGCTGGCCATCAAGCAGTTGGGCATCAACGGCGGCGGCGTGTTCAACGTCAACTCGGCGCATCCGCTGGAGAACCCGACGCCGCTGACCAATCTGATCACGGCGGTCAGCATCAACGTTCTGGGCTGGGCGGCCTTTTTCGCCTTCGGCCGCAGCGTTCTGGCCAAGCGGGACGTGCGCGCCCTCGTCGTGACGGCGATCCTGCTGCTGGGCGCGGCGGGTTCGGCCCTCTACGTCATCGAAAGCCAGCCGGCGCCCGCTCTGGTCGCGGCCGGGGTCGATGCGTCCGCCGGCAATATGGAGGGCAAGGAGGTCCGCTTCGGCGTGCCGTCTTCCGTCGCCTGGGCGGCCCAGACGACCGGCGCCTCCAACGGCTCGGTCAACTCCATGCACGCCAGCTATATGCCGCTGGGCGGGGCGGTGACCATGTTTCTGATGCAGCTGGGCGAGATCCTGCCCGGCGGGATCGGTTCCGGCGTCGCCGTCATGGTGCTGATGGCCATGCTGGCGGTCTTTGTGGCGGGCCTGATGGTCGGCCGCACGCCCGAATACCTGGGCAAGAAGATCGAGGCGCGCGAGATCCAGTTCGCCATGCTGTCGGTGCTGGTGGTGCCTCTGTCCGTGCTCGGTTTCTCGGCCGTGGCGGCGGTCCTGCCCGAGGCTCTGGCCGGTCTGCTGAACAAGGGGCCGCACGGCCTGTCCGAGATCCTCTACGCCTATACCTCGGCGACGGGGAACAACGGCTCGGCCTTTGCGGGCCTGACCGCCAACGCTCCCTGGTGGAACACCACCCTGGGTCTGGCCATGCTGCTGGGCCGGTTCGTGCCCGCCGTCGCGGTTCTGGCCGTGGCCGGGGCGCTGGTGGCCAAGCCGCGTCTGGCGCCGTCGGTCGGCGCCATGCCCACGCACGGCCCGCTGTTCATCGGCCTGCTGATCGGGGTGATCCTGATCCTCGGCGGCCTGCAGTTCTTCCCCGCCCTCTCCCTGGGCCCGATCGTGGAGCATTTCGACATGCTCCAGGTCGTGGCCCGGTTCTGATCGGATATCCGTCATGACTCAAGTCACGCTCGATCCGTCGAGTCCCCGGTCAACGCCCATCGCGGGCGGACTGACCGGGGCCATGCTCGGCCGGGCGCTCGGCGACGCTGTCGTCAAGCTGAACCCGACCAGGCTTCTCAGAAACCCGGTGATCTTCGCCACCTGGATCGTCGCCTTGCTGGCGACCGCTTCGGCGGTCGTGGCGGTGGCGAGCGGCCAGGCGGCGGGCTTCGCCATCCAGCTGGCGCTGTGGCTTTGGGCCACGGTCCTGTTCGCCAACGTCGCTGAAAGCATCGCCGAAGGGCGCGGCAAGGCGGCGGCGGACTCCTTGCGCGCCACCCGCGTCACAACCAAGGCCAAGCTGATCGTCGATCCCAAGACCGGCACAGTGGTCCCGACCCCGGCGGGGGAGCTGGAGATTGGCTCCATCGTCCTGGTCGAGGCCGGCGACGTCATCCCCTCGGACGGCGAGATCATCGAAGGCGTCGCCTCGGTCAACGAGGCCGCCATCACCGGCGAAAGCGCCCCCGTCATCCGTGAAAGCGGCGGCGACCGTTCGGCCGTCACCGGCGGCACCACGGTCGTCTCCGACTGGATCAAGGTGCGCATCACCTCGGCGCCCGGCGCGACCTTCCTCGACCGCATGATCGCCATGGTCGAGGGCGCGGACCGCCGCAAGACGCCGAATGAACTGGCGCTGTCGGTCCTGCTGGCCGGGCTGACCCTGATCTTCCTGATCGCGGTCGCGGCGCTGCTGGGCCTGGGCGCCTATTCGGGGATCAGGCTGGACCCCATCGTCCTGGGCGCGCTGTTCATCACCCTGATCCCCACGACGATCGGGGGACTGCTGTCCGCCGTCGGCATCGCCGGTATGGACCGGTTGCTGAAGGTGAACGTCCTGGCCACCTCGGGCCGCGCGGTGGAGGCGGCAGGCGACGTCGACACCCTGCTGCTCGACAAGACCGGCACCATCACCTTCGGCAATCGCATGGCCACCGAAGTCATCCCCGTGCCGGGCGTGCGCCCCGACGCCGCGATGCGGGCGGCGGTCATGGCCTCCCTGGCGGACGAGACGCCGGAAGGCCGCTCCATCGTGGAGCTGGGCCGCAACGCCGGGGTGACGGGCGATCTGCCTGTCGGGGCGAAGACCATTCCGTTCAGCGCTGTGACCCGCCAGTCGGGTCTGGAGGCCGACGGCCAGTCGTGGCGCAAGGGCGCGGTCGACGCCGTGCTGAAGTCCCTGGGCGTGGCCGAAAGCGCTGCCCCGGCCGAGTTCCGCGCCGCCGTGGACCGCATCGCCCGCTCGGGCGGCACGCCCCTGGCCGTGGTCGAGAACGACGTCCTGGTCGGCGTCATCCACCTGAAGGACGTGGTCAAGCCGGGGGTCAAGGCGCGCTTCGCCGATCTGCGCCGCATGGGCCTGCGCACCGTCATGATCACCGGCGACAACCCGGTGACGGCGGCGGCCATAGCCTCCGAGGCTGGGGTCGACGACTTCCTGTCCGAGGCCACGCCCGAGGACAAGATGCGCCTGATCAAGGCCGAACAGGCCAAGGGGCGTCTGGTCGCCATGTGCGGCGACGGGGCCAATGACGCGCCCGCCCTCGCACAGGCCGATGTCGGCGTGGCCATGCAGACCGGCGCTCAGGCCGCGCGTGAAGCGGGCAATATGGTCGATCTGGACAGCGACCCGACCAAGGTCATCGAGATCGTCGAGGTCGGCAAGCAACTGCTGATCACGCGCGGCGCCCTGACCACCTTCTCCATCGCCAACGACGTGGCCAAGTATTTCGCCATCATCCCGGCCATGTTCGTGGTCGGCCTGCCGTCGCTGGCGGCGCTGAACGTGATGAAGCTGTCCAGCCCGGAGAGCGCCATCCTGTCGGCGGTCATCTTCAACGCCCTGGTCATTGTCGCCCTGATCCCGCTGGCGCTGCGCGGGGTGAAATACCGCGCCGTGGGGGCGGGCAGGCTGCTGGGCCGCAACCTGCTGATCTACGGCCTGGGCGGTCTGATCGCGCCCTTCGTCGGCATCAAGCTCATCGACATCGTCATCTCCGCCCTCGGCCTGGCCTGAGGGGAAGGAAGCATCATGCGTAAACGCAACTCCACCAAGGTTTCGGGCGCCCACGACGCCCTGTTCGGCGGGGCCAGTCTGGTCGCCATCATCGCCCTGGGCCTGTGCAGCGGCCCGGCCGAGGCCCAGGAAAAAGCCGGACCTGACGTCGCCTTCAGCGCCGCCGCAGCCTCCGACTACGTCTTCCGAGGCGTTAGCCAGACCGAGAGCGATCCGGCCGTCTCGGCCGGGGTCGATGTCACCCAAGGTCTGTTCTACGCCGGGGCCTGGGCCGGGAACGTCTCCTTCGCCGGAGACGCCGACACCGACGCCGAGATCGACCTCTACGCCGGCGTCCGACCCGAGTTCGGCGGCTTCGACTGGGACTTCGGCGTGGTCAGCTATTTCTACGCGGGCCAGCCGGACGGCGCCGACTACGACTATGTCGAGCTGAAGGCTGCAGCTTCACGCGCCGTCGGCCCGGCGACCCTGGGCGCCGCCATCTACTGGTCGCCCGACTTCTTCGGCGCGTCTGAGGACGAGGCGACCTACGCCGAGATCAATGGCGCGATCAGCCCGGCGGACAAGTGGACGATCTCTGCGGCGGTGGGACGTCAGTGGGTCTCGTCCGACTTCGACTACGTCACCTGGAACCTGGGCGCGGCCTATCAGCTGACCGATCATCTGGCGCTGGACGTCCGCTATTTCGACACCGACGAACACGACTTCGGCGACGCCTATGACAGCCGCGCCGTGGCCAGCCTGAAGGCGGTCTTCTGATGCTGAACCATATCCGTCCGGCGGTTGTGATGATCGCCCTGTTCACCGGCGTTCTGGGCGTCGCCTATCCGTTCGCGGTGACGGGCGTGGCCCAGGCCGCCTTCTCGGAGCAAGCCGACGGCAGCCTAGTCCGGGATAAGGCCGGCAAGGTCGTCGGCTCGGCTCTGGTCGGCCAGAGCTTCGCACAGCCCGGCTATCTGCACCCACGGCCCTCGGCGGCGGGCGACGGCTATGACGCCGGCGCCTCGTCGGGCTCCAACCTCGGCCCGCTGAACCCGGACGTGATCGCGCGGGTCAAGACCGACGCCGGCGCCTTGCGCGCAGAGACGGGGGAAACGGTCCTCCCCGCCGACGCCGTGACGAGCTCGGCCTCGGGCCTCGACCCGCACATCTCTCCGGCCTACGCTGAGTTGCAAATCGCCCGTATCGCCGAGGCGCGCGGGGTAGGGGAGGCGCAGGTGCGCGAGGTGATCCGTCGTCATGTCGAAGGCCGCACGTTCGGCGTGCTGGGTCAGCCGCGCGTCAATGTCCTGCTGACCAATATGGCTCTGGACGCCCGGTTTCCACGTCCTGCGGAGGGCTGATGACGCCGCCCATCGTCCCGGCGAACAAGGCCCCGGCCGCCCCGCGCAAGCGTGGGCGGCTGAAGGTTTTTCTCGGCATGTCGCCCGGGGTCGGCAAGACCTATGAGATGCTGCGCGCCGCGCGCCGCCGAAAGGCCGAGGGCGACGACGTGGTCGTCGGCGTGGTCGAGACCCACGGCCGCAAGGAGACGATGAGCCTGCTGCGCGGGCTGGAGGTCATGGCCCGCAACCCTATCGCCTATCGCGAGCGGACCCTGCTGGAGTTCGACATCGATGGGGCCATGACGCGCCGTCCGGACCTGCTGCTGGTTGACGAATACGCCCACTCCAACGCCCCCGGCTCGCGCCATCCCAAGCGGTGGCAGGACGTGGAGGAGATTCTGGACGCCGGGATCGACGTCTGGACTACCCTGAACGTCCAGCATCTGGAAAGCCTGTCGGACGTGGTGCTGCGCATCACCGGCGTCCGTCAGCGCGAGAGCGTGCCTGACAGCGCCCTGTCGCGCGCCGACGACATCGAGGTGGTGGACATCACCCCCGAGGAGCTGCGCAAGCGTCTGGCCGAGGGCAAGGTCTATGTGCCCGAGACGGCGCGACTGGCCTCGGACAACTTCTTCAAGGTCGAGAACCTCACGGCCCTGCGCGAACTGGCCCTGCGCCGCGCGGCCCAGACGGTGGACGATCAGTTGACCGCCCGCCTGCGCGAGCAGGGGATGACCGGACCGTGGGCGGCGGGCGAGCGGATTCTGGTCCTGATCGCGGGCGACGCCATGGCCGCGCCCCTGGTTCGCGCGGGGCGGCGCTTGTCGGACATGATGATGGACGCGCCCTGGACCGTGGCCCACGTCGACCGCCCTTCGGGTGCGCGACACGGCGTCGGCTCGGCGGGGAAGTTGTCTGACGCGCTGAAGCTGGCGGAACAGCTGGGCGGGCGCACCGTGGTCCTGTCCGGCGACGACGTGGTGCGCGCCGTCATGGATCACGCCCATCAGAACAACGTCACCCAGATCGTCCTGGCCAAGAGCCGCGACAGCCGCTTGGCGGAATGGCTGGGCCGGTCGCTGGCCGCGGAACTGCTGCGCCAGGCGCGCGGCGTGGCGGTCCACGTCATCACCGACGGGGCCGATCTGGAGGAGAAGACGCTGCGCGAGCCGCGCCTGCGTCTGACGGGCGGTTGGCGCGGCTACGCCGTGGGGGCGGCCTTCGTGGTGGCGGCGACGGCTCTGGCCCTGCTGCTGGACCGGATGTTCGAGCGGGTCGATCTGGGCGTCATCTATCTGTCGGCGGTGCTGGCGGCGGGGGTGCTGTACGGCCTGCGTCCCGCTCTGGCGGCGGCGACGGTCGCCTTCCTGACCTACAACTTCCTGTTCCTGCAGCCGAAATACAGTTTCGCCATCGGCTCGCCCACCGATGTGCTGACCCTGATCGTCTTTTGGGCCGTGGCCCTGACGGCGGGCTTTCTGGCCGGGCGGGTGCGTGAGCAGGCGCGGGCGGCGCAAGGCCGGGCATCGGCCGTCTCGGCCCTATTGGCGGCCAGCCAGCGCCTGACCGGCGTCGGCGACCGGACGGCCGCCGCGCGCATCCTGGCCGAACAGACGGCGGCGGCGGCGGGAGCAGGGGCCGTGGTCCTGCTGCCCGTGGACAACGAACTGACCCTGATCGCAGGGGCGCCGGGCAGGCCCGAACTGGGCGCCGAGGCCATGGCCGCCGCACGCTGGGCCTGGGAGAAGGGCGAACCGGCGGGTCACGGCACCGGCACCCTGCCGCAGGCGCGCTGGATCTTCCGGCCCCTTCAGGGCGTGCGCGACCGCGCGGGCGTCGCCGGCATCGAGGCGGCGGCTCTGTCGCCGGGTTCGGACGAGGAGAAGCTGGCCCTGGCCCTGCTGGATCAGGGCGCCGTGGCGGTCGAACGCGCCGACCTGGCCGGTCAGGCGGTCGAGACCGAGACCCTGCGCCGCACCGACCGTTTTCGCGGCGCGCTGATGAACTCGGTCAGCCATGATCTGCGCACGCCCCTGTCCACGGTCCTGGGGGCCTCGACCACCCTGATTGACCTCGGCGACAGGCTGAAACCCGAGATCCGCGCCGACCTGCTGCTGTCGATCCGCGAGGAGGCGGAACGGCTGAGCCGCTATGTCGGCGACCTGCTGGACATGACCCGGCTGGAGGGCGGCGGTCTGAACATCCGCGCCGACTGGGTCGACGTGCGCGACGTGCTGAACGCGGCGGGCAGGCGGGTGGCGCGGCGTCTCGGCGAGCGGCGCATGACCCGCGACTTTCCGGCTCAGCTCAGCCTGGTCATGGTCGATCAGGGGCTGCTGGAACAGGCCCTGGTCAACATCCTTGAGAACGCCGTCGCCTACAGCCCCGACGGCTCGACCGTCGAACTGGCCGCCTATGAGGACCGGGGCTCCGTGGTCATCTCCATCGAGGACGAGGGCAAGGGCATCCCGACCGCCGAGTTGGAGCGGGTGTTCGACAAGTTCCGCCGCATGGAGGAGCCGTCGGACCGCGCCAAGGGCGCAGGCCTCGGCCTGGCCATCGCCAAGGGCTTCGTCGAGGCCATGAACGGCCGTATCGCCGCCGCCAGCCCCATTCAGGACGGAAAGGGCACCCGCATCCTGATCAGCCTGCCCAAGGCCGTCGCCACGCATCCGAGCCTGCTTTAAGATTCGCCGCATGGCCGCCGTCCGCCCCCAGATTCTCGTCATCGACGACGAGCCGCAGATCCACCGCTTCCTGTCCCCGGCGCTGGACGCCGCCGGCTATGAGCCGCGTCGCGCCGACAGCGGGCAGGAGGGCCTGCGCGGCATCGCCCTGTGGAGCCCCGACGCCGTGGTGCTGGACCTGGGCCTGCCCGACATGGACGGCAAGGACGTGCTGGCGCGGGCGCGTGAGTTCTACGCCGGTCCGATCATCATCCTGTCGGCGCGCGACAAGGAGGCCGAGAAGATCGCCGCCCTGGATCTGGGCGCCGACGACTATGTCGAAAAGCCCTTCGGCGTCGGCGAACTGCTGGCCCGCCTGCGCGCCAATCTGCGTCAGGCGCCGCGCACCGAGGCGGCGGGACCGCTAACGGCGGGCGAGGTGGTCATCGATCTGGAGCGCCGCCTGATCACCCGTGCGGGCGCCGCCGTGCGCGTCACGCCCAAGGAGTACGACGTCCTGGCCCACCTGGCGCGCAACGCGGGTAAGGTTGTCGGCCACCGCGACCTGCTGACCACCGTCTGGGGTAAGGCCCACGCCGACGACACCCAATATCTGCGCGTCATCATCGGCCAGCTGCGCCAGAAGCTGGAGGCTGACCCGGCCCAGCCGCGTCTGATCCTGACGGAACCGGGCGTGGGTTACCGGTTTCTCGATTGATTAACACTCTAGGCCCGTCTTGGGGCCGGACGTCTAGCTGACTAAAGGCAGGCTCGCTGGCCGTCCGAACTTGTATTTTGTTCGCATAATACATCTTAGGCGAAGATAATTTGCTCGTCACCTACACATAGCGAAGCTCTTGCAGATCAACTTCGCGGATCAGCTTCCGCGTCGTTTCCTCATCGACTAGGCGCATGCGTCCAAGACGGACCAGTTCCGCGCGTTCGGCCGACAGGCCCGCGAGCCTGAGATGGCGCTCGATCTCGTCAGCTTGACGGCTCAGCGTGACGTCGTCGCCTTCGACATGGGTGCGCGTTTCGATCCGATGGCGATAGACCTCCATCAGGCGCGCGGCCGTCTCGGCATAAAGATCCGGGTTGCTCTTGCCTTCGGCCATGGCGTGCTGTGCATCCTCGATGGCGCGCATGGCGGCCGAAGCGGCAGCGATGCGCGATCGATCCTCTTCCTCAAGATGTGACGGCTCGGGCGGCAGTTCGATGCCTTTCAGCAATCGCGGCAGCGCCACGCTGGCCAACAGCAGTGATACGACGATGACCCCTGCCGCCAGGAATATGGCCAGGTTACGGGTTGGCATGGGCGTGCCGTCGCCGAGCACGAACGGCAGGGTCAGGATACCGGCCAGTGTGATGGCGCCGCGCACTCCTGCCAGTGACATGACCGCCACCAGGCGCAAACCTACCTTGGGCGGCGCGCGCTTGCCGCGCTTGCGGAATAGCGTGAATTTCAGTGAAGCCCACACCCAGATGAAACGCAGCGCCGCCAGCGCCGCCACGATGGCGAAGACATAGACGGCCAGCCACCAGATCTCCTTGTGCTGGGTCGACTGAATGACCTCGGCGGCGCGGGCCATGATCGATGGCATCTGCTCGCCCAGAATGACGAAGATCAAACCGTTGGCGACGAACTGCACAGTGTCCCAGACTACAGCGCGGCGAATGCGCGTCGCGGCCATGGCCGAGCCTTGCCTTTCGGTGAAACTCATGGTCATCCCGGCGGCCACAGCCGCCAGAATACCCGACGCGTGGACAGCTTCAGCCGCCAGATAGGCTGCAAATGGCATCAACAAGCTGATCAGGATCTGGCCGCCGACGTCCTCACCCCAACGGCGGCTGATCCAGCCCTTGATCAGGCCGATCGCGAGGGTGACAGCCACGCCCAAGGCTATGCCCGCCACCGCCAGCCAGGCGAAGGTCCCGACCGCGCTGGTTAATGAAAATGCGCCTGTCGTGGCAGCGATCACGGCGATGCGCATGCAGGTCAAGCCGGTCGCGTCGTTCAGTAATGACTCGCCTTCCAGAATATGCATCAGGCGCTTAGGGATCTGCGACCGCGATGCGATGGCGGAGACCGCGATGGGATCGGTCGGTGACAGAATGGCCGCGAGTGCGAAGGCCACCGCCAGCGGCATGGCCGGAATCATCCAGTGGATCAGGAAACCCAATCCCACGACGGTAAAGACCACCAGCCCCAGCGCCAGTTCGAGGATCACCGCCCTGTCCCGCCGCAGCGCCTCCTTCGGGATACGCCAGCCGTCCACAAACAGCAGCGGCGGCAGGAACAGCAGGAAGAATATGTCAGGCTTCAGATCAACCGCCTCACCGGTGATCAGGACGACCAATGCACCCAGGGCGATCTGTACCAGAGGCAATGCGATCCGCGTGATCCGCGCCACCCAGCCTGACAGCACAACCGCCAGCAAGAGGAACAGGGTGGTCTCGATCAGATGCATGGCTTCAGTCGATAATGCCGGGGTAGAGGCGCTCCAGTCGTCCCAGAGCCGCAGGATGGAGGCGCACGACCAGATGGGTTCGTCCCTGATCGTCCGTGTCACGGAAAGTCACGCGGCCGTTTTCATAAAGCCAGGCCAGGGCCTCGCCCTGATGCGGCTGCAGCGTCAGACGGGTCTCGGGGTCGTCGTCGATCAGGCCGGCGATGGCCTCCCGCAAGGCCTCGATGCCCTCGCCGGTCCAGGCGGAGACCGCGACCGCCCTGCCCTCGCGCGTCAGACGCTCAGCCTGACCCAGGACCGCCTCACGCACATCGGAGTCCAGCAGGTCGATCTTGTTCCAGACTTCGAGAATACGGCGCGTCTTGCCTTCCGGCGTCGGGATCTGCTCCAGCACCGCCTCGACGTCCTTGGCCTGGGCGTCGCTGTCGGGCGAGGCGATGTCGCGGACGTGCAGGATCAGATCGGCCTCGCCCACCTCTTCCAAGGTGGCGCGGAAGCTCTCGACCAGTTCGTGCGGCAGGTCGGAGATGAAGCCCACGGTGTCGGCGATGATGGCCGGACGGCCCTGCGGCAGACGGATAGTGCGCTGGGTCGTGTCCAGGGTGGCGAACAGCAGGTCCTTGGCGAAGACCTCGGACCCGGTCAGCCGGTTGAACAGCGTTGACTTGCCCGCATTGGTGTAGCCGACAAGGGCCACTGACGGGAACGGGACCTTCTTGCGCGCCTTCCGGTGCAGGCCGCGCGTGCGGCGCACCTCTTCCAGTTCGGCCTTCAGCCGCACGATCCGGTCGGCGATCAGACGCCGGTCCAGCTCGATCTGGGTTTCGCCGGGGCCGCCGGTCGAGCCGGTGCCCCCGCGCTGGCGCTCCAGGTGGGTCCAGGTGCGGACCAGACGCGACCGCTCGTAATCCAGCCGGGCCAGTTCGACCTGCAACCGGCCTTCCTTGGTCCGCGCGCGGCGTCCGAAGATCTCCAGGATCAGGCCGGTGCGGTCGATGACCTTCACCTCCCACGCCTTCTCCAGATTGCGTTGCTGAACCGGCGACAGGTCGTCATCAACGACGACGGCCTCGGCGTCGGCGGCGCGGACCAGAGCGGCCAGTTCCTCAACCTTGCCCGACCCGAACAGGGTCGCGGGCGCGGTAGAGCGCAGGCGCACGATCTCTTCGGCGCGCACGTCAAGGTCAAGCGCGCGGGCCAGGCCCGCGGCTTCCTCAAGGCGTTCGGAGGCCAGTCTGGGGCTGTCCGAGCGACGATCGGGGTGAATGACGACCGCCCGGATCAGCGGAACGGCGTGGTCGATAAGCTTGGAGGTCAATCAGTCTTCTTCGGCGTCGGGCTCGTACATCTGCACGGGCGCGGACGGCATGATGGTCGAGATGGCGTGCTTGTAGACGAGCTGCGACTGGCCATCGCGACGCAGCAGCACACAGAAGTTGTCGAACCAGGTCACAATGCCCTGCAGCTTGACGCCGTTGACCAGGAAGATGGTCAGCGGGGTCTTGGTCTTGCGGACGCTGTTGAGGAAGGTGTCCTGAAGGTTCTGTCGTTTGTCTTGCGACATGGCAGGTTGGTCCTGTTCTTGGTTCTTTTTCGCCGGCTGCATCAGCCGGTGCGGACTCGTCGGTCCGCACACAACCTTAGACGCGCCTTCGCCGTCGCGGCAACGCCCTAAATGGCCTCTCGACGCGCCTGTTCAAGATAGACCTCGCGCAGTCGGGTCGCGACCGGGCCCGGCTTGCCGTCTGCGATCCTGGCGCCATCCAGCGACACGATAGGCATGACGAAGGAGCTGGCGGCGGTGACGAAGACCTCCCGGGCCCGCTTGGCTTCGTCCACGCTGAACGGACGTTCGTCCAGCTCGATGCCCTCGACCTCGGCCAGCTTGAGGATCGCCGTGCGGGTGATGCCGCGCAGGATGTTGGCCTGCGTGTCGCGGGTCCGCAGCTTGCCGTTCTCATCGACAATCCAGGCGTTGGTGGACGAGCCTTCCGTCACCAGCCCCATGTCGTCGACCATCAGGCACTCATAGGCGCCCTTCTCGCGCGCCGCCTGCTTGGCCAGGACGTTGGGCAGAAGGCCTACGGTCTTGATGTCGCAACGGCCCCAGCGGATGTCGGGCATGGTCACGCCCGCCGCGCCCTTGGCGGCCAGGGCCTCGCCTTTGGACAGGTCGATGGTCTTGGAGGTGACGATGACGCTGGGCGGCGTGTCCTTGGGGAAGGCGTGGTCGCGCGGGGAGGTGCCGCGTGTGACCTGCAGATATACGATGCCGTTGCGGACCCGGTTCCGGCGAATGGTTTCCTTGAGCACGCGCTCCAGGGCCTGGGCGGTCATGGGGATCGGAATGCGAAGCTCGGTCAGGCTGCGGGCCAGGCGCGTCATGTGGCCTTCGAAATCGGCCAGCTTGCCGTCGAACACCGACCAGACTTCATAGACGCCGTCGGCGAACTGGAAGCCGCGATCCTCGATATGAACCGTGGCGCCGCTGTGCGGCTGATAGGTCCCGTTGACGTAGGCGATCCTGGACATCAGGCGCCCTCTCCTTCTTCGTCTTCGCCGCCGCGGGCGGGTGAAACGCCCAGCGACTTCAGTTTGCGGTGCAGTGCGGATCTTTCCATGCCGATGAAGGCGGCCGTGCGCGAGATATTTCCGCCGAAACGCATGATTTGCGCGGCCAGATAGTCCCGCTCGAACACTTCGCGCGCTTCGCGCAGAGGCAAGGCGATGATGCGATCTGCTCCCAGCGACGAGGCCCCGCCCGACGAGGCCACTTCCTGCGGCAGCATGTCGGCGGTGATGGCCTCTTCCGGGTCGCCGGTCGCCAGGATCAGCAGGCGCTCGACGTTATTGCGCAACTGACGGACGTTGCCCGGCCAGGGATGGACCTGCAGCACGGCCAGCGCGTCGTCGGCGATCCGGCGATGCGGCAGCCCCTGCGAGGACGACAGGTTGTCGACGAAATATTCGATCAGCTCGCCGATATCCTCGCGGCGCTCGGACAGCGGCGGCACGCGGATCGGCACGACGTTCAGCCGGTGGAACAGGTCCTCGCGGAACCGGCCCTCGGCGATCTCGACCTTCAGGTCGCGCGCGGTCGAGGTGACGACGCGAACATCCACCTGAACATCCTGTTCGCCCCCGACGCGGCGGAAGCGCTGCTCGACCAGCACGCGCAGAATGCGGCTCTGGCTCTCGCGCGGCATGTCGCCCACATCGTCCAGATAGAGGGTGCCGTTGTGGGCCCGCTCGAACACGCCGATCTTGCGCGGGCGGCCGTCGCCGCCCTCCTCACCGAACAGTTCGACGTCCAGACGTTCCGGGGTCATTCCGGCAGCCGAGATGGCGACGAACTCGGACTTGGCGCGCGGGCTGGCGTCGTGGATCTGACGCGCCACCAGTTCCTTGCCCGAACCCGGAGGCCCGGAGATCAGGACGCGGCTGTTGGCCGGCGCGACCTTGACGATGGTGCCGCGCAGCAGTTGCGCCGCCGCCGACTTCCCGATCAGGCCGGTGGGGGCCATGGTCTGGGCGCGCAGACGACGGTTTTCACGCTTCAACGAGGCCGCTTCCAGAGCGCGCTCGACCACGACGACCAGCCGGTCGGACTTGAACGGCTTTTCGATGAAGTCATAGGCGCCGCGCTTCAACGCGCTGACCGCGGTTTCGATATTGCCGTGGCCCGAGATCATGACGACCGGCAGGTCCTCATCCAGTCCCTTGACCACGTCCAGCAGTTCCAGCCCGTCCAGACCGCCGCCCTGCATCCAGATGTCGAGCACGGCCAGCGAGGGCTTGCGCGCCCGGATCGCGGCCAGGGCCTCGTCCGAGTTGGCGGCCGTACGGACCGAATGGCCCTCGTCCTCAAGCAGGCCCGAGACCAGCTCGCGGATGTCCGCCTCGTCGTCCACGACCAGAATGTCGGCACCGGTATTGCGCATGACGCCTCTCTTACTCCGCCGCTCGCGCCGCGCCGGGGGCACGGTGAGCAGCCTTGCTGTCTTGGGTCAGGGGGAAGGTCAGGCACACGCGTGCGCCTGACAATGTCTCGGCGTCGGCCAGCTTCAGCTCGCCGCCGTGGTCTTCACAGATACGCTTGACGATGGCGAGGCCCAGGCCCGTACCCTTCTCGCGTGTCGTGACATAGGGTTCAGTCAGGCGGTCGCGATCCTTGGACGGCAGGCCGACGCCGTCGTCCTCGATAACGAAGGTGGCGATGCCGCCCTCCACCGTCAGTCGAGCGATGATGCCGGTCGCGCCGGCCGGCATGGGCACGCGCAGTCGCTTGGCGGCCACGGCTTCGCCCGCGTTCTTCAGAATATTGGCCAGGGCCTGTCCGACCATGCGCCCGTCGCATTGCAGGACCACATCCGGCAGGGGCTCGATCAGTTCGACGCCGATATCCGCCGCCGCGACGCGCTGGGCGAAGACCGCCTCGCGCAGCATCTCGGCCGGGTCCTCGCGGGTGAAGCGAGGCGCGGGCATCCGGGCGAAGGACGAGAACTCGTCCACCATCCGGCCGATGTCGCCGACCTGACGGATGATAGTCTCGGTGCAGCGGTCGAACACCTCCACGTCGTCGCCGACCTGGGAGCGGTACTTGCGCCGCAGGCGTTCCGCCGACAGCTGGATCGGCGTCAGGGGATTCTTGATCTCATGGGCGATGCGGCGAGCCACGTCGCGCCAGGCGGCGTTGCGCTGAGCGGTCACCAGACGGGTGATGTCGTCGAAGGTCAGCACCATCTCCCCGCCCTGCCCGCCCTCGATGCGGACACGCAGGCGGCGCGTCTCGCCGTCGCGGCTGACGTCGATATCTTCCTCGATATGGGCTTCCGCGCGCTCGGACAGTTCGGCCAGTTCCGGCGCGACCTCGGCTAGAAGCCGCCCCTGCACGTCCGCTTCGTCGATGGCGAGAAGCTGGCTGGCGCTGTCGTTGATGGCCGAGATGCGCCCCATGCGGTCCAGGCCGATGACCCCGGCGCTGACGCCCGACAGGACGGTCTCGATGAAGCGGCTGCGGCCCAGGGCGTCGTCGCTGGCGGTCTTCAGCGCCTCCTGCTGGGTCATGATGTCGCCGGTCATTCGATTGAAGGCTTCGGACAGGACGATCAGTTCAGACGGCGCGCCCGCATTATCGACCCGCGCGCTCAGATCGCCGCCCGCCACCTGATCCGCCGCCCTCACCAGACGACCGATGGGCGCCGAGATCGAACTGGCCGCCGACATGGCCAGCCAGACCGCGCCGACCAGCACCAGCAATGCAGTCTCCAGATAACTGAGCGCAAACGCCGCCTGAATCCGCGCCCGGCTTTCTTCGGCGGTGCGATAGGCGGCGATGGATTCCTCGCCATTTCGCATCCGCTGGATCAGGCCCGGCGCCAACGGCCGCACGACATAGAGATAGGCGTGGCCATAGTCAGGCAGCGGATAGAGAGCCCGCACCATGTCCGGATTTTCGGTCACGGTCGTCGGCGCGACCTCGCCCGCCGCCACCGTCTCGAAGGCCTCGCGCGGCGGGGCGACATAGGGCGGCGCGTTGGGCTGTTCCCCGCTGGCCAGCACCTCGCCTTCGCTGTTCAGAATATAGAGCGCCGGATAGCCGAAGAAGTCGCCGATCTGGGCCAGGGCGCGCGAGAACTGGATGCGGTTGTCGAACAGGCTGCGCACTCCGCCCAGTTCAGTCGACATGGTCTCCAGATCGACCTCCAGCCCTGCGCCGACGTCGGCGACATAGGCCCGGCCGATCTCGGCGCCGTTCTCGACTGCAGAACGAACATTGGTGCTGAACCACTGATCCACGCCGCGGTTGACCAGAACCCCGAACACCAGGGCGATCAGAACCGCCGGAGCGACCGCCACCAGGGAAAACAGGGTGACGAACCGCAGGTGCAGCCGCGCGCCCGGATCGTTGCGGTTTCGCGTCAGGCGCAACACGCGCACGCCGATGACCGCCGCCAGGCCGCCGATCAGCATCAGATTGGCCAGCAGGATGAACAGGACCGCCCGGCTGGCCGCCGTGCGCGCATCGCCGCCCGCCGTCGCGCCTGGGGCGATGGCCACCAGCCAGATGGCGGCGGCCGTGATCAGGAAGGCGACGGCGTAGGCCGTCACGAACAGCGCCCGGGCGCGACCGCCGGCCAACCGCCCCCAGAGCGAACGCTCGGGGTCGTGACCTTCGATCTGCGCGGCGGGGAGGTCCGTCATCACCTCGCAGCTTCGACCAGCTGTGGCCGCTTTTCAACACCAGAGTTGCTGAATTGATCCACCAACGGCGACCAAAGTTCGCAAAGCGCCTGCTCGACCTCGGCGGGCGTCTCCAGCCGACACAGACGCGCCTTGGCGGCGCGACGCTCGAGCGGATCATCCGGCCACGGCGCCTGCTCGATGTACCAACCCAGATGCTTGCGGAACATCTTCAGGCCCAGCGGCATCCCATAGAAGCCGACCGAGCCCCTCAGGTGCTCGGTGACGATGGCCAGACGTTCCCCGCGATCCGGCTCCCGCAGCTGCGTCCCGTCCGCCAGGGCCCGCTCCAGATGCGCCGCGAGCCACGGGCGGCCGTAGACGCCCCGCCCCAACATCAGTGCGTCGGCGCCGGATTGCGTCAGCGCCTCTCGCGCCTGTTCCGCCGTGATGATGTCGCCGTTGACGATGACCGGAATGGTCACCGCCTGCTTGACCTCCGCCACCGCCTCCCAGTCGGCGACGCCGGTGTAGAACTGCTTACGCGTGCGCCCATGCACGGTGACCGCCGACACGCCCAGATCCTGCGCCTGGCGCGCCAGGTCGGCGGCGTTGCGGCTGGCTTCGTCCCAGCCCAGGCGCATCTTGACCGTGACCGGGCGACTGACGGCCGAGACGACAGCCCCCATGATCGCCGCCGCTCGCTCCGGCGTCCGCATCAGGGCCGAGCCGCAGGCGGCGCCTGTGACCTCCTTGGCCGGACAGCCAAAATTCAGGTCGATGATGTCCGCGCCCGCCTTCTCGGCCATGCGCGCGCCTTCGGCCATGACGTCGGGATCGCCGCCAACCAGCTGGATCACCGTCAGCGGCAGACCGCCGCCGACCGCCGCGCGCCGCACCACGTCGGGCCGCCCGCGCGCCAGCTCGGCCGAGGCCACCATCTCGGTCGCCACATAGGCCGCGCCCAGCTTCGAGGCGAGCACGCGGAACGGCAGGTCGGTGATCCCGGTCATCGGGGCCATAAGCACCCGCCCGTCGATCCGCACGTCTCCGATTTGCAATCTTGCGCTCATGCCGCCCTTACCGCCGACTGTTGAGCCTCTCGTCAAGCGGAACTGGGGCGCTTAGAAGGCCGACATGGCATTCTCAGCAATCGTGGTGGCCGCCGGTTCAGGGTCTCGAGCCGGTGGAGACAAGCAGTGGCGGGCCGTCGGCGGCCGGCCAATGATGCGTTGGTCGGTGGAAGCCCTGTTGGCGGCAGGGGCCGATTCGGTCGTCGTCGTGGTCGCGCCCGACGCCAAGCCGCGCGCCGCAGAAGCACTGGCCGGCCTCTCAGGTTGGCGGGTGGTCGCAGGCGGCGCCACGCGCGCCGAGTCAGTGCGTGCGGGTCTCGCCGCGCTCGACTGCGCTGACGAGACGCCAATTCTGATTCACGACGCGGCCCGGCCCTTCCTGAGCGCGGCCGTGGTCGACCGCCTGCTGGAGGCGCTGAGCCATGCTGACGGCGCCCTGCCCGCCCTGCCCGTGGCCGACAGCCTGCGTCGCGGCGTCGATGGTCTGGTCGTCGGCGGAGTCGAGCGCGACGGCCTATGGCGCGCCCAGACGCCGCAAGCCTTCCGCCTGAAGACCATCCGCGACGCCTACGCCGCCTGGACCGACGCCGACGCCCCCACCGACGAGGCCGCCGTGGTCGAACGCGCTGGCGGCCGCGTGCGTCTGGTCGAAGGCGACGCCCGTTTGATGAAACTGACCTACCCCGAGGATTTCGCCATGGCCGAGGCCCTGCTGCCCAAGACCTTCCGCATCGGCCAGGGTTACGACGTGCATCGCTGGGGACCGGGAACCTCGGTCTGGCTCTGCGGCGTCGAGATCCCGCACGATCAAACCCTGATCGGCCATTCCGATGCCGACGCGGGCCTGCACGCCCTGACCGACGCCATCCTCGGGGCCATCGCCGACGGCGACATCGGCGACCACTTCCCGCCCAGCGATCCGCAGTGGAAGGGCGCCTCGTCCGACCGTTTCCTGATTTACGCCGCAGAACGCGTGGCCGCGCGCGGCGGGCGGATCGTCAATGTCGACGTCACCCTGATCTGCGAACAGCCCAAGGTGAAGCCGCACCGTCAGGCCATGCGCGAACGTCTCGCAGACCTGCTGAAGCTTCCGCTGGACGCCGTCAGCGTCAAGGCGACCACGACCGAGGGGTTGGGCTTCACCGGCCGTGGTGAAGGCCTGGCGGCTCAGGCCGTAGCCATGGTGGAACTGCCCGCCTAGGCCTTAGGCAGGTCGGCCGAGGCTCGCTCCAGAACGGTGGCGGGCGTTTCGCCGTCCTGCATCTCGGCCACGCCGACATCGAATTCGACCACGAAGGGCGAGCGGTCCTTGCCGGCGTCGAAGGCGGTGCAGGCGATGACCGCCGAGATCCGCTCAGCCGCCAGTCGCGCCGCCGCCACGCCCGTCGCCGGCAGCACCAGGGCGAACAGCTCAGGCCCCAGCCGCGCCGCCGTGTCCTCGACCCGCACCAGACGCGACACCATGGCGCCGATCTGCGGCATGGCGCGGTCCAGCCAACCGCCGCTGCGGGCCTGAGCGACAGGATCACGCTCGGCCACCCGCAATACGCAGACCGACAGGACGCGATTGCGCGACCGCGCGCCCTCGGCCAGCCGCGCCAGATGCGAGGCGAACAGTTCGCGCGTGAACAGGCCGGTCGCGGCGTCCATGAGGTCCGACCCGCGCGCCGAATCCAGCGCCCGGCGAATGGCCTGACGACGACGATGGTTCCGCGCCAGGGCCAGCACGCGCGCAGCCGTCTCGTCCTCCGGCGTTTCCGCTGCAGCGACGTCGGCAAAGCCTCGATGGAACAGATCGGCCAGTTCGACCTCGCCCGCCCCGCGCAGATAGAGGATCAGGGGAATATGGTAGAGGCGGGTGTTCCGCTTCATGCCCGAGGCGATCGACAGGGCTGGCGCATGCTCCTGCCCGCCCCACAGCACGGCGGCGTCGAACGCCCGCTCGTGCAGATAGTCGAAGGCGGTATAGGGCGTCGGCGCCGCAACGACCTCGGCGCCCGCCGCCGCCAGGGCGTTGGACATGGCCAGGAAACGGCGATCCGCCGCGCCTGCCGTCAGAATCTGCAAGGGCGTTTCACCCAGATCGGGCGCGTTCAGGGTCACGCCATGGGCGGCGAAGGTCGCCTGCCGCAAACGGAACTCTTCTTCGGCGATCCCGGCCCGCGTCAACTGCTCCAGCCGCAAGGCCGCCTGGGCCGGGTGCGGCGGCGACGACATCGCCAGATCCACGTCGCCGCCCTCGACCTCGCCGGCGCCGATCATGAGAATCGGCAGGTAGCGCGGCGCGGCGGCCTCCCGCAGCCGGGCCACGACCGCCTGCCCCTCCAGCCCGCGTATGTCGATGACGGCGGCGTCGACCGTCATGTCCTTCAGCACCAGTACGGCCGCGTCCAGCGTCCGCGCCGTCATCGTGGACCATCCCAACTGATCCAGCCCCTCGCACAGCGGGCCGATCAGGACGTCATCAGCAGCGACGACCAGTACGCGCGGATCGGAATCCAAAAGTCTCTCCTTAAGGCCTGGTCGGCTCGCCCCCGACGCCGATGCTCCAGACCGCCTCGATGATACTGACGCCGCCCCCGGTCTAGCAATGGGGCCAGCGCCGACGGCCGTTACAAATTGATCGGCGCCGCCAAAGGGTTTCGCCCTGCGGCGAATGAGGTTAATCGGTCGCTTTGACGACTGCCGAGGCTCTGGCTTGAACCCACAATCCCGATTGACGGCCCTGCCCCTGTTCTGGGGCAAGCTGGCGGTTCGCGCCTTCACCCGCAGTTGGGGGCGCGACGTCATGCTCTATACGGGCGGCGTCTCCTTCTTCGCCCTGCTGGCGGTCTTTCCCGCCATCGCCATCCTGATCGGCTTCTACAAGGTCGTCCTGTCCATTGGGCAGGTCAGCGAACAGGCTGCGGCCCTGGCCGATGTCGTGCCGCACGCCGCGCGTTCCATCTTCCTGAACGAGATCGACCGGCTGGCGAACGCCTCGGCTCGCACGGTGTCGGCTCAAAGCGCCCTGGCGCTGATGATCGGCGCCTATGCTGCACACCGTGGTTTCAAGGCCCTGCTGGCGGGTCTGAACCTGATCCACGACGAGACGGAGCCGCACGGCTTCTTCAAGTTCAACATGCTGGCCTTCCTCGTCGCCCTGGCCGCCTTCGTCCTGTTCACCATCGTCTCGGGCGCGGTCGTGACCTCGCGGCTGATAGAGCATACCCATGCTCAGGATCCCGTCGGCCTGCTGGTTCTGCCGCTGGACGGCCTGTGGCCCGCCCTGGGTCTCTGGCTCGGCCTGGCCATGCTCTACCGCTACGCCATGTCCCATGCGACGCGCGTGGCGTGGAAGGCGGCCGTCACGGGCGGCCTGATCGCCACCATCATGTCCACCTTCTTCTCGTGGCTCTGCGCCATCTATGTCGAACAGATCGCCCAGCTGGGGGCCACCTATGGCTCGGTCGGGGCCGTGGTGGTGCTGCTGATCTGGCTGTCGTGGAACGTCAACGCCATCTTCTACGGCGGCGCCTTCGCCACGGAGCTCGAGATCGCCTGGAAGCCTGAAGAGCCGGAAATCGAAACCGGAGGTTCAGTCGTCAACCTGTCGGAGCGGCGCCAGTCTCGACAGTGATGTGCAGGACGCCGTCCTGTTCCTCGACGCCGCAGACCGTTCCGCCCAGATCCCCCATCAGATAGGGCACGTCGATCCGAGCCATCGGGTCGGTCGCCAGCAAGGTCAGCCGCACGCCCGGCGTCAGCCCCTCCATCGCCTTGCGCAAGCGCAGGCTCGGCACCGGGCAGCGATGCCCCCGCGCATCCACCAGCAGCGCGCTCACCCCGCCACCGCGTTCAGCAGCAGGGCAAGAGCGACGCGGACGCTTTCCAGCCGCACCGCCTCGCGTCCGATGTCGCCGAACCGACGCTCGACATGAACGACGGCGCCGCCAGGGCCCACGGCGGCGAAATGCACCAGTCCGACGGGTTTCTCGATCGAGCCGCCGCCGGGACCAGCCACCCCGGTGATGGACACGGACGCCGAGGCCCGCGACCGCTGGACCGCACCCAGCGCCATGGCCTGCGCCACCGGCTCCGACACCGCGCCAAAGCGCGCCAGCAGGTCGTCTGAGACGCCCAGCATCTCGCCCTTGGCCTCATTGCTGTAGGTGACGAAGCCTCGGTCCAGCACCGCCGACGATCCCGCGATCGCCGTCAGGGCGCCGGACACCAGCCCCCCGGTGCAGCTCTCCGCCGTGGCGACCATGACGCCGGCCTTGATCGCGGCTTCGATCACGGCGGCGGCCGAGGCCTGAATATCGTCCGGGAACATGGCTATGCGCTCCGTCTGCGAGTCGGTCTAAACCTGCTGAACAGGGGGCGGGTCAGACGACCAGGCCGATGCCAGCGGATCGCGAATGACCGATTCCACCATGACGACGGCCTTTCGCAAGGCCGATGCGATAACACCCGCGCTGTTCGCCGTCGCCATCTTCACGTCGGCGTCGCTGGTTTTTGTCGTCCAGCCCATGGTCACGAAGCTGGTCCTGCCCATGTTGGGGGGATCGCCGTCGGTGTGGAACACCTCGATGGTCTTCTTCCAGACGGCGCTGCTGGTTGGCTACGGCTACGCCCACATGCTGCAGCGGGTTCGCTCGCTGAAGTGGCAGGCCGCCATTCACATGACCCTGCTGCTGGCGGCGGCCCTCTTCCTGCCGCTGCAGATCAGCGGCCTGCTCGGCGAGCCGAACCCCGCCGCGCCCACTGCCTGGCTGCTGGCCACGCTGGCCTTGTCGGTCGGTGCGCCGTTCGCCGTCCTGTCGGCGACCGCGCCGCTGCTGCAGGCCTGGTATGCGCGGGTTCGCGCCGACCATGCCGATGGTCAGAACCCCTATGTCCTCTATGCCGCCTCCAACCTCGGCAGCTTCCTGGCCCTGCTCGCCTACCCTGCCCTGATCGAGCCGCTGATGTCGTTATCGAGTCAGCGAAACGGCTGGACCGGCGGCTACGGGCTGTTCGTCGTTCTGGTGGTCGGATTGGCTGTCGTGGTCTGGCGTCGTCGCGTTCAGGACGCGCCAGAGCCCGCGCCTCTGGCCGTCAGCGCGCCCATCCCCTGGCGCGAAAAGGGCGTACTGGTTCTGCTGGCCGCCGCCCCGTCCAGCCTCATGCTGGGCGTCACCGCTCACCTTTCGACAGACGTGGCCTCGGCCCCCTTTCTCTGGGTCGCGCCTCTGGCCCTCTATCTGCTGACCTTCGTCATCGCCTTCCAGGCCAAGCCGTGGATAAGCTTGCCGACGACGCTTGTGCTTCAGGCTGCGCTGGGCGCGGTCGTGGTCAGTCTGGTGGGCATGAACACCGGCCAGTGGCTGCTGCTGCTCCTTGGCCACCTCGCGGCCTTCTTCTTCACCGCCCTGATGTGTCATCAGCGGCTGGCCGCGCGGCGGCCCGCGCCGGATCGCCTGACCGAGTTCTATCTTCTGCTGTCGCTGGGCGGCGTCGTCGGCGGGGCCTTCAATGCCCTGATCGCCCCGGTCATCTTCAACGGCGTCTGGGAATATCCTCTGGTCATGGTGCTGGTTGGTCTGGCGCGGCCCTGGGGCGAAGGGGCCCTGTCGCGCCGCGAGATCGTCATCCTGCTGATCGGCATCGGCATCGCCGCCGCCCCGCCGATCATTCTGGAGTTCATGCGCTACAATCCCGACTTCCGCGCCCTGCTCAGCGATCAGGCGCGGCTGCAGATGGTCCAGTTCATTCTGGGCGGCGCGGCGATCTGCGCCTTTCTGGTCAGGGACCGCGCGATCCTGTTCACCACCATCATCGCCGTCATCACTCTGTCTGCCCACCATGTCGGACGCGGCTATGACTGGAACCTGACCGAGCGCAGCTTCTTCGGCGTCATGCGCGTGGCCGTCACGCGCGACGACGGCATGGGCGGGGATGTTCACGTCCTGATGCACGGCACCACCCTGCACGGCGCCCAGGCCCGCGCGCCCGGCTTCGCGTGCAGCCCGACCATGTACTACGCCACCGCCACCCCTCTGGGCCAGGCGGCGCAGCGCATTCAGGCGCGCACGCCGACCGCCAGGATCGGCGTGGTGGGTCAGGGCTCGGGCGCCATGGCCGCCTACAAGCGCGCCGAAGACGAGATGACCTTCTTCGAGATCGACCCCATGGTGGATCGCGTGTCGCGCGACCCGTCCTGGTTCAACTATATCTCGAACTGCGCCGACGGCCCGATCCGCACCGTCCTCGGCGACGCGCGCCTGACGATGGCCAAGGAGGCGCCCGGCACCTACGACCTGCTGATCATCGACGCCTTCTCATCCGACGCCGTGCCGACCCATCTGCTGACGGTTGAGGCGATCCAGGGCTATCTCAAGCTGCTCAAGCCCGACGGCGTGGTGGTTCTTCACCTGTCCAACCGGAACCTCGAGATCACCATGCCGGCCGTCGCCGCCGCCCGTCACCTGGGCGCGGCGGACCTGCATCAGATCTATATCGAACAGCCCAACAGCCCGGAAATGGCCGAGGCCTCGACCGAGGCCCTGGCCATCTCGCCCACCACCGAGGGGCTGGCCGATTTCAAGGGCGACGGGCGCTGGCGCAAGCTGGCCCCGACCGATGTGCGGCCCTGGACCGACGACTACGTTAACCTGTTCGGCGCCCTGATCCGGCAGATGAAGGGGCGCGGCTAGGCCGCTCCCGCCACCCGCGCCAGATCGGCGGTGATCCGCTCGGCGACCTTCAGACGGTCGTCGGGCGTGGGCCAGTCGCCCTTCACCACAATCTTCTGATCGGGGCGGATCTTCCAGAAGGCCTGGTTCTTCTGGATCAGCCCCACCAGCCCCATCGGATTGGGGAAGCTATTGTTGCGCAGGGTCAGCACCGCGCCCTTGGGCCCGATGTCGATCTTCTCGATCGAGGCCGTGCGGCAGTTGGCCTTGATGCCCACGATCCGCAGAAGCTGCTGCGCCTCGGCGGGCAGCGGGCCGAAGCGGTCGATCAGTTCGGCGGCCATAGCCTCGCGGTCCTCCATCTTCTCGGCGTCCGACAGACGACGATAGAGGCTCAGGCGAACATTCAGGTCCGGCACATAAGTCTCTGGAATCAGGACCGCCGCGCCGACGTTGATCGACGGCGACCAGCCGCGGTCGGCCACTTCCTCGCCTTGCTCGCGGAGCTCGGCGACGGCGTCTTCCAGCATCTGCTGATACAGTTCGACCCCGACCTCGCGAATGTGGCCCGACTGCTCGTCGCCCAGCAGGTTGCCGCCGCCGCGCTGGTCCAGATCGTGGCTGGCCAGCTGGAAGCCGGCTCCCAGATTGTCCAGCGACTGCAGCACCTGCAACCGCCGCTCGGCCGACAGGCTCAACGGCCGCTTGGGATCGGTCGTCAGATAGGCGAAGGCCCGCGCCTTGGACCGGCCGATGCGGCCCCGAATCTGGTGCAGCTGGGCCAGGCCGAACATGTCGGCGCGGTGGACGATCAGGGTGTTGGCCGTCGGAATGTCGATGCCGCTCTCAACGATGGTGGTCGAGACCAGCACGTCGTACTGCCCGTCGTAGAAGGCGCTCATCACCTCCTCCAGCTGGGTCGGGCTCATCTGGCCGTGGCCGACGA
>Ga0247827_10000255_pt1 | contig 25739 bp, 31 predicted proteins | sample 12C_Control_Day2_FD_194414 | JGI IMG/M metagenome (GOLD analysis project Ga0247827, IMG submission 194414) | Soil microbial communities from agricultural site in Penn Yan, New York, United States - 12C_Control_Day2 | ecosystem: Environmental > Terrestrial > Soil > Agricultural land | place... | reverse complement strand
TCGGGTGGGACCGTCGCTTCTGATGCGTCTGGTCCGACTGGCGCATCGCTGGACCGGGGGGCTGATCGGCCTGCTGCTGTTCGTCCTGGGGCTGACCGGAACCGTTCTGGTGTTCAAGGACGACTGGTTGCGCGCCGTCGTGCCCCACGCGACCGAGGCGCGGGTTTCGGACCCCCAACTCATCGGCGCGGCGCTGGATCGGGCCTTCTCGGCGCCTGAACGGCCGCGTTCGGTCATCCTGGCGGACGAACGGCTGGGCGTTCACCGTTTGAACTATGAGGACAAGAAGCGCGGGGCCTATGCGACCCAGTCGGGTCAGGTCGTGGCGCGCTGGGACAGCCTGTGGGCGCGGCCCGAACTGTGGCTGTTCGACCTGCACCACTATCTGCTGATCGGCGATGTCGGAAAGACCATCGCCGGGGTCGCGGGCCTGGCCGGTCTGGGCTTTGTCATCACCGGGGTGATCCTGTGGTGGCCGACGCGGCGGACCTTCGTCTTCGCCGTCCTGCCCAGGACCTGGAAGCGGGCCGGGATCGTCAAGCATCACCGCGACATGGGGGTGTGGAGCGCGCCAGTGCTGGCGGTGGTCCTGACGACGGGCGCCATCCTGGCCCTGCCGCTCTACGAGGGTCTGGCCGTGGCTCTTTCGCCGGGCAAGGACCTGAAGGCGATCATGGCCGCACCGAAGCATGAAGGCGGCGCCCTGTCGTCCGATCTGGACTGGCCCGCCATGATGGCCGAGGCGCAAGGCCGCTTTCCTGACGCCGAGTTGCGCATCCTGTCCCTGCCGACCAAGCCAGGGGGATTGATCAGCCTGCGGATGCGGCGCGCGGCGGAGTGGCTGCCCAATGGCCGGACCCAGGTCTGGTTCGACCCGGGGGACGGCCGCATCGTGGGCGCGCGCGACGCCTTGACCCTGCCGCTCGGCTTGAGGGTCGCGAACGCCCAGTATCCGATCCATGCCGCCAAGGTCGGGGGCCTGGCCTATCGGTTGGTGGTCGCGGCTTCAGGCGTGGCCCTGACCCTGCTGGGTTCGCTGGCGGTCTTCACCTTCTGGGGCAATCCCAGCGGCCTGCCGAAACGGCGACGGCCGGCGGTGCGCAAGGCCTGAGGACGAAGCGGGGCGGTTGAGCGGTGCGCGGTCTGTGGCGATAAGGGTCTTCCCTTTTCGCCGGAGCGTCATGACCCGACGAGGCCTGTTTCTCTCCCTGTTCGGCGGTCTCATGGCCGCGCCGTTCGGCGACGCATGGGCGGCCGGGCGCAAAGGCGCGAGGCTGGGTTATGGCCCCGATCCGCGCCAGACGGTCGAGATATACGCCCTTCAGGGTGCGACGGGGCGGCCGTTGCTGATGCTGTTCGATGACGGGCGCGGCGAGGGGCGTCGGACTGCGCGGCGGCTGGCGCGACGCGGCTTCGTCCTCGCCCTGGCGGACCTGCGGACGATGCGCGGCTCGGAGGCTCTGGTGATCGCGGACGCCGCCCTCGCGACCGCTTGGGTCGCGGACCGGGCGGCGGGGTTCGGTGGTGATCCGACGCGGTTGGGCGTTCTGGGGCTGGGGGAAGGCGCGAACGTCGCCCTGATGCTCGCACTGGATCGGCGCTACATGGCCGCCTTGGGGCGGTCCGATCTGATCCGGGCGGCGGGCGCGCTGGAGCGGAGGCCGGCGACAAGGCCCGACCTGACTGCGACCCGACCCGAGGCCTATGTCCGGGCTGACGCCGCGCCGCTCTGGCTGGGCGGACGGGGTCAGGCCGCGACCATGCTGACACCCCGGATCGAGGCCGCTGGCGGCCGGGTCCAGAGCCTGGTCGAGTCCCGCCAGGCGAGGCTGACGGAGGCAGCGACAGCCTTCTTCAGCCGCGAACTGGTCTAGTCGGCGGCCTCGACGCGCGTTTTCAGATTGGCCAGTTGCGCCGACAGAACGCCATCGACTGGCGTGGCCCAGTTCTCCAGACCGCCCGGCGTGTACCCGCCCACGATGTAGGACCAGTTCAGGACGCTGCCTTCGCCTTCGGCCTTGACGTCGAAGGTCAGGCCGCCGCTTGCGCCCTGACCCTGGAGCGGTCCCAGTCCTCCGCGCAGGACCAGTTTCGATCCCGGTTCGACCAGGGATGTTTCCAGATGACGCGAAACGCGGCCGTCCGCCGCCGTTTCGCACCAGCAGCCGCCGGGAGCGAGGTCGAGCGACAGGGTCGAGTTCCTGAACCAGCGGTGGTCGCGGCTCCACCAGTCGTCAGGAGTGGTCAGCACGGCCCAGACCCGCGCGGGCGGGGCCTTGACGGCGATTACGCCGCCAACCTCGAACCCGCCGGGCGTCGCCGACTTCACCTCGGCGAAGGCGGGCGCGGCGGTCAGCGCCGACAGGGTGGCGGCGGCGCAGATCAGGCGTCTCATCATGGGCGTGTCCTCCTGACGACAGCGGAACGCCAACCGCCGGTTCCGGTCAACAGTCGTGTCCTTGTGTTTCCCCCGTCTCGCCATGGTCACGGTTTTCCGCTAGAGGAAGTCATGACAGACAAGATGACCCCCCAGGCGGCGCTGGACCGCCTCGAAACCCTCTACAATCAATCCGTCGCCAATCTGCGAGCCGCAGTGAAGCGCTTCCTCGAGACCGGCGAACGCGCCGATCCCGAGGCCAGGGCCGCCGGCCTGTTCGCCTATCCCAGGCTGACCGTCAGCTGGTTCGGCGACCGTCCCCAGGACCTTGAGACGCGGGCCTTCGCCCGCCTGTCCCGCCCTGGCGTCTATACGACCACCGTCACCCGTCCCGACCTGTACCGCGACTATCTGCTGGAACAGCTGACCCTTCTGGCGACCGAATACGGCGCGACGATCACGGTCGAACCGTCGGATCAGGAAATTCCCTTCCCCTATGTGCTGGACGGCTCCGGCGTGGCGCTGGACAGCTCCATGACGGCGGCCATCGCGCGCTGGTTCCCGACCACGGACCTGGCCCATATCGGCGACGAGATCTCGGACGGCCTGTTCGCGCCGGGCGAGGACTTCCCCCTGGCCCAGTTCGACGGCCTGCGCACCGACTTCTCCCTGGCCCGCCTGCGCCACTACACCGGCACGCCGGTCGAGGACGTCCAGTCCTACGTCCTGTTCACCAACTACCATCGCTATGTCGATGAGTTCGTGCGCTGGGCCTGCGCTCAGCTGGCCGATCCGGACAGCCCCTATGAGACCCTGTCCTGCGCCGGCGGCGTGGTCATCGACCGCGCCACGCCGAACCCGGAAGTCGCCATCATGGACGCCGCCTGGCGTCGCCATCAGATGCCGGCCTATCACCTGACGCGGCCGGACGGTCAGGGCATCACCCTGGTCAACATCGGGGTCGGACCGTCGAACGCCAAGACCATCTGCGACCACCTGGCGGTCACGCGTCCCCACGCCTGGATGATGATCGGTCACTGCGGCGGCCTGCGCGCCAGCCAGACCATCGGCGACTACGTCCTGGCCCACGCCTATCTGCGCGACGACCACGTGCTGGATGCGGTTCTGCCCGCCGACATTCCGGTGCCGAACATCGCCGAGGTGCAACGCGCCCTCTATGACGCGACCAAGCTGGTCTCGGGCGCGCCGGGCGAAGAGGTCAAGAAGCGGCTGCGCACCGGCACCGTGGTCACCACCGACGACCGCAACTGGGAGTTGCGCTATTCCAAGTCGGCCCTGCGCTTCAACCAGAGCCGCGCCGTCGCCATCGACATGGAATCCGCCACCATCGCGGCCCAGGGCTATCGCTTCCGCGTGCCCTACGGGACCCTGCTGTGCGTCTCGGACAAGCCGCTGCACGGCGAGATCAAGCTGCCGGGCCAGGCCAACCGTTTCTACGAAGGTTCGATCTCGGAGCACCTGCAGATCGGCATCCAGGCCGTCGACCTGCTACGGGCCGAGGGCGCACGACTGCACTCGCGCAAGCTGCGCGCCTTCGACGAGCCGCCCTTCCGGTAAGAAGAAGGGCGCTATCGCTCGCCGCGCGGCGGCTCGCTCATTCTGAGCGGGCCTACCGCGCTTCGCGCTACTTGAGGCCATGGGCCGCCAGGTTGACGACTGATGATGAAGGCGCTCGGGGGATGTCTCCGGGCGCCTTTTTCTTTCAGCCCTTGCGGAACAGGTAGAGGCCGAAGCCGAGGTAGTCGGCGCCGAAGTCGAACATCATCTTGATGCGGTGGGCGGTGGCGGCGACGCCGGGCGCGTCGGGGTGGTCGGGATGGCCGTCCAGCCAGTCGGTGATCGCCGTCTCCATCGTCGTGCGATAGACGGCCCATTCGTCCCCGTCGCTGATTTCGGCGGTGACGACGGTCAGTCCTGCCGTGCGGGCGGCCGCCTGCCATGCCTCGTGGCTGACATAATAGCCGCCGGTTTCGACCAGTTGACGCAAGGGCGCGGGCGGTTCCGCCTTCCAGAACAGGTCGCCCCAGATCAGGGCGCCGCCCGGCGTCAGGTGGGCGGCCAGGGCGGCGAAGACGTCGGCGGGTTCACGTAATCCCTTGCCCGCCGGCTCGGTCGAGCCGATGGCCAGGATCAGGTCGAAGGCGGGCAGGGCCGCGAGGGCCGCCGCCGAGGTCTCGCGCCGGACCTGGATCCGCCCCGACAGCCCTGCGGTCTGGATGCGCTCTTCGGCGCCTGCGGCCATGACCGGGTCCAGTTCGACCGCTGTGACGCGGGCGTCGAAGGCGCGGGCCAGATGGATCGACACCTCGCCATAGGCGCAGCCGATGTCCATGATCGCCGCGCCGGAGGGCGGGCCCGCCCTTCGCATGGTCGCCTCCAGTCGGTCGATCGACAGGGCGTTGCAGACGCTCAGGGGCTGATAGGCGATGTGATGAAAGGCGACGCGCATGGCCAAGGCCTGCCACGCAGCGCGTGCTTCGTCTCAGAAAAAGAACTTTACAACATAAAGTTCTTGATGCACTGTCCTCTCAACAGGCAGGGAGATACGCCATGACCCGCGATCAAGTGCAGTCCGTCCAAGACGACATCGCCTATATGAAGGCCCTGGCCCAGGAGGGGCGGCAGGGGCCGCTGCTGGGCGGATCTGTTCTGGTCGCCGCCGCTGTGATCTTCGGCGCCGCCACGGTCGGCCAGTGGATGATGGAACTGCGTCGCATCCCCAATGGAGGCTGGGAAAGCCTGTCGTTGTGGCTGAGCGCGGCCGTGGTGTTCGTGATCGTTCTGGTCGTGCTCATCCGCCGGATCGAAAGCGCCTGTGCGGGCGCGAGCGGCATGAACCGGTCGGTCGGCGCGGCCTGGTCGGCCATCGGCTACGGTATTTTCGTCACATGGGTGGCGCTGATGGTCTTCGGTTGGCGCACCGGAGAGTGGAGCGTGATGGCGCTGATGCCGACGGTGGTTATGGGCGCCTATGGTTCGGCCTGGATGGTGGTTGCAGCCATCAGCCGCAAGACTTGGCTCAACCTCGTGGGCTTGACGTCCTACCTCGGCGCCGTGGTCCTGGCCGGTTTGGGCGATGCCCTGCTCATCTATCCCGTCTATCTGGCCCTGCTGATCGCCGTGGCCCTTGTGCCTGGCCTGGTTCTGGTGCGGGGCGCGGCCAGGAAGGCGGGCTGAAATGGACGTTGAAGATGAAGCGCCGGACTTCGACATCGGCCGTATCGACGAGGTCATCCATGGCCGAGTGCGCCTGGGGATCATGGCCTATCTTTCGGGCGTCGGTACCGCCGACTTCAACGAGTTGAAGGCTCGGCTGCAGGCCACGGACGGCAATCTTTCGGTGCATTTGAGGAAGCTGGAGGAGGCGGGCTTCGTCGAGGTGGCCAAGACTTTTCAGGGCCGCAAGCCCCTGACGCGGGCGACCATGACGAACGCCGGGCGCGACGCCTTCGTCGCCTATCTGGACGCCATGTCCGGTCTGGTCGGCGCCCGGTAGCCTTGATTGGTGAATAGTCTAAGGAAGGCGGTCATGAGCGACCGCCTTTCGCCTTTTCAGGCCATCGACAACTTTCGCGACTACGGCGGCTACGCCGTCGGAGACAGCCGGATGGCGCGCGGATGCCTGTATCGCTCGGCCCATCAGGCCAGGGCGACCGAGGCCGATCTGGCGCAGCTGTCGGCGTTGAACCTGGCGGTCGTGGTCGACCTGCGCCGCCCCGGGGAGAGACGCGATCAGCCGTCGCGCCGACCCGCCGGCTGGGCCGGTCAGGTGATCGAGAGCGCCCATGACGACGGCGGCGAGGCCCCGCATATCACCTTTCTGAAGACGGCCGACCTGACCGAGGCGTCGGGCCGCGCCTTCATGACCGACACCTATCGCCGTCTGCCGTTCGAGGACGCGCACGTCGATCTGTTCAGCCGCTATTTCCGGGCCTTGGCCGACAATGACGGCCCGGTCCTGATCCACTGCGCGGCGGGCAAGGACCGCACCGGCCTGCTGGCGGCCCTGACCCACAGCCTGATGGGCGTGTCGCGCGAGGACATCATCAGCGACTATCTGCTGACCAATGTCGCCGTCGATCTGGAGGGGCGGGCCGAGGGGATCGCCAGGAAGCTGACCGAGATGACCGGCCGCCCGGCCTCGCACGGCGCGGTGGTCGCCTTTCTCGGCGTCGAGGCCGACTATCTGGACGGCGCCTTCAAGGAAATCGCGTCGCGGCACGGCTCGATTGCAGCCTATCTGGAGCAGGCCCTGGGCGTGGACGCTGTCCTGGCCGAGCGCATCCGGGCGCGGCTGACGGCATGAACCTGCCCGTCGTGCGCATCCAGAAGCTGGACTGGCGCGAGCCCTTGGCCGTCATCGCGGGTCTGAACCGGCGAGAAGGCGCTCTGGCCCTGCTGGCCGGGGCGGGCGATCCCGGCGTACACGGCGGACGCTGGTCCTTCGTCGGCTGCGAACCGGACCGGGTGCTGGTCGGCCCGGTCAACGACAGGGCGGCCTTCGAGGCCCTGCGCCATGCGGATTTCGCGGGCGGCGGGGTGGTCGGCCTGATGAGTTATGACGCCGGAGCGCGACCGGCGACCGGACGCCGGACAGAGATCTGGCCCGATCTAATGCTGGCGCGCTATCCCGCCCTGCTGGCCTTTGACCATCTGGCGGCCGAGCTCTTCGCCGTGGGACGAGGCGCCGACGCGGAGGATGCGCAGGCTCAGGTCCGGCGTGCGACGGACTGGCTGGTCGCGGCGACGGCGCCCGTGATCCCGTCCGCGCCCGCCAGGGATTTCACCGGCGAGGCGGAGCCCGGGGCCTATGAGGCCGCGGTGGCCGACGTCGTGGCGCGTATCGCCGAGGGTGAGTTGTTCCAGGCCAATATCGCGCGCGCCTGGAGCGGTCGGCTGGAGGCGGGGCGTGATCCGTTCGAGGTCTTCCTGAGGCTGTCAGCTGAGCGCGGCGCGGCCTATGGCGCCTTCTGGCGGCTGGAAGACCGGGCCCTGGTGTCGAACTCGCCGGAGTTGTTCCTGACCCTCGACCCGGCGTCTGGTCGCATCGAGACCCGGCCGATCAAGGGGACGCGCCCGCGTGATCCTGATCCTGCGCGCGACGCCGAATTGGCCTCCGCCCTGGCCGCCAGCGCCAAGGACCGGGCCGAGAACCTGATGATCGTCGATCTGATGCGCAATGACCTGGCGCGGGCGGCGATGCCCGGCTCCGTGCGGGTCGATCGTCTGTTCGAGGTCGAGAGCCACCCCACGGTGCATCATCTGGTCTCGACCGTGACGGCCACCGCCCGCTCCGACGTCGGCGCCGCCGAGGCGCTGGAGGCGACCTTTCCGCCGGGCTCGATCACCGGGGCGCCAAAGCATCAGGCCATGAAGGTCATCGCCGGCCATGAGGCGCCGCGCGGGCCGTGGTGCGGCTCCCTGTTCGGTCTGGGGCTGGCGGGGCGCGAGACAGGGGAGGGGGCGCTGACGGCCTCGGTGCTGATCCGAACGGCGTCGTTCGATCGGGACGAGGCGGGCTGGCGCTGGCGCGCCCTGGCCGGAGCGGGAATCGTCGCCGACAGCGACCCGCACGGCGAGCGTCTGGAGACGGAGGCCAAGATCAGGGCCTTGCGGGAAGCCCTGGTCGGCGCCTAGCAGTCCGAGCAGGTCACCTGGTTCACGGTGCGGGGGCGCAGATAGTATTTGCGGCTGAGGACGATGTCCTTGGGCATCATCTTGGCGAGGCCCGAGGGGTAGGTGTAGCGGGTTTCGCCGACGATCAGACTCTCGCCCGGATCGACCAGGCCAGCCGGCAGGTCGCTGTAGACCGCTTTCTTGGTCAGGGGCGGCAGGCCGGCGCCGCGGTTATGGCTCCAGTCGACGCGCGCCACCTTGTTGGCGTCCACGGTGACGCTGGTGACGCGCACGTTCAACGGGGCCTGGGGAAAGGGCCTCATGATCAACTGACCGATGGCGAAGACACGCTCCAGCTCGACCTTCTTTGTCGTCTCGGTCTGGGCCACCAGGTCCGCGACCATGGCGGCGGTGTGGCCGGTCCGACGTTCGGCCATGTAGATCTGGCAGATCTGCGTCAGGCCGAAATAGATCAGGATCATCAGCGGGGCGATCAGGGCGAATTCGATCGCCGAGACGCCGCGGCGGTCCTCGACCAGCCGGGTGATGAAATGTGCGGCCGAGGCGCCGATGGCCCGAACACGGCTCATTGGTATGGCTCGTTGCGGAAGGACATGGTCGTGGTCAGGAAGACGTTGCCGTCGCCCATCCGGGACATGGCCTGTTGCAGGAAGGGCGTCACCACGGGGTGAGCGTACCAGATCCTGACCAGGACCAGATCGCCCGGACCACCGGGCTGGAAGGTCAGGCTGGACGGATCGAACACGCCCGAGGCGGTGGGGTCCGGCACCAGGGGTTCGGTGAAGGTGTTGATCACTCGCACGTCGAGATAGGCCCGTGTCGAGCAATCCTTGGCGAAGACGCTCATCCGCTCGCAGAACTTCTGCTTCATGACCTGGGGGGTGACGGCCTGCTGCTGGGCCTGGCCGGTGCGCACCAGGCGACCGGTGTCCGCCACCGCGGTCTCGACCACGGCGTCGAGCAGAAGGATCAGGCCGATCTCCAGGATGGCGAACAGCAGGACGAAGAAGGGCAGGGCGATCATGGCGAACTCGACCACCGCCGAGCCTTCGCGCGCGCGCGCCGGCCGTCGGGGGGACGGGCGAGGCGACAGGCCCTGGCGGAAGAGGCGCATCATCGAGCCGTTCCGGGATCAGGGAGTCGGCGTGGCGCGTACGCTGGGCGAGCAACTGGCGCCGCACGCCATTTCCGTGACCTGGGCGCCGCGCCAGACGCGGACAGATCCGGACGATCCGGCGCTGACGACGACCTGGCTCTGGAACAGGGGGCGTCCGATGGCGTCCACGGCCACGATATCGGTCACGCCGTAGCCCTTGCCCGTGATGAACAGGGTGTTGGCGTCCACCACCGTGACGTCGGCGATGCGCGGGTTGGCGACGATGACCGAGCCGGCGGGAGCTCGCAACTGAACCCGGGTCGAGCTGTCGATGTCGATGTGCATGGGGCGGGTCTGCGCCGCGGCGCCGCCGGCGCCGAGGATCATGGCGGCGACGCCAAGGATCGCTGTGGTTCGAATGGGGTTCCGGGGCATGGGCGGCGGCTCCATAGGCATTAAAAGGGCGCGCGCGCGAGCGCCAGACCCGCAAGCTCGTCCCTAAAGATCAAGATTTCCTGAAGGCTGTTTTTCGGCGTCTGCCAGCTGAAAGTTTAGTAAACGCGCAGTAACCAACAATAAGTTCGAGAAGGTGTTTTCGTTTTACTCGCCCTTAATGAACGTCGGCGCATCTTGCTCATGCAAACGGGGGTCAAGCGGGCAAAGCCGGTGACCCTGGTGGTGGAACTGTTGCTCGCTTAGAAAACAAGGACGAAACATCATGCGTAACTTCATCAAGAACTTCGCCAATGACGAATCCGGCGCCACGGCTATTGAATATGGCCTGATCGCTGCTCTGATGGCTGTCGCCATCATCGCCTGCCTGACCGCCTTTGGTCCGCAGATGAAGGCCGCCTTCACCGGCATCGGTGACACGATGGAAGGCTCGAAGGACGTCGACATCACCGCCGGCGGCTGATCGTTTCGACTGAATGATCGATAAGGGGGTCGGGACGTGCGTCCCGGCCCCTTTTTTCTGAAGAACCCTGGCGCTTCGTCCCAGACGCAGCGCCGGTCGATGGACGGAGGGCGAGGGTGATCCGGCACTGCAAGGATTTCGATCGCGACGAGAGCGGCGCGACCTCGATTGAATATGGTCTGATGGCCGCCCTGATGGCGGTGGTCGTGATCGCCTGTCTGATGGCCATGGGGCCGCAGATGAAGGCGGGCCTGACCAAGATCGGCTCCGAGATGTCGACCCCCCAGGACGTGACGGCGGGCTGACGTCCCGATCCGTTTGCTCGGCAACCTGGATTTAACGGTCGTCGTCCTAGGTTTCGATCATGGACATGCTGATCTTGCTTTCTTTGGCCGCGATGCCGGCCCTGATGATCGTCGGCGGTCTGCATGACCTGACGACCATGAAGATTCCCAACTGGGTGTCCCTGGCCCTTCTGGCCGCCTTCCTGCCGGCGGCCCTGCTGGCGGGCCTGTCCTGGACGGCGTTCGCACTCCATCTGGCGGTCGGCGTGGCGGTCCTGTTCGTCGGCGCCGGCCTGTTCGCTCTGCGCTGGGTCGGCGGGGGGGACGCCAAGCTGATGGCGGGAGCCGCGCTCTGGCTGGGGCCGGGCGCCTTGCTGCCCTTTCTGGTGTTCGTGGCGCTGGCGGGCGGCGTCTTCTGTCTTCTGTTGATGTCGGCGCGCACCTGGTGCCAGCCCTATGCGGCGTCCGCGCCGGGATGGGCGGCGCGCCTGATTCAGCCCAAGGGCGACGTTCCCTACGGCGTGGCCATCGCGATCGGGGCCGTCCTGGCCTTTCCTTCCAGCGCTCTGGTTCTGGCCTATGCAGCGGGCTGAGGCGCTTAGGGCCGCGTTAACCGGACATCGCCATTATCGTTAACGGCAGGGGGCGAGAAAACCCGATTTGTGTCGCCGCGCCTGCCGGAGACCGTCGATGAAGCCCGCCAAGATCGCCGTCATCTGTATCGCCGCCGTATCCGCCATCGGCCTGGCCCTGGTGGTGCGCGCCATGGGTTCGTCCGGCGCGCCCGCCGCTACGGCCGTCGCGGCCGTCGAGGCGCCGCCCATGGCCAAGGTGCTGGTCGCCGCCAAGGATCTGGAGCCAGGCAAGCGCCTGACCGATTCCGATCTGACGTGGAAGGACTGGCCCGTCGCCGAGGTCAATCCGGTCTTCATCACGGACGGCAGCGTGCCCATTCCAGGGGCGGCGGCGGCCGAGAAGCCCGAGGACGCCAAGGCTGAAACCGTCAGGAAGGCCGAGGAGGCCGCCGCTCGCGTGACGCGTGCGGCCGCGGAGCTTCAGACCGGGGGCGCCAAGGCCGACTATATCGGCGCCGTGGTCCGCGAACCCATCCTGGCTGGAGAGCCCATTGTCGCGCGCAAGATCGTTCGCGCCGGCGACAGCGGCTACATGGCCGCCTATCTTGAGCCGGGCATGCGGGCCATGGCCATCGGCGTCACGGTCGAATCCGCTGCCGGGGGCTTCATCCTGCCGGGCGACCGCGCGGACGTGCTTCTGACCCGCGAGGTCAAGACGCCTTCGGGAAGCGCCGGAGGAGAGAATGCGAAATTCGTGTCCACCACGGTGATGCAGAACGTCAAGGTGCTGGCCATCGACCAGAACACCCGAGCCGCCGAGGACGCCCAGGCCGTGGTCGGCGCCACCGCCACCCTGGAGGTCAGCGGCCGCGACGCCGAGGTCCTGGCCCTGGCCAAGTCCGAAGGAGAGCTGTCGCTGGTCTTGCGCTCCTACGCCGACACGGCGGGCCCGTCGGGTCGAACCGCCGCGGCGACCGCCCGCGGAGGCGCGACCGCTGCGAACGTGGTGCGCGTCTATCGCGCCGGAGAAGCCGAGACGGTGACCGTCCCATGAGGAAATCGGGCATGACACGACTGACGGCGGCGGCATGCGCCTCGCTTCTGGCGCTGCTCGCGGCCGCCTCGGCGCCCGTGGTCTCCGCACAGACGAGGGCCGCCGTTTCCACCGGCGCCGCGCCGCAGATGGTGAACCTGCCGCGCGGCACCTCGTTCGCGGTGGATCTTCCGGCTGACGCACGCGACGTGATCGTATCCAATCCGCAGGTGGCCGAGGCCGTTCTGCATACGCCGCGGCGCATTACGGTGATCGGGCTCGCGGGCGGTGAGACCGACGCGGTCTTCCTGGATGCTTCCGGCCGCACCATCCTGGCGCTGCGGGTTCGCGTGGACGCCGGCACCAGCGCCTTGCAGGACACTCTGGGGCGGGTCCTTCCGGGTTCGAACGTACGCGCCGAGGCTGTCAACGACAGCATCATCCTGACCGGCGTCGCGGCCAGTCCGGCCGAGGCCGACCGCGCGGCCCAGGTCGCTCGCGCCTTTGTCTCGGCGCCGGAAAAGGTCATGAACCTGATCAGCGTGGCCGGTTCGGACCAGGTCACGTTGAAGGTTCGCGTGGTCGAGGTTCAGCGCTCGGCGATCAAGCAACTGGGCTTCGACACCCAGGCGGTGATCGGTCGGATCGGCGACACCCAGTGGCTGCTCGGCAACGCCGCGACCTGGGGCATCAATGGCGAATTGATGGGCGGCATCACCGGCGGCGTCTCGCGCGACACGACCAAGAATTATCAGATGCAGGCGCCGTGCGGAGGCGCTTTCCCGGCGGGGGCCATGTGCCCCATCACCGTGGACGGCAGCCCTGGCGATCCGCCCAACTGGGACACCGCCCAGCCCGGCACCGGCCCCGGTTCCGACGGTCTGAACAAGGGCAACGCCACGATCAAGGCCTTCGAGCGAGTCGGCCTGATCCGCACCCTGGCCGAACCCAATCTGACGTCAGTGAACGGCGAGGCGGCCAGCTTCCTCGCGGGCGGCGAATTCCCCCTGCCGATCGGTCGCGATCGCGAAGGACAGATCTCGGTCGAGTACAAGCCCTATGGCGTGAGCCTGTCGTTCCGTCCGGTCGTGCTGTCGGAGGGTCGTATCTCGCTGCAGGTCAAGGTCGAGGTGTCCGAATTGACGCCGCAGGGCGGTCTGACCATAGGCGCGGGAACGGCGTCGGCCATCTCCTTGCCGGGGCTGACGGTCAGACGCAGTGAAAACACGGTGGAGTTGCCCTCCGGCGGGTCGATGATGATCGCCGGCCTGCTGCAGGAATCGACCCGGCAGACGGTGGATTCCCTGCCCGGCGTCACCAATCTTCCGGTCCTGGGCTCCCTGTTCCGATCGCGCGACTACCTGATGGGCGAGACCGAACTGGTCGTCATCGTCGAGCCCTATATCGTCAGCCCGACCTCGCCGGGGCGGATGCAGACGCCGGCGGACGGCCTGCGCATCGCCCAGGACGCCCAGACCATCTTCTTCGGCCAACTGAACCAGGCCTACGGCTCGCCCGCTCCGACCGCCCGCCCGGGCGCCGGGTGGCAGGGGCCGGTCGGCTATGTGATCGAGTGACCGCCATGACCCGTCGTTTCCTGTCTCTTCCATCTCTCGCCGCCGCCCTGACGCTGGGCGGTTTGGCGGTGTCCGGCTGCATGGGCGGCCCGGCCAGCCTTGGCGGCGAGCCGCCGCTGACGCCCCTGTCGCGCTACAGCCTTCAGGTCGAACCTGGTCTGGATCGCATCGCCCTGGCGGTTCACGAGAACGGTCTGTCGGCGAACCAGCAGTCGGCGCTGTCGGACATGGTCAGTCGCTTCGCGGTGGAAGGCGCGCCGACCCTGGTGGTCGAGGCGCCGGCGGGCGGCGATCCCGTGGCCAATCAGGCGGCCTGGGACATCAAGGCGGCCCTGGTGGCGGCGGGCGCTCCGGACCATAGGGTGCGACTGGTCAGCTATACCGGTCCCGATCCGCGTGCGCCGGTTCTGGTCGGCTTTGAAACGGTTCGCGCCGTCGTGCCGCAATGCGGGACGGCGTGGGGCAACCTTGGCCGCACTGGCGATAACCAGTCCGCGTCCAACTTCGGGTGCGCCGTGAACGCCAATCTGGCGGCCCAGATCGCCAATCCGCGCGACATCATCGCCCCGCGTGCGATGACGCCGAGCGACGTCGCACGCCGCAGCGTGGTGTTCGATGATTACCGCAAGGGCACGCAGACGGCCGCCGAGCGAGAACAGATGATAACCGGGGCGCGCCTGTCCCGCGCGGTGGACTGACAGACCATGACCCAACCCTTCGCCACGCGGGAGTTTGACGCTCTGGACGGTTTTGATCTGGACGACGAGTTCATCGATGTCGGTTTGGCGTCGCCGCGAGACGCAACGGCTCCGATCGGGGGCGAGGACGTCTATAATCCGGTGGGACGTCTGGTCGAGGAAACGGAGAGCGCCGTCTCGGCCATGATGCCCGTCGAGCATCGCGTGATCGACGCGGCGCCGGAGCCTGTCGTCCAGCCTGTCGCCGAGACCCTGGTTCCGGCGGCGGCCGTATCCGCCGGCTTGCCGGTCGCCGCCGGCGCGACGGTCGAGGTGTCGATCCCCCGCATCGCCGTCCACGTCTTCGCCGAGCGTCAGGACACGCTCGCCGCCGCCGAGCGCGCGGGTCAGGACCGGCGCATGTCGCGCGCCACCACCCAGATCCGTATCGGCGGCGTCGCCGCAGCGGTGGAAGCCTATCATTCCGAGCCGACGCCGCCTCTGATCGTGGTCGAGTGCCTGAAGGACCCGCAGACCCTGCTGTGGGAGATCGACCAGCTGGCCGAGGTCTGCGACGCGGGCACCAAGGTGGTGGTCATCGGCGCGACCAACGACATCCTGCTGTTCCGGGAACTGATGCGGCGCGGGGTCAGCGAATATCTTGTGGCGCCCTTGCAGCCGCTGCAGCTGATCGCGGCCATCGGCGGCCTGTTCGCTGACCCGGCCCAGCCTTTCGTCGGCCGTTCCATCGCCTTTGTCGGCGCGCGTGGCGGGGCCGGAGCTTCCGCTGTGGCCCACAACACCGCCTATGCGATGAGCGAGCGGATCGGCGTCAACACCGTCATCGTCGACTATGACCTGCCGTTCGGCACGGCGGGGCTGGACTTCAACCAGGACCCGCTGGGCGGCGTCGCCGACGCTCTCAGCCAGCCCGATCGTCTGGACGCCACCTTGCTGGACCGGATGATGGTCCGCTGCACGGACAAGCTGAGCCTGTTCGCCGCGCCGGCCACCCTGGACGGCGACTGGGACATCCAGCCGGACGCCTTTGAAGAGGTGACCAGCCGGATCCGCTCGACCGCCCCCTTCGTGGTGCTGGACCTGCCGCACCTCTGGTCGGGCTGGATGCGCAAGACCCTGATCTCGGCTGACGAGGTGGTCATCGTGGCCACGCCGGATCTGGCGAGTCTGCGCAACGCCAAGAACATGATCGATCTGATCAAGCAGGGCCGCCCGAACGACGCACCGCCGCGCCTGGTTCTGAACCAGGTCGGCGTGCCCGGCCGCCCCGAGATCCCGGCCAAGGATTTCGGCGCCGCCCTGGGCGTCCATCCCAGCCTGATCATTCCCTTCGACGCCAAGGTCTTCGGCTCGGCGGCCAACAACGGTCAGATGATCGTCGAGGCCGGCGCCAAGACGAAATCGGCCGAGGCGTTCGAGACCCTGGCCCAGATCGTGTCCCGACGCGAACTGCCGGTCGCGACCGCGAAGGGCAGGGGCGCGCAGCCGTCTGCCGCCATGCCCCGCAAGAGCTATTCGCTGTTCGCCTCGCTGTTCAGCAAGAAGCGCTGACGCATGTTCGGCAAGCGCACCGTCCAGCCTGGCGTCGCGGTCGCCCCGCGGCCCTCCGCGGCGCCGCCTCCTGAGCCGTCGCCGGCGGCGCGTGCGTTCGAGCCCGTCGACGCCTTTCCAGCCGAGGAACTGGAGCCGGCGCTCGCGCCCCGCCCCGCTGCTGCCGAGGGGACGGATCGTCTGGACGCCCTGTCCGCCCGCACGCGCACGGAAATTCCGTCGCCGACGCCCGGCGGGCCGGTCAAGGGACCGCGCGCCACCGCCGGCCTGGAACAGCTGAAGAAGGCCCAGGCGGTCGCCGAGATCGTCCGCGAACAGTCCGACTATTATCACGCCACGAAGACGACCATCTTCAACGCGCTGATGAACACCATCGACCTGTCGCAACTGGCCCAGCTGGATCAGAAGGCCGCGGCCGAGGAAATCCGCGACATCGTCGCCGAGCTGGTGGCGATCAAGAACGTCTCCATGTCGGTGGCCGAGCAGGAACACCTGGTTCAGGACATCGTCAACGACGTCCTGGGCTACGGCCCGCTGGAACCGCTGCTGGGCCGCGACGACATCGCCGACATCATGGTCAACGGCGCCGGACGGGTCTTCATCGAGGTCGGCGGCAAGGTGCAGCTGACCAATGTCCGTTTCCGCGACAACACCCAGCTGATGAACATCTGTCAGCGGATCGTGAGCCAGGTCGGCCGCCGGGTCGATGAATCCAGCCCGATCTGCGACGCCCGTCTGCCGGACGGCTCGCGCGTCAACGTCATCGCCCCGCCCCTGGCGATCGACGGTCCGACGCTGACCATTCGTAAGTTCAAGAAAGACAAGCTGACGATGAAGAACCTGGTGGAGTACGCCTCCATCAGTCCCGAGGGGGCCCGCGTCCTCGGCGTCATCGGCGCGTCGCGATGCAATCTGGTCATTTCAGGGGGTACGGGTTCGGGCAAGACCACGCTGCTGAACACCCTGACGGCCTTCATCGACCCGACCGAGCGCGTCATCACCTGCGAGGACGCCGCCGAGCTGCAACTGCAGCAGCCGCACGTGGTGCGTCTGGAAACCCGTCCGCCGAACCTGGAAGGCCAGGGCCAGATCACCATGCGCGACCTGGTCAAGAACTGTCTGCGGATGCGCCCTGAACGCATCATCGTCGGCGAGGTCCGGGGGCCTGAGGCCTTCGATCTGTTGCAGGCGATGAACACCGGCCACGACGGCTCGATGGGCACCCTGCACGCCAACTCCCCGCGCGAAGCCATCAGCCGGATGGAGTCCATGATCACCATGGGCGGCTACGGCCTGCCGTCCAAGACCATCCGCGAGATGATCGTCGGCTCGGTCGACGTCATCATCCAGGCCGCGCGTCTGCGCGACGGCTCGCGTCGCATCACTCACATCACCGAGGTGGTCGGGCTGGAAGGCGACGTCATCGTGACTCAGGACCTGTTCGTCTATGAGATCACGGGCGAGGACGCCCACGGCAAGATCACCGGCCGTCACCGTTCGACCGGCATCGCTCGTCCCCGCTTCTGGGACCGCGCTCGCTACTATGGGCTGGAGCGTGAATTGGCTGAAGCTCTGGACGCGGCGGAGTAGGGGCGATGTTGCTTCCCATCCTGGCGGCGGTTCTGGCCTTCATCACCATCGGCGGGGTCGGCTGGGTGCTGGTCGGGGGCGACGACGCCTCGGCTCAGGCGGTCAAGCGGGCCAAGGCCCTGGGCGGCGCGCCCGCCGCCGCGGCGGCCAAGCGCACGGCGGCGGCGGCGGCCAACACGCCCGAAGCGCGGCGCAAGCAGATCATGAGCCAGCTCAAGGACGTGGAACGCCGCGAGCGCAAGGCGCGCATGACCATGACGGCCAAGCTGAAGCAGGCGGGCCTGTCGATAAGCCTGCGCACCTTCGTCATCATCAGCGTGGTTGCGGGGGTCCTGGGCTTCCTGATCGCCCTGGTCCTGGGACTGCATCTGTTGCTGGCCCTGGGCGTCGGCGTCGCCGCCGGTCTGGGCTTGCCGCGCTGGATCGTCGGTCATCTGGGCAAGAAGCGGATGGCCAGGTTCTCCCTGGCCTTTCCTGACGCGGTCGACATCCTGGTGCGGGGCATCAAGACCGGTCTGCCGGTGCATGATTGCTTCAAGATCATCGCCCGTGAAAGCCCCGAGCCCCTGGCCGGAGAGTTCCAGCGTCTGGTCGAGGGCATGGGGGTCGGCCTCTCCCTGGGCCAGTCTCTGGACAAGATGTACGAGCGGATGCCGACATCCGAGCTGAACTTCTTCGCCATCGTCATCGCCATCCAGCAGAAGAGCGGCGGGAACCTGGCCGAAGCCCTCAGCAACCTGACCACGGTCTTGCGTGCGCGGCGTCTGATGGGGGAAAAGATCAAGGCGCTGTCGTCGGAAGCCATCGCCTCGGCCGGGATCATCGCGGCCCTGCCGCCGGTGGTCATGATCCTCGTGACCCTGTTCAGCCCCAGCTACATGATGGTCCTGTTCACCGACATGCGGGGGCAGGTGCTCATGCTCGGGTCGCTGTTCTGGATGGCCTGCGGCGTCTTCACGATGAAGCGCATGATCTCGTTCAAGTTCTGAGGCGGGGGACGCAATGAACGGCTTCATGCATTTCATCACCGATCCGCAGAACCTGCTCAGCCTGGGCGTGGGCGTGGCTGTATTCGCCAGCGTCCTGACCCTGCTCAGTTCCTTCACGGGCGGGGCGGCGCTGACGAAACGGATGCAGGCGGTTTCCGAGCGTCGGGAAGAGCTGAAACGGCGCTCCCGTCAGGCCATGAAGGCCGGGCCCGCTTCGGCCGGTCCGAGCCTGCGACAGAGCGACGAAGGCTTCAAACAGCGCGTCGTCGAACGCTTGAACCTGACCAAGTTGCTGGAAGATCCTAAGCTGGCCGAGAATATGGCGCAGGCCGGATGGCGCGGGCCCAAGCCCCGCAACACCTTCTATTTCTTCCGTTTCGCCATGCCCTTCGTCTTCATGGGAGTGGTGGTCTTCTACCTGCTGGTCGTCAATGATTTCGGGTTGCCGCCCACCATTCTGATGCTGCTCGGCGTAGGCGCCTTCGTGGGCGGCTTTTATGCGCCCAATGTCTATCTGACGAACCGGATCGCCAACCGTCGGCAGTCCATTGTCGCGGCCTTCCCCGACTCGCTGGACCTTCTGCTGATCTGCGTCGAATCCGGCATGTCGATCGAGGCTGCGATCCAGAAGGTCAGCCAGGAAGTCGGCAGTCAGTCGATCGAACTGGCTGAAGAACTGAGCCTTCTGTCGGCCGAGTTGTCCTATCTGCCCGAACGACGCATGGCCTATGAGGGCATGGCCAAGCGGACCAACCATCCGGGCATCAAGTCGGTGGCGACCGCCATGACCCAGGCGGAAACCTACGGAACGCCGCTGGGCGCCGCCCTGCGAGTGATGGCCAAGGAAAATCGCGATCTGCGCCTGTCAGCGGCCGAGAAGAAGGCGGCGGCCCTGCCGGCCAAGCTGACCGTGCCGATGATCGTCTTCTTCCTGCCGGTCCTGTTCGTCGTCATCCTGGGGCCGGCCATCATCAACATCATCGATATGATGAAGGGCGGCGGAGCCGGTTGATCAGCTCTCGGCCGCGCGCTTCAGGGCCTCGGCGATGTCGTCGTAGGCGCTGCGGATCGTCTTGCGGTGCTTGTCGTGGAAGAGTTCGCCGCGCAAGCCGGAGAAGATGACGCCGTTGGCGACGATGCAGGCGCCGCGATCCAGCTCCTCGATCTCGTAGTAGCGGATGGCGTTGAACATGAAGCCGCGCTTCTCGACCCACACCAGTTGCGAATAGGGTTGCCAGTCGCCCAGGCGCGCCTGGACCTGACGCTCGGCCATGCCGGGCAGGGCCTCGGTCAGGCTGATGCCCGCGCCAAAGGCGAGAGCGCCGGTCAGGCCGGTCTCATAGGGATTCCAGACGTGCCAGTTCTCGAGATCGCTGAGGATCTCCCATATGCGGTCCGACGGCGCGTTCACGCCGACACGTTTCTCGATGCGGGTCGTGTCCATGATCTGCCTCTGACACGGCTTTTCGACTTTAGGAAGTCGTCTCGGCAGGACCCGTGACGGACAATCGGGGCTTGAGCCGGCGGCCGTCGTCCAGACCCAGCCGCGCCTTGACCTCGAACAGGTCGGCGCCCGCAGGCACGATCAGCAGCTCTTCGGGGCGACGGGCGTTGACCGCCACCACTGCATTCTTTGGGCAGACGTCGAAACAGTCGGCGCCGACCACGGCCAGGTCGGCCTTGCGCCCCTTGCCCGCGTGCAGATAGCGCCTCAGCGCCTTTTTCAATGTCTTGTCGCCGTCGGGGCCGAAGCCGCCTTCCAGCTTCTTCGAGCATTTGCGACAGACCAGAACCACCTCGTTCCAGCGGGTCTTGGACACCTTGAAGGGTTTGGGCGTCTTGCTCATGCGCCGGAAGATCGGTGTTCGCGACGGCTTGCACAAGCGGCGTTCGCGCGCGCAACATGATCTTCACAAAGGGGAGTTCGCCATGACCATTCGCTGTCGCCTGACCGTCGCCGCCGTCGCCGCCGCGATCCTGTCGGGGGCGAGCGCCGCCGCCGCCCAGGTCCCCTCGGCTCGTGTCGAGGCGGCGGTGGATCGGGTCATGCCCGAGGTCGTGGCCTGGCGTCGCGACCTGCACCAGCACCCTGAGCTGGGCTTCGCCGAGACGCGCACGGCGGGCGTGGTCGCCGATCATCTGCGCGCCCTGGGGCTGGAGGTGCGCACGGGCGTGGGCAAGACCGGGGTGGTGGGCGTCCTGCGGGGCGCAAGGCCTGGTCGCACGGTCGCCCTGCGGGCCGACATGGACGCCCTGCCGGTCAAGGAGGCGACTGGCCTAGCCTTCGCCTCGACCGCCACGGGAACCTATATGGGCGAAACCGTGCCGGTGGCCCACGCCTGCGGCCATGACGCCCACGTCGCCATGCTGATGGGCGCCGCCGAGGTTCTGGCCGGAATGAAGGACCAGATCAGCGGCACGGTCGTCTTCATCTTCCAGCCGGCGGAGGAGGGGGCCCCTCCGGGAGAGCCCCTGGGCGGGGCCGCCCTGATGATCCAGGAGGGCGCGCTGAAGGATCCGGCGCCCGAGGCCGTCTTCGGCCTGCACGTCGTGCCGGGCGTTCCGGGCGCCATCTTCTATCGACCGCAGGGCTTCATGGCGGCGTCTGACCGCGTGGACATCGTCCTGCACGGCAAGCAGACGCACGGCGCCTGGCCCTGGAAGGGCGTTGATGTGATCGCCGCCGCCGCCAATGTGGTGCAGACGGTCAACACCCTGACCGCGCGCACCATCGACCCGACGACCACGCCGACCGTCTTCACCATCGCCACGATGGACGCAGGCGTGCGCTACAACATCATCCCCGACGAGGCGCGTCTCAGCGGCACCCTGCGCACCTTCGACGTGGCCCAGAGGGACGCTCTGGTGGCCCGGGCCGAGGCGGCCGTCGATCATGTGGCCGAGGCCTATGGCGCGACGGCCGAATTCGCGGTCAGGCAGAACGCGGCCCTGGTGTTCAACGACCCGGCCCTGTCGGCCTGGCTGGCGCCGGTGCTGGAAGAGGCGGCGGGCGCGGGCCAGGTCAATCCGGCCACGCCCCCGACCACGGTGGCCGAGGACTTCAGCTATTTCCAGCGGGTGGTTCCCGGTGTCTTCTATCACCTGGGCGGCAGCCCCGACGGCGTCGATCCGGCGACGGCGGCGCCCAATCACTCGCCCCAGTTCGACGTGAACGAGAAGGTTCTGCCCCTGGGCGTGAAGGCCCACGTCTTCAGCGCTCTGCGTTTTCTGGAACGTGCTGAAAACTGATTGTTTCTGTTTATCAAGGGGTAAGCATGGCGGCGCATCCTCTCGGTTCCTGACGAGGGTTCGCCGATGTCACGCCTGCCGATCAACCTGCCGTCCGCCGCACCGGCCCGTCCCGCGCGCAATCGCCTGCGTGACGCGGCCTTCTTCTGCATTTCGTTCGCGGCGGTCTTCGTCGCCGCCCTGCTGGTGATGGACATGCTGCTGGGGTAAGCCGGAGGTCCGATTTCAGGAGGCCTCCCCATGATCACCCGCATCCAGCCCGGCGCCCGCATGAGCGAAGCCGTCATCCACGGGAACACCGTCTATCTGGCCGGCCAGGTCGGCGAGCCGGGCGACGACGTCACGACCCAGACCAGGACGACCCTGGCCGAGATCGACGCCCTGCTGGCCCAGGCCGGCACCGACAAGTCGAAAATCCTGATGGCCACCATCTGGCTGGCCGATATCGCCGACTTCGACGCCATGAACGCGGTCTGGGACGCCTGGGTCGACAAGGCCAATCCGCCCGCCCGCGCCACAAGCGAAGGCAAGCTGGCCTCGCCTGAATACCTGGTCGAGATCATCGTCGTGGCGGCGCTCTGATGGCCCTCGACAAGGACAGCGAACTGGAGCGGTTCAAGGCGACCCGCGTCACCGCCCTCTATCGTCTGGACCTGATCGAGAAGGGCGCGCAACTGACCTATGAGGACGGCACGCCGGTCGACATGGCCTCGGAGAAGCAGCGTCTGAAGGACCAGGTCGCCGACATGGACCGCCGCATCGCGCGTCTGGAGGCGGCGGGCGAGGCCTAGTTCGCCGTCTCGCGGCCGGGCAGGTCCAGCAGGGCGGCGATGCGCGCCAGCTTGTCCGGGTTGCGGGTGATGAAGATGTCGATGATGCGCCCGTCCTCGATGGCCAGGGCCGTCGTCTGCAAAATCCGGCCCCTTTCGCGGCTGATGTAGCCGGGCAGGCCGTCGATCCAGACGGGGCGTATGAACTCGTGGGCGTGCGACCCGTATTTGCGATGCAGCCCCGCGCACAGGCGTAGCAGTTTCGGGGCGCCGTGGATCGCGTTGTAGAAGGCGATGACCTTGCCGCCACCGTCGGACTTCAGTGTCACGCCTTCGGCCACAAGCGCGCTCAAGGCGGTGAGGTCGCCTGTTCGCGAGGCCTCGAAGAAGGCGCGGGCAAGGCGTTCGCCCTCCTCGCGTTCGACGGCGTAGCGGGGGCGGGCGGCCTGGATATGGCGGCGGGCGCGGCTGGCCAGCTGCCGCACGGAAACGGGGTCGCGTTCAAGGGTCGTCGCCACCTCGTCGAAACCGACCTCGAAGACGTCGTGCAGCAGGAAGGCGGCGCGCTCCAGCGGCGACAGCCGCTCCATCGCCGTCATCAGCGACAGGGTCAGGTCGTCGGCGAAGGCCTCGGCGTCCGCCTCCGGGCCGGTGATCAGGGGCTCGGGCAGCCAGGAGCCGACATAGGTCTCGCGTCGGGCGCGGGCCGATTTCAGCAGGTCCAGCGCCAGCCGCGTCGTGGTCCGTGTCAGCCAGGCGGCGGGCTCGCGGATCTCGGCCGGATCGACCCGGCTCCAGCGGAGCCAGGCCTCCTGCATCACATCCTCGGCCTCGGCCAGCGAACCCAGCATGCGGTAAGCGAGGCGCGCCAGCCGGGGGCGGTGCGCCTCGAAGACCTCGGTGGCGGGGTCAGGCCGCGACACGCGCCGGTTCCGCCGGATGGGCCAGACGGAAGCCGACGGCCAGCCGGTTCCACACATTGATCGCCCCGATGGCGAAGGTCAGGTTCACCTGCTCGGCCTCGCTGAACTCGGCCTTCAGCGTCTCATAGTCGGTGTCCGGGGCCTGGGTTTGTTCGATGCGGGTCAGGGCCTCGGCCCAGGTCAGGGCGGCGCGCTCGCGCGGGGTGTAGAGCGAGGACTCGCGCCAGGCGGCCAGCAGGTGCAGCCGCACCTCGCTTTCACCAGCCTTGCGGGCGTCGGCCGTGTGCATGTGCAGGCAGAAGGCGCAGCCGTTGATCTGCGAGACGCGGGTCTTCAGCAGCTCCAGCAGGCTGTGCTCCAGGCCGCAGGCGCCGATGGTCTGCTCCAGCTTGATCATGGCCTGATAGGCGTCGGGGGCGGCCTTGAAGGGGCTGGCGATACGCGGGGTCATGTCGTCTCTCCTCAGCGCCTGATTGCGCGTCGCACTCATGACGAGACAGACCGACTGACTGTGACATGGCCCGTCGAATTATGTTTCCAGCCGCTCGAACACGGTCGTGATGACCGCTTGATAGGCGTCGGTCAGGGCGCGCAGTTCGGCCTCGGGCACGCGCTCGTCGACCTGGTGCATAGTCTGGCCGACCAGGCCCAGCTCCAGCACCGGGCACAGGGCGCGGATGAAGCGGGCGTCGGAGGTGCCGCCGGAGGTCGAGGCCTCGGGGCGACGGCCCAGCGTCGCCTCGACCGCGTCCTGCACGGCGGTGACGAAGACGCCCGGCTCGGTCAGGAAGGCCTCGCCCGAGCACATGTGCTCCAGCTCGATGCGCAGGCCGGTCTCGGCCTGAAGCGCGCCCGCCTCGCGGTTCAGCCAGTCGATCAGGCCGTCGCCGGTGTGGGTGGGGTTGAAGCGGATGTTCAGCCGGGCCTTCGCCTCGGCCGGAATGATGTTGGTCGCCGGATTGCCCACGTCGATGGTGGTGATTTCGAGGTTGGACGGCGGGAACTCCGGGTAGCCCTCATCCAGAACATGGGCGTCGAGGCGCGCCAGCAGCCTGGCCACGACCGGGGCCGGATTGGCGGCGCGGTCGGGATAGGCCACGTGGCCCTGCTTGCCATGGACGGTGATCCAGGTGTTGAGCGAGCCGCGCCGTCCGACCTTGATCATGTCGCCGAGGTGGTGGGCCGAGGAGGGCTCGCCGACGACGCAGGCGTCGATGACCTCGCCCTCGGCGGCCAGGGTCTGGACCACCCGTTTGGTGCCGTGCAGGGCCGGGCCTTCCTCGTCGCCGGTGATCAGGAAGGAGAGGGAACCGGGGAGTTCGCCTTCGGCCAGAATGCGCGAGACGGCGGCGACCCAGGCGGCGATGCCGCCCTTCATGTCCACGGCGCCGCGGCCGTAGAGGACGCCGTCGCGGGTCTCGCCCTCGAACGGGCCGGCGCTCCAGGCCTTCAGGTCGCCGATCGGCACGACATCGGTGTGACCGGCGAAGCAGAGGTTGGGCGAGGCCGTGCCGCGCCGGGCGTAGAGGTTCTCGATACGGGCGTCATGACCCTCGCCGGTCGGGCCCTCGAACACCATGCGGCGGCAGGCGAAGCCCAGGCCGGTCAGGGCGCGCTCCAGCACGTCCATCGCCCCTTCGTCGGCGGGGGTGACGGAGGGGATGCGGATCAGGTCGCGGGTCAGTTCGACAGGATCAATGACGGAATGTGATGCGGCGCTCATGGGCTCTATGCTTTAGGCATATCCCGCACCCGCGAGAAGGCCCGAAACCGTGCCGAAGATCGACATTGAAACTGCGCCGACCGTCCACGGGACCGGATACCCGGAAGAATTCGCCGCGCCGTGCAAGCCGCGGCGCCGCTGGCGGCTGGGGGATGCGGTCGGTCTGGACCAGTTCGGGATCAATCTGCTGCGCCTGCCCGCCGGGGCGTGGTCCAGCCAGCGGCACTGGCATTCGGCGGAAGACGAGTTCGTCTGGGTGGTCGAGGGCGAGGTGGTTCTGATCGAGGACGACGGCGAGACGGTGCTGGCCGCCGGTGACTGCGCCGGCTTCAAGGCGGGCGTCCCCAACGGCCACAGGATCGAAAACCGCAGCGCCTTTGATGCCGTGCTGCTGGAGGTCGGCTCGCGTCGTCCGACCGAGGACGCCTGCGACTATCCCGACATCGACATGATCCTGCCCACGGGAGCCGACCGCTATTTCCATCGCGACGGAACCCCCTATCCGAAGACGCCCAGAAGAACGTGACCACAGACAGTATCGACACCGCCCCGACGGTCCCGCCCCAGCCGCCCTTGCCGCCCGAGTCTGACGACGGGGGGCCTTCCAGCCCGTGGGCCATCCGGGATTTCCGCCTGTTGTGGGTCGGGCGCGTGGCGGCGGTTCTGGGCATCCAGATCCAGTCCTCGGCCCTGCTGTGGCAGGTCTATGAGATCGCCCGACGGGATCACC
>Ga0247827_10000250_pt1 | contig 26119 bp, 20 predicted proteins | sample 12C_Control_Day2_FD_194414 | JGI IMG/M metagenome (GOLD analysis project Ga0247827, IMG submission 194414) | Soil microbial communities from agricultural site in Penn Yan, New York, United States - 12C_Control_Day2 | ecosystem: Environmental > Terrestrial > Soil > Agricultural land | place... | reverse complement strand
ACCCCTCGCCCCCCGCCCCCCGGTCCAGGCCAGGCGCGGCGACCCCAGCCGGGTTGTTGGCGCAGGCCGTCGGCTCCCATATCGACCGAAGCCACCCGCTGTGGCCGCAGGTCATCGCCGTCAACACGCGGATCAACGCCGCCATTCGCGCCGGCGACGACCATCGCCTGCATGCCCAGGATGACTATTGGACGATCCCGCGCGCTGCTGGCCGCGCCAAACCGGTGGGAGACTGCGAGGACTTCGCCCTGACCAAGCGCGAGCAGCTGCTGGCGCTGGGCGTGCCGGCTGACGCGCTGTCCATCGCCCTGGTGACCACCCGGACGGGGCTCAGCCACGCGGTCTTGCTTGTGGCGACTGATGAGGGAGAATACGTCCTCGACAACCTCTCCCCGTGGGTCATCCACTGGAGCGAGGCCAGACTGACCTGGCGCGAACGTCAGGCGCCCGGCGAGATGCTCAAATGGGTCAACGTCGTCACCGAATAGAAGACCAGCCGACGAGCGAGTGCCTGCCCTCGCCGCGCCGCGGGTCTCTGGTCGCCAATTGGGTGCCTGGCCTGCTCGGCCTCGGCGCGCTCGGCCTCGCGCTCTGCGGCCAGTTTGGCGTAACGGGCCCCCTGCCCCTGAACCGACTGGACGCCCAGGCCGACAGTCTGCTGCGAGCGCCCGCCGCGTCTCAGGCCGACATTCAGCAGGCGGCCGACCTGACCGAACAGCTGATCGCGCGACGTCCGACCGATGCGGCGGCCTGGTTGCGGCTGGCCTATATCGACAGGCTTCAGCACGCTCCCCTGTCGGCCCAGGCCCAGGCCAAGGTTATGCGCTCCTATGAACTGGAGCCGTACGGCCCCGAACTCACTCGCTGGCGGCAGAGCTTCCTGTTCGACAATTGGCCCGCCCTTTCGCCTGAATTGCGCGAACGGGCGCTGTCCGAACTCAGCGGCGTCTTTCCGCGTCACGGCTGGGCGCTGAGAGACATTCCCGATGCGGTCAGCAACCCGCGGGGGCGGATGGTCGCCTTCATGGCCTTTTCTCGCCTGAGAGCCGACGCCAACATCGACGGGACCACGGGTCAGCGATCAAGCACGTATCGCGCCAGATAGATCGGCAGATACCGATAGGTCAGGCCCAGAGCGACCGCCGCCGCGACGAACACCAGGCCGACGATCAGGCCGCGCCCGGCAAGCCCGCGATAACGATCAGCCCACGGACGATCCGCCTGCTCTGGAACATAATTCGGTTTGAAGCGTAACGGCGACAAGGCCTGCGGTTCCGCCTTCGGGGACGCCTGATCGTCATTCCGTGCGATCGAAACGTCATCAAGGTCGGTCGTCGCGGGCGACGCTTCGCTTTTGGTCCACCGCTGCCTGAACTCTTCCAGGTTCATGAGGAAACGGCGTCCTTGTGCACGTAGGCTTTTACGAGAATCGCCGTTCGGCCAATTTCATGCAAGACTACAAATTACAGCATCGGGATTGAGGAAGATGACGAGAATTCTCTGCCTGTCCGCCATCCTCGCCGCAGGGCTTGTGAGCGCGCCCGCGACATGGGCCGGATCGCTGCAAGGGCCTCAGGCCGTATCCAGCCAGCCCTCCCCCGAGGTCGAGGCCCTGACCGCGAAGATCAGGACCGCCATGGCGGAGGCCATAGCCGCCAATGAAGGCAAGGACTCCGCACAGGTCGAACTGGCGGTGGCCGCGGCCATCGAGGATGTCATCGCCGCGAGCGGAGCCGCCCCTGAGGTCGTCCAGGCGGCGCTCAGGCTGGCCATGGCCCGAGAACAGTGCCGGCTGCTGGACGACCAGCGCTGGAACCACGTCGGATGCGAGGGCCTGAACCGGGTCGCCTCGGCGGTGGATCTCGCCATTCGCGGGCCTGAGGCGACGGGAAATCCAGGCGGCATAGCCACGCCGGGAACACCGCCGCCTCCCGGAACGGACGGCAGAGGGCCGGACTACCGCCGCGGGAACTGATCACCGACGCGCAACATATGGCTGGGGAGCGACATGAAGCTGAAACTGATCACCATTCTGGCGACCGGCGGCGCCTTGGGCCTGCCCGCCCTGGCCCACGCCCAGGTTCCAGACCTCTTTGCGCGCGATCGCAACGTCTCGGTCAAGGAGCGACCGCATCCCGAATACGAGGCCCTGGGCCTGCACTGGGGGACCTTCTACGCCTATCCACGTATCCAGTTCGACGTCAGCCACGAGACCAACGTCTTCGCCACGGAAACCAATGAGCAGTCAGACACCATGCTCAGACTGGCGCCGAGCGTCGAGGTGGAGTCGGACTGGACGCGGCACTCGCTGACGGCCTTCGCCCGGGCGCTGAGGACATGGTCGAACAACTACGGCAATGAAAACTACACCACCTGGGCCGTCGGAACGGCCGGGCGCCTGGACGTTCGCCGCACGACGACCATCGGCGCGGGCGCCGACTATGCGAGCGAGGTCGAACCCCGGACCGCCTCCAACACGCCCCAGTCCCTCTTCGAACCCATCCGCTATGATCGCGCCCAGGCCTATGTGACGGCGAGCCATGTCTTCAACCGCCTGAGAGTCTCCGGGCGCGGAGACGTCCGGTCCTACGACTACAAGAACGGCACATTGCTCAACGGGCAGCCCGTCATCCAGACGGACCGCAATCAGACCACCTATGAAGCGACCGCCCGGGCCGACTACGCGATCAGCCCGGCCACGGCCGTCTATGCCCGCGTGACGTATAATGATCGCGCCTATGACGAGCCCGGCACGCTCCTGACCCCCAAACGCGACTCAAGCGGCGTGAACGCCCTGGTCGGGGTCGATTTTGAACTGTCCAACCTGGTTCGAGGCGAAGTCGGCGTCGGCTATCTGGATCAGTCCTTCGACAACGACATCTACGGCTCCGTCAGCGGCCTGAGCACGCGGGTCCGGCTGGAGTATTTCCCGACCCAGTTGCTGACCATCGGCATGACCGCTGACCGGTCGGTCGGCGACTCCGGCGCCGTCGGATCCGCGGGCTACATGTCGTCCGCAGTCCAGTTCACGGCCGACTATGAGATGCGCCGCAACATCATCGTCGAAGGCCGCGTCGGCTACATCAATGAGGACTACGACGTCATCGATCGCCAGAACGATCGCTGGAGCGCCGGCATTCGGGGGACCTATCTGATCAATCGTCGCCTGGGCGTCACCGCCAGCTACGAATATGAGGACCGAAGCTCGTCGGGCGTCGACAGAATCAACGATTTCAATACCAGCCGCTTCATGGTTTCACTTGTCGCTCAATACTGAAGACAGGTAGCCCAACAACAGACCGAGCGGCCCGAACATGTCCACGACGATTGAAATCCCAGCCGCGCGTTCTGAGACTTTCGGCTTGAGGAACCTTCTGGCGATCTTCCGCCGGAGACTGCGGTTGTTCGCAGCCATCGTCCTTATCGTCTTTCTGGCGGCCCTGGTCGTCACGGCCCGCATGACGCCTCGCTACACGGCCCAGGCCCAGGTCATGCTGAACACGCGCCAGGAACAGGTCGTGGACACCAAGGCCGTGCTGTCGAACCTGCCGGCCGAGTCCGGGGTGATCGACACCGAGGTCGAGGTGCTGCAGTCGCGCGATCTGGCGCGACAGGTCGCCGAAAAGCTCCAGTTGGAGCGCGACCCCGAGTTCAACTGGGCCCTTCGCCCGCCCACCGGGCTCAAGGCCCTGATCGCGCGCATGCAGGGAAAATCGGTCGCCCCCTCGCCCCCGCCGACCACGCCGAATGAAATCCTGATGGGACGCGAACGCGCCGCTTCAGCGCTGCAAGGCGGCCTGGCCGTCCGCCGATCCGGCCTGACCTACATCATCGTGATCGCCTATACGGCGCTGAATCCGGAGAAGGCAGCTCAGATCGCAAACGCCTACGCCGAGCAGTATGTTCAGAACCAGATCCAGGCGAAGTACGCCGCCAACAATCAGGCCAATACCTTCCTCGACAGCCGGCTGAACCAGCTGCGAAGCGAGGTGCTGGCGGCTGAGGCTGCGGTCGAGCAGTACCGCAGCGCCAACAACCTGCTGACGACCTCGGGCGCGACCCTGACCGAGCAGGAAATCTCCAGCTACAATCAACAACTGGCCAATACCCAGGCCGAACAGGCTGCGGAGGAAGCCCGGCTGCGGGCCGCCCGCTCGCAACTGGCGCGTGGGTCCAGCGGCGATGATGTCGGCGAGGCCCTGCAATCCAGCGTCGTGTCCCAGCTGCGCGGCCAGCGCGCCGTCGTCACCGCGCGCGTCGCCGATCTTCAGGCCCGTTATGGCCCTCGACACCCCGAAATGCTGCGCGCCCAGCAGGAGCTGGCCGCCATCGACGGCCAGATCCAGGCCGAGATCCAGCGTGTCATTTCCAACCTGGAAGCCCGCGTTCAGGTGGCGAGAGACCGGACGAACTCGGTCCAGAACAGCATCGGCAGGGCGCGCGGAACCCTGGCCGGCAACAACGCCGCCGCCGTGCGCCTGAACGAACTGGAGCGCAACGCCGAGGCCGTGCGGACCCTCTACAAGGGCCTGCTGGACCGGTATCAGGAAACCACGTCGCGCGCCGGCGTCGAGACCGCCGACAGCCGGATCGTCTCGGCCGCCAAGGCGCCCGGATCGCCCAGCTCGCCGAACATCCCGGTCAATCTGGTGCTCGGCTTCATCTTCGCGGTCGGCGCCGGCCTGACGGCCGTGGTGATCATGGAGATGCTCGACGACGGGCTGCTGACCGCCGATGACGTCGAGGCCCGCCTGGGCCTGCCGACCCTTGGTTCGGTGCCCCTGCTGATGTCGATCGCCGATCGCAAGGATCGGCACATGCCGCCGACCGAGTATCTGCTGGCCCGTCCCCTGTCCGGCTTCGCCGAGGCGTTTCGCAGCCTGAGGACCTCGATCCTCTACGCCCGGCTCGGTCAGGCGGTGAAGGTCGTCACCGTGACCTCGGCCCTGCCGGGCGAAGGCAAGACCACGACCTCGGTCTGCCTCGCCATTTCGGCGGCCCAGGCCGGTTCCCGGGTCGTGGTCGTGGATTGCGACATCCGCCGCCGGAACGTCAGCCGCCTGCTGGGCGTGACCGCCGAAAAGGGGCTGCTCGACGTTCTCGACGGCTCGGCCCCTCTGAATCAGGCCGTGCTGCAGGATGAAACCTCGGGCGCCTGGATCCTGCCGCTGGCCAAGCGCGAGTTCACGCCGCACGAGGTGTTCAACACGCCGGCCATGCACGACCTGCTCAAGCAGCTGCGCGCGCAGTTCGATCTGGTGATCCTGGATACGGCCCCTCTGCTGGCCATCGCCGAGACCCGCGTCCTGGCCAGCCAGTCCGACGCCGTCGTCTTCCTGACCCGCTGGCGCAAGACCCCGGCCAAGGCGTCCAACGCCGCGCTGCAGACCCTTCGTCAGTCCGACGCCAAGATCGCCGGGGTCGTCCTGACGCTGGTCGATGTCAACGAGCAGGCCCGCTACGGCTATGGAGACCCGGGCTATTACTACTCAAGCTACAAGAACTATTACGCGACCTGAGGGGGCCCCCGTCGGCGCACAGGTTCGGGGGGCGATGTCCGGTCGATCCGTCTGGGTCGACTACGCCCTCGCCGCGCCCTTGCCGCTGGCGATCTTCGCCGCCCATGCCGCGGGCGGCGCGCGAGGGCCTGAGGCGGGACTGATGCTGACCGCCGCCGCGGCGATCGGTCTGCTGATGATCTGGCGCACAGTCCAGACCACGTCGGCCGCGCTGGACTATCGACCGCTCTATCCCGCCGCCGCCTGTTTCCTGAGCCTGCTGATCTTCGTCGCCTGGACGGCATGGCAACCGTCGTCCGGCCTGCCCCGAGGCCCTCTAGCGGCTCTGGTGGGATCGTCGAAGGTCTCGATCCAGCCTGACGAGACCGTGCTGGAACTGACCAGGCTGACCGGCCTCGCCGCTGCGGTCGCCGGCGGCTTCATCCTGGGCGCCGATCCGAAGCGGGCCCGCCGCACGGTCAACCTGTTCCTCGCTCTGGGGCTGGTCTGGACCCTGGCCGCATTGAGCTGGTTTCTCGCCAGCGGCCAACCGCGGCTCAGCGCCCCCTTCGTCAGTCCGAACGTGGCGGCCTGTCTTCTGTTGTGCCTGCTGTTTCCCGTGCTGGCGCGCACCGTTCGGCGCCTGGCGCGGGTCAGGGGGCGGCTGGTCGACCGCGCCGTCAAAGCCGCGCCCTACGCCGCCTATGCGGTCCTGCTGATTGTCTGCCTGACGCTGACGGCATCGCGGTCGGCCCTGGCTCTGGCCGCGATCCTGGGGCCGCTGATGGTCGCGGCCCTGCTGCTGAAGGCCCGACCCCGCCAGGGGATCTGGGTTGCGGGCGCGGCCGCCGCCTTCGGCCTGGGCCTGACCGGGCTGATCATCTTCGCCGATCGTGGCGTCTTCGTCCGTTTGTCGGAGGCGACGGTCGATGCGAGCGATCGCTGGACCATCCTGAGCGCCTACTGGGCGGCCTTCCTGCAATCGCCCGTCCACGGGTTCGGGCTGGGCACGGCGCCGACCCTGGCCAAGATGTCGATGACGCCGGACAATTACGACGCCCTGTGGAATATCCGGGCCGTCCACAACGTCTATCTGCAATGGCTGGTCGAGGGCGGCGTGGTCGGCGCGACGCTGATGTTCGCCACACTTGCCTGCCTGATCCTGCTCGCCGTGAAAGGCGCCATGCGGGGCGCGTTTTCCAGCCTGGCGCCCTTCTTCGCCATCGACCTGGTCTTTCTGATGCAGGGGCTGGCGGACTACCCGTTGCAGATTCCTTCGCTGGCGATGACCTGGGCGCTGTTCCTCGGCCTTCAGACGGCGGTGGCCGCCGCCCCGGTTCGCAGGCGCCGCACAAGCAGCCCTGAATGACCGCGACGCCACGTCCCCGCGCCAACGACGTCGCCGTCGTCATCGCCGCCTATCAGGCCGCCGACAGCATCGGCCTGGCCGTGCGCTCGGCCCTGGCCGAACCCGAGGTATCCGAGGTCTGGGTTGTGGATGACGCCTCATCCGACGGGACGGCGACCGAAGCCCTGCGGCACGACGACGGGTCCGGGCGCCTGCATATCCTGACGCAATCCGCCAACCGGGGCCCGGCCGCCGCCAGAAATCGGGCGCTGGCGCTGGCGACGGCCAGGTGGGTCTGCGTCCTCGACGCCGATGATCACTTCCTTGCGGGCCGGATCGGGCGGATGCTGGCCGCGGGCGGCGAGGCGGAGTTCATCGCAGATCGACCACAACGCGACGGAGCGCTCCCGGCGGGCGCCTGCCCTGCCCTGCAGGTCGTGAACCTCGAACAGTTCATCAGGGCGAACATCAGCCGCCCGGGGCGTTCACGCGAGGAGATGGGGTTCATCAAGCCCCTGATGCGACGTGATTTTCTGACAGAACACGCCCTCGCCTATGACGAAAGCCTTCGGCTCGGCGAGGACTATGACCTGTATGGACGGGCGCTGGCGCTGGGCGCGCGCCTGCATCTGCTGCCGGCCATGGGCTACTGGGCCACGACGCGGGCGGATTCCCTCAGCGGGCGGCACGGTATCGCCGATCTGGAAGCCCTGCGGGACTGTGATCTGCGCCTCGCCCGCCTGCGCCGCCTGTCGCCGACGGAAGGTCGCGCAGTCCGCGCCCACTATCAGAGCATCGACGCCCGCGTTCAGTGGCGTCGACTGATCGAGGCAGTGAAGACGCGGGACATCAGGGCTGGTCTGGCCGCCTTCACCTCGCCCGCCGTCGCCGCCCATCTGATCGCGCGACTGGCGGAACAGGCCTGGATCAGGGCCGTGGGGCGGCGTCCGGCTTGATCGCCCGTGCGACCGTCCGGCTCAGGAACCCGGCGGACCAGGCCAGATGCATGATCATGGCGGCCAGGCCCGACATCAGGCCGCATCGCAATCGCGCCCTGGCCCCCGCCGCAAGGCCTGCGACCAGACAGACGCCGATCCAGACCGCCGTCGGAACCAGACCCGCGACGGCCCAGCCGCTTAGCGGGATCAGGACCAACGACAGAAGGCTCAGCCCCACGGCGGGCGCCACGACCAACGGCGCCAGTTGCCGGGCCTTGAGGGGCGTCCGATGACGATGGACGGTCCGGGCCCGCCCGCGTCCGTAGTTGAAATACTGCCGGAACAGGGCGCCGGGCGTGGCGCGCGGATGGTAGCCCACCGCCAGATCCGCCTGCATCCAGATGCGGGCCCCCGCCCGCGCCAGCCGCAGGTCCAGCTCGGCGTCCTCGTTGTGACTGAAGGTCTCGTCATAGCCGCCCACGGCGACGAAATCCGCGATCCGCATCAGGGCGTGATGGCCATGATCGATCCAGCCGCTGTCGCCCCCCACACGATGAACCGCCCCGCCTGTGCCGATGCGCGAGTTCTGGGCCACGGCGACGGCGATCTGGAAGCAGCCCTCGCCCCGCGTCGTCAGCGGAACCACCACAGAGGCGGCGCCGGTCGCCTCGGCTGCGCCAATCAGCCGGGCCACATAGTCCGTCGGATAGTCGGCATGGGCGTCGACACGGACCAGCCAGGTCCGGCCCGCCGCAAAGGCCCGCACCGCCGCATTGACGCCGGCGCCCTGTAGTTTCAGCGGATTGTCCAGCAGCCGCAGCCTCGGCTCCGTGGCGCCGAGCGCCGTCACGATATCCTGACTACCGTCCGTGCTCCCGCCGTCCGCCACCACGACCAGAGCCTCGTCGGCGCCCGGATCCGCCAGCAGGCGGCGCAACAGATCCGGCAGATGCCGCGCCTCGTTCAGACAGGGCACGACGATCAGAGGCCCCATCACGCCCTCGCCGCCAGACGCTCGACCAGGTCGCGACTGTCGCCGACGTCCGCTGTCAGATCGCGACGCGGGACGCCTTCGCAACGCCTGACCAGGTCGGCATAGGCCTCGACCGTCAGCCCCTCGAAGAACCGCCTCAGGTCGCCCTCCACATCGTCCAGAAGCACGCCGCAACCGCGCTGGGCCAGCCAGCGTCCGGTCTCGACCTCGGCCTGGGCGATGACCGGGCGATTGCGCGCGCCGCCCTCGTACAGACGATTGGGCAGCAGCCAGCGCGAGTTCAATCCCGCCTCGAAGAAGTCCAGCCCCCAGACGAAATGGACCCCGTCATAGTGCGACGCCAGGGCGGCGCTGTCGTAGGGCCCGAGGAAGGTCACCCCCGGCATGGCGGCGCTCAGGGCGGCGAAGTCCTCGAACTCGGCCGACGAGGGCCGCCCGCGGATCTCCACCTCCACCCGACCGGGCAGCGCCTCGGCCAGTCTGGAAAGGATCGCCAGACTTCTGCGGCAGCGGATCATACCGAACCAGCCGATCCGCCACGGCGGTCCCGGAGGCGGCGCGACAGGCGGCAAGGCGGCGTCCGGCGCATAGACCTTGTTCTCGACAAGCGTGGGCGCAGGCGCCTCTCGCCGTCGCGCGAAGTATTCCGTGGCGAAGGCGGGCGAACTGACGATCACCCGATCGACGCGCCGCAGCAGTCCGCCCTCCAGCAGGCGAAGCAGGCGACTGCCCATACTCGTTCCCAACAGCGACCGGTGGATGTCCAGACACTCGTAGGTCAGCGGCTTCGACCGCCCCTGCCCCAGCAAGGCGACCCGCGCCAGCAACAGCATTTCCAGATTACGCGCCATGACGGCGTCGGCGCCGCGCGCCAGCGCCATCAGACGCCATGGCCGCAAGACCTGTCCCAGAACCGCCGCCGCCCTCTGCCGCAAGGCGCCGTCGAAGGTCTGGCCCAGGGACGTGCTTTCGATCCCCGCCGTCGCGCGCGGGACCGGCCCCCGATGGAAGCCCGCCAGAGACGCCTCGGCGCCGCCGTCGCGCAACATCCTGAGCCGCCGACTGACGGCGGCGTCGTTGAGGTCGTGCACCAGGTAGAGGATTTTTGGCGCGGCCCTCACGTCGAGACGCCCTCGCGGGGCGCGGGGCGCCGCAGACGCCGCGTCAGACCCTCCACCGCCGCCCTGCCGAACCGTGCCCGCAGGTCGCCAGACCCGGCGATCATCGCCAGCGCCGACAGGTCGCCGGACTTCATCCGCTCCACACAGGCGACGAAGCGGCGATCCGCCTGCATCCGCGCGATCCGGGCGTCCATCGCACCACGCGTCTCGCCGTCGAGACCGGACGCCAGTCGCCCGGCGGCGGCGATCATGGCGTCCAGTTGGGCCACGGACAGCCGGTGCGAAATCGACCCCGAACGACGGCGATAGCGATAACCCGCCCCCGGCGAGAAGACATAGGCTGCGCCGACGGCCAAGCCGCGCGCCACGAAGTCGAAGTCTTCGCCGATCGTCAGCGTCTCGTCGTAGCGAAGCGCATGCTGTCGCAGCCAGTCCAGCCGGAACATCGGCTTGAGATAGCCCAGCTCAGCGCGGGCGTTTCCATTCCCCCCGCTGGAAAGGAATGTCGTCAGATCAAGATGTTGCGGTCGCCCCCACCGCGCCCCCTCAAGCCAGGGATGATCCGGCCTCGCGCCGTCGTCGTAGAAGGCCGTCAGATTGTCGGCCGCGATCTGGGCGTCGCCGGCCGCGTTCAGCAGCCGGTCGAACCGATCCGCCAGAAGGACGTCGTCGGCGTCCACCACCGCCGCCCATTGCCCCCGGGCCTCCGCCAGGCCGAGATTGCGGGCCGCGGCGGGACCGCGCCCGGCGCCGTGCAGGATCCGCACCCGACCGTCCTCGCTCGCATGGCGCTGGGCGATCGCCAGGGTCTGATCCGTCGATCCGTCGTCGATGACCAGGATTTCCAGGTCCGCCAGGGACTGCGCCCTCACGGACTGAAGCGCCGCGTCGATGAAGGGCGCAGCGTCGCGGGCCGGCATGATCACGCTGACCCGCACCGGCGAGATCGACGAAGACTGCATCCCACCTCCCTGGAGACCGTGCAGATCAGTAAAGCCTAGCCCCTTTCTCGACCTCGCCAAGCGTAATCGCACATTGGTGTTTGACGAATGACAGGTTAGGCTTCGCCCAGGGGATGAGGATCGCAAATGCGGGCTGCAACCTTGCCGAGAACGGAGATGGGACGACGGCCCTCGCGGACCCGTCTGGCGCCGCCGGTCGACCTTCTCGTCGTCGCTGCCGCCGCCCTTCTGCTGACCGCCACCTGGCTCGGCCGTTTCGGCCCGATCGCCCCGCTGATGATCATGGCGAGCGCTGCGGGTCTGGTCGCCCTGAAGCCGCGCGAAAGCCTGACAGGCACGATTCAGTGCTGGCCCCTGCTGCTGGTCGCCGCCTTGGCCTGCCTGTCCGCCCTGTGGTCGACGGCGCCCTCGGTCAGCCTGCGTTACGGCGCCCAGCTGGGGATCACGATCCTGGCGACGGTCCTCATGGTCAGCACCCTGCGCCCCGACCACTTCGTCCGCGCCGTCTTCGGCAGCTGCACGATCATCCTTCTGCTCTGCCTGTTGTCGGGGCGACAGGGACAGTCCGTGGGCGGGCCCGTGCTGATCGGCGTGCTGGGGTCCAAGAACGAAATGGGCGGCCTGACCCATTTGCTGATCTGCAGCGGCCTGGCCCTGCTGGTCGACCGGGCCCAACCGCGCTGGCTGCGGCTGGCGGTCCTGCCGGCGGGCGCGGCGGCCCTGCTGGTGCTGCTGACAGGCTTTTCAACCGGCGCCGTGCTCTCGACAATGATGTTTCTGGGCTTCTTCATCGTCCTGGCGGCGGCCAGACGGATGCCGCCCGCCATCCGGGTGCTGCTGGTCATCGGCCTGCTGGCGTTCGCTGTGCCGCTATGGATGGTCAGGGCGGACCTGGCGACCATGTGGGAAGATTTCGTGGTCAACGTCCTGCACAAGGACATCGGCCTGACCGGCCGCGACTATCTGTGGGCCTACGCCGACCGCCTGATCGCCGACCGCCCCGTCCTGGGTCACGGCTTCCGGGCCACCTGGCAGGGCGGCAGCGCCGAGACCATCGGCCTGTTGCGCTGGGCCGGATTGAGCAGCGGCGGCGGCTTCAGCTTCCACGACACCTATCGGGAATGGCTGGTCGACTTCGGCTTCGCCGGCGCCGGCCTGATCATCGCGATCATGCTGACGGGGCTGGCCCGGACCTCGCTCAGAGCCATTTCTCCGATCAGTTCGCCCGCCTGGCTGTTCCTGGCCTCCATCGGCATCGTCTTTGCGATCCGCGCCAAGGTCGAGAACCTGTTCGGGCCGTTCAACTCGTCCACGGTCATCATGGTGGCGGTCGTCGGTTACGGTCTGATCCATCTGCGGCAGAGGGCGGTTCGCGTCCGGGCGGCGCCGACGCATGGCTGAACCGCCGTCGCGCACCATCCTGCTGTTCTATGACGGCTATGAACTGAAGGCGACGCCAGGCCCGTTCGGAGGCCTATATGCGCGCGCACGCCGCGTCGCCCGCTTCGCCTATCGCACCCTGCGCCGGAAGCAGACCCATACCGGATTTTACACCGCCTTCCTGGGGCTCAAGAACGCCCTGGAGGCCGTGGGCTGGCGCGTCCGGGTCAACGACTTCGCCCTGGCCCGTCGGCACCCCGCCCTGCCCATCGGCATCGCCGGCTACCCCTCGGTGCTGGCCAAGGTCGACCTGCCCAACCCGGCCATCTTCGGACCGGGCGACTACGGCTTCTGCGAGGAGGCCCAGCGCGTGTCGGCGGATCAGCGCTTCAAGCTGATGATCCAGCCGTCGCAGTGGGCCATCGACTATAACCGTCGGTGGGTCGGCGATAAGTCGGCGATCTGGTTCGCGGGGATCGACACCCGGGCCTGGCCCGATCTGTCGTCCAGGCCCAAGACCACCGATGTCGTGATCTATGACAAGATCCGCTGGTTCCGCGACCAGCGCGTGCCTGCCGTTCTGGAGCGATGCGAAGCCCACCTGAGGGCCAGGGGTCTGACCTGGGAGGTCGTCCGCTATGGTCACCACCACATCTCGGCCTTCCGCTCGGCCCTGGCGCGCAGCCGGTGCATGATCTTCCTGTGCGAACATGAAACCCAGGGCATCGCCTATCAGGAGGCCCTGGCCTCGGGCCTGCCGGTCCTGGCCTGGGATGAAGGCGAACTGGTGGACCCCATACTGGCGGCGCGCGCGCCAGAGGGCCTGAGAGTCACCACCGCCCCCTATTTCGACGAGCGCTGCGGCGCCCTCTTTCGGCTGCAGGACATGGAGACGGCCTTCGACGCCTTCTGGGCGGCGCGCAACACGTTCAGGCCGCGCGAGTACGTCAAGGAAGCGCTCAGCCTCGAGGTCTCCGGGCAGCTGTATCTGGCGCTCTACGACCAGGTGGCCCGTAGAGATCACACGCCGAACGTCTAGTAGAGGCGGCCTTCGCGAACGCCCGCCAGTCGCGCGAAAACCCCGAGATGGAGCGCGCCGCGCACCATCGCACGCCGCCAATGCGACGGACGAGCGACATTCACCGCGACCAGTCCCCCGCATGCGCCGGATTTGGTCAGGGCGATCAGAGCTTGGACCACGCGCCGTCCACTAGGCTGCAGGTATCGCCGCGCATGGGTCTGGCCCGAGCGGAAGGCGCGCCTCAGCAGCCAGTTGAGCCGCAGCCGATCACGTCCCACCGCCTCTCTGACTACGGCCTCGGGCGCCGCCGCGAACCGGGCGCCGGCCGCGTGCAGGGCCGTGAAGAAGTCGGTGTCCTCTCCGCCCGACCGACCGAGTTCGGGATCAAAGCGCCGCGCGCCGATCGCCGCCCGCCTGACGAGGGCGTTGGAGGTATAGCCTGTATCGACGCCTTGCCGGGTTTCGACGGCGCGAGCGGAGTGCAGATCGGCGGCCATCGCCCAGGCCGGCGCGTCGCTCGGATAGACGGCCCGGACCGGGCCGAACACCGCGTCCCACGGTCCTGCGCGAAGGGCCGAGATCAGTCGCTCGAGCCACTCGGGGTCCGCGACCTCGTCATCGTCGATCCAGGCGACGTAGTCCGCCGTGGCGGCGTCCAGACAGGCGTTGCGCGCCACGGAAATGTTGCGCGCCGGGGCATGCAGATAGCGAAAATCGACCCGCCCCCGCAGCGTCGTCTCGACGCGTGTTCGCGCGCTGGGGTCGTGATCGTTGTCGGCCACTATGACCCTGAACTGATCTGCGGGCAGGGTCTGGGCCAGGAGCGAGTTCAACGTCTCCGTCAGGCTGAGGCGCTGAAAGGTGCAGATGCAGACGTCAACGAGAACGGCGGCGCGTTCGCTCCCCGTGGCTTCCTCGAACGCCACCCGTCAGCGCCAATAGCGGTTGTTGCGGCGCCTGTACCGCCGCTTGAGCCGGGAGGCGATGGAGGGCCAGGCGAGGCAGGCCAGCAGGAAGGCGACGATGGGCAAGGCTATGACATAAGCCAAGGCGTTCCCCTCACTGACCGGCGGCGCCGCAGGACGCGGCATGAAGAATTCACCCCGGCGAAGCGACCGGAATGCCTATCCTAGCTTGCGACGCATCCCATCGCCATTCAACAAATGAAGATCAACGTAGCCCGGGATCGGACAACAACCAGCGCACGACAAACATCCGGCGGCTTCGGCCATCTGGACATCACCGCTGTTTTTACGTCAGGAACAGGCACCCTTTCGCTTCCGCTCGCGTTAGGATGAGCGAATACGGGGGCCAGGGTGCGGACACTCGCCAAGACAATCGATCTGGTCGCAGCGTTTGACGCCTCGCCCAATCCCTACATGCTGCTGGACGCTCAGCTTCGCTATGCGGGGATGAACCAGGCCTATCTGGACGTGACGCATCGCCGCCGCGAGGACCTGCTGGGGCAGCCGGTGATGAAGGAATTCGACGCCGGTCCAGGGCATCAGGCCCCTGAAAACGCCCGCCAACTGGCCGCATCCTTCGAGAAGGTTCTGACGACGGGACAGCCGGACAATCTGGCCGTGCTCCACTATCCGATCCCGATCAAGCAGGCCGACGGCGCGATCATCTACGATGACCGCTACTGGAGCTGCACGCACACGCCGATCAAGGACGCCGACGGACGCGTCACCCACATCCTGCAGCACACCAGCGACATCACCGAACTGGAGCGGTTGCGCCGTCAGGTCGGGCGACTTCGACCCGAAGAGGCCACGTCCGCGCTGGACAGCCTGATCGGCGGCGGGATGTTCCGCCGCGCCATGAGCGTCCAGGCGGACAATCGTCGGCTGGAGACTGAACGGCGGCAGTTGCTGGACATGTTCATGCAGACGCCGGGCTTCGTCGCAGTGCTGAACGGTCCCCAGCACGTGATCCAGTTGCACAACGGCGCCTATGGCCAGTTGATCGGCCATCGCGACGTGGTGGGGAAACCCATCCGCGAGGCCCTGCCGGAACTGGCGGGCCAGGGCTATTATGACTTCCTGGACGAGGTGCTGGCGACCGGAGAGCCCTTTCATGGGCGGCAGAGCCCCGTGCAACTGCAGCAGACGCCCAACAGTGCGCTGGCGACCCGCTATCTCAACTTCATCTACCAGCCGATCCGCAACGACGCCGGCGAGATCGTGGGCGTCTTCGTCCAGGGCCATGACGTCACGGACACGGTCATGGCCGCCGAGCGCCAGAAGCTGATGATCGACGAGCTGAACCACCGGGTGAAGAACACCCTGGCCACGGTCCAGTCGATCGCCATGCAGACGGCGCGCTCGCACGAGGACCCCCGCTCCTTCGCCGAGACCTTCCAGTCGCGCATCCTGTCGCTGTCGCACACCCACGACCTGCTGACCCGCAGCCATTGGGAAGGCGCCGACTTGCGCGAGGTCCTGGAACATGAAACCACGGCGCACGGCCTGCATCGCCTGACCCTGAACGGGCCCAATGTGGCGCTGGACCCCGCCATGGCGGTGTCGCTGGGGATGATATTCCACGAACTGGCGACCAACGCCGCCAAGTACGGGGCGCTGTCGGCGGGCGAGGGACGCGTGCTGGTCGACTGGTCCGTGGCGAACCTGTCCGATCCGCATCTGACCATCACCTGGCGCGAAACCGGAGGACCGATGGTGGCGACGCCCGACCGTCGCGGTTTCGGCAGCCGGCTGATCGAACGCAACGTGCGTCATGATCTGGCCGGAACGGTCCAGCTTCACTATCTGAACAACGGCTTCACCGCCGAGATCAGCATTCCATTGAACAAGGAAGCCGCATGACCAACGCTTTGCAGGGCCGTCGCGTGCTGGTGATCGAAGACGAGTCCCTGGTGGCCATGTTGCTGGAAACCATCCTCGACGACATGGGCTGCACCGTGGTCGGCCCCGCCTCCAACATCGACGACGGCTTGAGAGCCGTAACCGGCGAGGCCGCGCTGGACGCCGCCCTGCTGGACGTCAACGTGGCGGGCCGCGAGGTCTTCCCCGTGGCCGAGGCGTTGAAGGCGCGCGGCGTGCCGTTCGTCTTCTCGACCGGCTATGGCGAGGCGGGCCTGCCCGAACACTGGCGCGGCCATCCGACGATCCAGAAGCCCTTTACCGAAGCCGCCATCCGCGACGCCCTGATGAAGGCGCTGAACATCAGCCTCGCTTGAGGTCCTTCAGCACGGCGCGCGCTGCGTTGTGCCCGGGCGCGCCCGTCACCCCGCCGCCGGGGTGGGCGCCGGAACCACACAGGTAGAGGCCGGGCACAGGCATCCGGTGATCGGCGTGCCCCAGCACCGGTCGGGCGCTGAACAGCTGATCCAGCGTCAGCCGGCCGTGGAAGATGTCGCCGCCGATCAGGCCGAAGCGCCGTTCCAGGTCGCGCGGTCCCAGCGCCAGCCGCCCGACCACCGAGCCCTTGAACCCCGGCGCGTGGGCCTCGACCGTCTCGATCATCAAGTCGGCCACCGTGTCGCGATGTTCGTCCGCCAGATCGGGCGAGACGTGCTGGCAGAACAGGCTGGCGACATGCTGGCCCGGCGGCGCCAGGCTGTCGTCCAGGGTCGAGGGAATCAACATCTCGACGATGGGTTTTGACGACCAGCCGTTCAGCCGCGCCTCGGCATGGGCGCGGTCCATATAGGCGAGCGTCGGAGCGATGATAATGCCCGCCGTCAGGTGATCCCCCGCCCCCGGCAAGGCGGTGAACCGCGGCAGTTCGGACAGGGCCACATTCATGCGGAAGGTGCCGGAACCCGAGGCGTAGCGGCTCATCCGCTCGGTGAAGTCGGCGGGAACCACCGCCGGATCGACCAGCCGGTCGAACAGCAGACGCGGATGCAAGTTGGACACGACAGCCCGGGCGCGGACTGCGTCCCCCGCCTCGGTCACGGCGCCGACCGCCCTGCCCTTTTCCGTCAGCACCTCGGCGACGGACGTCTCCAGCCGGATATCGACGCCCTGCTCGGTGCAGGCGGCGGCCATGGCCTGGGTGATGGCGCCCATGCCGCCAATCGCGTGGCCCCAGGCCCCCTTCTTGCCGTTCACCTCGCCAAAGACATGGTGCAGCAGGACATAGGCCGAGCCGGGCGTGTAGGGGCTGGCGTAGTTGCCGACGACGCTGTCGAAGCCGAACAGGGCCTTGATCGGATCGCTCTCGAACCAGCCGTCCAGCCAGTCGCCCGCCGACTTGGCGAACAGGTCCAGCAGGTCGCGCTGCGCCGCCAGCCCCAGCCCCGAGACCCGCCGCCCCAGCGACGCCGCTTTCAGCATTTCCGGCAGGGCCGGCAGCCAGCCGCCCTCGACCACATTGGGCGGCGTGGTCAGGATCAGGTCGCGCAGGATGGCGGCCACCGTCTCCAGCCGCGCCTCGTATTCGGGCAGACGTTCGGCGTCGCGGGTCGAGAACTTGGCCACCTCGGCCTGGGTCCGGCCCTCTCCGGTCAGCAGATAGCGACCGTCGTCGAAGGGCAGGAAGTTCGCCGCCCGCCGCTCGACCACCCGCAGACCGTGGCGCGGCAACTCCATGTCGGCGATGACGCGCGGGTTCAGCAGGCTGACGGTGTAGCTGGCGGTCGAGTTGCGAAAACCGGGATGGAATTCCTCCGTCACCGCCGCCCCGCCGACCACGCCGCGCCGCTCCAGCACCGTCACCTTCAGCCCCGCGCGCGCCAGATAGAAGGCGCAGACCAATCCGTTATGCCCGCCGCCCAGGATGACGACGTCCGTCTGTGATTGCGCCATGCCGTCCGCCCCCGATTCCAGAAGCGAACGCTAGCATCACACCCGGCGCGGGGTGAACCATCCGTCCGGGGTGCGCTGCACCGACCCGGCCACGGCCAGGACGGCCAGAGTCTGTTCGATGCGATCCTCCATCCGTCGTCCGCGCCGCCCGCCGAAGCGCGCCGCCAGGACGCGGGGGCCGACAGGCACGCCTTCCTGCCTCAGGGCCTGCAGAAGCGCGGACGCCATTGGGCCCGGTGCCTCCGGCAAGGGCGGCAGGCTGGCGGCGACGTCCAGCGACGCCTCGATCTGCACCGGACGACGCGAGGTCTTGACCCGGCTCGCCTGGAACGCGGGACGCAGGAACCGCACCTCGCCGCGCACCTCCTCGGCCGCGCGCTGCCGGTTCAGGGCGACCAGCCGCACTACCGCCTCCTGCGCCGACAGGTCCGCCGGCCAGCCGTAGGCGCCCAGCACCGCCGCATCCAGCCGCTGATGCAAATGGTCCAGCAACCCGATGCACCCTGCCTCATGCACGGCGCGCTCAGCCTCGGTCAGCGACGCGCCCGCCGTCAGCCGCGCCCGGGCGTTGTAGAGGCCGGTCATGGTCAGGAAATCATGTCGCCCCAGCACTTGCGCCCGCAGGTCGTCGATCTCGTCGGCAAGGATCGCGATCTCGGCCCTGCCCCTCCCCGACAGGTCAGGAAAGGGGAAGGCGTCGAAGCAGGCGCCCTTCACATAGACGGCGTCGCCGTCATAGACGCCGATCCGCGCCGAATTGGCCACAAACCACTGCTGGTGCAGCTGCGACGACAGAACCCCCAGCACCGCCGCGTCGTCGCTGGCGATCACCACCAGCTTGTTGTCCGGCAGGATGTCCGCGTCTAGGAACCGGAACCAGCGATGCTTGGCGGTCTCGACGGTGGCGATATAGCGCCCCAACCCCTCAATCGCCGGTCGCAGTTCGCGGCGCGGCTCGCCGAAAATCCACCAGTTGTCACGATAGGAGGCCCGGTTGTTGCGGTCCCGCTCGGGCTTCACCGTCTCAAGAACGTGCTGAAAGATGGCTGGGTGCTGTCGCCTCGCCTCGGCCTCCTCCCAGCCGAACAGGTCGATGACGTTCACGCCGCGCGGCCGGTCCGCCAGATCGCGGCCGTTGCGATAGGCCCGGATCGGCGAGGCCGCCTCGGGCTCCGACGCCGACAGCAGGGCCGCCGCCCGATCCGGCGCGACGATGAAGCCGGCCCCGTGCAGCTTGACCCCCGGCGAGCACAGCAGGGCGTTGGCCTTCAGCTCGACGGCTTCTGTCACGTCCACGCCGACCGTCAGGTCGGCCGAAATCGCGCCGCGCTCCTCGGAGAAAACGATCTCGGGCGCGTCGGTGTGCAGGCCGTCTTCGGACACGACGGTCAGCAACCGCCCCTGGCCGTCGGGCTCGCCGCGCTCGGCCACCGTCATGGCGATGCGGACGGCGGCGCGGTCGCCGCCCTTGATCCAGGGATGGTCGGGCACGGCGAAGACCAGCCGCATCGGCGGCTCGCCCTTCAGGTGATGCTCCAGCACGCGCCGCGAGAAGGTCTGGGTGATCGAGTTAGTGGTGATGAAGCCGAAGCGGCGCAGACTGGAGTTCTTGGCTGTCAGGATGTCCGCCGCCCGATCCCACCAGGCGGTCACCAGGTCGGCCGAACGGAACCGCCCCTGCCGCACATGCCACAGGGCGTCGACATAGCCGTCGCCCAGTTCGCGTCTCAGGTCCTTGCCGCCGATGAAGGGCGGGTTACCGATGATGAAGTGGACGTCCGGCCAAGGCGTCGGGCGCGGGTCGATCAGGCGGACCACCTCGCGTTCGTCGGCCACCGGAAACAGGACAGGCGCGTCGCCGTCCTTGCGCCCTGGTCGGGGTCGGGGTCGCGAGCGCGTGACCGGCCGTCCGACGGCGTCGCGCACCAGTTCCTCGCGTGACCATGACAGCAGGGCGTCGGTCTGACGGATCTTTTCGAAGTTACGCAAGATCGGTTCAGACGGCTTGGCGTCGCCATAGACCCGGAAATGCCACTGCAGATAGCCGATCCACATCACCATCTCGGCGATCCAGGCGGCGTAGGCGTTCTTCTCCAGGCCCCAGAACTGTTCCGGGCTGACCGTGTGTCCGTCCAGCGCCAGGGTCCCTTGCGCCTCGCCCATCTCGGCCAGGACGGCCAGGACCTCGCCCTCCAGCTCCTTCATCAACCCCATGGCGACATAGAGGAAGTTGCCGGTGCCGCAGGCGGGGTCCAGCACGCGGATGCGGCAGAGGTCGCGGTGGAAGTCCCGCACCATCTTGCGCGCCCCCTTGTGATCGCCGGCGAGATAGCGGCCGATGGCGCTGGCCTCGGCGGCCTCCCAGTCGGCGCGCAGCGGCTCCATGAGCGTCGGCTCGACCAGACGCTCTACATAGGCGCGCGGGGTGTAGTGGGCGCCCAGCTCCGCCCGCTCGTCCGGCGCCAGCGCCTGTTCCAGCAGGGCGCCGAAGATGGCCGGCTCGACCGAGGCCCAGTCGCGCCGGGCGGCGGCGATCAGCGCCTCCAGCTCGTCCTCGGTGATCGGCAGGGCGGCGGCGTGGCGGAACAGACCGCCATTGAAGCGACGCAGCGTCTGGCGAATGGCCGAGCAGTGCCCGCCCTCGTCCATGCGGCGGAAAAAGTCCCCCGCCCCCAGATGGAACTGATCCGCGTGGCCGCGATAGCTTTCGAGAAAGCGGCGGAAGCCCTTGTCCTCGATCAGGCCGACGCTGTCGGCGAACATGGCGAAGATGCACTGCATGACGAACAGGGCCGTCTGATTGGCCCGCGCCGCCTTGGCCACCGGATCAGGCCGACCGTCCACGCCGATCGCCACCCGCCCGCCGATGGACCGCACCAGCCAGGCCAGCCGCGCGGCGATGTCGGTCGTCACCTCGGCCACGCGGGCCGCCGGGTCCAGGCTCAACGGATCGGACCAGACGCGCCTCAGCCGATCGCGCACGGCCTCGTCGCGCAGATCCGCCATCTCGATGCGATAGCGGGCGCGGTCGGGAAACGGGACATAGGCCTTTCCCTGTCGTCCGAAGTCGGACCACAGCTCGATGGCGCGGCCCACATCAACGACGACGATGAAGGGCGGCCATTCGTCCAGGGCCTTGGCGTAGTTCTCGGCCTGGCGCTTGGCGTTGCGCATGAGGGTTTCGAGCGTACTGGGCGAGGCCGCCGCAGCCTTGCGCCCACGCCCGCCGAACAGGGCCAGCTGCGGCTGCGGGTCCAGCGCCCCGCCCGCCCCGCGCTTGCCCGACTGCTTGGCCTCCAGCACGAAGGCGCCGCGTCGGTAGCAGTCGATGTAGCCGGGGTGGCTGCCGCCATCCTCATGCCGAAACTTCACCGGGCGCTCGAAGCAGTAGTCGAGATCGCCGGTGCGCTCGTCGTCAGGCGCTGCCACGCCGATCACCCGGCACAGCTGGGCGATGAAGGTCTGATAGTGGGCCCGCTCGCTGATCGGGGCCTCCGACCAGCGGCGAATGAAATCGTCTGCATCCATGGATTGCGCGCCTCCCCGGCGAACAACCCTAGATTAACATAACGCCGAAATACAACCCTTAGGCGATAGCACCGCCCACATAGCGGCGATGCAGCAGGGGCGCGCCCAGCCAGTAGCAGAGCTCGGCGGGACGGCTGATGTCCCAGACGGCGAGATCGGCGGCCTTGCCGGGTTCGATCGTGCCCGCCTCGTCTTGCAACCCCAGGGCGCGGGCGGCGTGACGGGTCGCGCCGGCCAGGGCTTCCTCCGGGGTCAGGCGGAACTGGACGCAGGCCAGGTTCAACGCCGCCGTCATCGAGGCGACGGGCGAGGTGCCGGGGTTGCAGTCGGTCGCCACCGCCATGCGAACGCCGTGCTGGCGCAGCAGGGCGACGGGCGGCGCCTTGGTCTCGCGCAGCATCAGGAAGGCGCCGGGCAGCAGGACCGCCACCACGCCCGCCTCGGCCATGGCCTGCACCCCCGGCTCGGTCGTATGCTCGATGTGGTCGGCGGACAGGGCGTGATAGCGCGCCGCCAGCGCCGCGCCGCCGCCGTCCGACAGCTGGTCGGCGTGCAGCTTGACCGGCAGGCCCAGTTGTTCGGCCTTGTCGAACAGGCGCGCGACCTCGTCCGTGGTGAAGGCGATGGGCTCGCAATAGGCATCCACGGCGTCGACCAGACCCTCGGCACAGGCGGCGGGCAGGATCTCATCCACAGCCTTGTCCACATAGGCGGCGCGGTCGGCTTTGTGCTCGGGCGGGACAGCGTGCAGACCCAGGTAGGAGGTGCGGACCCGCACCCCGGCCTCGCGCCCGATGCGGCGGGCGACGCGCAGCATCTTCAGCTCGCTGTCGTGGTCCAGACCATAGCCGGACTTGATCTCAAGCGTGGTCACGCCCGTGGCCTTCAGCCCCTCCAGACGCTTGCAGGCCGAGGCGTAGAGTTCGTCCTCGCTGGCCTCGCGCGTCGCCTTGACCGAGGAGACGATGCCGCCCCCGGCGCGCGCGATCTCTTCGTAGGTCGCGCCCTCCAGCCGCCGCTCGAACTCGCCCGAGCGGTCGCCGCCGAAGACCAGATGGGTGTGGCAGTCGATCAGGCCCGGCGTGACCCAGCGCCCGCCCAGACTGTCGGTTTCCACAGCCTTGTGCACAGGCAGGTCCGCACGCGGCCCGACCCAGGCGATGCGCCCGTCCTTGATCAGAATGGCGGCGTCCTCGATCGCGCCATAAGGGGCGCCGCCCTCGGTCATGGCGGCGACGTGGCAGTCGGTGATGAGACGGTCGACGAGGATCATCGCGAGGCCACCCCGCTGAGGATTTCACAGAACCAGCGCCCGGCCGTCAGGGAGCCGAGGTCGCCGACTTCCAGCGAGGGATCGTATTCGGTCAGGTCGACGGCGCGGACCTTGGGACAGGCGCCGATGGCGCGGGCGGCGTCGAAGAAGTCGTGCACCGAGACCCCGCCGGGGCGTGCGCCGGGGCTGGCGGGCCACTGGCTGCGGTCGATGACGTCGATGTCGAAGTCCACATAGATGACCTCGCACAGGGACGACAGGCGCTCCAGTTCCTCGACCACCACGGTCGCCAGACCGCGCTGGCGGCACTCGCGGGCGGTGCGGACGCTGATCCCGGCGGTTTCGGCCTTTTCATGGGCGCGGCGGGTGTTGGCGAAGGGGGCGAGGCCGACCTGGCTGATGCGATGTCCGTCCATGCCGTCGTCCAGCAGAGCCTGAATCGGATTGCCGTTGGTCAGGCCCTGATCCGTGTCGCGCAGGTCGAAATGGGCGTCCAGCGTCAGGACGCCGACGCGATCGAGGCCGAGGGCGTGGACGCCGGGCCGGGTGATGGCGTTGTTGCCGCCGACGAGGATGGTCAGGGCGCGGTGGGCCTGAGCCTTCACCGCGTCGCGCACCGGCTCAAAGGCGTCGAACGGCGACACGGCCTTCAGCGCCACGTCGCCGGCGTCGTGAACCTTGATCTCAAGCTCCAGCCCCGTCTCGACGTCATAGGTGGACAGGCGCGGCAGGACGGCGCGCAGGGCCTTCGGCCCAAGGTCGCAGCGGCCCGGCGTCAGCGAGCGCTCGTTCAGCGGCGCGCCGATCAGGGCGACGGAGGCGTCGGGGTGGTTCCCCACCAGATCCGCGACAGAGCGCCAACCGAGGGCTTCAGACGGTTCGCTCATCAGGGTCATCCTTTGGTCGGGGAAAAGCGGGCGACCAGATCATAGGCCGCGCCGGGGAAGGTCTGCCACGCCCAGGTCACGCCCTGGCCGTCGCGCCAGGTGCGGCGCTCCAGCCGCAGGCAGGGCGCGCCGTCGGCCAGGCCGAGATGGGTCGCCGTTTCATGGTCGGCGCCGACGGCGGAAATCCGATGCTCGGCCTCGGTCCAGGGCATGTGGGCCAGCAGCCAGCCGCCCGGCGGCTGGATGGTGAAGTCGGCGGCCTCGGCCTCGGGCGCGGCGGTCAGGGAGATCAGGCGGCGCTCGAAGACGAAGGGCAGGTCGTCGGCCAGATGCAGGGTTTCCAGCTCGACCACCCGCTCGCCCAGACCCTCGTCGGCGCGGGCGGGGCGGACGATGCGGCCCAGCAGGCGGTGAGAATAGGTCAGGCCCCTGCCCTCGACCTCGGACTGGATGTCGGGGATGGCGACGAGGGCGAAAGAGTGAACCGGCGGATGGGCCACCACCGTCCCGGCGCGCCGGCGCCGCACCACCAGCGCCCGCGCCGACAGGTCCGTCATGGCGCGCGACACCGTCATCCGGGCGCAGCCGTATTCGGCCATCAGTTCGGCCTCGGTCGGGATGCGGAATCCCGGCCGCCATTCGCCCGAGGCGATGCGGCGCTCGATGTCGCCGGCGATCCGTCGATGAAGCGGCTCATGATCCATGAATCGAAACTGCCTCTTGCGCGCGATAATGTCTAGACATAACACTGAGCCCAACGCACGACGGCGACCGACGCCGCATGGAGGATTCGATGGCCACCCCCAACACCCGCATCATCCGCAGCCCGCACGGCTCTGAAAAGACCGCCAAGACCTGGGCGGCCGAAGCCGCCATGCGGATGCTGATGAACAACCTCGACCCCGAGGTGGCCGAGCGCCCCGAGGACCTGGTCGTCTATGGCGGCATCGGCAAGGCGGCCCGCAACTGGCAGGCCTTCGACACCATCGTCGAGCAACTGCAGAAGCTTGAGGCCGACGAGACCCTTCTGGTCCAGTCGGGCAAGCCGGTCGGCGTCTTCCGCACCCACGCCGACGCGCCCCGCGTGCTGATCGCCAACTCCAACCTGGTGCCCAAGTGGGCGACCTGGGAGCATTTCAACGAGCTCGATCGCAAGGGTCTGATGATGTACGGCCAGATGACGGCCGGGTCGTGGATCTACATCGGCACCCAGGGCATCGTCCAAGGCACCTATGAGACCTTCATGGAGGCGGGTCGCCAGCACTACGGCGGCGACTGGTCGGGCAAGTGGATTCTGACGGCGGGCCTGGGCGGCATGGGCGGCGCCCAGCCTCTGGCCGCGACCATGGCCGGCGCGTCCTGCATCACCATCGAGTGCCAGCGCAGCCGCATCGAGTTCCGCCAGCGCACCCGCTACGTCGACGTCATGGCCGAGACCCTGGACGAGGCCCTGGCCCTGCTGGAGCAGTCGTTCAAGGACAAGAAAGCTTTGTCGATCGGTCTGTTGGGCAACGCAGCTGACCTTCTGCCTGAAATGGTCAAGCGCGGCGTGCGTCCCGATCTGGTGACCGACCAGACCAGCGCCCACGACCCGGTCAACGGCTACCTGCCCTCCGGCTGGACCGTCGCCGAGTGGGAAGAAAAGCGCGTCAGCGACCCCGCCGCCGTCGAGGCCGCCGCGCGCAAGTCCATGGCCGTCCACGTCCAGGCCATGCTCGACTTCCACGCCATGGGCATCCCCACCACCGACTATGGCAACAACATCCGTCAGGTCGCTTTCGACGAGGGCGTGAAGAACGCCTTCGACTTCCCCGGCTTCGTGCCCGCCTATATCCGTCCGCTGTTCTGCCGCGGCGTCGGTCCCTTCCGCTGGGCCGCCCTGTCGGGTGATCCCGAGGACATCCGCAAGACGGATGAGGCGATGAAGAAGCTGTTCCCGGACAACGCCGGCCTGCACCGCTGGCTGGACATGGCTAGCGAGCGCATCGCCTTCCAGGGCCTGCCGGCGCGCATCTGCTGGATCGGTCTGGGCGACCGTCACCGCGCGGGTCTGATGTTCAACGAGATGGTGGCCTCGGGCGAGCTGAGCGCACCCATCGTCATCGGCCGCGACCATCTGGACAGCGGCTCCGTCGCCAGTCCGAACCGCGAGACCGAGGCCATGATGGACGGCTCGGACGCCGTGTCTGACTGGCCCCTGCTGAACGCCCTGCTGAACACAGCGTCCGGCGCGTCCTGGGTGTCGCTGCACCACGGCGGCGGGGTCGGCATGGGCTATAGCCAACACTCGGGCGTCGTCATCGTCGCCGACGGCACCGAAGAAGCCGCCAAACGTCTTGAGCGCGTCCTGTGGAACGACCCGGCCACCGGCGTCATGCGCCACGCCGACGCCGG